>Ga0209571_1000215_pt1 | contig 103350 bp, 104 predicted proteins | sample EBPBio102011_DNA_FD_185866 | JGI IMG/M metagenome (GOLD analysis project Ga0209571, IMG submission 185866) | Wastewater treatment Type I Accumulibacter community from EBPR Bioreactor in Madison, WI, USA - Reactor 1_1/10/2011_ DNA (SPAdes)... | ecosystem: Engineered > Bioreactor > EBPR >... | reverse complement strand
CTCTGGGCCAGACTCAAGGACTATCGCCGAGGCGCCACCCGCTACGACAAGCTCGCCGCAAACTACCTCTCCGGCGTGCTCATCGCCGCAACCGTCTGCTACTGGGCCAAATGAGGCCGGACCCTAGGCGTCCTTCCAGCGTTTGATGACGCCGGAAAACGTCATGACCGTGCGCTCGCCGACCGCGATGGTGCCACGCACGAAGACCAGCGAACCGCCGGCGCGGACGACCTCCCCGGTCGCCTCGACCAGATCACCAACGCGCACGGCGTCCACGAAGGTCGAATCGAGCTGGACCGTGACCCCGCGCGAGCCTTCCATCTGTTGGTAGGCGGTCTGGAACAGGGCGATGTCGGCAAAGCTCATCAGACAGCCCCCATGCATACGGTTGCCGGCGTTCATGTGCTTCTGCTCCGCCCGGAAGGCGCAGCGCATCCGACCGTCGGGGTCGAGCCGGAAATAGAAGGGACCGACGACCTGATCGAAGGTGTCCTTCAGGTCGTAAGTTTCCCACCCGGCGAACTCGCCGTCGGTGACCGTTCGTCTGGCGACCATGGATTCCCTTCCTTCTGGACGCGCCTGCCTATAGGACGGGGCATCCATCCCGCAAGTCTGGTCCAACGCTCTGATGCTTGATGAATTCGCCGACATGGCCATCGAAGCCGGGGAGGTCATCCTGGCGATCTACGCGCGGGCCGATCTGGGCGAGCGGGCCAAGTCAGACGGGTCGCCGGTGACGGAAGCGGACGCGGCGGCGGAAGCCATCATTCTGAAGGGGTTGGCCGAGCACTGGCCCGATATTCCGGTCATTGCCGAAGAGGCGGTCTGCGCCGGGCACGTCCCGGAGACGGGCGCGCGGTTCTTCCTGGTCGATCCACTGGACGGCACGGCTGAGTTCGTCCGGCGCAGCGGCGAGTTCACGGTCAACATCGCCCTGGTCGAGGATGGCCACCCGGTCGCAGGCCTGGTCTATCTGCCCACGACCGGGGAGATGTTTCGCGGCGACGCGCTGGGGGCGGCTCGATCGCGGGTCCACGACGGTGAGTTGACCGACTGGGTGGCGATCCGCGCCCGACCGGCACCGGCCGAGGGGCTGACGGTTATGGCCAGCAGACGCAGCGGCGGCGGCGCGCAGCTTGCCTATCTGGAACGCCTGCAGGTGGCCGAGACGGTTCAGGCCAGTTCGTCGCTGAAATTGTGTCGGATCGCCGAGGGTGTGGCGGACCTCTATCCGCGCTTCGGGCCGACGATGGCCTGGGATATTGCGGCGGGTCATGCCGTTCTGGCGGCTGCTGGGGGACAGGTCTGGACGTTCGATGGACAGGCCATGACCTATGAGCGGGGGCGGGTAGCTGGGTGCGATGCCTTCGCCAATCCGAACTTCGTGGCATCGGGAGCTTTTGATCCCGTTGATCTGGTCAGGACCGGCCCGTCAGCGTAACTGCGGCGCGAGCCACGGAAGGAGACAGGCCGTGAAGGACAAGGTGGTGATCGTCACCGGAGCATTCGGCGCTCTGGGCCGAGCCGTAGTGGCGCGTCTCGCCCAGGCAGGGGCCCGGGTCGCGGCCGTGGACTTTGCCATCTCGCCGCCCGAGGGATTGGGTGCTGCTCGCGTCATCGGCGGCGTCGACCTGTCCGACGGTAACCAGGCTCATCAGATGATTGAGGCGGTCGCCGGTGATCTGGGCCAGATCGATGCCCTGGTGAACATCGCAGGCGGCTTCGTCTGGGAAACCGTGGACGGCAACGACAACGCCGCCTGGGAGCGGATGCACGCGCTCAATCTGATGACGGCACTGAATGCGTCACGCGCAGCCTTGCCCTGGCTGGCACAGAGTCGCGCAGGTCGGATCGTCAACATCGGTGCCAAGGGCGCGTTGTCAGCGGCGACCGGTATGGGTGCCTATGCCGCGTCCAAGTCCGGCGTGCATCGTCTGACCGAGACATTAGCGGAAGAGTACAAGGGGCGGGTGACCGTCAATGCCGTGCTGCCCTCGATCATCGATACGCCGGCCAATCGAGCCGACATGCCCGAATCCGACTGGAGCAACTGGGTTACGGTCGAGGAACTGGCGGCGGTGATCGCCTTTTTGATTTCTGGCGAGGCCAGCGGTGTCACCGGTGCCCTGATCCCCGTCGCAGGAAGGGTCTAGTCATGTCTGATCCGATTCAGGACGCCATTCTTGCGCGTCTTGCCAAGGTCGATCCGCAAGGGCTGGGCAAGGCCAGTATCGAGCCGGCCGAGGTCGCCAAGATCTTGCAGCCCGATCAGTGGCAGCGGATGCTCCCCAAGGTGAAGACGACGGCGCTCGGCATGATGCGCCAGGGGCAATTGGTCATCACCAAAAAGGGAAAGGCCATCGATCCGGCCAAAGTGAAGGGCGTCATCCGCCTCCGATTGCCAACGGCCGAAGAGCGGGCGACGATGCCTGTCGTGCCGAGCGCCGCCGATGAAGATTTCGACTAGCTTTCTGAGCCGCCTGGCCGCGACCATGCTTGTGGCGGTCATGGCCACGGCTTGCGCCCCGCTGACACAGTCACCGCAGCCGGTGCCTGCGGGATTTGCCGGCCCGCGCTTGGCGGCGGATGCCCTGATCGCGGACGACGGGGCGCGGTTGCCGATGAGCGTCTGGCAGCCGCAGGGAGCCCCAACCGCCGTCATCATCGCCCTGCACGGCATGAATGACCACCGTGCGACCTGGTGGATGGCCGGTCCGTGGTGGGCGGAGCGCGGCGTCGTCACCTATGCCTATGATCAGCGAGGCTTCGGTGGGGCTCCGGGCCGGGGGGTCTGGGGCGGCGAGGATCTTCTGGTGGGGGATCTGAGGACAGCGGTGCGCCTCGCCCGCCTGCGGCATCCCGGAATCCCGGTCGTGACCGTCGGTGAGAGCCTGGGCTCCGCCATCATCATCGCCGCGCTCGCCTCGGATGACCCACCACAGGTGGATCGCGCCGTCCTGACCGCGCCGGCCGTCTGGGGTTGGTCGGCCCAGCCCCTGCCCAACAGGATCAGCCTGTGGTTTGCAGCCCATTTCATCGGTTCTGCCTCGCCCGAGCCGCCGGCTTTCGTGACCGAGCGGATCTATGCGTCTGACAACATGGCGGAGCTGTACCGCATGGGACGTGACCCCCAGTTCATCGGGGCCTCTCGCTTTGACGCCGTCTACGGGCTGGTCGACATGATGGAGCAGGCCTATCTCCACGCGCCGGACGTCCGGGTTCCGGTGGCGTATCTCTACGGGGGGCGCGATCCGCTGATTTCGATGGCGGCGACGCAAAGAACGGTGGCCCGGTTGCCGGTGGGGGCCCGAACGGCCTTCTACCCTGAGGGCAGGCACCTGCTGACGCGCGATCTGGAAGCCGAAACCGTCATGGCCGATGTGCTGGCCTTCGTGCAGGATCCGACCCGGCCCTGGCCGTCAGGAGCGGTATCAATTCCGGTTTCTGATCGCTGATCATCTCATCGCAAGGGTTGCCCCAACGGAACGAGGCGCGTAAGGGGCGCGCCGAAACATTCCCCTTCAACTGTTCGCGGGTTCTTCATGACCCTCTTTGATTCGCCGTCCTTCGCGGGACACGAGGGCGTTCACGCATTCTACGATGCCAAGACCGGCCTGAAGGCCATCGTTGCGGTTCACTCCACCGCCCGCGGCCCTGCGGTCGGCGGATGCCGGATGTGGAACTACGCCTCGTCGGAAGAGGCGCTCACCGACGTGCTGCGGCTATCGCGCGGCATGAGCTACAAGAACGCCGTCGCGGATCTGGAAATGGGCGGCGGCAAGTCGGTCATCATCGGCGATGCCAAGACCCAGAAGACGCCGGAGCTGTTCCGCGCCTTCGGTCGCGCCATCAATACCCTGGGCGGATGCTACTATTCGGCCGAGGACGTGGGGGTGTCGGTGGCCGACATCGCCGAGGCGCGCAAGGTGACCGAGTTCGTGCTGGGCCTGTCGGACGGGCCGTGGGGCTCGGGCGATCCCAGCCCGGTCACCGCTGAGGGCGTCTTCCGCTCCAATCTGGAGACGGCCAAGCGCGTCTGGGGCCAGGACGACCTGAACGGCCTGACGATTTCAGTTCAGGGGGCCGCCGGCCACGTCGGGGCCTATCTGTGCGACAAGCTTCATGCTGCGGGGGCGCGGCTGATCATCACCGACATCGCCGAACAGGCTCTGCGCGCGGTGGCCGAGCGGACCAATGCGGAGATCGTCGCCCCGGATGCCATCTACGATGTGCAGGCCGACATCTATGCCCCGTGTGCCCTGGGGGCGACGCTGAACGCCGACACCCTGGGACGGCTGAAGGTCAAGGCGGTGTGCGGCGCAGCCAACAACCAGCTGGCGACGCCTGAAATCGGCGAGCGGCTGGCCGCTGCGGGCGTGCTTTATGCGCCCGACTACGTGATCAACGCAGGCGGCATCATCAACGTCGCTTCCGAGCTGACGGCGCGTCAGACCGGCGGGACCTATGATCCCGCCTGGGTCGAGAGAAAGCTGGTTCGTCTGATGGAAACCCTGAACGAGGTCTATGATCGTGCGGCCGAAGAGGGCCGGCCGACCCACGAGATCGCGGATTCCATCGCTGAGGCGCGAATCCAGGCCGCTCGCGACGCCAAAGCGTCGTGATCGCGCAATAGACCGCGCTTCGCTGCCCCGGCTTAACAGCCCGTTTACCACCGGGGCGGCACTTTCTGCCTAGTGGGAGTCGGTCGTCCGATTCCGGTCTGAGGGCGGAACGCGTGGGCGGCTTTACGGCAGCTATTCAAAGATTTGGGATCGGGCGCCTGGCGGCTCTGATCGGAGTTGCGGCGGGCGTGGCGGCGGTGCTGGCCGCCTTTATGCTGCGTATCGGCGAGTCGCCGTCGGCGCTGCTCTATTCCAATCTGGATCTTCGCGAGGCTGCGGAGGTGACCGCCGCGCTGGACCAGGCGGGCATCACCTACGAGGCGCGTGCGGACGGTTCGACGATTCTGGTCAACCGCGACGAGGTCGGCACGGCGCGTCTGATGCTGGCCGAGCAGGGCCTCGTGACCTCCGGCAGCGTCGGCTACGAACTGTTCGATTCCCAATCGGCGCTGGGTCAGACCGAGTTCCAGCAGAACATGACGCGCAAGCGCGCCATCGAGGGTGAGATCGCGCGCACGCTGATGTCCATGCGAGGTGTCAGCTCGGCGCGTGTGCTGATCGCCCTGCCGGAACGCCAGCTGTTCCAGACCGAAGCGGCACCTGTCACAGCCTCGGTCAGTATCGACACCGGCGGCCGGCAAATGACCGGTGAGGAGATCCAGGCAATCCAGCAACTGGTTTCGACGGCGGTGACCGGTCTGCGACCGGACCGGGTGACCATTGTCGATGCCAACAATCGGTTGCTGGCGGCCGGGGGTGAGGGAGAAGGGTTCTCAGCGGCGGCGGCCTCCGAGCGTCGCACCGAGATCGAGAATCGCCTGCAAGCGACCCTGCTGAATCTGGTGGAAGGCGTCGTCGGTCCGGGGGCGGCCCGGGTCCAGGTGACGGCCGAGATCGACGAGAGCCGCCAAACGATCCAGGCCCAGCAGTTCGATCCCGACGGCCAGGTTGTTCGCTCGACCTCAAGTCAGCAATCCAACTCGTCGGACAGCCAGGGTGCCGACGGCGGGGCCGTCGGTGTCGAGGAACAGCTTCCTGACGGCACGACCGGCCAGACAGCCGGTCAGGGGCCGACCTCCAGCTCGGACGAGACGGGCGAGACGACCAACTACGAAATCTCCAACACCGTGACCACAACGGTGCGTGAGCCCGGAACCATCGAGCGCCTCTCGGTCGCGGTCGCGGTCGATGGTGTCGAGACTCCGGCGGCGAACGGTGAGGGCGCGCCGACCTATGCGCCTCGCTCGGAAGAAGACATGCAGCGGATCCAGCAACTGGTTCGCTCGGCCATGGGCTTCAATCAGACGCGCGGGGACCAGCTTGAGGTCGTCAACGTCCGGTTCGCCCGGCCCGATGGGTCGGCAGCGGGCGGGACCGAGGCGTCAGGCGGCATCTTCGATTTTGACCGCAACGACATCATGCGGGGGGTTGAACTGCTCGTCCTGCTGATCGTCGGCGCGTTGATGATCTTCTTTGTCTTGAGGCCGCTGGTGAAGGCGGCGGCCGGTGGCGGCCAGGGCGGCGGTCTGATCACGGCAGGCGCGGCGGTCGGCGGTGGCGGCGGTTCGGTGCTACCGGGCGCTGCCGCCTCCGTGCCGGCTCTGCCGCCGTCGGAAATGGATCAGCGATTGGATATCGCCAAGATCGAAGGCCAGGTGAAGGCATCTTCGGTTCGCAAGGTGGCGGAGTTCGTCGAAAGCCACCCGGACGAGTCCACATCGATCCTGCGTAGCTGGGTGCACGAGAGCTGATGGCGGGGCGTCTGATCACCCGCAAGCCGACCGTCGACGACGCCAAGCGGCTGTCGGGACCGGAAAAGGCCGCCGTCATCCTGTTGGCGCTCGGCGAGGAACACACGCGTCTTTGGGAGAGTCTCGACGAGGAGGAGATCAAGGAAATCTCCCAGGCCATGGCGGCCCTGGGTAACGTTCAGGCCAATGTGGTCGAAGACATCATGGTCGAATTCGTGTCAGGCGTCGGTGGTGCCGGCTCGATCATGGGCTCCTTCGAGCAGACGCAGCGCCTGCTGACGGCCTTCATGCCGGCCGACAAGGTCGACGGCCTCATGGAGGAAATCCGCGGTCCGGCCGGTCGGACCATGTGGGACAAGCTGGGCAATGTGAACGAGGTCGTTCTCGCCAACTATCTGAAGAACGAGTACCCGCAGACGGTCGCGGTTGTCCTGTCCAAGGTGAAGCCAGAGCACGCCTCGCGTGTCCTGACCGCCCTGCCGGAGGACTTTGCCCTGGAATGCGTTCAGCGGATGCTGCGCATGGAGCCGGTGCAGCGCGAGATCCTCGACAAAATCGAGCAGACACTTCGCAACGAGTTCATGTCGAACCTCGCCCGGACGTCCAAGCGCGACAGCCACGAGATGATGGCCGAGATCTTCAACAACTTCGACCGCCAGACCGAGAGCAGGTTCGTGACGGCGCTGGAAGAACGGAACCGGGAATCGGCCGAACGTATCCGGGCGCTGATGTTCGTGTTCGAGGACCTCTCGCGCCTCGATCCCGGTGGCGTTCAAACCCTTCTGCGCGCCGTCGAGAAGGACCAGCTGGGCCTCGCCATGAAGGGCGCATCCGATGCGCTTCGCGAGATGTTTTTTTCCAACATGAGTGAGCGCGCTGCCAAGATCATGCGCGATGACATGGAATCGATGGGGCCGGTCCGGCTGAAGGACGTCGATAACGCCCAGACCGCCATGGTTCAGGTCGCCAAGGACCTGGCTGCCAAGGGCGAAATCATGCTGGCCGGCCAGGGCGGCGACGACGAGTTGATCTATTGATGCCCGACGCAGCCCCCCAAAAATTCGGTTTCGACACCTGGTTCGACGACGACGGCCGGATCATGTCAGAGGCCCCTGCGGCGCGGGTCCGGCGCGCCTATTCGGCAGCCGAAGTTGAGGCTGTCCGCCAGCAGGCGTTCCTGGACGGCCAGGCGGACCAACGCGGTCGTGACGAGAGTGCGACGGCCCAGGCCCTGGCGCAGATTTCTCAGGCCTGCGCGCAGGCGCTGGAGCAACTGGACGAGGTCGTTGCCGGCTATCGCAGCCAATGCGCGGACCTGGCGATGGCGACGGGAGAAGCCTTGGCCGAAGCAGCGCTGGAACAGTTCCCGCGGGCCCCCCTGATGGCGGCGCTTGAGGCGTTGAGCGACGAAGTAGCGGGTGCGGGCCGTCTGACCATCAGGGTTGCGGCGGATAGCAACCAGACCCAGTCCGCGATCCAGAAGGCCGCCGAGGAAACCGGCTTGGCGGGTCGAATTCTCATCCGGCATGAGCCCGATGCCGCTGCGGCGGCCTTTATCGTCGAATGGCCTGATGGCCGCGCGGAATATGATCCAGCCGCCATCGCCCAGCGCGTCCGGGCTGCCCTGCAGTCCGCCCTGTCCGCCGAAACCGACTGTGGCGCTGATTTTTCTAATGGAGAGCCGTGATGGCCGACAATGAGATCCCCCTGGAAGAGTTCCCGGAGTCGTCCGCTCTGGTGCCGGCCGACGCGACCGAGGCGAAGCTGGCGGTCGATCTGGCCCCGGTGTTCGACGTGCCGGTCGGTATCTCGGCGGTACTGGGCAAGGCGAACATGAGCGTCGCGCAACTGCTCAAGCTGACGGCCGGCAGCGTACTGGAGCTGGACCGCAAGGTCGGCGAAGCCATCGACATCTACGTGAACAACCGCCTGGTCGCGCGTGGTGAGGTCGTCGTCGTCGACGATCGACTGGGCGTGACCATGACTGAAATCATCAAGAGTGAAGACCAGGCGGCCTGAACGGCGGCCTTGTAGGCAGGAGAAAAGATCATGCGGCTTCTGGTCGTTGGAAGACTGAGCGGACAACTGGCGACAGCGGTGAAGATCGCCATGGCCCAGGGTGCCAAGGTCAGCCACGTGGAGCGCGCCGATCAGGCGACCGAGACGCTTCGTCGAGGGCAGGGCGCGGACCTGCTGATGGTCGACTACGATCTCGACATCGCGGCGCTGATCGCTGCGAACGATGCTGAGCGCATCCACGTGCCGGTCGTCGCGTGCGGCGTCGGGGCGGACCCCGACAAGGCGGCGGCCGCAATCCATGCCGGGGCCAAGGAGTTCATCCCACTGCCGCCGGATGCGGAGATGATCGCGGCAATCCTGGCCGCCGTGTCGGACGATGAGCGTCCCATGGTCAGCCGCGATCCGGCCATGGAGGCGGTGATCCGTCTGGCGGATCAAGTCGCCAAGTCGGAAGCGTCGGTCCTGATCACCGGTGAGAGCGGCGTCGGCAAGGAGGTAATGGCGCGCTATCTCCACCAGAAGTCCAAACGCGCCGACCGCCCGTTCATCAGCGTCAACTGCGCGGCGATCCCGGACAACCTTCTGGAGTCCGAACTGTTCGGCCATGAGAAGGGGGCTTTCACGGGCGCGGTGGCGCGTCGGATCGGCAAATTTGAAGAGGCCGACGGTGGCACCCTGTTGCTCGACGAGATCTCGGAGATGGACGCTCGACTTCAGGCCAAATTGCTGCGCGCCATCCAGGAGCGGGTGATCGATCGGGTCGGTGGCTCCAAGCCGGTCAAGGTCGATATCCGAATTCTGGCGACGTCGAATCGGGACCTCGGTCGCGCTGTTCGCGATGGCACCTTCCGCGAGGACCTGCTGTACCGCCTGAACGTCGTGAACCTGCGCTTGCCGGCGCTGCGCGAGCGCCCCGCGGACATCACCGCCCTGTCAGAGCATTTCATCAAGAAGTACGCCGCCGCCAACGGCCTGCCGCATCGTCTGCTGTCGGCGGGTGCCCAGGCCCGGATGCGAGCGCACGCCTGGCCAGGCAATGTTCGCGAGCTGGAAAACGCGATGCACCGGGCCGTGCTGCTGGCAGCGGGTCCGGAGATCGACGAGGATGCCATCGCCCTGCCCGACGGCAAGCCGTTGGCCTCGCTGGATCAGGGGCCGGCGGGCCGCGCGGCCCAGGCCGCTGATGCCGTGTCGCGCGCTTTCGTCGGCCAGACGGTCGCCGAGATGGAGCAGGCTCTGATCCTGGACACGCTGAACCACTGCCTCGGAAACCGGACGCATGCGGCCAACATCCTGGGGATCTCGATCCGCACACTGCGCAATAAACTCAACGACTACGCCGCCGCCGGGGTGGACGTCCCGTCGCCGCAGTCCGGCATCGCCGCCGCCTGATGCATCGTCGACGGCTCCTGACAGGTGTGGGTGCAGCGGGCCTGGCGGCCTGCGTGCGCGTGCCTGCTGAAGCCAGGTCGACGCTCCGGGAGAACCCGGATGAGGCCGCAGCCGTCAGGTTCGACGCGCTGGACCTGTCGGACCTCGAGGCCGCGTACGCCGGCCGGATGGGATTCATAATCCACGCGCTGAATCGTGGGTGGGGCCTCGCCTGGCGGGCGGAGGAGCGCTTTTCCTATTGTTCGACATTCAAGTTGTTCCTCGCAGCGGCGACGCTCGAACGCGTGCAGAACGGGCAGGAAAGCCTGACCCGCGAGGTCGGGGTCCAAGCTTCCGACCTCGTCAGCCACGCCCCCGTGACCCAACCGGCGGTCGGATCCAGCCTCTCAATCGGGCGGCTGTGCCAGGCGGCTGTGGAGGTCAGCGACAATCTCGCAGCCAACATCCTGATCCGCGAAATCGGTGGGCTGAACGCGATGCGAATCTGGTACCGCTCGATCGGTGATGATGACACCCGCGTCGATCGGTGGGAGCTGGAGTTGAACGTCCCCGGCGGCGACAAGGACACCGTCCGGCCGCAACAGGCGGCCCGCAATCTTAATGCCGTGCTGATGGCCGGGGATGAAGCGGTTCTCGATACCGACAATCGGCGGCGTCTTGCGACCTGGCTCGTGAATTCGCCGACGGGCGCAGGCCGCATCAAGGCCGGCGTGCCGGCGACCTGGACCGTGGCCCACAAGACCGGGACGGCGGCGGGTGCCGTCAATGACATCGGGGTTCTCTGGACGCCGGACGACGAGCCTTTCGTCGTGGCAGCTTATTTCGATGGCGAGGCCGGATCCGCCGTCGCGGCCGGCGAGGCCGTCATCGCCGAAGCGACGCGCCGTGCCGTTGAGGTGTTCAGCTAGATGACGGACGCCGCCGTTTCTCCGTCGAACCGACCCTCGGGCCGCGAGATCCTGGGATGGCTCATGCGCGGCGAGGTGGTGCTGGCGCTCGGTGTCTTGCTGATCGTCGTGCTGCTGATCGTGCCGATCCCGACGATCATCCTCGACTTCCTCCTGGCGTTGTCGATCATGTCGTCCGTCCTGATCCTGATGACGTCCCTGCTGATCAAGAAGCCGCTCGACTTTGCGATCTTTCCCACGGTGCTGCTGGTCGCGACCCTTTTTCGGCTGGGACTGAACCTGGCCTCGACGCGCCTGATCCTGAGCCACGGACACGAGGGGGCTGCCAGCGCCGGCCAGATCATCCAGGGCTTTGGCCAGCTGATGATGAGCGGCAATTTCGTCATCGGTCTGATTGTTTTCGCGATCCTGTTGGTGGTGAACTTCGTCGTCATCACCAAGGGCTCTACGCGGATCGCTGAGGTCAGTGCGCGCTTCACCCTAGATTCGATGCCCGGCAAGCAGATGGCCATCGATGCGGATCTGTCCGCCGGCCTGATCGACGAGACCGAGGCCAAGCACCGCCGCAAGGAACTGGAGCAGGAATCGACCTTCTTCGGGGCCATGGACGGTGCCTCGAAATTCGTACGCGGTGACGCCATTGCCGGACTGATCATCACTGCGATCAACGCCATCGGCGGCATCCTGATCGGGATGCTCCAGCACGGGATGGCAGCCAGCGACGCGGCCAATTCCTATGTGGTGATGACCATCGGCGACGGTCTGGTAACCCAGGTGCCGGCGCTGATCGTGTCGATTGCGGCGGGCTTTCTCGTTTCCAAGGCAGGCGTCGAGGGGTCAGCGGACAAGGCGCTGGTCAGCCAATTGGCGACCAATCCGGTGTCGTTGGGCATGGTCGCGGCGGCCTCGGGAGTCATCGGCCTCATTCCCGGAATGCCGATCCTTCCGTTCGCCGGCATCGCCCTGGCCACCGGCACCCTGGCCTGGCGCATGGGCCGCAAGAAGGCAGAACCGGAGATCGCCGAACAGGTCGCCCCGGCCGAACAGCCAGAAGAGCCGATCGCCAGCGCCCTGGCCATTGATGATGTGAAGATCGAGCTGGGCTATGCGCTGCTCAGCCTTATCAATGATCTGGAGGGCCGCCGGCTGACGGACCAGATCAAGGCTCTGCGACGAACGCTGGCGGCAGAGTTCGGATTTGTGATGCCGCCGGTGCGGATCCTCGACAATATGCGCCTGGCGACCCAGGCCTATGCGATCCGTATCAAGGAGATGGAAGCCGGACACGGAGAGGTCAGGCTGGGCCAATTGATGGCCATGGATCCTGGCGGGCGTCAGGTGGATCTGCCCGGCGAACATATGCGCGAGCCGGCATTCGGCCTTCCGGCGACCTGGATCGACGAGTCCTTGCGTGAGGAGGCGACCTTCCGGGGCTACACCCTGGTGGATCCCTCGACGGTTCTGACCACGCACCTGACTGAGATTCTGAAGGACAACATGCCCGACCTGCTGTCCTATGCAGAGGTCCAGAAGCTGCTGAAAGATCTGCCGGATGGTGAGAAGAAACTGGTCGAAGACCTGATCCCGACGGTCGTGACGACCACGACCCTGCAAAGGGTTCTGCAGGCGCTGTTGCGCGAAAGGGTGTCGATCCGGGATCTGCCGGCAGTTCTGGAGGGGCTGGCGGAGGCGGCACCTCATACGGCCAGCGTGACCCAGCTGGTTGAACACGTCCGGACCCGACTGGCCAAGCAAATCTGCCATCAGAACCAGGGACCGGACGGGACCTTGCCCATCATCACCCTGTCCCCCGAATGGGAGGCCGCCTTCGCCGACGCCCTGGTCGGCCAGGGCGAGGAACGCCAGCTGGCAATGGCCCCGTCACGACTCCAGGCGTTCATTCGCGAAATCCGCGATACCTTTGAGCGGGCGGCGCAGGCCGGCGAGGCGGCGGTGCTTTTGACCGGCCCGGCGATCCGCCCGTACGTCCGCTCGATTATTGAGCGATTCCGGGGGCAAACGGTCGTCATGAGCCAGAATGAAGTGCACCCGCGCGCCAAGCTCAAAAGCATTGGCGTAGTCTAGCCGCTCAATACCCGCTAGGGAGGCAGGGTGAGCGCACCGTTTCGGATCCGGACCTGGCGAGAAATCTGGACCCGCACGCAGTCGCGCGGGTTCGGCTGGCGAAGCCTTACTCTGGTCCTGGCCGGCTTCCTGGCACTGATGGCGAGCAACGCAGTCTCGCTGTGGGCGGCGGACGTCTTGCACCGTCAGACGGCCGCTGTTGAGCAGGCGCGCATCGTGAGACGTTCTCTCGACCGGACCGAACAGAGCATCATCGAAGCGGTGGCCGCTGAGCGCGGCTATCTGCTAACCGGCAGCAATTCATATCTGCAAGCCGAGGCCGACGCCCGCCGTGCCTCGCTGGAGAACTTCATGGAGGCACGGGAGGTCGTCCGGTACGATCCCGAGCTGCTGCGACGTCTCGATGCGGCGCGTCCTATGCTGGATGAAGGCATGGCTCTGACCGAACAGGTCGTGCGTGACGCGCGCGATGGTCGGTTCACCCAGGCCGTCGCTGCCATTCGCAGTGGGCGCGGCAACGAGCTGCTTCGAGAAATCCAGAGCCGATTTGACGCGATCAGTGAGATCGCCCGGGCCCGGGGACAGGAAAGCCGCAGGGCTGCGGACCGTGCCCGCCAGATCAATCTGTGGTTCGGCACGCTGGGAGCCGTGCTGATCGTGTTGGTGGCGGCGCTGGCCATCTTCCAGTTCTCGCTGAATTTCCAGGCCATCATGCGGGCCCACGACGAGTTGGATGAGGCCAACCGCGATCTGGAGGGGCGGGTTCAGGAGCGCACCCGTGACCTGCTTGCCGCCAATGGCGAAGTCGCGCGCGCGCGCGATCGCGCCGAGGCCATGCTGAGGGAGGTGAACCATCGCGTCGCCAATTCCCTGCAACTGGTCTCCAGCTTCATCAGCCTGCAGGGGCGGCGCATCAAGGATGTCGAAGCTACAGAAGCTTTTCGCGCGACCCAGGCTCGTATTGAGGCGGTGTCCCAGGTTCACCGGCGCCTCTACACCTCCGAGGATGTGACGACGGTCGGGCTGAAGGGCTATCTCACCAGTCTGGCGCATGAGTTGAGCCAGTCGATGGGGGGGCGCGAACCTCCTTGTACGATCAAGGTCATCGCGGGGGACGTGGAGACCTCGACGGATCGGGCAGTGGCCGTCGGGGTTCTCGTAGCGGAACTTGTGACCAACGCCGTCAAATACGCCTATCCGGAGGGGGCCGCCGGTGAGATCCGGATCCGGCTGGTACCTGAAGAGGGCCAGCGTGTGCGCCTGACAGTCGAAGACGACGGCGTAGGCATGACCGATGGGGCCCCGGCAAAGGGGACCGGCCTGGGCAAGACGATCATCGCCGCCATGGCCCGCGACCTGCGTACCGGCGTGGACTATGTTTATGGACCGAGCGGCTTGGTAGCGACCCTGGTGTTTGAGTTGTGATTTCCGACCCGCTGTCCGCTCCCGTCGTCATCCTCGACAAGCCGCAACTGTCCGAAAACATCGGTGCGGTGGCCCGCGTCATGGCCAATTTCGGTCTGATGGATCTGAGGCTGGTCAATCCCCGCGACGGCTGGCCTCAGGATCGGGCCTGGGCGGCGGCCTCGGGGGCGGACTGGGTGCTGGATGGGGTCCGGGTGTTCGATACGGTCGCCGAGGCGGTGGCCGATCTGGAGCGGGTGCTGGCCACGACGGGGCGGCCGCGCGGCCTGAGAATGCCGATTATAACGCCGCGCGAAGCGGCGGGGGACCTGTATGTCCGCGCCGGGGCGGGCCAGAAGATCGGTCTGCTGTTCGGCGGCGAACGGACGGGCCTGGAGACGGATGAGCTGGTGCTGTGCCAGGCTATCGTCACCATCCCGGTCGATAAACGGCATCGCTCGCTGAACCTGGCCCAGGCCGTCTCGATCAATGCCTATGAGTGGCGGGTTGCGGTCGATGGCGGTCCGCCGGGTATTTTTGGTGAAGCCGAACCGCCGGCGCCTGCAGCCGAAGTCGAGGGGATGTTCGGCCATCTGGAGACAGAACTGGAAGAGGGCGGCTTCTTTCATCCGCCCGAGAAGCGACCGACGATGATGCGGGCCATCCGCGCCATGCTGAACCGGGCCGAACTGTCGTCGCAGGAGGTGCGCACCTTGCGCGGCATGATCGTGGCCCTGGCGCGTGGACGCGGCCGGGTGCTGGAACGCCGGGCCCGGGATTTGACTTCCCAGGACTGATCCGCCATAAGCCGCGCCTTCACGCCCCGGCCGCAAACCGGGGCGCGATCTATTACGGACGATGCGTGGACCGCCGTTGAGATCGCCTTCCCAATACCGGGGAGGCCGGGCCGCATCACGATAGAGAGACGACGTATGTCGAAGCGCCACAGCGCCAAGTACAAGATCGACCGCGCCATGGGTGAAAACCTGTGGGGCCGGTCCAAGTCCCCGGTCAACAAGCGCGCCTACGGCCCCGGCCAGCACGGCCAGCGCCGCAAGTCCAAGGTCTCGGACTTTGGTCTGCAGCTGAAGGCCAAGCAGAAGCTCAAGGGCTACTACGGCAACCTGACCGAGAAGCAGTTCCGTCGCACCTATGATGAGGCCGCGCGCCGCAAGGGCAACACCTCCGAGCTGCTGATCGGCCTGCTGGAGCAGCGCCTGGACGCCATCGTCTACCGCGCCAAGTTCGTCCCGACCGTCTGGGCCGCGCGCCAGTTCGTCAACCACGGCCACGTCACCGTCAACGGCAAGAAGGTGAACATCGCGTCGTACCGCGTGAAGCTGGGCGACGTTGTTGAGGTCAAGGAAAAGTCCCGCGCCATGGCCCTGGTGCTGGAAGCCCTGCAGTCGTCCGAGCGCGACATTCCCGACTATCTGGAAGTGGGCGACCGCGGCTTCTCGATCCGCATGACCCGCGTGCCGGAGCTGGCCGAGGTTCCCTACGCGGTGAAGATGGAACCGAACCTGGTCGTCGAATACTACGCCTCGTAAGCGGCGCGACGAACCCAAGAATTGGAAAGGCCCCGGAGCGATCCGGGGCCTTTTTTCGTTTTGGGTCAAGGTCTCAGAATGCGCTCCGAGAAGCATCTTGCGTGGCCGCAGGCGCGTAGCGACTCATTCGAATGTAGCGTGATTGGCTATCGTCAATTTTTGCAACCATTACAAGTTGAGTAAGCTATATTCTACTAAGGAGAGAATTGGGAATGTGATGGCTGGATTGAGGGAAATCCTGGCGCTAGGGGCTGCTGTAGTGGGACTGTCTGGCGCTACCTGCGCCCAGGGGCATAGTGATGCTATCGATCCTATCCGGCCTGTGGTTCTGGACCTCGACTACAACGCGCCTCGCAATCAAGCCGTGTTCAGCGTTTGCAGCCTCGGCGGCCCACCCCAGCGCGCTCGACCATGCTATCTGCTGGGCCTGAGCCTTTCCGATGGCCGCGATGGTGCGACAGTTACCCCGCATCTGCTGCTGGGAGGTGCGGGTCAGCATCTCAGCCTGCCTGTATTTACACCGTCCGGCGACGCTATCTATGCGGCGCGAAGGACTGCTGAGGACTGGGCTAGGCTGGGCTTCAATTCTCCGGTCAGCATCATCCGTCTGGATTTGAATACGGGGGCTGTCGCCGAGATCGCCCAGGCGCCAGAAGGCAGTTTCTCGGTTGCTCATGTCCTGCAGGCGCCGAATGGCGACGAACTTCTGGTCATCTTTGAAACTCTATCGCTAACCCCACAAGGGGCGCCGGTTGGGTCGCGCATTGTTACCCTGGCGGTCCGAGACGGCCAGCCGGTGTCAGGATCGCGAGCGACTTTCGACGACATTGGCGCCGCCGGCCTAGAGCTACCGATGGCTGACATGGGCTATATCAAGGCTGGCGTTCAACTTCGCGATGGACGGGTGATTGCGAGAGGCTTCTGGGCGTTCACGCCAGACGATATCGTTGCCGGCCGCCATATCTTGTATCCGACGCTGGAGGCGGCGATCACGCACGTTGCCGGATGCGAGGCTAATGCGTGCACGGACGTCGTCGCTCAACGCGCCTTTGCGGCGGCGGGAGCCATGCGGCGACAGCCAACCTATGACTCAGCCCGGATGCGAGACATCGACACGGAGCCGCAGAATTTCGTCGTCGCATTCAACGGCAGACCGGTGAGGTTCTTTCCGGTTCCAAACGACCCAATCGGCACATTTCAAATCTCGTACGACCTGAGGGGCGGGGCGGTCGCGGTCTCTGTCGGCCCTGAATCAGAACAGACCGGATATGAAGTCGCCAGTTTTGGGTCTTCCGAAATCCAACTTAGACAACAATTAATTCAACAGCTTAGCCTTCAAGATTACTGAACAATTCGGGGGGCTATGCCTGATGATTTTATGGACGTTCTCGTCCCCGCATTTCCCGGCTTCAGGTACATCGGAAATGGGGAAAACGACGCCGTCGATCAGCTTCGGGACCAATTGTACGATGATGACGGTTTAACTCGAACGGAAATCGACGACATGCTGGTTGATTGGCCCCCTCGCAATCCTCTCGATGAAATTGCCTTCCGGCACGATGTCGGCACGATCGACCCGGCAACCGGTGAACCCCGCGACACCCTTGGCCGGAGATTATCTGGAAGTGGGCGACCGCGGCTTCTCGATCCGCATGACCCGCGTGCCGGAGCTGGCGGAGGTTCCCTACGCCGTGAAGATGGAACCGAACCTGGTCGTCGAATACTACGCCTCGTAAGCGGCGCGTTCCGGCCCTGGGGCCGGGATGACAAGACCAAGGAAAGGCCCCGGAGCGATCCGGGGCCTTTTTTCGTTTTGGGTGCAGATCGAATTGACACGTATGACGGGTGCATCTGCGGATAAGGGCAATCTATCCTTGCGGGGGGTCCTTGCGATGCGATGGGGGAAGAGAGGCGGGAGCTGATGTCGGTCAAAAAGGCGGCAACATTAATCGTGAGCTTCTTGGGGCTGGTCGCGGCGAGCGCTTGCGCCGCTCCACGTGGAGCCGGATCAACCGTGCTACAGACCGAACCCGCCATCTTTACCGCCGGCTATCGAGCTAGGGATCGCCTGCTCTTGATCGAGTTATGCCGTGTCGCCGTGAGCGGCTCGATCGAAGGTCCGCAGGATTGCCACCTCGTTCAGGCTGACTTGTCCGGGGTCGGCGAAGGCGAAGTGGTGACGCCTACCGTCGTCGCCGCCGAAGAAGGATTTATGTACTCGCAGCCCGTCTTCAGTCCATCGGGCGACGCCGTCTATGCCATTCGTCGCCGCAGTATCGATTGGGAGAATCTGGCCTTTCGGGCGCCATGCGACATCGTCAGGATCGATCTGGCGACCGGAGAGATCGAAACGATCACCTCGGGGCCCGTAAATTTGGCGGTCGTCGCTGCCCTGGCCGATGGCACGGCAGACCAACTCGTTCTGTTTGAACCGCTATCCTTCAGTTCTCGCAACATTCCAGTCGGTTCGCGGGTCTCTACCGTGCGCGTAGAAAATGGTCGCGCCGTTGAGGGATCGCGCCACGTTTTTGAGGACCTGGGAGGGCAGGCGTTTGACCTGGCGATATTTGGGATTGGCTTCGTGAAAGGAGCTGTTGAGCGCAACGGGAGCCATGAGCGTCGCGAGGGCTTTATGGCGCTTCGGGGTGACGATCTCGCGCAGGGGCGCTATGTGGTCCGTCCCGACCTGATTTCGGCGACAGCCTACGCTGTCGGCTGCGAGTCAGATGCGTGTATAGCCCTGGTGGCGCGACGTGCCCATGCGACCACTGCGGCAATTGCAGCGAACCCAGTGCATAACACCAGCCGTCTGCAAAACGTTGAAACGACACCCGAGGACGTTGTCGGAGCCTTCAATGGTCGCCCTGCATCCTACTTTCGCGATGATCGCGACCCATATGGATCGTACCGCCTCAGTTACGATTTGACCGGAGGAGCCGTTGCGAGCCCTCGCGGGCCTCACGTCGATCCGTCGCGTGTGCCCTTCACCCTTATGGGCGGGGACGACATTCCGTTTCGCCCGGTTGCATCCGGCTATCTGAATTTGGCGGCCTACGCTGACGGTCGTCTCTGACATTTTTCCAAATCTGGAGGATACGATTCCTGATGACTTCAGGGACGTTCTCGTCCCCGCATTTCCTGGATTCAGATACGTGGGAAATGGGGCAAACGACGCCGTCGATCAGCTTCGGGACCAATTGTACGATGGTGACGGTTTAACTCGAACGGAAATCGACGACCTGCTGGTTGATTGGCCCCCCCCGCAATCCTCTCGATGAAATTGCCTTCCGGCACGATGTCAGCACGATCGACCCGGCAACCGGTGAACCCTGCGACACCCTTGGCCAGAGATTATCTGGAAGTGGGCGACCGCGGCTTCTCGATCCGCATGACCCGCGTGCCGGAACTGGCCGAGGTTCTCTACGCCGTGAAGATGGAACCGAACCTGGTCGTCGAATACTACGCCTCGTAAGCGGCGCGACGAACCCAAGAATTGGAAAGGCCCCGGAGTGATCCGGGGCCTTTTGCTTTGGCTCTCGAAGAGCGCCTTAAGTCTGGAACGGCCCCAGGAGTTCAGCCGGGATGCGGCTGGGCCGCATGGTCGCGCCGTCGACCAGGACCCATTCGCTTAAGCCTTGGGCGCACAGCCGACCGTCTTCGTCCTCGATGCGGACATAACGGTTGAAACGGGCGCCCTGGGGATCGCCGACCCAGGTGCGGGCGACCGGCCGTGATCCCGGCGGCAGGGCGCGGAAGTAGTCGACCTCGTGGCGCGAGGCGACCCAGGACCAGGTCCCACGGGATTGCTCATCGAAGCGGGCCAGCCAATGGGCCGTCCCGACCTCCTGCAGCCAGCGGACATAGACCACATTGTTGACGTGGCCGTTCTCGTCGATGTCGGCGTCGGTGACGGTGAGCGGAACGACGAAGACCTCGCGGTCCTGGCGTGGCTCCAGCGGGCGCCTCACGCCTGACCCGTCACGCCTTTTTCATCCAGCAGGGCCTTCAGCTCGCCGGACTGGAACATCTCCTTGACGATGTCGGCCCCGCCGATGAACTCGCCCTTCACATAGAGCTGGGGGATGGTCGGCCAGTCCGAGAAGGACTTGACGCCGTCGCGCAGGGCTTCGTCCTGCAGCACATCGACGCCGATGAAGGGGACGCTCAGGTGATCGAGCACCTGAACCACCAGGCCCGAGAAGCCGCAGCGCGGCGTGTCGGGGTCGCCCTTCATGAACAACACCACGGGATTGTCCGCCACCGTCTGGGCGATGAAGGCGTAGACGGGGCTTTGGGCGGTATCGGTCGTCGGAGTGTCGGTCACGAGAGGCAGCCTTATGATTGCGCCTCTCAGCTAGGTGTCCGGCCGCTGCAGGTCAAGCCGAACGGGCTGTCGCCATATTGACGCGGGCCATCTCGATCTGGGCGGCCATGCCAGGCGGCATGTCCCGATCCGGCAAATCCGCCAGCTTTTCGAGCATGCGAGAGTCCGCCGTGTCGATCAGGACGCTGGCCAGGGTCGGCTCCGACAGGGCGTAGGCCATGCAGATCTCTTCCGGACTCCAATTGGCGGTCTGGTGCAGGAAGGCAAAGGTGCCGACGCCTTTGAAATAATCGTCCTTCGCAGGCGACGAGGGCTTTCCGAATCCGAAAAGGCCCCGCTTCTGGCCATCAAGGGCTTCGACCTTCTTCAAGGACGACAAGGAGTCCGGGAAGTGATCATAGGTGATAACCGCCATATCGCGTTCGACGGCCGCCCGAATGCGGTTTCGCATCGTCCAGTCGGAGTGGACATTGTAGGGGGTCATGAGGACGTCGAAGGCATTGGTCGACACATAGGCGTCCATGACTGCGCCCTTGCCGGCGATCCCGAGCATCTGGATGCGACCGGACGCGCGCAAAGCCTTCAAGGCCGACAGGGTCGCGTGCGACAGCTCGCCCTCGCCCGGTTCGTCCAGCAGAACCAGATCCAGATAATCCTGTCCGGCCGCGTGCAGAACCCGATCCACGGCTGCGCTGACGCCGGCAGGGCTGAGATCGCGCACCATCTGTCCACGCTCACGCAGATTGCCCACGCGGGTGGCGATCAGCAGCAGTCGGCGATCGACGCCAGCAATGGCCCGACCAATCAACTCGCCCAGGATCGGGTCCGGTGTTTCGAGCATGAAACTGTTGATCCCCTGCTCCATGGCTTCGGTGACCAGCGCAGGTGCGGACGACTTGCCGCGTGCGAGCGTGCGCTCAGACAGGTTCAAGGTGACGGCTGAGCCGGACTTGCCGAGTCGTCCAAAGGGTCGATAGCGCATGGTCAGGAACCGGATCGGGGGCGGGTTTCAAGAGCAAGGGCATGAAGTTCGCCGCCCATCTTACCGTCGAGGGCCGCATAGACGAGCTGATGCTGGCGAACACGCGGAAGGCCTTCAAAAGCGGCTGAAACGATACGCGCGCGGTAATGGTCGCCGTCACCGGCGAGGTCGAATATCTCGATCTCTGCATCTGGAAACGCCGCCTTGAGAGCCGCTTCCAGAGCATCGACAGGCATGGGCATACGCGCGAAGCTCCAGGACAGGCGAGTATCATGGCGCGTAATCCTTAACGAGTAGGAACCGCGTTCTCCTTAACGTGGTTCGTACCGGCCTTGCTGGGCAAGGTTGCCGAAGCGGGTGGTGTTCTCGTCGAAGCTGACCTTGACGGTGCCAATGGGGCCGTGGCGTTGTTTGCCGATGATGATTTCAGCCTTGCCGCGGACCTCGTCCATGTCCTGCTGCCATTTGAGGTGCTCTTCGGAGCCTTCGCGCGGCTCGGTGCGGCCCAGGTAGTAGCTCTCACGGTAGACGAACATGACACAGTCGGCATCCTGTTCGATCGAGCCGGATTCGCGCAGGTCTGACAATTGGGGACGCTTGTCCTCGCGGCTTTCGACCTGGCGCGACAGCTGCGACAGGGCGATGACGGGAACGTTGAGCTCCTTGGCCAGAGCCTTGAGGGTCTGGGTGATCTCCGAGACTTCCTGAACCCGGTTCATGTCGCGGCGACCGTCGCCGACGGCGGTGGCCAGCTGAAGGTAGTCGACTACGATCAGATCCAGGCCATGTTCGGCCCGCTTGAGACGACGCGCGCGCGCCGCCAGCTTGCCGATCGGCAGCCCCCCCGTAGCATCGATGAACAGAGGGGCTTCACCGATCTCGATCGCGGCATCGCGGACTCGCCCGAAATCTGACGCATCGATCTCGCCCTTGCGCAGTCGGTCGGACGACACGCCTGACGCGTCAGCCAGGATACGCATGGCCAGCTGTTCGGCGCTCATTTCCAGGGAGAAGAAGGCGACCACACCGCCCGATGTCGTCTTGCGACCGTCCGGCGTCGGTTCCCACTTGTAATTTCGGGCGACATTGAAAGCGATGTTCGTCGCCAGGGCGGTCTTGCCCATCGACGGACGGCCCGCCAGGATCAGGAGGTCGGAGGGGTACAATCCCCCGAGCTTCTGATCGAGGTCGATCAGCCCCGTCGAGAGCCCAGCCAGGCCGCCATCCCGCTGAAACGCCTCGGCCGCCATGTCAACAGCACCGGCCAAGGCATTGGAAAATGGTACAAATCCGGTCGATGATGCGCCGGTTTCAGCTAGGGTGTAGAGCGACTGTTCGGCTTGCTCGATCTGCTCGCGGGCGTTTTTGTCGGGCTCAGGGGCCTGTTTGACGATGTCCCCGCCGATGCGGATCAGATCGCGGCGAAGGGCCAGGTCATAGACGAGCCGACCATAGTCTGACGCGTGCGACCCGGGCGGAGCGCGGTCGACGAGATCGGCCAGATAGCGAATGCCGCCCAGTTCCTCGAAGGCCGGATCGCGGCGGAATCGCTCGACCAGGATATTTGGATCGGCCAACAGCCCCTGGCGCACGTGCTCTTCGATGGCGTCGAACAGGCGCTGGTGGAATGGCTCGTAGAAGTGCCGTCCGGCGAGCTTGTCGCTCAGCCGTTCGGTGATCTGATTGTCGAACAGCAGGGCACCGAGCACTGCCTGTTCGGCCTCCAGGTTATGCGGCAGGGCATTGACCTGAGGGTCGGGCTCGGACGGGGAAGGGGCCAGGGCGAGAGAGGTCATGGGCATTAACCCTTTGGCCTATGCGCCCCGCCTGCGCCAAGGCCGGACGTCGGTCGCGCCTGGGGGTGAATCGGCCGGTCCTGTGGATGCCGCCGATTTTGGCCGCGGGATCATATGGCCCGATCAGAACTGTTGATACTGGCCGTTGATCGCATAGGTGAAGCCGATCGGCAGGGCCTCGCGAATCTGCCCGAAGAAGACGGCGACCTCGGCCAGCGTCGTGCGCGGCACATAGACGATGTCCATCCGACGCAGGGCCACGTGTTCCATGTCGCGACGGGAGAGATCTATGGAGCGCATCATGCGGTGCCCGCCAGGGCCTCGGCGGATCAGGCCGACTTCATCGCGACGGCCCGAGGGCAGGAAACCGCCGGCCATGATGACGGCCTGATAGGCGTCGATGTCTCCCGGCATATCATAGACGCCGGGCGTGCGGACCTCTCCATCGACCCAGACCTTGAGCGGTCCGGCCTGACGCAGCACGACTTCCACCTCGGGGCGTCGCAAGATGGGAGTGTAGGCCGCGACCAGTTCCGCCTGAATCTCATTGAGGCTGCGGTCCGCTGCCATCAGTTGGCCGACGAGGGGCATGGTGATGCGGCCGTCCGGGCCCACGGTCAGCTGCTGATTCAGTTCCGGGGCACTGGGTGTGCGAACGTCGATCTGGTCGCCCGGGTACAAAAGGTACTCCGGTTCTGCATCGCTCCAGTCCGAAAAGCCGATGTCGGCAAAACCGCGAGACCCACCCGAGTCTCGGGTGCGGCCAAAGCCCGCGACCGGATAGCGCGAATAGTTTCCACCCCCGCAGGCGGCCGTCAGGGCCGAGCCCGCAATGAGCGTCAGAAGGGTGCGGCGACTGGGCGTCATGGGTCTCGACGACTCTTTCTGATTTGGATCGAGGGTTACCGCCAAAACGTAACCAGCAGTTAACGCCCGCCCTCCAAAGGTGGTTGTCGTTAACCATGAGGCGAGTCGCGCTTTCCATGCCTATGCAAGTGCCATCGGGTGGATATGGAACCAGTCGGGCCCGCCTGACCTGGTCGTCGCGGCCGCGTCACGGACTCTCGGACATCGTGACCCTCGTTTTGCGTCAATGGCTGTTGATGCTGCTGGTCTTCGCTGTCCTGTTTGCCCTGGGGGCTTTCGCGGCCATGACCCTGGCAAAGACCTATACGGCTCATTCCAGTCTGCTGGTTCAGATGAGCCAGGACTATGTCTATGAGCCGCGGGCAGGCGACGCGGCGCGTGGGGCGATCCCGGAAGTGACGGATGTGGTTCAGGCCGAAGTCGCCATCCTGACGAGCGCCGGCCTGCATCAGCGGGTAGTCGAAGCCGTCGGGGCTGATGTCGTGCTGGGACCTCAGGCGAGGGGCACGCCGGAGCAAAGACGGGCGGCGGCCGTCATCGCCATGGGACGCAGCCTCCAGATCGGGACCGCGCCGGATACCGGTGTGGTGCAGTTGTCCTACAAGAACGCCAGTGCCCAGAATGCCGCTACGATCCTCAACGAGATCATCCAGACCTATCTCAGCTACCGGAGGGAGGTTTTCCGTGACACGACGACGCCGCTACTGGCCCAGCAGCGCGATGAGATCGAACGGCAACTGAACGATGCAGATCGGTCTTACGAGGACTTCCTGGCCGAGAACGATCTGGGCGATTTCAGGATCGAGCGCGAGGCCGTCGGTGCGTCCTACCAGACCGTCTATGCCGAGCATCTGTCTGTGGAAGCGCAGCTTCGTCAGGCCGACGAGCGCCTGGCGACCTTGCGGTCCCAGTTGGCGTCCATTCCGCGGGAGATCACCCTGCAGCAGGACATGAACCTGTCCGTGCAGTCCCAGATCGTCGACCTCCGGGCCAATCGCGAAACCCTCCTCGGGCGATATCAGCCCGACGCCTCGCCCGTGCGCGATATCGATGCCCAGATCGCCCAACTGGAGGCGCTGGCCGGCAGCGGGGGAAGTTCAGGCGTGCGGGACCAACGGCTCGGACCCAATCCGGTTTGGCAGGACCTCGAAATGGATCGCGTGCGGACCCAGGCCGAGCGCGACTCATTGGCGGCGCGGCACGCCGTTCTGTCCCGGCAGGTTGAGGATCTGGCCGCGCGCCAGGGCCGCCTCGTGGAGCTGGAGAGCCGCAATGGCGCCCTGACCGCCGAACGCGAGGTCCTGTCGACCGCCTACCGAGATTTCACGGCCCGTCAGGCACAGTCGAGAGCCTCTGCCGAATTGGCTAGTGGCGGGGCCGACAGCATTCGCGTGATCGCCTCGGCGGTTCCGCCGAACCGGGCTTCGAGCCTGCGCAAGCCTGTGCTGATCCTCGCCTTACTGTTCGCCGGCTTCACGGCATTGTGCGCCGGATTGCTGCGGGTTTTTCTGGGACGTCGCTTCGTCACGGCCGGCTCCGCCTCCCGGACCCTGGATCTTCCGATCCTGGCCGTCACGCCGGTCAAGGGTCGCTAAAGCCATGATCGTGCTAGCCTCTCGGCTGAACCGCGCGCGGAATGTGATTCGACCATGGTGGACCTGACGCAGGAGATGGCAGCCCTTTGGGCGTCGCTCGGTCCCGGTCGTCCGGATCGTGGTCGGGTCATCCAGTTTATCGCCGCAACCTCGGGCGAGGGGACCTCGACGGTGGCGCGTGAATTCGCGCGCCTCGCCGCCGTCCGCGCGCGCAAGCCGGTCTGGCTGATCGATGCCGATTTGACGACCCAAACGCAGCAAGCGGAGGTCGAGCGTGACGCCGCTCGCTACGGTGCCCTGGGACGCCCTGCCTCGGCCTCTCCGAACGGCTCCATGTTCTATACGCTGCAGCCCGGGCTGAGGGACCGCAGCGGCCGGCTGATCGGCGATGCAAGACTGCTGTCCGCGCGACCTTGCCTGGGGCGTCGGCTATGGGTGACGCGGTTCCGCGGCGAAGTCCTGCGCGCCGGGCAGCGTGCCGTAGCGCTGCCGCGCGGAGCCTATTGGGATGCGATGCGCCGTCACGCGGAGACGATCGTGATTGACGCTCCGTCGGCGGACCGGACCGATTTCGGCCTGACCCTCGCCCCGTTCGCGGATGCGGTGGTCCTGGTCGTCGCCGCCGAGGCCGCTGACGCCGCCATGGGCGCCGGGCTGCGCGAAGAGCTTCAACTCGTCGGGGCCCGCTGCGCGGGGCTGGTTTTCAATCGGGCCGAGGTGGAGCCTCCGGCTTTCCTGTCGCGAGTGATGGGGTGACTTCCCAGGCCTGGACACCGGTGCGGCTGCGGCCGGCGGTCGAGGCGCGCACGACCTTCTTCGACATTCTGATTTTCGCCAGCGGCGTTTTTCTGATCCTGATCTATTCCCAGGGCTGGCTCGGGGCGGTGATGGGGTACGGCTCGGCCACGAGCGAGGGGCCGCTGATCCGGCTGATCTATTTTCCGGCCTATGCAGCCGGCCTTCTTCTGGTTCTGAGCGATTTTCCAAGCACGCTTGAAGGAGCCGCCCGCTCACCATTGCTGCTTCTCTTGCTCGCGATCGTGGCCGTCTCATGGTTCTGGTCGGACGATCCGTCCTCCACGGTAAGGCGGATCGTCGCCCTTGGATTCACCTGTCTTGGGGGGCTTGCGCTGGCGGCACGATTTCGTTGGCCGACCCTTGCCGAGGTGGTTGCGACGGCCTTTGCCATCCTGGCCGTCGCGTCTTTCCTGATGGCCGTTTTCAAACCGGCATGGGGAACGATGACCCAGGAATTCCCCGGCGCGTGGCGCGGCCTGTGGCTCGAGAAGAACAATCTCGGGGGCAATATGACCGTGGGGTTCGGTTTCTGTGTCGCGGCGGCGGTGCTGGCTCCGCAGCGTCGAAGGCTTTGGATTGGATTTGCCGCGCTCTGTCTCGTCCTTGTGGGGTTGTCCACATCGAAGACATCCCTAGTCGTGTTGATGTTGATGGTGGGCTGTCTCGGCTTTGTCTGGCTGGTGCGGCGCGGCCCGGCTGTGGGTGTGCTGACGGCGTGGACGGCGATGGTCGGGCTCGTCCTGATCGTGGCGGTCTGGCTCTTCGCGGCTGACGCGGTGTTTGATTTCCTGGGCAAGGACGCGACCCTGACCGGGCGCACCGAGATTTGGGACGGGATCAACCGCGTCATGGTCGGGCATGAATTGACCGGGTTCGGATACGGAGCGATCTGGGACGACGAGGATCCGTACGCGCCACTCGCCTGGATTACCCACTACGCCGGTTTTCGCGCCAGCCATGCCCATAACGGCTGGATGGAGATCTGGCTCAACATTGGCCTGATCGGCGTCATCACCTTTGCGCTGTGGTTCGCCGAGACCTGGTTCCGTACCATCTGGACGACGTTCTCAGGCGGGGACGGAGCCTGGGTCGCCCTGCCGTTTGTCGCGGCCTATTCCATTGCCATGCTCACCGAGAGCATCACCCTGACGTGGCACGATATGCGCTGGGTTCTCTTCGTCGCCATCGCAGTCAAGCTCGCGCTGGGCGATCCTCAGCCGGAGCGCTGGGCACGCCTGAGTTCGGCCAGGCCGTAAAACTGCGGCTCGAAGGGTTTCATCCAGACCAGTTTGCCCAGGCCCCGAACCGCGCGGTCGGTCCAGTCGGCCCTGTCTGATTTTCCGGCCAGCCAACGGAATGCGGCCACCGCGCCGAAGGCCGTGGCTTGGCCGGCCCCGATCAGCATCCAGCGCAGGACGGCCAGCCAGTTCTGGTCGCGAGCGGCTTGCTGCGTCGGTCCCTGGCCGAAAGCGAAGGCACGCGTGAAGGCATAGGCCAGAGTGGCGCGATGGGGAGGGGCCGTTTCATCGACCCAGGCGTCGGATGACCATCCCCACCGGATGCCCTGTGTTTCGAGGACTTGGAAGAGGGCGTCGTCTTCGCCACCGGATTGGTCTGCGCCGGGGTCAAACGGCACCGGGCCGACCAGGGTGCGTTGTCGGACAAACAGGGAATTTCCGCAGCCGTAAGGGGCGTCGATCAGGGTGTCCGCCCGCGGACCGGATCGGCTGAAGAAGCGCTCGAGGTAGGGGCGGATGGCGTCCGGCGCCGTCGGCGTCCGTCCCTGGATGGGGCCGAACACGACCTCGCAGCCCAGGGCAGCCTGGGTGGCTCGCAAGGCTGAGAGCCATTGGGGAGATGCGATTTCGTCATCGTCCAGGAAGGCGATTAACTCGGCGTCCGTCGCCGCGAGCGCCGCATTTCGTGCGGTTGCGACACCCGGGCGCGGGGCATGCACGTAGCGGATCGGAAATCGGGCTTCCCGCGCTAGGCGCGCGACCGTCGCGCGGGCGCTGGCGTCCGGGTCATTGTCGGCGACGACCAGTTCGTCGGGGCTACCCCCGGTTCCCGTTTGCGCCATGACGGAGCGAACCGCGGCTTCCAATGCTGCCGGACGCCGGAGCGTCGGGATGACGACGGCCAGCCGGCTCATAGCGGCCTCTCAAGCCGGCTCAACACCCGACCGACCGGCGCGATCTCGGCACCATGGGCGACAGCGTGGGTCAGCAGGCGGTCAAGCGCCTCAAGGGTGCAGCCCCAGTCCGAAGCCCCGGATCGGACGTCATGCGTATAGAGGATCAGCCAGGCGGGTGCGGATAGGGCCCGATCGATCCAGCGCCGCGCCGTCGCCTCTCCACCGTGGCCTTCGATCCCCACGGCAGGGAGCTGGTTCAGGTCGGTGCCCGCGCGCACGAGCCCGGGATGCAGGGCTCGCAAGGATCCGTACCGACCGGAAAGGACCCGTTTGGCGTTCGGGGAGACATCGCCGTAGGGGAAGGCGAAGTGGGCGGTTTCAAGTCCGAAATCGCGCAGGACGCCGGCGTTGCGATCGATGTCCTGGACCATGGCCGGGCCAGTCGCCTTGCCGCAGTCCAGGTGGCTGTAGGTATGACAGGCAATCTCGTGGCCACGAACGGACAGATCGGCGTAGTCGCCCATGGCGGCATAGTCGCCCATGTGACCAGGCCGGTCAGCGAGACCCGCACAGACGTAGTAGGTGCCCCGCGCCGAGTGCCTTTCGAGAACCTCTGCCCCGGCCCGGACCGCCGAGATCGGTGCGTCGTCGAAAGTGATCGACACGATGGGCCGATCAATCGTTGATCGCAACGGGCGACGGTGGGTCACCCGGGCCCAGCGACGGCGTAGCTTGCCCTTTAGGGAGCGATCCGGTGAGTAGGGCTCTGTCTCGCTCACACGGCCTCCGCATACAGGGCGGCGCGGTAGAGCCTCAGAGAAAAAGCCCGCGCGGTGACCGGAAGCAGCGCGCTGAGGGCCGCCAGTTTGAACAGGGGGCGCAAATGACGCATACCCGGTGCCTTCTTCAAAAGCCGGGCGGCGCGATAGCTCGGATATCGGCTGACGAAGTCGGGGTGCCGGTCGACGACGCGGGCAAAGTTGGCGACCGACTGCTCGTACTTGCCCGCGAGGCGCTCGGCACTTTCAAGGCCCAGATGCGTGGCGGGATTGTCGAGGTGCACCACACGAAATCGGCGCGCGACCCGCATGGCCCATTCGACGTCTTCCCAGCCCCAGCCCGAGAATTCGGAATCGAACGCCTCGGCTGTGAAGACATCCCGCCGCACCAGAAGATTGGACGTGTAGACGTATTTCTCGGGCTGAAGCGCGCGCTGCTGGTAGGGAATGCACTCGGATCGCTGTGACATCGCGCGATGCACTGCGAAGGCGGCATCCTGCGGGGCCTGGAGCAGGGAAAATCCGCCGAATGCGACTGCGGGATCCTGGCGCGCAATTAGGTCGGCCCAGGTCTGGAGGAAGCGGCGGTCATCCGGCAGCATGTCGGAATCGAGGAAGAGATAGCTTCCGCCCCGGGCCGAGGCCGTCAGCCGGTTCCGTCCTCTGGAACGGCCTTCGTTCTTCTTGAGGCGGATGAAGCGAGCCGGAAGCCGAGACTCTTGCACCCGAGCCTGGACGCGTTGAGCCAGGTCATCGTCGCCCGATCCGTCGTCGAGGAGAACCAGTTCGACCGAGCCGGCGAGCGCCTGGGCCTCTTCGGAAAGGGCTTCGATGAGGGCTGAGGGATCATCTCGATAGAACGGCACCAGGACCGACAGCGCCGGTCGTGCGGCGCGCCAGGCGGCATTGTCGGTCATGGCACGGGTTTTGGGGGCGCTGCGCTTCATGCCGCTAACCTTGACTGAAAGGTCTTGAGAACCCGTATGCCGTGGCCCCTCACATCCGCCGCATTCAAAAGCCAGGCCGCGAGGCCATAGACGACGGCTCCCACCGACGCCTTCAGCACCAGTTCCTCCAGGCCCCCGGCTGCAGGCAGGCGGCTGACGGCTAGGGCCATGACCGCAGTGGCGAGACCGCATCGAAGCAGGGCGTTCCAAGGAACGGGCAGGGCCAAGGCGCGGCGGCCGAGGCCCCAGGATGCGAGGATGCCGACGCCGTAGCTCAGGGCCGTGGCCAGGGCCGCGCCCATCACGCCCATGCGCGGGATGAGGACCACATTGAGCCCGAGATTTACGAGGGCCGGAATGGCCATCGCCTGCAACAGGCGTCCGGTGCGACGCGACAGGGTGAAGGCTTGATGGAAATAGTAGGTGGTCAGTCCCGCCATCAGCGCAGAGACGGCGATCAAGGGCGTCACGGCTGCAGCCTGATCTCTCAGCTGTTCACCGATGATGAGGTCAGCCAAAGGCTGGGAGACCAGTGCGACCCCGACGGCCGCCGGCAGGGCGATAAGCAAAAACGTGCCGGCCTGCTCTCGCGCCGCCGCCTTCAGCGCGCTCGCTCCTCCGCGCTCCAGCGCCATCACCAGGGCGGGGCCGGATGCGGCCCCCAGCCAAATGAACATAACGTCCAGGGTCCGGTTCGCCAGGCTGTAGCCTGCGTGGTAGGCCCCCACCGCTGCTTCATCGAGGAAGGTCGCCAAGACCAGGCGATCCGTCGAAGACAGGACCAGCGCCAGGATCAGCGAAGCCGCCACCGGATAGCCGTAGCGGGCGTAGTCCTGGGCCCGGCTCCGAAGGACGGCACCGTGGGTCCCGCGCCGCCATTCGCTGCGCGAATAGATGAGAGCGGCCAAGAAGGGGGCGATCGCCAGGCCGATCAGCGGAGCTGCGCCTCCGGCCCCCAGTCCGACCGCAGCCAGTCCCGCGATGAAACCCAAAACCGTGACCGCGATGTCCAGGCCTGCAGATGCGGCGACCGCGCCCGCGGCGCGTCGGCGCTCCTGCAACAGACGATAAGCGGATCGGATCGGCACGCCGGCCAGACCCACCGCGACCGCAAACTTGAGATCCGGGGCCAGCGGCCACAGCCACACCAGCAACGCCGCCACCGGCACATAGATGACCGTCAGAAGAGCAAAATAGCGGTGAAGGGTCGCGAAGTGGCTCCGCATGGCGGCTTCGGTCGTCTGGGCGGCCCAGAACCGGGCCATGGCCGCTTCAAGCCAGGTGAAGACCGCCACGTGGGCGATGCTCATCACCGAAAAGGCCAGGGCATATTGCCCGAACTGATCGGCGCTCAGCACACGGGTGAAGAAAAGGAGGGTCAGTACGCCGACAACGCCCTGAACGATGTTGGCCGGCAAATAGCCGATCAGGCCGCGCCAAAACATGGAACTAGCGCACCGCCGACCGGTCGCCCAACAGGACGGGGGCGGTCACCAGGATAATCCAGACGTCCAGCCAGAAGGACTGACGCTCGATGTAGTCGATGTCGAGCTGCACACGGCGTTTCACATCGCCCGCCGAATGCAGGGGGCCGCGCGATCCCTTGATGGCGGCCCAACCCGTCATGCCAGGCTTCATCCGGTGACGGTGAGCGTACTCGGCGACCAGACGCGCGGACTCGGTCTCGCCGGTCTTCATCCCGATCGCGTGCGGGCGCGGGCCCACCAGGGACATTTCACCCTGGATGACGTTGAGGAGTTGAGGCAGCTCATCCAGGCTGGTCTTGCGCAGGATCCGCCCGAAGCGCGTGATCCGGTCGTCGTCCGCGGTTACCTGGCGCGAGGCAGTCGCGTCCGCAGTCTCGTGACGCATGGAGCGGAATTTCCAGACGAGGATTTCCTCGTTGTTGAAACCGTGGCGACGCTGGCGGAAGAAGATCGGGCCGGGACTGTCCAGCTTGATACCGAGCGCGATCAGGCCGAGCAGGGGCGCAAGACCCACCAGCATGGCTCCTCCGATGATCAAATCTTGCAAGCGTTTGGCGAAGGCCGCCCTGTCCGGGTCGCGCGCGCCCCGGATGGGGGCCAGTGGCGACTGAGCCAGGCGCGCCAGGGAGGCGTCGCGACCGCCCTCTCCATCCTGATCGACGACCAGGGAGACGGCGTTGGGAAGGGTCGCAAGGCGACGCGTGATCTGGCTGACCCGCGCGCGCGCCGCCGGATCGACGGCGACCACGATATGATCCAGGTAGGGGGTCAGCCGATGGCTGACCAAGGCGTCCAGATCGCCCAGAACCGGCACGCCGACGACGGCGTCGGGTGCACGCCCCAGACGATCATCGAAAACACCCAGGACATTCAGATCGCGCCGGCGCAGCGCGTCCGCGATCAACTGCTCAGCATGCCGGGTCGCACCGACAATCGCAATGGACGGTGTCAGCCGCCCGTCAGCTCGCCACTGATTGACGATGCCCCACCAGACGGCATGCATGACCCCGATGAGGACCGCGGCGGCCAGGGCCCATTCCGCCAGGGATACGAGCTGGGTCGACTGACCGCTCAGCCACGCCACGCCCGAGCCGCAGACCGCCCCGAAACCGATCGCCAGAGCGACCTTGGTGAGATGCAGATCCAGCCGCTCGCCGCGTGAAAAGCCGTACAGGCCCAGCCCACGAAGCGCCGTCAACGCCAGGCCGAGCGCCACGGCGAGCGGGAGGATCACGCCCAAAGGAACCGTCATCAGAGCACGACCGTCAGCCCAGGCCATGGCCAGGGTCAGGCCGATCAGGCTCGCGCCGTCGATACCCCGAAAATAGAATGATGACAGTCGCTCCGACTGACGGGCCCGGCTGGTGACCAGCTTTTCGGGACGGAACGGGCCACGGCGGTTTCGGGCATCCTGGGCCGCCGCTGCGGCTGCAGCGAGCGCCTGCAGACCCGCGACATCCAGTCCGGATTGGCGAGGCGGCTCATCTGGCCGAAGGGCGCGTGCGGAAGACGACATGATGCCAGCCTGACGAAGTGCCGTGCAATTCCCGTTAACAGGCTCGCATCTGGCACTTGCAGAACTCGCCGTCGCCCGGTAGGTGACCCGCCTGCCGGAGACGTGGCCGAGTGGCTGAAGGCAACGGTTTGCTAAATCGTCGTACCGGGTAACCGGTACCGAGGGTTCGAATCCCTCCGTCTCCGCCATTATCTTCCAGTAAAATCAGTCACTTAGATGCGCCAAGTGTGCCGAGTTTGGCACAGTTGGGCACCCAATGTTCTTGGCATCTGGGAAAGCCCAAACTCTGGGACTTCCCAGTTAAATGGCGCTTTTGGCACACTCAGAGGGCAGGTCGGCCACCCCGATAATCCCTTTCTGCAAGGCATGGACGGGCCGGTTGCGGTCGAGGGGTGTATATGCGGCGCGAAACGAGCAGTCGGGCGCTCCAGACCTCTTAATCCGCCACAATGGTCAACCAGATCGCTCGGTCAGGCGACGGAACGGCGATCGACCAGCGTTTGTATGATCGACGAACTTGTAGCCGTCGCGGCGGCTGTCCCTCCGACACGAGTTTGACGAAGTTGTAACTACCAAGGGCCGCTCTCTTTAAGTAGATGTACGGCCTGATCCCTCCCTGAAGCTCAAGCTATTGGTTTAGAAATGATTTTGCTCCGCAGTTTGCTGATGGCGACCGTCTCGTTGGGCGTGCCTGCATCGGCGCTGGCACAAGCGGCCCCTCCGGCCCCGCCGCCGACCACGCAGCCGCAGCCGGTCGAAACGGAACCCGCGCCAGCTGAAGCAGACGAAGACGAAAATGAAGTGGAAGCGATCACCGTCACTGCGGACCGCACGGCGCCGCGCGCCTCGATCGATTCGGTCAGCTACAGCTTGGCCGATGACCTTCAGGCCACCACCGGCAGTCTCGCCGATGCCTTGCGAAACATTCCGTCGGTCGATGTCGATCCCAACGGCAACGTCTCTCTGCGTGGCGATTCAAATGTGACGATCCTGGTGGACGGTCGCCCGTCGGCCCTGATGAGCGGGCCCGGGCGCGCCCAGGTCATCTTGCAAACGCCAGCAGATCAATATGCCCGCATCGAAATCATGACCAATCCGTCGGCGGCCTACCGGCCGGACGGTTCCGGCGGCATCATCAATCTGATCTCTCGCCCCAACGTGGTTCGCGCGGGCCGTACCCACAGCGGCTCGATCCGCGCCAATATCGGCACCGAGGGTCGCTACAACTTCGGCTTCAACGGCGCGGTGACGCGTGGCGACCTGACCCTGACCGGTGATCTCGGCTATCGGCATGACCGCCAGATCATTTCAAGCCGGCGGGACCGCGAAAGGTACGACAGCGGAAGCGCAAGCTGGCTCGACAGCGTTTATCAGCAGGACGCCGAGGCTCCGTCTGACGGTCACTATGTGCGCCTGGCGGCGGAATACCGGCTGAACGAACAGGTTCAACTGACCGGCGAGTTGCGGCGGCACGCGTTCGAGAGCGACGGCACCGGTTTGGGTACCTTCGTCGAGAATGACGCCTTGGGGGTGCCGGCCATCGCCTATTCGCGGGTTGGGACCGGTGGGGTCCAGGGTGAGTTCGGCGGGGTCACCGGGCGCATCCTGCGACAGTTCGGCGAGGGCCACGATTGGACCACCGAGATCCGCTACGATACCAGCGATTTCACCAACTCGCAGCAGGGCGACACCCTCTATAGCCTGCCGGTCGCTTCGGGTTTCTTCGAGTCGATCGACAACAATGAATCCAGCGGCACGTGGAATTTCTCGACCGTTTACAACCGTCCGATGGGCGAAGAGGAGAAGCTGCGCGTCGGCTATGAGGCCGAGGTCGTCAACCTGGACACCTCCAGCCTGGTCCTGCGCGGCCCGACATCAGGCTCGGCGGTCATCGATCCGACCTCGACTAACCAGTTCCACGCCGATCAATCGGTCCATGCCCTGTATGGAACCTACGAGCGTCCGTTCGGCCGTTTCGGGGCGCAGTTCGGACTGCGGCTGGAGTATGCGACGCTCGATCTGAACCAGATCACGCAGGGGATCAGGGCCTCGAACGACTACTTCCGGGCCTATCCGACGCTGCATCTTCAGTACGAGTTGACCGAGAGCCAGACGCTGCGAGCCAGCTACAGCCGACGCGTCCAGCGCCCCGAGCCCGGCCAACTCAATCCGTTCGTCATCTATGTCGATCCAGACAATCGCTCGTCGGGCAATCCCGGCCTGTTGCCGCAGGTGACGGATTCCTACGAATTTAGCTGGATGAGCCGCGCCAACCAGCAGTTCTACCAGGCCACTCTCTATTACCGCGACACGTCGGATGCCTTCACCAGCGTCGCCACCGATCTGGGAGGCGGGGTGCTTCTGACGCGGCCGGAGAACCTGGGCTCAAGTCGGTCGGTCGGAGTGGAATTCGTCGCCAATGGCCGGTTGCTGCCGACGCTACGTTACAACGTCAGCCTGAACGCCTACCACCAGCAGATCGACGCCAGCAATCTGGGCTTCACCAACGATGCCGAGGGAACGACCTTCAGCGGCCGGGCCAACCTGAACTGGCAGCCCACGCCGAACGATTTCGTCCAGCTCGGCGGTTTCTGGCGTGGCGAGAGCGTCTATGCCCAGGGCTATACCGAGGGCCGCGGGATGGTGAACTTCGGTTACCGTCGCAAATTGACCGAGCAGTGGGCTTTCCAGTTCACGGTGCGCGACGTGTTCAACTCCATGCGCAACGTCAGCTACTACGAGACCCCGACGCTGCGGGATCGGTCCGAGAGCCGGTTCGGCGGCCGAACGGCCTTCGTCGGATTCACCTGGACCTTCGGCAACACCCAGGGCCGGCCACAACAGCCCCAATTCGACTTCTCGGGCGGACCCCAGGGCGGCACGCCCTAGCGCCGCCTAGTTGGGCCGGCGGGCGCGGCTCCGCCATTGCGCCATCTCGGCATCGTAGCGGGCCTGCGCGGCTTGGGCGGCCGCGAGTTCGGCCTCATACCGGGCCTGGGCGCGAGCGTGCTCGGCGCGGGCGTCCTCATACTGGGCCTGCGCCTGTTCGAACCGGGCGTTCTCGGCTTCATTGGCGGCCACGACCCGAGCGTCGCGGGCGAGAACCGCGTCATTGAGGCGGGCCGTCTCAGCCTGCTCCAGGGCCTCGATCTCCTCGACGGTCGCGCCCGGGGGATAGCCGCCGGTATCCTGGGCGAGCGCGGGGCTTGCCAACATTCCGGCGAACAGGACGACTGTGGCAATTCTGGGCGACGACATGGCAAGCTCCCGAACAACGAATAAGACCGGCCTATGATGTCTGAACAATCGTCTGGCGCAAACAGGGCCAGAGTTGACCTTGGGTGACGCTTGGCGCCGGTCGCGCACGGGTCTATCGAACGTGCGACCCATTGATGGAGGAAACCATGCCTGATCTCGCCGAAGTCACCGAACAGATCCGTGCCCGCGTGAGCGCGGCTGATCCGCTGGCCAAGTCGTACAAGCTGGACTTCGGCGACATGGGCAAGATCCGTATCGCCGACGGCACCGTGTCGAACGACGACGGTCCGGCTGACTGTACGATCCACATCGACTTCAACGACTTCATGTCGCTGGCGAGCGGCCAGCTGGATCCGATGGGTGCCTTCATGTCCGGCAAGATGAAGATCGACGGCAATCCGATGGACGCTCTGGCGCTCCAGCCTGTGCTGAAGGGCTAGGATGGATTTCCGGCCGAGCGACCGGGCCAAGGCCTGGGGCGAGCGTCTGGACGGCTTCATCCGTGAACGGGTGGAGCCGCGGATTCCGGAGTACTGGGCGTCCATCCACGAGGATGACCGCCATCAGCCGGCGGTGATGGAGACCATGAAGGCCGAAGCCCGCGAGGCCGGCCTGTGGAACCTGTTCCTGCCGGGCGAGGCCCACGACGGCTCCGGCGGGGCCGGACTGACCAATCTGGAATATGCGCCGCTGGCGGAGCGGATGGCCTATTCGGGCCTGTGGGTGCCGGAGGTGTTCAACTGCAATGCCCCCGACACCGGCAATATGGAGGTCCTGCACCTCTATGGAAATCAAGCCCAGAAGGACCGCTGGCTGCGGCCTTTGCTCAACGGTGAGATTCGCTCGGCCTTCCTGATGACCGAGCCTGGTGTGGCCTCTTCGGACGCGACCAACATCGAGACCCGGATCCAGCGCGACGGTGATCACTATGTGATCAATGGCCGCAAATGGTGGTCGACCAATATGGCTCACCCGAACGTGGCGCTGACCATCGTCATGGGCAAGACCGACCCGGACGCCAGTTCCCACCAGCAGCAGAGCCAGATTTTGGTTCCGGTCGACACGCCCGGCTTTCGTATCGAGCGGATGCTCAGCGTCTTCGGCTATGACGAAAAGCCCTACGGCCACGCCGAAGTGGTGCTCGAGAACGTGCGGGTGCCGGCAGAAAATCTCGTAGCCGGCGAGGGGCGCGGCTTCGAGATCGCCCAGGGGCGCCTTGGTCCGGGACGTATCCACCATTGTATGCGGGTCATAGGCTGTGCCGAGCGGGCGCTGGATCTCATGGTCGAGCGGTTGCTCAGCCGGACCGCCTTCCGCAAACGGCTCGCAGAGCATTCGGTGTGGGAACAACGGGTCGCGGAGGCCCGGACCAATATAGAGATGTGCCGCTTGCTGGTGTTGAAGGCGGCCTGGATGATGGATGTGGCCGGGGCCAAGAACGCCCGGTCCGAAATCGCCCAGATCAAGGTTGCGGCTCCGCGCATGGCGCTGAAGGTGATCGACGATGCGATTCAGGCGTTCGGCGGGGCCGGTGTTTCGGGCGATACGCCGCTGGCCGAGTTGTATGCCACGGTACGCACGCTGAGGATCGCAGATGGACCGGACGAGGTTCACAATCGGACCATTGCGCGCATGGAGTACGCCCGGTTCGGGCAGCGTGTTTGACCGTCGCCTACCCGCCACAGTCGTGATCGATCATGTTTGGTCAGCTTGGCCCGGGGCCTGACTTGAGGCTACGCTGCGCCCATGGGCAGAGGCGGGATCATCGATACTTCGGTTTCGGCACCCTTTGGTGAGGTGGCGTTCGAGGCATTGTCGCCAGAACTGAGCCTGGACGCCAAGCTGCGCGCCATGGCGGCCGAAGGTCTGCGTCGCTCCTCCGCCACCGTCCTGCCTGACCTCAATTCGCTGCCGCAGGCGGGTGCAAACTCTCAGCGTGACAAGGCCTTTGAGGTCGGACAATCGATCGAGGCCGCAGCAGCCTTGATGCCGCAGGACGGCGTCAATGACATTTCGAATTGGCGAGATACCGCGTGGCCGCACTCAGCATCACCACGCTATCCGGTTAGAATTATTCCCGAATTTATCTAAGACGGCCTGACAGGGCGCACCAGCAGCCCCGTCGGTTGTGATCGATGATCTGGAAGTCAAATCTGCGTGGGGCGGCTGGCCCTAATCCGCCGAGCGGCCTGGTTTTGGCCGTCGATGCACCTTGTTCGAGGATTCGCCGCCCTTGCGGCCCGCAGACGCCGCAAGCGACCTGTCCTGCGAGAAGCTGCGCTTCTCGCGCGGGACGCTGGCACCGCCCTTGCGCGCGATTTCTCTCTGGCGCTCGGGGTCCATGGAGGCGAAGCCGCGTTTGGAACGGCCCGAAGATGCCGAAGGCGGGGCGTCGGGCATTGCGGACCTCCTTGCTTGCGATCGTCGTTATCCATGACAACCCGCCGCAGCGATTGAGGTTCCCTATCGTCAGGGATGTGCCGTCACGGTCGCGACGGCCTTTCGGGCAGCCGGGACGGATCGGGAGAGATCAGAGCAGACCCAGCCCGGACAGGGCCGTCGCGAGATCGGCGTCCGTATAGGGCTTGGCCACGACGGTGACGCGTGGGTGCGTCGTCAGATCCGCAGAAATTTGATCCAGGTCGTAGCCACTGGCAATCACGATCGCGATGTCGGGGACCTGCTGCTGGATTTTACGCGCCAGCTCATCGCCGCGCATATCGGGTAGGCCGATGTCGATGACGGCGAGGTCCGCCGGCGCGTCGACGAGCGCCTCAAGGGCGGCCTCGGCGCTGTAGGCGACGCGGACGTCAAATCCCAGTGCAGTCATCGCGTCTTCGGCGACGAGCGCCACCAGCGCTTCGTCTTCAACAAGCAAGGCACGCACGCAAAGCCCCCGGTACTCTTTGTCGTAACAGCCCCTATCGCTCCTTGTCGCATACCGCTGAACAGCGCAAGGCAAATCACGATGAGCGTGCGGCCAGAGCCCGGTCCGAGACAAACGGGTTGGTGCGACGTTCCTCGCCAAAGCTGGACATCGGACCATGGCCGGGCACGAAGGCCACGTCGTCCCCCAAGGGCCACAGCTTGTTTGTGATCGCATGAACCAGGTCGTCGAGGTTTCCGCGAGGGAAGTCGGTTCGGCCGATCGAGCCCTGGAAGAGGACATCGCCGACCTGAGCGAAACGGGCCTCGGCATTGAAGAAGACGACATGACCCGGGGTGTGCCCAGGACAATGGATGACGTCCCAGGTCGTGTCCCCCAAAGCCACGGTGTCACCGTCGGCCAGCCAGCGATCCGGGGTGAAGCCGCGCGCCTCGGGGATCCCGTAGACCTTGCCCTGCTGTTCGATGCCGTCGATCCAGAACTGATCGTCCGGGTGAGGCCCCTCAATCTTGAGCCCGGTCTTCTCCTGCATCTCGGCGGCTCCGCCGGCGTGGTCGAGATGGCCGTGGGTGATCCAGATCTTGTCGAGCGTCAGGCCGCGTCGTGAGATCTCGGCGAGGACGCTGTCGACCGAGCCGCCGGGATCAATGACGGCCGCCTTGTTGGTGGCCGTGCACCAAACGACGGTGCAGTTCTGTTGCAGCGGTGTGACCGGCGCAACGAAGACGCCGAGAGGAGCGGAAGCAGTCATGCGCGACAGATAGCGCCCTGGCTCCAAAAAGAAAGTAGCCCGGGTGCGACCCCGGGCTCCTCGACCTCTCGATGTCGGTATCGATCAGTCTTCCTTGACGTTATCCACGCCGGTACCCAGCGCCTCGGCCGGGGAGGCGAGGGTCGTGTCCTCCACCGTATCGATGCCGCGGGCCAGCTTGGAGTTCCAGAAGCCGTAGATCAGATAGATCACCGCCCCGACCGCGGCGTAGCCGCCGAGCAGCATCAACGGCAGCGGATTGTCCTCAGCCGCGTGCTGGAACATCGGGATCAGGTTCTGGCTGGCCAGGAACAGACAGGCAGCGATGCCGGCACCTGCCGTCCAGACGCCACCCGGCACGCGGAACGGCCGCGGCAGTTCCGGATGCTTGATGCGCAGGTAGATGACGCTGAGGCAGACGATCGAGAAGGCCGTCGCGGTGCCCAGCGACACCAGATCGCCCAGGATCGAGATCGGCAGGAAGGCTGCCGCAATGGCAATGACGATCCCCAGCAGGATCGTTCCGATCCAGGGCGTGCGGAACTTCGGATGGACGTTGGCGAACGCCTTGGGCAGCAGTCCGTCGCGGGCCATGGTGTAGAAGATCCGCGTCTGACCGTAGCACAGCACCAGCATCACCGAAGACAGGCCGGTGATCGCGCCGATCTTGATCAGGAAGCTGATGGCATTCATCGGGGAACCATCCGCCAGGGTGATCGGCAGATCGGCCCATTCCAGGCCCATCCGGTCGATAGCGACCGCGATCGGCGCCGGCGAAGCCAGCTCAAGGTAGGGCACCACGCCGGTCATGACCGCGGCAACGGCCATGTAGATCAGCGTACAGACAAACAGGGCCCCGAGGATGCCGATCGGCACGTCCTTGGACGGGTTCTTGGCCTCGGCCGCAGCCGTCGAGACCGCTTCGAATCCGACATAGGCGAAGAAGATGATCGCCGCCCCTCGGAAGATCCCCCCTATGCCGAACTGGCCCGCCTGGCCGGTCGGTTCAGGAATGAAAGGCACCCAATTATCCGGGTTCACATAGGATACGCCGACGGCGATGAACGTCAGCAGGACGATGACCTTGATCACCACGATCACGTTATTGATGTTGGCGCTTTCGGACACGCCCAGCACCAGCAGCGAACAGACCGCCGCGATGCCGATAGCGGCGACAAGATTGAAGGTTCCGGTCATCGGGAAGGCCGTACCGGCCTCGGACTGGACCATCTGCACCAGCGGCGTCGCCCATTGCGGGCCTTCGCCGCCTGCGTATTGGATCATCGGGAATATCTGCTGACTTATGCCGAAATCGTGCAGGATCGAGACCACGTAACCCGACCAGCCGACCGCAACCGTCGAGGCCGCAACGCCGTATTCGAGCACCAGAAGCCAGCCCATGATCCAGGCGAAAATCTCGCCCAGAGTGCCGTAGGCATAGGTGTAGGCCGATCCGGACACCGGCATGGTCGAGGCCAGTTCGGCGTAACACAGACCTGCGAGAGCGCAGGCGATGCCGGCGATGACAAACGACAGCATGATGGCAGGTCCGGCGTTGGCCGAAGCCACCTGGCCGGTCAGGACGAAGATGCCGGCGCCGATGATGGCACCGATGCCCAGGCTCATCAGATTGAGCGGCCCAAGAGATCGCTTCAATCCGCTGTGCGCCGCCTCACGCTGAATCTGCGTGATCGACTTTTTGATGAATAGCCGCGGTCCGGGCGGCCGACCGGTGGTCGTATTGGACATGAAGTCCCCCTCCGTAAGCCCACTCCCCCGAGCGGACCATTTACAATGGCGGGGACGTTAGTGAGCCGGGTGCCCACACGCAAACCCTTTCCGCATGGTCGGTTTGGTTCGGCGAGGCTTCGCCCCGGGTTGCCGGTAGGCTAGATCGTACCGATGACCTTCGGCCTACCGATCGATGAGGCGCTCCCGGCCCTGCTTTCGGCGCTGGCCGCGACAAACCGGGCCGTCCTCGTCGCGCCGCCGGGGGCGGGCAAGACCACAGTGGTTCCCTTGGCCCTCAAGGATGAGGCGTGGCTTGGGGGCGGCAGGATCATCGTCCTGGAACCCCGTCGACTGGCGGCGCGCGCCGCGGCGCGCCGGATGGCAGCCATGCTTGGCGAGCAGGCCGGCGGGACCGTCGGCTATCGCGTGCGCATGGAAAGCCGGATCAGCGCGGGAACACGCATTGAGGTCGTGACTGAGGGCGTCTTCACCCGAATGATTCTCGACGATCCGGGCCTGGACGGGATCGGGGCGGTTCTGTTCGACGAGTTTCATGAGCGTAGCCTGGACGCCGACCTCGGCCTGGCGCTGGCGGTCGACGCCCAAAGCCTGCTGAGGCCGGATCTGCGGTTGGTCGTGATGTCGGCCACGCTGGACGGAGCGGCGGTGGCGGGGAGGCTGGACGCCCCGGTGATCGAAAGCCTCGGTCGCGCCTTTCCGGTTCAGACACGGTATCTCGGTCGCCCCGACCGGCTCGAGGACGGAATCGTGCGCGCGGTCCAGACGGCCCTGGCTGACCAGACGGGATCGGTGCTGGTCTTCCTGCCGGGGCAGGGTGAAATCCGACGGGCCGCGACCTTGCTGCGCGAGCGGCTCCGTGACCCCTCGGTCGTCGTCGCACCGCTGTATGGGGCCCTGGATTTCAAGGCGCAGGACCTGGCGATCTCGCCGGCGGCTCCGGGGGTTCGCAAGGTCGTGCTGGCGACCTCCATCGCCCAGACCAGCCTTACCATCGAGGGCGTGCGCGTGGTCATCGACAGCGGCCTGGCGCGGGTGCCGCGCTTCGATCCGGGGTCGGGCCTGACGCGATTGAAGACCGAACGGGTGTCGCGCGCCTCTGCTGATCAAAGACAGGGGCGCGCCGGCCGGACCGAGCCGGGCGTCTGCTATCGGCTGTGGGACGAAGAGGCGACGCGTGGACTGCCGGCCTTCGACCGGCCTGAGATTCTGGAAGCCGATTTGACGGGGTTGGTGCTGGATCTGGCACGCTGGGGGACGAGATCTGCGGGCGGTCTGTTGTTTCTCGACCCGCCGCCCCGAGGAGCCTGGGATCAGGCGGTCACACAGCTTTGCGACATCGGTGCCCTCGATGCAGACGGACGGTTGACGGCCCACGGCCAAGCGATCAGTGAGCTGCCGCTGCCGGCGTCTCTGGCCCATATGCTGATCCGGGCGGGCGAGCGGGGTGAGGCCGCGACGGCGGCACGGATCGCCGTGCTGCTGACCGAACGGGGGCTGGGCGGCCCCGATATCGATCTGGTGCACCGATTGGAGCGGTTGGCGCGAGACGGGTCTGCGCGGGCTAAGGATGCGCGCGCGCTGGCCGGGCGATGGGCATCGCTTGCGGGAGGAAAGACGGGCGAGAGAGGCGATGGGTCGGACGCCGGCCTGCTGCTGGCGGATGCCTTCCCGGACCGGATCGCCAAGGCACGAGGCAAGCCGGGCGAGTTCTTGCTGGCGTCCGGGCGCGGCGTCTTTCTGGAGCCGACCGAGGCGCTGGCGCGCCAACGGTGGCTGGCCGTGGGTGAACTGGGCGGTGGCGCCGACCGCGACCGTATCCTGCTGGCGGCGGCTCTGGACGAGGCCGAGGTGCGCGCACGTTTCGCCGATCGCCTGACGACCGAAGACCGGCTCAATCTGGACGCGCCGGGCGGGGCAACGGCGCTGCGGCTGACGCGCCTGGGGGCGATCACGCTGGAGGAACGGCGGATCGACCGGCCCGATCCCCAGATGATCGAGGAGGCCCTGCTGGCCGAGGTACGCCGCAAAGGCATGACGGCCCTGCCGTTGGGGGAGGCCGCCGAGGGGCTGAGGGCGCGGATCGACTTTCTGGCGCATACGGACGACGGCTGGCCGGACCTGTCCGAGGCGGCGTTGCTGGCCCGGCTGGAGGATTGGCTGGTGCCCGTCTTGAAGGGCCATCGACGTCTGGGCGATCTGTCGGACGGTGAGCTGGCGGCGGCACTCAGGACCCTCATCGCGTGGGACATGATCCAGCGACTGGACGCGGAGGCACCGGAGCGGTTCGAGGCCCCGACGGGTAGCCGGCTGCGGATCGACTATGGGGCCGAGGCGGGGCCCACAGTTTCTGTGCGGGTTCAGGAATTGTACGGCGTGGCACTCCATCCCACCGTGGGGCCGAACCGGACGCCGGTGGTTTTCGAGTTGTTGAGCCCGGCCCATCGGCCGATCCAGCTGACGCGGGACCTGCCCGGCTTCTGGAAAGGCTCGTGGTCTGCGGTGCGAAGCGAGATGCGGGGCCGCTATCCCAAGCACAACTGGCCGGAGGATCCGGCCTCGGCGATACCGACGACACGGGCGAAGCCGCGAAAGACCTAGCCGCGGGCGGCTTTCCAGGCGGAGAAGCTGACGTCCAGCGGTGGAACCTGGTCAGGACGGCACAGTTCGACCATCAGCGGACCGATCTCGGTCGGATCGGGATGCTGCATCGGATCTTCGCCCGGATAGGCTTGGGCGCGAAGACGTGTCCGCATTCGGCCCGGATCCAGCACCGCCAGCCGGATCGGCGTGTTCTCGATCTCGTCGGCCCAGCACTTCATCATCACCTCAGCCCCGGCCTTGGTGGCGGCATAGGCCCCCCAGAACGCCTTGGGAGCGTGGGCCACTGACGTGGTGACATAGACAACGCGTCCGGCGTCCGACGCGCGCAACAACGGCTCGAACGACCGAATGAGCCGATAGACGCCGGAGAGGTTGATCTTCTCGATTTTGGCGAACTCGCGGGGCTCGGCATGGCTGACCGGGGTGAGGCCGCTGGTCCCCAGCATGGCGGCCGTATGGACCCAGGCGTCGATGCGTCCGAACCGCTCAAAGATGGCACCACCCAGACGATCGATCGCGCCACCATCGACAAGGTCGAACGGCACCAGGGTGGCGCGCCGGCCGGTGGCCTTGAGGATTTCGTCGTCGAGGTCTTCCAGACCACCCTGGGTGCGCGCGCAGGCGACCACGTGGGCACCGGCGCGGGCCAGGTCCAGCGCGCTGGCGTAGCCGATACCGCGAGACGCGCCGGTGACGACGGCGATACGGTCCTTGAGGGGGAGTTCGTCAGACATGGGGCGGCTGATAGCCGAGGCTCAGGCGCTCACCAACAGGGAAAGCTGCCGCGCCGCCGCATCGCGTCCACCGGCGGCGATTTCACGGTCCAGCAGGCGGGTCGGATACTCACCGGTGAAATAGTGGTCGGTGAACTGGGGACTGGCATTGTCTCGTCCCGGTTCGCCGACGGCGCGATACAGGCCGTCGATCGACAGGAAGCCCAGTGTGTCGACTTCCAGAGCCTGGCGCATTTCCTCGTGGTTCATACGCGCGGCCATCAATTGGTCCCGGTCCGGCATGTCGATGCCGTAGAAATCCGGGAATTTGAGTTCTGGGCTGGCCGAGCGCAGATGGACTTCCTTGGCTCCGGCCTCGCGGACCGCCCGAACCAGCTTGAGTGACGTGGTCCCTCGCACGATGGAATCGTCGATCAGCACGACGCGCTTGCCGGCGAGCGCGGCGCGGTTTGGGCTGTGCTTCATCCGCACGCCCTTTTGCCGGGCACCCTGGCTGGGCTGGATAAAGGTACGACCCAGATAGTGGCTGCGGATGATGCCCATTTCGAAGGGAATGCCGCTCTCCTGGGCGTAGCCGAGGGCAGCGGGCACGCCGGAGTCGGGCACCGGGACGACGATGTCAGCCTCCACCGCATGCTCGACCGCCAGGCCGCGGCCCATGGCCTTGCGGACCTCATAGACGGACCGGCCGTTCACGATGGAATCCGGTCGCGAGAAATAGACGTACTCGAAAAGGCAGGGACGGGCGGCCTGGGCTTGCAGCGGCTTGAGGGAGCGCAGGCCGTCACGGTCGATGACCACGACCTCACCATGCTCGATGTCGCGCTCGAAGGTGGCACCCATCATGTCCAGCGCGCAGGTCTCGGATGCCAGAACCCAGGCATCGCCGAGCCGGCCCAGAACGAGCGGACGAATCCCCAGCGGGTCGCGCGCGCCGATCATCTTGTGCCGGGTCTGGGCGACGAGCGCATAGCCGCCTTCGATGGCCCCCAGGGCGTCGATGAAACGGTCGACGATCCGGGCCTTCCGGCTGCGAGCGATCAGATGAAGAATGACTTCGGAATCGGACGTCGACTGGAAGATCGAGCCTTCGCTGACAAGGCGGTTTCTGAGGAACAGGAAGTTGGTCAAATTGCCGTTGTGGGCAATGGCGATCCCGCCGGAATCGAGATCCGCGTACATCGGCTGGATATTGCGGTCCGAGGAGCCACCCGCAGTCGAATAGCGGGTGTGACCGACCGCCGCTTCGCCCGGCATCCGGGTCGCCAGGTCGGAGCCTCCGAACACATCACCGACCAGACCACGCTGGCGCTCGGTGTGGAACATCTCCGATTTGACGCTGGCGATGCCGCAGGCCTCCTGCCCGCGATGCTGCAGAGCGTGCAGGCCCAGCGCCACGATGGAAGACGCCTCGTCTTCTGGTGCACCCCAGACTCCGCAGACGCCGCATTCGAGCCGCAGCGTGTCGTCTTCGCGATCGCGATGTGCAGCAGGATTGCCGCTGGGCAGGGCGGTCATGGCTGGGGTCCAGTTTCGGGAGGCGGCTCGTTAGCCGGAGATTGCGGCTGGTCCGTGGCACCCCGGCGCGCCGAGTCGACGACGATAGGTGCGACCTGATCGGCGGCACGGCCGATATCAGGAAGAATCGTCTGGATCAGACGCGCCGCCCCGGCGCTGAGCGGATAGACCGCCGCCCCTGTCAGCCATTGCGGCGGCGGGTTCGGCGTGCTCGAGGCAAAGACGATCAGGTGGATCACGCCCAACAGGATGACCGCCCGGATCGAGCCGAAGGCGATTCCAAAGGCGCGGTCGAAACCCGACAGAGCACTGTTCCGAAGCGACTTGCCGACCAGAGTTCCGACCAGTCGAACCGCGAAATAGACAGCAAAGAAGCTCACCACGGCGGCCAGCACCGTACCGACCCAATCGGGGTCGAAGATGCTTCGCCCGATCGGCCCGGTTACGGGCAGGGCGATCAGGGCCACGAGGGCGGCCAGAACGAAAGACAGGAAGGTAATCAGTTCACGTGCGCCGCCGCGAACCCATCCGGCCATAGCCGAAAAAACGATGACGACGATAGCGAACAGGTCGTAGCCGGTCATGCGTGGATAGCCTGTGAGCCGAAAGCGCCATCATCAATGCGCTGGACCGCTTCGGCAAGGCGAGACACGGAATTGACGACAAGCACACCGCTCTCAGCGGCCTGCGTCGGAGCCAAGGCGGCGTCAAATCCCAGCTTTCTGGCCTCCTTCATGCGTGATTCCATGCGGTTAACCGGGCGGATCTCACCTGACAGACTAATCTCCCCAAAGACCACCATGCCCTCGGGCAACTGCCGATCCAGCGCCGAAGACACGAGAGCGACGGCGGCCGCCAGGTCTGCGGCGGGCTCGGATATGCGAAGGCCGCCCGCGACATTCAGATAAACGTCCTTGTCGCCGAAGCCGACGCCACAACGTGCCTCGAGCACCGCGAGCACCATGGCCAGCCGCCCGTTGTCCCAGCCGACGACGGCCCGGCGAGGGGTGCCATAGGCCGAAGGCGCGACCAGGGCCTGAACCTCAACCAGAACTGGCCGCGAACCCTCGATCCCGGCAAAGACCACGGATCCGGCGGCGCGCTGGCCTCCTTCACCCAGGAACAGGGCCGAAGGATTGGGCACCTCGATCAGTCCCCGGTCCCCCATCTCGAAAACGCCGATCTCGTCTGTGGCACCGAAGCGGTTCTTGCCGGCGCGCAGAATGCGGAAAGGATAGCCGCGCTCGCCTTCGAAAGAGAGCACCGCATCGACCATGTGCTCGACCACGCGCGGACCGGCCACCTGACCGTCCTTGGTAACGTGGCCGACGAGGACTATGGCGACGCCGCGCTTCTTGGCGAAGCGAACCAGTTCCCCCGCACAGGCCCGCACCTGGGTTACCGAACCGGGGCCGGCTTCGTGCGAATCGGACCAGAGCGTCTGGACCGAATCGATGATCACCATGTCGAAGCTGTCGCGTTTCAGCCCGTCGAGAATTTCGCGCAGGGACGTCTCTGCGGCGAGATTGACCGGGGCATCCGCCAGGCCCATGCGTGCCGCCCGCGAGCGAATCTGCTCGATCGCCTCCTCGCCGGAGATATAGGCGACACGCGCACCACGCGCGGCGGCTTGGGCGGTCACCTGCAACAACAGCGTCGATTTGCCGACGCCCGGATCGCCGGACAGCAGGATCGCCGAGCCCGGTACGACGCCCCCCCCGCACACGCGATCGAACTCGGCCACGCCCGTCGTCAGGCGTGGCGGCTCGGGATTGTCGGAGCGGAGATCTTCAAAGGCGAGACCACGCGCGCGGCTCGGCTTCAACGTGCCGGGCGGACGGCTCTGGGTCTCTTCGACCAGGGTGTTCCATCCCTGGCACGCGCTGCATTGGCCCGACCACTTGTGGTGGACGGCACCGCAGGATTGGCAGACATAGATTGCACCGTCGCGGGCCATGGATCAGCTCTCTAGCAGAGACGGATCGATTCCGCCGCGCCCCGATTGGCGCGGCGGTGCGTCAGGTGCGGTCGGACCCGCTTTGTCAGTCTTCCAGGGTCACCTGGCGGGTATTGCCCTGATCGCTGGTCACGCTGACGGACACGCCTGGACGCAGCGAGCCGTCCCAAGGCCAGCATTCGCGGGCGCGGCCCGGCCATTCGAAGCAAAGCTGGTTGTTCTCGAGCGCCCATGTTCCGGCAATGTGTTGGCTGCCGGCCATCAGATGCGCCACGCCATCGGCTTCAAAATGGACCATCGTGGTCGTTCCGTCCGGAGCCACCGAACGAACGGAGTGACCGACCAGGCTGTCGGCCGTCGACTGGGCGTGAGCGCCGGACACGGCGATGAGGCCGACAACAGCGGCCAGGACGAGCTTTTTCATGATGTTCTCCCCGGTTGTCGCCTTTCTGGCGAAACCCTGAGCTCAACTTGGAAGGCCGTTCAACGGCTGTCAATCATCGGCTGTCAGCCGACATAGACCCTTGGAACCCGAGGATTTACCGAGGTGAGCAATTCATAGGCAATAGTGCCGCAATCGGCAGCCGCCTCGTCGATCGGTCGGTTCGGACCGAACAGCTCGACCGGATCGCCCGCCGACACCGCCAGGTCGGTGACATCGAGTGCCAGCAGGTCCATGGACACCCGACCCAGGATCGGGCGCAGCTCTCCCGCGACCCAGGCTTTGCCATCCGGGAAGTTCGAGCGAAGGACACCATCGGCGTAACCGACGGCGACGATGGCTGCCGTGCGCGGCTCGGAGGCGGTGAATCCTCGCGCATAGCCGACAGTCTCACCTTCCGGCACTTGCCGGACCTGAATGACCTCAGCCCGGAAGGCCGCGACCGGTTTCAGTCGGGAATCAGGCCGACCCTCCGGACCGCCACCGTACAGGCAGATGCCGGGCCGGAGCGCGTCAAAGGCAAAGTCGGGGCCCAGGAAGACCCCTCCGGAATTGGCGAAAGACCGCACCGCGCCGGGGTAGCGCCGGCTGACCAGTTCAAAGGCTGCCCGCTGTGAGGCGTTGAGGGCGTCATACGGATCGTCGGCGCAGGCGAGGTGGCTCATCACCATATCGAGACCCGCGAACGGTTCTGGCGCGTCTTCGGGCCGGATGCCGAGCCGGTTCATGCCCGTGTCGATATGCAGGGCGCAAAGCCCCCCGTCGGAGCCCAGCCAGCGCCGGATTTGCTCAGGGGTGTTCAGCACCGGCCTTAACTGGGCGGCCTGTAGGCGCAGAATGTCGTGGGGCCCGCACCCGTCCATGACGTAGATGGCCGGACGAGACCCGAGCGTTTGGCGCAAGGCTTCGCCTTCGGTCAGGCGAGCGACAAAGAAGGTGCCGGCGCCCTCCATCATCAACTTGCGCGCCACGGCGGCTGCGCCCAGTCCGTAGGCGTCGGCCTTGACCACCGGATGCACCGGTGCGCCTCCCAGCCGCTCGAGTGTATGGAAGTTCGCCGAAAGGGCGCTGAGGTCGACGGTGAGCGTGGCCGGGGAGGGCATTCTGGCCTTATGCCTCAAGCGCCGCGCCGCACAAGCCTAGCGGTCGAACCTGGCTTTCATCGACGCCATCAGCTGGGGGATGTCTTCGACCACCTCGAACGTCTCCAGGAACCATTCGGGAGTCATGCCGGTCGAGACGTTGTTGTGGAACAGTTCAATCAGGGCGTCCCAGAAGCCTTCGGTGTTGACGAACCAGATGGGCTTGAGGTGGAGGCTCAACCGTCTCCAGGACATCAGCTCGATGGCTTCCTCCAAGGTGCCGATGCCGCCGGGCAGGACCACGAAGGCTTCCGAAGCATCGTACATCATGGCCTTACGCTCATGCATCGTCTCGACGACGATGGTTTCGACCTCATCCAGCAGACGTTCTTTGGCCCGCAGGAAGTCCGGCATGATGCCCAGCACGCGGCCTCCCGCCTCGTGCGCCGCGCGCGCGGTCGTGCCCATGAGGCCAACGCCGCCTCCACCGTAAACCAGCCGAAGCTTTTCACCAGCGAGCGCCGTCCCCAATTCACGGGCGACCTGCTCGAAGACGGGTTTGCCGCCCATGGACGAGCCGCAGAAGACACAGACGGAATCCAGGTGCGTCGGAGGTTGGGCCAAGTGCTATCCTTTTGTCAGCTGGGAATGTTTCCATCCCACGGCAAATGCCTCTAGCAAAGGTCGAAGGCTTCACCTAGCGGGACGACCGAGGATGTGGAAACGGGTGATCATTTCGGTGCTGGCGGTCTGGATCGCCGGTTGCTCGCAGGAGGCGGCCCCGAGCGATTCTACCCCCGATGCGCCGGCCTATGCGGCCCCGCCGACTGCGGAGCGCGTCGAACAGAAAGGTGGCGGCATGGTCGCGGTGTCTGGTCGCGCCGGCCCTGACGAGCGCGTGCGAATGATCCGGCTCGACGGCGTCGCCCATGGCGTCACCGCCGACGGTACCGGCGCTTTTGAAATACCGGCGACGCTGGGCCAGGGCATCGAACCCTTGTTCAACCTCAGTGTGGAGCGGGCCGGACAGTCGGTGTCGAGCGACGGTTGGCTCTACGTTCCGGTGGCCGCACCAGAGCGAGCCGTGATGTTGCGGGTTGGCGGCGCCTCTCTCCCGGTCGGAGCGGCCCCGCTACTGGCCGTGGTGGACATGGACGGCGGCGGCGGGGTGGCCTTGTCCGGGAGAGCTGAGCCGGATGCCGAGGTCAGAATCTCCATCGACGGCTCCGCGCGCGGGACCGCCCGCGCCGGTCCGGATGGCATCTGGTTCAGCGTGCTGGCATTGGCCCTTGCACCCGGGAACCACCAGATCAGCGTCACTGCCGGCAACCAGCGCGACCAGCGCCAGCTCGCGCTGGCCGGTGTCCGTGCAGAGGGAGCCGTCGAGGCGGTCCAGGTGGACGGCGCGATTCGGGTAGCCTGGGCCTTGCCCGGCGGTGGCAGCCAGACCACCTGGATCCTGCTCTGACATCAGGAACGAAATCTTCGGCCCAGGCATTGTGCGCGGTGATGAAAACCTTTCAGTCGATCCGCCGCTTGTCTGTTGTGCCGGCCCTCTCGCTCATGATCCTGTCGGTGGGGTGCCGAGGGCCGGCTGATCCAATGCCGTCAGAATCGACGCCCCCACCGGTTGAGATGGACCGTCCGGCCCCGATCAACGTCGTGACCGGCGATCAGATCAACAGCGCAACTTATCAGGCGCCGCCGGAGGTGGACGGTGAACAGACCGTCGTTCCGGCCGTGGCGCGGGCCCAGGTCCTGCTGGACCGGGCCGGCTTTTCGCCTGGCGTCACCGATGGGCGTTTCGGAGAGAATATCCGTCAGGCGATTGCAGAATACCAGGAGCGGAACGGACTGCCGGTGGATGGACGGTTGTCGCAGGTGCTTTATGCCCATCTGACGGGGAGCTCGCCCGACGATGTAGTCTCGCGCTACGTGCTGACGGAGGAGGATGTCGCCGGTCCCTTCGCGCCTTCAATCCCGCGCGATCTGGGGGAACAGGCGACGCTTGAGCATCTGGCCTATCGCTCTGCATCCGAACTGCTAGCCGAGCGGTTCCACATGGACGAACAGTTCCTGCGGGCGCTCAACCCAAACGCTGATTTCGCAAGGGCCGGCGAAGAGATTTTCGTGACCAATCCGCGTCGCGCGCCGATCGGCGGCACGGTGGCGCGTATCGAGGTGGATGCCGATGAACGGGCAGTTCGAGCCTACGATGCGTCGGGGACGCTGCTGGCCTTCTACCAGGCGACCATAGGGTCGATGGAGAGCCCCAGTCCGACAGGACGCATGACGGTCACAGGTGTCGCCCCGAACCCGACCTATACCTACGACCTCCGGCGGGTCGACTATGCCGGCGACCGGATCACCCGGCGCCTGGTGATCGCGGCGGGGCCGAACAATCCAGTGGGAACGACCTGGATCGATCTGTCTGAAGATACGTATGGGATCCATGGAACACCCAATCCGGACATCGTCGGCAAGAATGCGTCCAACGGATGTGTCCGCCTGACGAATTGGGACGTCCAGCATCTCGCGGTCGCTGTGCGGCCCGGCGTCGAGGTCGTTTTCGTCTAGAGCGCGGCCGATAACTTGGCGGCTATCGCCGCTAGCTCATCGACGTCAGCCATCTGCCCGGAGCCATGGCTTCGCATAGGGCGACCGGTCCAACGTGGAATGACATGAAAATGCAGATGAAAAACCGTCTGGCCACCGGCCTCGCCGTTGAACTGCATGACCGAAACGCCGTCGCAGCCCAGGGCAGCGGGCATGACGGCAGAGATCCGCTGGGTCATCAGCGCCAACTCGGTGGTCACCTCCGGTTCGGCCTCAATGAGATTGCGGGCGTGTGACACCTTGGAGATGACCAGGACATGGCCTTCGGACTGGGGAAACACATCCATGAAGGCCAGGACGCGATCATCTTCGTGGACCTTGACCGCCGGTAGTTCCCCACGAACAATCTTCGCGAAGACGTTTTCGGGGTCATAGGTGCCGGTGAGGCTCATGCTAGTCTCCGCCAACGCTGTTAAGAGGCGAGCTTAGCCCCATGGGCCATGTCCCTGACAAGTCCACACTCGGCATGACGGACCGCCAAAAGAAATGGTTCGCGACCGTTCAGGCGAATTTTGAAGCCCAGACTGGCCGCCCGATGGAAGCCTGGCTGGAAATTCTGAAGACCTGCCCTGAGACGACGCCCGGCAAACAGACCAGGTGGCTGAAGGCGAACTATGGGATCGGCGTCAACCACGCGGCCTCCATTCTCTCGTGCGCGGCCCCGTCGGGCGAACCGGGCTGGGATCAGCCGGAAGCACTGCGAGCGGCGCTATGGAAGGAGGCCGATAGCGCCGCCGTCCTGGTGGAGCTGGAGGCCCTGGCGCAGCGAATGGAAGGGGTCGTCGTCGGTCACCGAAAGAGTTTCACCAGCTTCTCGCGGTCGGTCCAGTTCGCGGCGGCCCGACCGATACGTGGTGGCAAGCTGTTGCTCGGCCTGAAGCTGGAACCAGAGACCGACCCTCGCCTGGCACCGCCGGCGCGTCGGGAATCCTGGTCAGAGCGGCTGACCGCCGTGGTTGAACTTTCGACGGCGGCTCAGATTGATGCCGAAATCGAGGGTCTGTTCCGCAAGGCGGCTGAACGCGGTTAGCAAGGCTGGCCCTGCGGCTCGTTTTTTCGGATAAGGGCCGCATGAACACGCGCATCGACTGGCCGGAACTGTTTTTCTCGTCGTCTGGACGGGTCGGCCGGCTGCCCTTCTTGCTGGCGGCGGTCAGTCTGATCGTCATGCTGGCCCTGTATCAGTCGGCGCTCGGCGACAATGTGTTCACGGGCGTCTTCGCCTATCCCCTGCTGTTTTTCTCGGGGGCCTGTGTTTTGTCCAAGCGCCTGCACGATCGGGGACGTTCGGGTTGGTGGGCGGCCGTCATCCTGTTCGCATTCATCATGATCTGGCCCCACCCGGAGAGTATGCTCGATTTTCTGGGACTGGTCGTCATCGCCTGGGCGGTCGTCGAGCTCGGCCTGATGTCGTCCGAGCAGGGGGCCAATCGTTTCGGACCGAACCCGATGCGGGCACTGATCTAGAGAGGCGGGCCTTCGGGCTCGACCGGACCGAACACCTTAGTAAACCCGGCCTTCAGGGCATCGTCAGCCTCATCCATGGACACCGGTCGACCGAGGTCGACCAGACTGGTGACGCCGTGGTCGCGGATTCCGCAAGGCACGATGCCGCCAAAATGCGACAGGTCCGGTTCGACGTTCAGGCTAATGCCGTGAAAGCTGACCCATTTGCGGATTTTCACGCCGATGGCGGCAATTTTGTCTTCGCGCACCCGATCCCCGTCGCGACGCTCGACCCAGACACCCACGCGTCCTTCGCGTGGGCCGGATTCGACATTGAACGTGGTCAGAGCCTCCATGATCCAGACTTCCAGACCGCGCACGAAACGTCGCACGTCGCGGCCACGCTGGTTGAGGTCGAGCATGACGTAGGCCACCCGCTGGCCCGGACCGTGATAGGTGTATTGGCCGCCGCGTCCGGTCTCGAAGACGGGAATTTCGCCGGGCTCCAGTAAGTCTTCCGGTCGCGCCGAAACCCCGGCAGTGTACAGCGGCGGATGTTCCAGCAGCCAGATCAGTTCCCCCGCCGAGCCCTCGGCGATCGCCGCTGCGCGTGCTTCCATGACGGTGGTGGCATGGGAATAGGAAACCAGACCAGCCGACACGGCCCACCCGGCTGGGTGTCCGTCGCTGCGTCGGAGGACGTCGAAGCCGTCTGTCATGGATTGGGGGTGTGGGCGAAGTCGGTGCCGACCACAAGAGCCGGCTTAACCCGCCGTCAAGCATGATCGATCAAGATCGGCTTTCAGTCGTGTGTCGAGGGGTCCGGGTGTCTCAAACGCTCCCATTGGTCAGGGGGGTCAGCCAGCAGGTCGCGGCCGTCAAGGTCGAGATTTCGGTGGTGTTGGGCCGGTCGAGCATTCCGATGCAACAGTTGCTGCGGATGGGTCGTGGCGCGGTCATCCCGCTGGATGCCGGCGAGGGCGACGAGGTCTGGATACTGGCCAACAATCACCCGGTCGCACGCGGCGAGATCTCAATCTCGGACGATCGCATCTCGATTGTGGTGACCCGTTCGGCCGACATCTTCGACTATATGGCCGGGGCGGCCTGAGCCACTTCATGACCGGGGCGGCCGGCCGATCTGACCCGGCAATGAGGCCTTTTCTTTTCTTTCGGCCTCCGCTATTCCCCCGCGCTCCGATGCGAGCGGTCGTGGCGGAATTGGTAGACGCGCAGCGTTGAGGTCGCTGTTCCCTAACCGGAGTGGAAGTTCGAGTCTTCTCGACCGCACCATCGAGAATCGGTGAAAAGACGCTGGCACGTCTGAACGGCTGAACAGGGGAGGCGAGCATGATCAGCGACGCCACCCATATCTCTGAGGCTGAAAAGTCCGCCCTGCTGGAAGACCTCGCCCTGGGCGAGGACTACGCCCTGACCTCCGAATATGTGGAAATGGTCGTCGACGCGGCGGATCGCGGCGACGGCATGCGTCTTCGCGAGCTGATCGCGGCCCTGCACCCGGCCGACGTGGCCGATCTGTTGGGCTTTCTGTCGGGCGAGCACCGCGACGAAGTGGTGCCTTGGCTTCCGCCGGATGTGTTAGCTGAAACCCTGCCGGAGCTGGACGACAACGTCCGCGAAGACGTGCTGGAGAGCATTGCGCCGGACGCCTTGGCGGAGGCGCTTCAGGAACTGGATTCGGACGATGCGACCGGGATCGTCGAGGACCTCGACGATGAGCAGCGCCGAGCCGTTCTGGCCGCCATGCCCGACGCCGAGCGGGCCAGCCTGGAGACGGCCCTGGGCTATGCGGAAGATTCCGCAGGCCGCCTGATGCAGCGCGAAGTCATGGCCGCGCCGCAGTTCTGGACGGTCGGTCACGCGATCGACCATATGCGTGGCCAGGGCGACGACCTGCCCGAACTGTTCTTTGACATCTATGTCGTCGACCCGAGCCAGCGCCCCATCGGGGCTATTCCCCTGTCCGGCCTGTTGAGGGCCCAGCGTAATGTCATGCTGAGCGACTTGATGGAGCCGATCAACGAGATCGCGGTGGATCTGGAACAGGAAGAGGTCGCGTACATTTTCGAAAAGTACCACCTGATATCGGCCCCGGTCATTGACGCGGGCGGACGTCTGGTCGGGCAGATCACCGTCGATGACATCGTCAACATCATCCAGGAAGAGAACCAGGAAGACATGCTGGCCCTGGCCGGGGTCACGGATGCGGGCCGCGACGCCGATGTCGGCGAAGTGGTGCGCTCGCGCATTCCGTGGCTGGTGATCAATCTAGGCACGGCCCTGGTCGCCTCGATGGTGATCGGCATGTTCCAGGCCCAGATTCAGCAACTGGTCGCGCTGGCAGTACTGATGCCGGTTGTGGCGTCGATCGGGGGCAATGCCGGAACGCAGGCGCTTACGGTTTCGGTGCGGGCGCTGGCTATGCGTGAGGTGTCGGCCGCAAACGGCTGGCGGATCCTGCGGCGCGAGATCGCGGTGGGCCTGCTGAACGGTGCGGCCATCGCTGTGCTGCTGTCGTTGGCGACGTGGCTCTGGTTCAGGGAGCCGTCCCTGTCACTCGTGATCGGTGCCGCAGTGGTCATCAACCTGGTCGCGGCGGCTTTGGCGGGTACGTTGGCCCCCCTGGCGCTGGACCGGCTTGGCCGTGACCCGGCGGTGGCATCGCCCGTCTTTGTCAGTTGGGTGACCGACACGATCGGGTTTCTGGCGTTTCTTGGCCTGGCCGCCCTGATCCTGCTTTAATTTCTCGCGCTCCTGAGCGGCCCGAACCTTGCGGGTTCGCTTGCGGGGCGAGCCTGCTTGTCCCGGAATGAGCCACCGTCGGACAAGAACGAGATGCAAACGCGCCTGAAAATGTCTCGTGAAGGCCTGGAACTCCTCAAGGAGTTCGAGGGACTGCGCCTGACGGCCGCGCGGCTACCGGACGGTCGTTGGAGCATGGGACACGGCCATACCCAGTATGCGCGAGAAGGTGCGACCATCACGGCGGCGGATGCCGAGGCGCTGCTGGTCTATGACCTGATCCCGGTCGTCGCCGCCGTGAACGACGGGGTCGTCCCACAGATTTCGCAGCACCAGTTCGATGCCCTGGTCTGTTTCGCCTTCAACGTCGGGGTAGAGGCGTTCGGCCAGTCCGAGGTCCTGCAGCGGGTCAATCAGGCGCGGATGACCGAGGCGGCCCTGGCGATGGCGATCTGGCGTTCGGGCGCCTTTGACGGGCGTCGAGTGGTTTTGGACGCGCTGGTCCGGCGTCGGACGGCAGAAGAGGCCCTGTTGCTGGGTCGTGATGGGACGCGACTGCCCAGCGATCTGGTTCGACCTGAGATAGATCCGGCGGCCCAGGCCTCAATGGTCGGGTCGGTCCCGATGCAGGTTGTGACGGACGAGGTGGGGGACCAGATTCAGGCGTCGCTGGTCGACCCTGCTGATTCGGTTGATCCAGACGGCGAAACCTCGACGACGGGTAGCGCCGCGGATGAAGGCGCTACCGAAGCGGCTGGCGGGTCTGAAACCGACGGAGACGTTGGCGTCGCGGCGGCGGCCATGACGGGTCTGGGCGCTGCGCTGGTCACCGCCGCTCCGGGCGTGGACGCGGGCGAAGCCGCACCCGAGATCTTGGAATCGTCCCCTGAGACCGGATCGGAAGGCGACGACGCGGGGGCGGACATCATTGGCGCGGACGGCACGAAGTCGGAATCGGGCGCGTCCGAGGCGGACGTTGAAGAGCCCGCTCCGACGCAGACGGACGGGGCTCTCCCCTTCGGTACGCAAGCCTGGCGCGGGGGCGTCGTCGCGAGCGCCAGTCACGCCGAGCGGATCTATGTCTCCCCTGGGCTGGACCTCACCACTTCTGCAGCGGCCGAAGTCCTCGAGACTCAGGGTCCGGCGCTGGAAGAGACGACGGGGCTGGCCGAGCCGCCATCGTTCCATGCGCTCATCGATGAGCCGCCGACGATTCTTGTTCTGACCCCGCCGCCGGAGGTCATCGTCGAGCCGGCGAGCCGCGCCGACACCGCCCCCGTGCTGGCGGGCGGTCACGCCGACGTACCCCTGTTCGACGGCGGCCCAGAGGCTGCGCCGAGCAGCGAAGACTCAGTCATCTACTATGAGCCTGAAGACGACCTCGATGATCGGGCGTCGCGCTGGAGTGACACAGGGGCCTACATCACGACGGGAATTGTCGGGCTGGCAGCGTTCGGTTTCGGCATCGCTGGCTTCCAGCTCGCGGGTCAGGAACAACTCCCGGCCGGCACCTTTGATGAGAAGACCGCCATCGCCTGGGTCCTCGTTGCCATTGGTGTGGTCTGCGTCTGGGTCTCAGCCTACAACCTGTTCAAGCGGCTGGGCGTGCAGGACGAGACCACCTGACAGCTTTGCGACGTCGTCAGGCGGTGCTAACCCGCCAGCATGAGCATTCCCAACGCCCCCCAATCGATGGAATTCGGCCTCGGCGAGACCGCTGACGCCATCCGTGAGACCACCTACCGCTGGGCCGCTGACCGGCTCGCCCCGCGAGCGGCGGAGATTGACGAGAAGAACGAATTCGCACGCGACCTCTGGCCGGAGATGGGTGAGCTGGGCCTGCACGGGATTACCGTCGAAGAAGAGTACGGCGGCCTGGGATTAGGCTATCTCGAGCACGTCGTGGCCATGGAGGAAGTTTCCAGAGCCTCGGCATCCATTGGCCTGAGTTACGGCGCACATTCCAACCTGTGCGTGAACCAGATCCGGCGCTGGGGCACGCCGGATCAGAAGCAGAAGTACCTGCCCAAGCTGATCTCGGGTGAGCATCTGGGATCACTAGCCATGTCCGAGGCCGGATCGGGGTCGGACGTCATGTCGATGCGGACCCGCGCCGAGAAGAAGGGCGACCGCTACATCCTGAATGGCACCAAGTTCTGGATCACCAACTCACCGACCGCCGACACCCTGGTCGTTTATGCCCGGACGGGTGACGGCAATGGGGGCGTCACCACCTTCCTGATCGAGAAGGGGATGAAGGGTTTCAGCGTCTCCAAGAAGCTGGACAAGATGGGAATGCGCGGCTCGGACACGGCTGAGCTGGTGTTCGAAGACTGTGAAGTTCCCGAAGAGAACGTCATGGGTCCGGTCGGCGGCGGCGCCGGGGTACTGATGAGCGGCCTGGATTATGAGCGCACTGTGCTGTCGGGCGGCCCCCTGGGCATCATGCAGGCGGCGCTGGACGTCGTTCTGCCCTACGTCCGCGACCGCAAGCAGTTCGGCAAGGCCATCGGCTCGTTCCAGCTGATGCAGGCCAAGGTGGCCGATATGTACGTCGCCCTGAACTCGGCGCGGGCCTATGTCTACGCCGTGGCGCAGGCCTGCGATGAGGGCAAGACCACGCGCTACGACGCGGCGGGCGCGATCCTGCTGGCCAGCGAGAATGCCGTGAAGGTCTCGCTGGAAGCCGTGCAAGCCCTGGGCGGCGCGGGCTACACCAAGGAATGGCCCGTCGAGCGTCTGGTCCGCGACGCCAAGCTCTACGACATCGGAGCAGGCACCAACGAGATTCGCCGCTTCCTGATCGGGCGGGAATTGCTGGGCGGGTGATCCGGGTCGCTGTCCTGTTCGGGCTGGGTTTCGCGGCCTTCGTCGCCTCGGCGGTGGTCGGTCATTTCGCTCTTCAAGGTCTTCGGAGGCTCGAAGGACATGGTGCCATCCGTGACGCGGCACCCTCGGTCGAGGACAGCAACGGCTGGAGCGTGGCCAGCTTCCTGTGGCGTGTCCGGGTCCCGCTAAGCAGCAAGGAAGCGCGTCGGATGGTCGACCTTTATCGCGGCCTCCAGGTCCTCGCGGTCGGACTTATGATCTGGGGGTTGGCGAGCGCATGATGGCGGAGGCTCGCGCTTTCACCGCGGCCGACCTGCCGGCCGCCCTCGCCATTCAGGCCGACGTCTATCCGCCCGCCATACGGGATGGCGAGGCGGCCTTTTTCAGCCGGATCTCGGCGGCACCCGACTGGTGCTGGGCGGTCGAGACGGACGGACGGCTCGACGCCTATCTTCTCAGCCATCCCTGGCCGTCGATGTCGCCGCCTTCACCGGACACCCTCCTCACGGCGGCCAACGGCGACTGCTGGTACATCCATGACCTGTCGGTCGCCCCCCATGCGAGAGGCGAGGGGCTCGCGCGGTCCCTGTTGGCGGCCTGCCTCGACGCTCATCCCGAGATTTCGCGCTCGGAATTGGTCGCCATCCCAGGGGCCGCTCCGGTCTGGGCGCGTCTGGGTTGGTCGGAAGTGACAGACCTGTCCGTCCCGCTCGCGGACAAGGTGGCAAGCTATGGGCCGGGTTCGGTTTACATGGCTCGTGTCTGGCCCTGATCACAAACGCTCGTCGGATCGGGGGCCCAACTCGCGGAAGTTATCGAGGAGAGGTCCGTGATCCCTCTGACTTTTCCGCGTCGAGCTCGTCCGGGATAGGATGACCCGCTGCGTGTTCGCAGGAGGCGCGTATGTCGGTCCTGTCTGTCATGTCAGAGGTTCTGTGGACTGACAGCCAGGGCGTCCGTTTTTGCGGCAGATAACGCTCGTGGCGTCGCGTTTAGAGGTGGCGACCGGAGCTGACGGGCCGGAGCGGCAGGGTTGTCATCCTTGCCTGGTCTCTTGCGTGACGAAAGGGGCGGCGTCAACGTGGGATCGCTTCCCTAGCGACGACTCAGGCGATTTAGGGTTTAAAGGGTCGGCATGTCCGGCCTTCTGACCATTCTCTACATTGCCGAAGCCGATCCGGCAGCGGCTGTTCTGTCCTCGGGCGTCCTGGCCCAGATGGTCAAGGAGGCACCGCGCGCCCGCATCACCGTCGTCGGCTCGCCGGAGACAGCGCCTCTATTCCGTGACACGCCGGGGCTGGATCGCCTTCTTGTGCTGCCCGGCGACGGCACTGCGGACTGGGTCAAATTGTGGGACCGGCTGAAAGGGCGGCGCTGGAGCGTCGTCGTCGATATGCGCGGCTCAAAGCTGTCGAGCTGGCTCAAGCGGGAGCGAAGGGCGGTGTTCACGCCGTCGGCCGAGCCGATCCATGCGGTGGAGGCCGCCGCTCATGTCCTGAAGATGGACGAGCCCGTCGCGCCGCAACTGTTTTTCGCGGAAGAGGTGCTGGCGACGGCAGACAGCCTCGTGGGTGGTGGCACTGGGCCGATTCTGGCGGTCGGGCCGGGCGTGGACTGGATCGGCAAGCGGTGGCCGTCCGAGCGGTTCACCAAGGTCGCTGCGTCCTTGCTGAGCGAAGGTGGGCCGATGGCAGGTGGGCGATTGATGCTGATCGGTGGCGGGGAAGATCGCGATGCCGCCCACACGATCCGCTTCGCTGTTTCCAGAGACCGGGTCATCGAACTGCAAGGCAAGCTCGACCTCCTGGGGACGGCCGCCGCTTTGCGGCACGCACGTCTTTTCATCGGGGGAGATTCGATCTGGACTCAGCTGGCCGTGGCGGCCGGCGTCCCGGCGGTCGGGGTTTACGGTCCCTCGGACGAGACTCTGACACGGCCCTGGACAGGTGTGGCTGTGCGCGGATCGCGTTCGCTGGGTGAGTTCCGCGTCATCGACCCCGGTCTGAGTCAGCACATCCAGCATATGATGGACGTGCCGGTCGAGCCGGTCATCGCGGCGGCGCACCGGCTCTTTCGAGATACCGAAATGCCCGTTCTGGAGCCGGCCCATGGCTGAGACCTATGACCTGATCGTTCGGGGCGGTGAGATCATTAATCATGCCGGCCGGGGCCTGGGCGATGTGGGCATCAAGGACGGTCGCATTCTCCGGATCGGCGATCTCGGTCCGGCGTCGGCGGGCGAGGTCGTGGACGCGTCGGGTTTGCTGGTCATGCCCGGCGTGATCGACACCCAGGTCCACTTCCGCGAGCCTGGCCTGGAGTGGAAGGAAGACCTTGAGACCGGAAGCCGGGCCGCTGCGCTCGGCGGCGTGGTGGCCGTGTTCGAGATGCCCAACACCGAGCCGACCACGACAGATCCCTCAACCCTGGCCGACAAGCTGGCGCGCGCCCGCGATCGGATGTGGTGCGATCACGCCTTCTACATCGGCGGCACGATGGAGAACGTCGAGCATCTGGGCGAGTTGGAAAGGCTTCCCGGCTGTTGCGGCGTCAAGGTCTTCATGGGGGCCTCGACAGGCTCGCTGCTGATCGCAGATGACGCCGGCGTCGACGCCGTGCTGCGCAACGTCAACCGCCGGGCCACCTTCCATTCCGAGGACGAGTTCCGGCTCGCCGAGCGTCGCGGCCTGGCGCGAACAGGCGATTGGACCAGCCACCCGGAGGTCCGAGACGCCGAGGCGGCCTTCAGCTCGACCCGGCGGCTCGTCGGCCTGGCGGAGAAGCTGGGAAAGCGCATCCACGTGCTGCACGTCACCACAGCGGAAGAAGTCGCCTTCCTGGCAGACCACAAGGACGTCGCGACGGTCGAGTTCACGCCCCAACACCTGACGCTGGAGGCTCCCGAAGCCTATGAGCGCCTGAAGGGGCTGGCGCAGATGAACCCGCCGATCCGAGAGGCGCGTCACGTTCGCGGGCTGTGGGACGGCATCGCCCAGGGTGTCGCGGACGTCATCGGTTCGGACCACGCTCCCCATACGTTGGAAGAGAAGGCACGGCCCTATCCCGCATCACCCTCGGGGATGCCGGGCGTTCAGACCCTGCTGCCGGTTATGCTGAACCATGTGGCCCAGGGACGCCTGTCGCTTGAGCGACTGGTCGACCTGACCTCGGCGGGCGCGCAGCGCGTTTTCCAGATCGCCGGCAAGGGGCGGATGGCCGAGGGCTGGGACGGCGATTTGACGCTGGTCGATCTGAAGGCCCGGCGGACGCTTCGCCATGCCGACATGGCCACTCGCAGCGGCTGGACGCCATTCGATGGCATGGACGTCCAGGGTTTTCCCGTAGCCACCATCGTTCGTGGTCGGGTCGTCATGCGCGACGGAGAGCTCATCGGCACGGCCCGCGGTCGTCCGGTGCGATTCCAGGAAACGCTGAACGCCTCATAAAAAAAGGCCCCGGGAATGATCCCGGGGCCTTGGTCGTCTTGCCGAAAGGATGATCAGCCGGCGGAGTCTGAAGCGGTCGCGCCCGTCAGACGACATCCCCCCGCCAGCCCGGCGGCCTCCGCGCAGGGCACGAACGACTGATACTCCCGGCTGCCGTTGGTGCGAACCATGAAGCCTGAGCCGTCGGTGCAGGCGACCTCGTAGTAGCGGCTACCGTCTGCGGTTGCACCGACGAAGCGCGCGTTGTCGGAACTGCAGCTGCGCCCTTCGCCGGCAGGCAGCGAGGCCAGCCAGGCCGCACTCTCTGCCATCGGGGAGAATTCGCAGGCTCCGCCGTTGCTGGTCACTTGCAGACAAGGGAAGATGGTGCCGACGGTTCCGGCCTGGTCCACCTCAAACCAGGCACCCTCCGAACCCGGGCATCCGACTTCGTAGCGCTGGCGGCCAGACGTCGTCTGCCCGACCCAGCGGGCCTGGTCGATCCCACAGTTGATGCCGGCGGCTTGCGCATAGGCGCTCAAGGCCGTCACCGCGTTGGCGTTGCCCGGGAGCGTGCATTCCGCGCCGGCGGCAGCTTCAGGATCGGCCGCACGCCGCGCCGCGACGGACACGTCGTTAGCCAGGCAGTTGATCACCGTGGCCGGCTGGGCATCCAACAGCAGGAACCCCGGAGCCGCACGGCAGCCGACTTCATACAGGTTGGAGGTCTCGCCGCTGACACCGAGGTACCGCGCGGTTTCATAGTCGCAGGTCAGGCCATCACGCGCGATCACGGCGCGTACGGCTGCGTCAATGTCGGCCTGCTCCATCTCCACCGTGGTGGCGGCTTCTTCGCGGGCGCGCTCTGCGCGATCGGTCCGGGCCAGCTCGCCATCTCGGGTGATCCCCCGATCCGGACGGGAGGCCCCTCGAACCGACTGCGCGGATGCTTCCAGGGGCGCTCCGACGAGCATCAGGCCAGCGACCGCTCCGGCGATCACAGTCAGGAGTGAAAGTTTCATGGGCGAAGGTCCTTGTTTCGCTACTCGTGAAGGGCTTGCGACTCCGCAGCCTTCTGGTCAAGTCACAACGCGTTATCAGGCAGGCGCCGATACCGTGTGTCTCAAGATGCCATATGGTTTTTGACGCCAGGATGAACGAAGGGCTATGACAGGACCGTTGCTTAAGGAGACGCGCTCTTGACCCTTCGTCAAGCCGAGCGAATCGGGGCGATTGCCGCGACCGGACGGGGCGGCCTTGAATTCCCGTGTGGCGAGCCGCCGCAGCCTGGTCGTGCCGTTGAGGTGGCGCAGGGGGTGCTTTGGCTAAGGCTTCCACTACCGATGGCCCTGGATCACATCAACGTTTGGGCGTTGCGCGACGGAGACGGCTGGGCTGTGGTCGACACCGGCCTGGCTTCCCCGGCGGCGCGTGCGGCGTGGGACACGGCGCTGGCGGGGCCGTTGCAAGGGCGACCGGTGACGCGGGTCATCTGCACACACATGCACCCGGATCATGTCGGCCTGGCCGGCTGGTTGTGTGACCGCTTCAACGCGCCGTTCCTGATGAGCCGTCTCGAATATGTGACGCTTCGGATGCTGGTGGCGGACACCGGGCCGGCCCCGGAGGCGGGGGCGAGATTTTACCACGCCTGTGGCTGGAGTGACGCCCAGATCGAGGCCTGGCGTTCCAGATACGGCCAATTCGGGCGGGCCGTCAGCGAGCCCCCGGCCGCCTATGGGCGGCTGATTGCGGGGACGACACTCGAAATCGATGGGCGACCCTGGCGGCTTGTCGGCGGCGACGGCCACTCGCCGGAGCACATCTGCCTTTGGCGAGAGGCCGATAGCGTCTTCATTTCGGGCGATCAGGTGCTGCCCAAGATCAGCTCGAATGTCTCGGTCTGGCCGACAGAGCCGGACGCCGATCCGCTGGCAGACTGGATGAGCTCCCTGGCAGGATTGCGACAGCAACTGCCCGAGGATCTGCTGGTGCTCCCGTCGCATGGAGAGCCCTTTGTCGGGCTCCATGATCGTTTGACGGCACTGATGCGTGGCCATGAGACGTCGCTGACGCGGCTTTGCCGCCGCTTGGACGAGCCGCGCCGGGCCATCGATGTCTTCACCTCCCTGTTTGGTCGGCCGATCGACGACGGGCTGTTGGGCATGGCGACCGGGGAAAGCGTCGCACATTTGAACTATCTGGTCCGCCAGGAGCGGGCTATTCGCGAAACCGATGCCGACGGCGTTTGGCGCTGGCGCGCTGTTTGAGGAACCCATGAGCCAGATCAAGACCGAACTGTCCGACGGTGTGCTGAGCATCTGCCTGGACCGGGCTGACAAGAAGAATGCCATCACCCAGGCGATGTACGGCGCCCTGGCCGACGCGGTCGAGGCTGCCCAGGCCGATGCGGCGGTGCGGGTGGTCTTGTTTCGCGGGGAAGGCGACAGCTTCTCGGCCGGCAACGACATCGGCGACTTCGCAAGCATAGCCATGGGCGGGACGCGCCCGACCGACATGGCGGTGTTCCGGTTCCTCAAGAGCCTGGCCTACCTGGACAAGCCCGCCGTGGCGGCGGTGCGGGGCCGGGCGGTCGGGATCGGGCTGACGCTGCTGTTGCACTGTGATCTGGTGGTGGTCGCCGAAGACGCTCTGCTGTCGACGCCCTTCGTCAATCTGGCGCTGGCCCCCGAGGCCGCATCGACGCTGCTTCTTCCCATGGCGATCGGGCACCAGCGGGCCTTTGAAATGTTTGCGTTGGGTGAGCCCATCAGCGGCGTGACCGCCCATGCCTGGGGCCTGGCCAACCGATGTGTGGACACAGCATCCGTTGACGATGAGGCGATGCGACTCGCCCAGGCCCTGGCCCGGCGCGCGCCGGGATCCCTGGCCGGGACCAAGCGGCTGATGCGCGACGCCGAGCGCCTGTGGACCCTCATGCAGGCCGAGGGCGAAGTGTTCGGTGTCCAGATGCTGAGCCCCGAAGCTCGCGAAGCCTTTACGGCCTTCTTCGAGAAGCGAGCCCCGAACTTCGCCTCCGTCGGATAGGGCCTTGCGGACGCCCTTGGGCAGTCAGGATTTTGCACTCTAGGGTCATCTGTCGGAAACCTTCGCCGCACCCGGCGGGGTAGGGGCCGAAAAGCGGCTGACAATTCGCTCTTGGCTCGCGCCGAGTTCGGCCCTATGGGGCGCCACCCATGTCCGAAGCGGCCACTGAACGCCCCATGTTGACCAGCGAAACCGCCTTCGATGCGGCCGCGGTCGCGCGCGTGGTCGAGGCGGCGTTCGGGCCGGGCCGCTATGCCAAGACGGCTGAGCGTCTGCGCGAAGGTTCCGCGCCGCAGTGCGGCTTCGTCATGCGGACTGCGGCGGGGGTCGTGGGGTCGGTGCGCCTATGGCCGATCTGGATCGGCGAAACGCCCGCCACCTTTCTGGGCCCCATCGCCGTCGACAAGGCCTGGCGCGAGGCAGGGTTGGGCGCGAGCCTGGTTGAAGCCTGTGTCGACTGGGCGCGCGAGCAGGGATTGCCAGGTGTGCTGCTGGTCGGTGATCCACCCTATTTCGGACGGTTCGGATTTGCGCGGACCGCCGGAATCAGCCTGCCGGGGCCAGTCGATCCGGCGCGTCTGTTGTGGCTGAGCCTGGGCGGCACCCAACCGGCGGGGTCGGTTCTCCAGCGCTAGCCTCTTGCCGATCCGCGCCAAGGCTTCCACCTTGGACCAATGAGCATGATCGGTGCCTTACCGCCCGGATTGATCGGGATCGCCGAAGCGGCGCGTCGCAGCCTGCCGCCCGTGCATCTGTGGGATCCACCGCACTGCGGCGAGATGGACATTCTGATCCGGTCAGACGGCATCTGGATGCATGAGGGGTCCCCCATCGGTCGCAAGGAATTGGTGCGGCTGTTCTCGACGGTGCTCAGGAAGGATCCGGATGGTTACTGTCTGGTGACACCGGTCGAGAAGTTGACGATCCGGGTCGAGGACGTGCCCTTTCGCGCGGTGGCGGTCCGTCGCGAGGGAGAGAATCTGATCTTTACGACCGACGTGGGGGACGAAACGACGGCTGGACCTGATCATCCGATCCGCGTGGTTGTCGCCGCCGACGGTGAGCCGCGTCCCTATGTCCATGTTCGGGACGGTCTTGAGGCGCGCATCGAGCGGTCAGTCTTCTACGAATTGGTCGAGACGGCGGAGAGGGATGCCGGCGGCGCGCTAGGCATCCGGTCCGGGGGCACATGGTTCGAGTTGGGGCGCGAGGACGGATGACCTGCGACTTCGAACAGACTCTGAGGTCCGTGCTCGAACCTCTCGATTCCGCTGCTCCGTCGGGCCCGGCGCTCGCCTCCGATTACGACCTCAATCCCGAAATCCGTTCCGGAGAACTCCGACGGCTGAAACCGGCGGCGGTTTTGGTTCCAATCATCCAGCGGCCCTCTGGAGCCACGGTTCTGCTCACGCGTCGCGCCGATACGTTGAACAGCCATACCGGTCAGGTCGCCTTTCCGGGTGGCCGGATCGATCCGGGCGAGGGGGTGGTCGAGGCCGCGCTGCGCGAGGCCTGTGAAGAGGTCGGTCTGGCCCCTGACCGGATCCGGCCGCTGGGCCTGTCGGACGGTTACGAGACAGGCACGGGGTTCTGTGTGACGCCGGTTGTGGCCATGGTCGACACTCCCTTCGATCTGACGCTCAATCCCGACGAGGTCGCCCTGGCCTTCGAGGCGCCGTGGGACTTCCTGATGAATACGGCCAACTATCAGCGCGAATCCCTGATCTGGAATGGGGCCGAACGCTGGTTCTGGGCCATGCGGTGGGACGACCTGGGGGCCGAACGCTACATCTGGGGTGCCACCGCCGGCATGATCCGGCGCTTGCAGCAGCGCGTGGCGCGCCACCTTGAGCCGGCATCATGACCCGGCTGAGTGATCAGGGCTGGATGATGGCTCCGGCTACCGTTGCGGTGCTGGATGCTTTGGAGGCGGCGGGCGGCGAAGGCCGGTTCGTCGGCGGCTGTGTGCGCGACGCCCTGATCGGGCGGCCGGTCGCCGACATCGACATCGCCACGCCGATGCTACCGGAGGCCGTGATCGCGGCCGTCGAAGCGGCCGGCCTGCGCGCCGTCCCGACCGGGCTGGCCCATGGAACGATCACAGTCGTGTCCGCCGGGCGACCGCATGAGGTGACGTCCCTTCGGCGCGATGTCGCGACTGATGGCCGTCGCGCCACGGTGGCCTTTACCAAAAGTTGGAACGAGGATGCCGCGCGCCGCGATTTTCGGCTGAATGCGCTGTATGCGGACCGGCACGGTCAGCTTTTCGACCCGATAGGAGACGGCGTCGCCGACGCCGTGGCGGGACGGATTGTGTTCGTCGGCGAACCCGAACAGAGAATCCGCGAAGACTATCTGAGAATCCTGAGGTTCTTCCGGTTCCGGGCCTGGTTCGGCAGGGGCGCGCCGGACCGCCCGGCACTAGCGGCCTGCGCGGCGTTGAAAGACGGCATCGCCCAGCTTTCGGCCGAGCGCGTTTCGGCGGAGTTGCTCAAGCTGCTGGCCGCGCCGGATCCGAGCCGTGCGATCCACCTGATGGCCGAGACGGGCGTGTTGGCGGAGGTCCTGCCTTGGACCGACGGTTCGCGCATGTTTCTACTGATGATCGGTATTGAGCGTGACCCGCTGATGCGGTTGTCGGCCCTACTGCCTGAGGATGCGAGCACAGTCAGGGCGGCGGCTGAGGCGTTGAGACTGTCGAACGCCCAGAAGGCGCGTCTGCTGGCGGCCTTGCCGGATGAGATCGAGGTCGATCTCGCGATGTCTCCTGCGGCGGGCAGGGCGGCGCTCTATCAGATCGGTCGCCAGGCCTTTCGCGACCGGGTGCAGCGGGCGTGGGCGATGAATCTGAGCCAGGGTGAAGCCGCCCAGGCGTTGCTCGCCTTGGCCGACCAATGGGTGCGACCGGAATTTCCTATCAGCGGCTCAGATCTTCAGGCGGTGGGTCTGGCACCCGGCCCCGGCCTGGGGCGGATCCTGGCCGACCTCGAAGCCTGGTGGGTCGACCACGACTTCCCCGACGAAGGTCTGGAGGCGGAGCTGGCGCAGCGTGTGGCTGAAGCGGACCGGCCATGAGCGGCCAGGCAGGTTATTCAGGCAAGTCCCTGATTCAGAAGCTCGGCGTTCGAGAGGCCGACGTGTTGTCCGTGATCGATCCTCCAGCGGACTATGCGAGTCTGACCAGCCCCTTGCCGGAAGGAGCCCGTAGGGTGGAGGGCCTGGACCGCCAGGCGATGGTCACCCATCTGTTCGTGCGAGACCGAGCCGGGCTGGAGGCCCAGGTCGAGGCCGTCTTTGCGGACCGCCCTGCCGGCAGCATGGTCTGGATCAGTTGGCCCAAGAAGAGCTCGAAGACGTTCGTCGACCTGACCGAGGACGGAGTGCGCGAAATGGTCCTGCCGAGGGGTTGGGTTGATGTGAAGGTCTGTGCCGTCGATGCCGACTGGTCGGGACTCAAATTCATGAGGAGACGGGCATGAAGGTCGCCATTCTGCAGACCGGCGCACCGCCGCCCGAGCTAGAGGCCCGGTTCGGCAGCTATCCCGCCATGCTGATGTCGCTGATCGGCTCCGACGGTTTTGAGTACGAGGTGTTCGACGTCCAGACCGCGCCTCTGCCCAAGCGGGGTGAGCATGGCGGAGTCGTCATCACCGGCTCTCCGTCCGGGGTGTATGACGGCGACCCATGGATCGAGAACCTGAAGATGTGGATCCTCGGGGCCCAGGGTCGCTGCAAGATGGTCGGCATCTGTTTCGGGCATCAGATCATCGGCGAGGCGAACGGCTGTGATGTTCGCAAGTCCGAGCGCGGCTGGGGCATCGGGGTGCATACATATCAGGTCGACGGTCGCCATCGGTGGATGGACCCGCCGCTCGACGCGGTTCGCCTGCCGGCGTCTCACCAGGATCAGGTATATTATCGCGGGACTTCGACCTGGGTGACGCTGACCAGCCCGTTCTGTCCCTATGCGGGCTTGATCCATGGGGCCGACACGATCTCGTTCCAGGGTCACCCGGAATTCACGCCCGAGTTCGCCAAGGCCCTGATCGAGATTCGCGGCGATCGGTATGAGCCGCATTTTGCGCGACAGGCGCTTCGAAGCCTGGACGGACCCAACGACGGAGACATCGTGGGCCAGTGGATCCGCAACTTCCTGAGGGAGCCGATCGACGGCAGCGGACGGATCTGAGGCTCAGGGCCACTTCACCTCGGGCGGCATCGAGCTGAGGATCGACTCGACGTTGCCACCGGTCTTCAGGCCGAAGGTCGTGCCGCGGTCATAGAGCAGATTGAACTCGACATAACGGCCCCGACGGATCAGCTGTTCCTCACGTTCGGTCGGAGTCCAGGGCTGGCCCATCCGACCGCGTACGATCTGGTCGTAGCTGTTCAGGAAGGCGAGGCCGACATCGCGCGTGAATTCGAAGTCGCGGGCAAAATCGCCGGAGTCGTGGTGGTCGTAGAAGATGCCGCCAATGCCGCGAGGCTCATGCCGGTGGGGCAGGAAGAAATACTCGTCGCACCAGGCCTTGTACTTCGCATACCAGACAGGGTCGTGACCGTCGCACGCCGCCTTCATGGCCGCGTGGAAGGCGACGGCGTCCGGGTTATCCTGATCACGCTGGGCATCCAGCACCGGCGTCAGATCGCCTCCGCCGCCGAACCAGGATTTGGTCGTGGTGATCAGCCGCGTGTTCATGTGCGACGTCGGGACGTGCGGATTTTTCGGATGGATGATCACACTGACGCCGGTCGCGTGGAAACGCGGATCCGTCTCGGCACCCGGTATCGCCTTGGCAAACTCCGGGGAGAATTCGCCCCAAACGGTCGAGACATGCACCCCGGCCTTCTCGAAGACGCGCCCCCGCAGAATCGAGGCCACGCCACCCCCGCCATCGCCATCCCGCTTCCAGGCCGTGCGCTCGAATCGCCCCGCCTCGCCCGGATACAGATCGGGGTCGGCGTCGCCTTCAATCGCCTCCAGCGTGGCGCAAAGTCGGTCGCGAAAGGTTTCAAACCAGGCGCGAGCCAGTTCCTGACGTTCGGTGGGGTTGAGATCCAGGGTCATGGGTGCGCCTTCAATCACAATCAGCCGGTGACGTCACCCTCGATATGGCTGCCCGCCCTAGACCCGTCCCGAAATTGTCGCCATCGTCGTGGCCATGCGCCATGTGCTGATCGCCGTCCTGGCTCTGTCCTGTTTGATCGTCCCGTCCGTGACGCGGGCGCAGTCGCCGTCGGCGCAAAACGTCGAGCAGGTGATGATGCAGACCGTCCTGGCCGAGCACGCGCGTCACATCGACCTGCTCGAACGGCTGGTCAATCAGAACTCCGGTACACTGAACCTGCCGGGTGTACGCGCCGTAGGTGACATGGTCAGGGCCGAACTGGAGCCGCTGGGCTTCGAGGTTCGCTGGGTCGATATGGCTGAGGCGGGCCGGGCCGGCCATCTGATCGCTACCCATCCGGGCGCGGGGCGGAACGTCCTGCTGATCGCGCACCTGGATACGGTGTTCGAGCCGGACAGTCCCTTCCAGACCTTTGTGCGTGACGACAATCAGGCCACGGGCCCAGGCATCGGCGACGACAAGGGCGGCATCGTCGTGATTATAGCCGCCCTTCGCGCCATGCACGCAGCAGGCACGCTCGAGAACGCCAACATCACCATCGTCATGACCGGTGACGAAGAGCGGGCGGGATCGCCTTTGTCGCTGGCCCGCGGCGACTTGATTGCTGCCGGCCGGTTGGCCGCCTACGCGCTGGAATTCGAAGTCCTGGCCGTTCGAGAGCGTCAGGATTATGCGACCGTGGCGCGGCGGAGCAGTGCGAACTGGACCTTGCTCACGTCGGGGCGAACCGGCCATTCCGCCGGGATCTTCTCAGAAACTCTCGGATACGGCGCGATCTATGAGATGGCGCGCATCCTGGATCGGTTCCGGCAGGAGTTGCCAGAGCCGAACCTGACCTTCAATGTCGGCGTCATGGCCGGCGGCACCCCTGCCGAGATTGATGCGGCGGGGTTTCGCGTCGAAGCCTCTGGCAAGACCAACATCGTGGCTGAAACGGCGATCGCCCGCGGCGACCTGCGTACCCTGTCTGTTGAACAGGACGCCCGAATCCGAGCGGACATGCAGGCCATTGTGGCCGAACACCTTCCCCTGGCGGGGGCTGAGCTGATCTTTGAGGAAGGCGGCTATCCGCCGATGGCCCCGACCGAAGGCAATCTAGCGCTGCTGGATCGGTTGAACGCGGTCAATCGGGATATCGGCCTGCCTGAGATGCAGGTGCTCGATCCTTCAGTTCGCGGCGCGGCCGACAGCAGCTTTGTCGCAGCAGACGTGGACACACTGGCAGGACTGGGGGCGGCTGGAAACGGGGCTCACGCCGTCGGCGAGTCGGTCGATCTCGACAGTCTCATTCGGTCCGCCCAGCGGGCGGCCGTCCTGATCACCCGACTGAGCCTCGGCTCATCGTGACGTCACGTGTCGAAAGGTATTTGTCATGCGGCTTTCCCTCCCGGTTTGCCTGTTCGGAGCCAGCAGCCTGGCGCTGGCGGTGATGGCCGGCCCGGTATCAGCTCAGGAGACGTCGGAGGCGGCGCGTGTTCGGGCAGTATTGGCGACCACGCCGCTCGTTGACGGTCACAATGACATCGCCGAGCAAATCTCCGAGCGCTGGAGCGGCGATGCGCGACGTTTGGATCTGACCGCCGACCTGTCCCAGCTGACGCCGCCGATCCACACCGACATCGCTCGGCTCAGGACAGGGGGCGTGGGCGGCCAGTTCTGGTCGGTCTATGTGCCTGCGGAGCTGAATGGCCCGGACGCTGCGGTTCAGGTGATGCGCCAGATCGATCTGGTTCGCGAGTTGACGCGTCGGCATCCCGACATCTTCGTCATGGCCTATACCGCCGATGACATCGAGCGCGCTCATGCCGAAGGCCGAATCGCCTCGCTGATCGGCATGGAGGGCGGAAATGCGATCGATAACTCACTCGGCGTGCTGAGGTCGTTCTATGCCCTGGGCGCGCGTTATCTGACCCTGACGCACTCGAAGACCCTCGCCTGGGCGGATTCGGCGACAGATGACCCCCGGCATGACGGGCTCACCCCCTTCGGTGTCGCGGTGGTGCGCGAGATGAACCGCCTGGGGATGCTGGTGGACCTGTCGCACGTCTCGGAAGCGACGATGAATGACGCCCTGGACGCCGCGCGCGCGCCGGTCATCTTTTCGCACTCGTCGGCGCGGGCGCTGAACAGTCATCCCCGCAACGTCCCCGACGCGGTGCTGCGTCGTCTGCCCGAAAACGGCGGCGTTGCAATGGTGACCTTTGTGCCCGGCTTCATTTCGCAAGAGTTGCGGGACTGGACGCTGGCAAGGGCGGAGGTCCTCGCCGAAAGCCGCCGTCGGACGGGGGGGAGCGACATGGACGTGACGTCGGCTGCCCAGGAGGCAGAAGATCTAGCAGTCTGGGAGGCGGAACACCCGCGACCAGTGCCGTCCCTGTCGCAGGTCGCAGACCACATCGAGCACGTCCGCGACATTGCCGGAATCGATCATGTCGGGTTGGGCGGCGATTTCGACGGCATCCCGACGACCATTCCCGGCCTGGACAGCGTCGCGACCTATCCGGCCCTGCTCGAAGAGCTCGCTCGGCGTGGCTGGTCCGACCAGGATCTCGCCAAGCTGGCCGGCGGAAACATCCTGCGGGTTCTCCGGCGAGCCGAGGCCGTGGCGTCTGAACTGGCGGCCGAACCGGCCGACTATGCGACCATTCAGGAGCTGGATGGAGCCGATCAATAACTGCGAGCGAATCGCAACTGCCGTCATAGATGCGCGAAAGCGCGCATTTCGACCAATTGGCCAGTTGAAAAAGAGGCGGGTGGGCTCTAATCCCGGTCGCACATACGGCTATCCCGGCCGCGACGGCGTTCGTGCCTTTGCGGTCCCCTGACGAAGGTGGGCTCAGTGACCGATCAGGTCGTTCACGACGATAGCGGCGATCCGAATCGCCGCGACTTCATTCACATCGCGGCCGGTGCGGCGGCGGTGGGGGCCGGTGCGGCGTGCATCTGGCCCTTGATCAACCAGATGAACCCGGCTGCGGACACCGTCGCGCTGTCCTCAATCGACTTCGATCTGACCAAGGTGTCCGAAGGGTCGCAGGTGGTCGTGCGATGGCAGGGCAAGCCGGTGTTCGTCCGCTATCGGACACCGCATGAGGTCCAGGAAGCCGTCGACACGCCCCTGTCGGACCTCAAAGATCCGCAGACGGACGCCGACCGGGTGAAGGCTGGGCATTCCCAGTATCTGATCGTCGTCGGTTCGTGCACGCACCTGGGCTGCGTCCCGACTTTCGGGACTGGCGATTTTGGGGGTTGGTTCTGCCCGTGCCACGGTTCGCACTACGACACCTCCGGACGTATCCGTAAGGGCCCGGCTCCCAAGAACCTCGTGGTTCCGGAGTACGAGTACCTGTCCGACTCCAGCATTCGCATCGGCTGAGGCACCCATGAGCGATCACGAATCGACCTATGTGCCGAAGACCGGCATCGAGAAGTGGCTGGACGAGCGTCTGCCGATCGTCCGTTTCGGCGCGGACTACATGGCGCTGCCGACCCCTCGGAACCTGAATTACTGGTGGACCTTCGGGGCGATCCTGACCTTGTGTCTGGTCGTGCAGATTGCGACCGGCGTGGTTCTCGCCATGCACTACACTCCGAACATCGCCATGGCCTTCGACTCGGTCGAGCGCATCATGCGCGACGTGCCGGGCGGCTGGCTGATCCGTTACGTCCATGCCAACGGGGCCTCGATGTTCTTCATCGCGGTCTATATCCACATGTTCCGCGGCCTCTACTACGGCTCGTACAAGCAGCCGCGTGAGATGATCTGGATCCTGGGCTGTGTGATCTTCTTCCTGCTGATCGCGACGGCCTTCCTGGGCTACGTCCTGCCGTGGGGGCAGATGTCCTACTGGGGCGCCGAGGTCATTACCAACCTGATCGGGGCGATCCCTGTCATCGGTGAGCCGATCCTGATCTGGCTGCGCGGCGGTCCGGCGATTGATAACGCGACCCTGAACCGTTTCTTCTCGCTGCATTACCTGCTGCCGTTCGCCATCGCCGGCGTCGTCTTCCTGCACCTGTGGGCGCTGCATCAGGTCGGTCAGAACAACCCGGTCGGAATCCTGATCCCGAAAGAAACTCGCGCCCAGGACATGCTGCCGTTCCACCCGTACTTCACGGTCAAGGACGGCTTTGCGATCGTGCTGTTCCTGATGCTGTTCGCGGTGTTTGTCTTCTTCAACCCGAACGCCTTGGGCCATGCCGACAACTACATCGTCGCCAACCCGCTGCAGACGCCGCCGCACATCGTCCCGGAATGGTACATGCTGCCTTTCTACGCGATCCTGCGGGCCATCCCGGACAAGTTCGGTGGCGTCGTGGCGATGTTCGCGGCCATTGGTGTGCTGTTCATCCTGCCGTGGCTGGACACATCACGGGTCCGCTCCATGCGCTACCGCCCGACCATGAAGAAGCTTTTCGTGATCTTCGTGGTGGTCTGCCTGGGCCTGGGCTGGTGCGGTGCCCAGCTTCCGGATGCCAATGTCATTCCGGGTATTGGTGGCGGCTTCACCCTCTTTGACGGTGACATCAACACCTACCTGTGGCTGACGCGGGTTCTGACGGCCTATTACTTCCTCTTTTTCCTGGTGCTGATGCCGTGGGTGGGTCTGAAAGAGACTCCGCTCGCCGTGCCGGCATCGATCTCCGAGCCGGTCCTGGCCGCCGGCGACAACGAGCAGAAGGGCTGAGCCGCGATGATCTCCACGCTATCCAAGCGCGTCGCCGCCGGGCTCTTCGCCGCCGCAGCCCTCATGGGGGCCGGTGCGGCCCAGGCGGAAGGTGGGGCTCTGCACCCGCGGAACGTCGATTTCAGCTTCGAAGGACCGTTCGGTGTCTTCGACCAGGGCCAGCTCCAGCGCGGATACCGCGTCTATGAGCAGGTCTGTGCGGCCTGCCATTCGATGAATTTGATGGCCTACCGTATGCTCGGTCAGGAAGGCGGCCCGTTTTATGACGAGCACCATCCCGATGCGGCCCGGAACCCCTATGTCGCGGCTATTGCGGCCCAGATCGAGGTGCCCGATGTCGACACCGAGACGGGCGAGGCGATCATGCGCCCGGCCACGCCGGCCGACCACTTCCGGGCCCCGTTCCCGAATACGACGGCTGCGGCCTTCGCCAACGGTGGCGCAGCCCCGCCGGACCTGTCGGTAATCGTCAAGGCCCGGCACGGCGGCGCTGACTACATCTATTCGCTTCTGACCGGTTTCCGCGATGCGCCTGAGGGGCTGCGGATCAATCCCGGCCAGCACTACAACCCGTATATGGCCGGCGACATGACGCCGTTCTGGAGCGGGGACGAGCACCATGTTCCGCCGGGCGGCTTCATCGCCATGGCTCCGCCGCTGACTGCGGGCGCCGTGACCTATGACGACGGCACCGAGCCGACGGTCGACCAGATGGCCCAAGACGTCGCTGCCTTTCTGGCCTGGGCTTCGGACCCGCACCAGGTCGAGCGTAAGCGCACGGGTTTCGCGGTTCTGATCTATCTGCTGCTGTTCGCTGTAATCACCTGGTTCAGCTACAAGCGGATCTGGCGCGACGTCGGCCACTGAGGCGGTCGCCCATAAACCAGGAAACGCCCGGCCTCGTGCCGGGCGTTTTCATGTCCGACCGCCTCTCGGCTGGAATGCCCTGGTGGCCTGTCATGTCGTGGGCTCAGTCGAATCCGCGCGCCCCCAGCGCGCGATAGGCGGCACCCAGCCGCTCGGCATCCGCATCAAACCAGCCGGCAAGCCACCGGTGATAGGCGTCCATCGCCGCAGTCTCAGGTGCACCTTGGCGCAAAACTGCGGAAGCCGTCTGGGCGGCCATGACGCCGCTCATAACCGCCTTGAGAATCCCGTGCGACGAAGCCGGGTCGAGGCTGGCGGCTGCGTCCCCGACCATCAGCCAGCCCGGGCCGGCGGCGCGAACGGCGCGGCGCCAGGCGACTTCGGCCCCTTGGGTCGGGCGGCTCTCGGCGAGACCCTGCAGGGGCGCTGGACGCCAATCGCGCGCCCGTACTCGACCATCGAAATCGAGCCGGACCCACTGGTACAGGTCGCGATCAATCCGGGCGATCCAGGTCCAGCCCTCCGACCCACCTTCTATCAGGGGGGCTTCGTCCCGGTCCGGGCAGCGTCCCGTGACGTAGCCGTAGCGAGCGAGCAAGACCGGTGATCTCGCGACCACCCCAAGGTCAAGTCGCCTCCCCAGCCAACGCGCCGGGCCGCTGGCATCGATCGTCCATGCTGCGCGCAGGTCACCTGCTCCGATGACGCGGCCGTTTGACATCCGTGGGGAGCCGGCTGCCGCGCCTCGGCGAACGTCCGCACCAGCGGCTTTGGCACGGGCCAGAAGTAGCTCCTCGAAAGCAGCGCGGCGGACCTGAAACCCGTGCCACGGCCCCTTGTCGTCGGAGCCGAATGGCTCGAACCGCGCCGCCGTTCCCCAGGCCGACCAGACCCCTTCGAAGCGGGCTCCGGTCACAGCGTCCAGGTCGTCTGAATCCAGGCCCAGTTCGTTGAGGAGCGGCTCCATTCCCGGATGAAGGGCCTCGCCAGGCTTCTCGCGCGGCTCGGCCTGGCGTTCGATCAAAACGACGGACAGGCCCAGCTGTGCGGCCGCAATGGCCGTCGCCGCCCCGGCGGGGCCACCGCCGACGATGAGCAGATCCGGGTCAGCCAGTGGGTAAACTGTCGTCGAAGCGCCAGTTGCCATCAGCGCGCCGGATCAGGGCCACACCGTCACAGACATAGACGGTGGCTTCTTCTTCGATCGTCAGCAGGACCCGCTTGAGGTCGCCGGGATCGCGGAGCTCCTCGCCGGGCCGGTAAAGATGGAATCGATAGATGTGGCGACCGGGTTCGAAGAAGGGGGCGGCTGCGCCGGCGCTGTCGGCGGCAAGGCTGACTTCCGCCGACGCAGCGGCGCGCGCGCCGTCGCTATCGTCCAGTTTCCGGAAGGACACCGCGCTCCATGCGGCCTTGGCCTTTAGCACCTCGATGACGGGGGCTTCGGCATCGGCATAGTCCGGATCATGTATGCCGAGCGCCCAGTAGGCGGTTTCCATGGCCATGACACGACGTCGGGTTTCATTGAGGTCGATGCGCGACAGCAGGGCGGCGGTCATCGTGCCGGGCAGGACGATGTAATCGACGCGGTTGATATCCGCATACGAGACGCGCCGCCCTTCGGGCCGCTCAACGATATGCGGGCCGTTGACCCCGTCCCAGGGCATCCGGCGACCGCCGACGTCAGCGATGCCGGTTTCTTCGTCAGTCAGGGGCACGATGGACGGCCAGGGATACAGGAACCCCGGTGCGGCCTTTAGCGGGGTGAAGTTGCGCGCGCTGTCCGGGGCGATGGCCGGCCAGTAGGAACCCAGGGCCGCGCACAGCTTCACATCTTCCACGAAGGGTGTGCCCAGTCCATAATTCTGGAGAAACCGCTGAAGCGGCTCAGATTCATCTCGATAGAAGATGCCTTGGCTGGCGTCCCAACCCGGATCGAAATATCCCGGCGAATGGTCGGGCAATCCCGAGTAGCGAGGCGGGCCCGTGCGGTCGCGTCGAGGGCCGCCCGCATCGAGCGGCGGTTGCCCGACGATAGCTGTTGTATCCGTCTCGCGGATCGAAAAACCGGCCGGCAGGTTGATGTTTCCTGAAAAGCGACGGCTGGCCAGCGAGTAGGGCGGAATGGCCCACAGGGCGTCCCGGATCGCCTCCGGCACGTCGCTGCGCCACCAGTCCATCAGGTCGCGCTGGCTGACCTGGGGAAAAAAGTCGGGCGGCGAGACCAGGCACACCGCCGGGCGGGACTGCCCCAGCCCACGGTCATCCAGCCCTGTCACCTGGGCCGAGACCCAGCCCTCTCCGGAGAAGTCTATGTAGTGCTGCGCGCGGTATCCGCCTGCGCGCAGGATCTCCCACATATCCGGGCGGTCATTCAGATTGTCGATGGATCCGTCATCCAGAAGACGGTGACGAAGCGAGATGTACTCCGGGCCCGTGCGATCTGTCTCCTGCGCGCCGCCGGATTCATAGGTCGGCTCGACGTCGTTGCCGACGTTGAGGATCTGACCGGATGAGAAATACAGGACGCCCGGCTCATTCGTCCAACCCTGAGGTACGGTGAAGCCGAGCCAGTCGCCCTGGAAACGCGCCCGATTGACGAAGGCCGCAGAACGGGGCTGGACCAGGCCCGCGCCGTGTTCCGCGACTTGGGAAAAAGCAGCGATCAGGTCATCGCGCATGACGAATGGGGGCTGGGTCAGGGCCTCGCCGGCCCAATCTGTCCGAAATCCCTGAATCTGTAGGTGGCGGTGAAAACGCGCCAGCTTCTCGTTGATGAAACCGCCGCCGAAGGTCACGCCAAGGCGAGAGCCCACAAGGCATTCGTCGCCGTCGAACAACTTGTGCACCGGAATCCAGAAGCCGCGCTCGTCATCGGCTGGAACTCCGACGACGTCATCTGTTTCCGGGACGCCGTCGAACCATTCCATCGGACCGTGCCCGCCCTGTTGGCCCATCTGTCGAACCGCCAGATAGGCGGCGAATCTCTGAGGCAGGGAGCGAAAGGCGAAGGGGTCGTCCGCGACCAGGGGATCGAATCCGCGATCCGGCCCGTTCCAGAGCGGATCGGTCGTGCCCATCCGGGAGATACCCGTGCGCGAATAGACCATATCGGCATGGCGACCGTGGACGGTGTCGGACGCCTGGCGATATTGGGTCGCCATGACGACGACGCAGAGGGCGTTCGATCCCGCAGACTCGACGATCTGATCCAGACGGATCCGGCGCGCGGCATAGACGGCGTCTTCGACGGTCTCAATCTCGGCCAGGGTCGGATAGGTAGCCAGGCTTGCATCACGAACATTGGGTGAGGCCATCAGGTGATAGAGCAGGCTGGCGGCGGGCTTGCCGGGCTCGATGCCGCGGGTACCCGCCTCTGAGAAGTCTTGAAGTCCATCGATCGATCGATCGATCCGGACCGGCCGCGACAGCTCGGCCATCAGGTCGTCGGCCCCAAAATTGAGATCACCCCCGGTGGCGCGGGCGATGAACTCGGTCCAACCTTGGGGTGCCAGCCGGGCGCGGAGAATCTCAAGTCTTTGCCGAACTGACCGGCCGCGACCTTGGGCACGTGACGGGCTGAGGGGCCAGATAGACAGGGCCGTCGCGCCGGCAGCCGTCCCGAACAGCACATCACGTCGGCTAGCCATTCCTGAATCTCCCCCTGCAGCGCGGCGATAGCAGACCGATGTTCGTTCTGGGTCAAGAGTGTTCCGGCGGGCTCGCGCGCTGGGGGCAGGGGGTTTCGCTTGGCGAAGGGGGTGCTAGTGTCGAACAGAGTTCGGGGGACGATGCTTGAGTGACGGAGAAGTCAACGCGACGAGTCGCGGCCTTGAGTTTGCGCCGCCACCTGCGTCCTTTCCTGTGCCTGCAATCGACACTTCGGGCCTGGACCTGCGAAGCTTCAGCTCGGACGGCGTCGCTGTCATCCTGAGTGAAGCCCAGGCCGACCTGACAGGACGCGAACGCGTCTCGACGACGCGGCTGGTGCGTGCGGTGACCGGACACGACGGTTTGCAGTCCGTGGCCCGCTTCGATCCGGTATTTGACCCCCGGTTTGAGCGTCTGGTGATCCACGGCGTACGTGTGATCCGTAATGGTGTGGCGCGTGACGAAGGTCGGCCCGAAGCCTTCGAGATGATGCGCCGCGAGCTGAACCTCGAACGGGCGATCTACGATGGACGTGTGACGGCGCACATGATCATCCCAGACCTGCGTGAAGGCGATATCGTCGACTGCTGCTATTCAGTGACCGGCGAGCAGCCCAGCCTTCGGGGAGCTTTTTCCTGGTTTTTCATCCTGCAGTGGTCGACGCGCACGGTGGAGACCATTTGCCGGGTGATCGCCCGCCCCGACCAGAAGATGCTGATGCGCCGATATGCCGGGGCACCGGCACCGCGGGTCGGCGACAGCAACGGGCGGCGTATCTACACCTGGCGCGTCCGCGGGGGCGATCCGTATCTGCCAGAGCCCTTTGCGCCCGCCTGGAGTGTGGGCTTCAAGGCGGTCGAGATCGGTTTTGCCCGCAGCTGGGCGCAGATCGCCGACCTGTTCCGCGATATGTATGAGGGTGCGATCTCCGACGGCAGCCCACCGACGGAGCTGGCGGCCGAGGTGGAGGCCATCTGCGCGCGGACCTCGGATGCGGCCGCGCGCGTCGTCGAGGGCCTGCGGCTCGTCCAGCAAACCCTCCGCTATCACGCGGTGGCCATTGGTGAGGGCGGGTTCCGGCCTCGGGCCCTGCGAACGATCTGGTCGACGCGCTACGGAGACTGCAAGGACGCATCGGTCCTGCTCACCTCCGTCCTGCGGCAGATGGGACTGGAGGCCAGTTGCGCGCTGGTAAATGTCGGCCAGGGCGCTGACCTTCACAATTTCATTCCGAGCCCACGGGCCTTCAACCATTGCATCGTCCGCCTTCGATTGAACGGACGCGATTATTGGCTGGATGGCACACGGCCACCCCAGTCTGGGGATCTGGCGCATCTGACCCAAGCCCGGTTTGGCTGGGCCCTGCCGATGATTCCCGACGCCACCCTGGTGGCTATCGAGCCACCGCCGCTGACGGTGATACGGGAGGTGGTGGAGCGTTGGACCTTCCCGCGGGACGCCGCCAGGGCTGCGCGGCTGGATTGCTCAACGACGAGCCGCAGCTGGCGTGCAGACGAGACCCGTCGCCTCGTCGAGAATCGGGATTTAAGCGCGTTGGCAGACCTTTACCGGGATCAGCTTGAGCGAGATCTAAATTCAAACTTGCGCGAGATTTCGCCGATGGCTGTGGAAGACAGCGCGTCAGCCAATAGCGTCACGCTGCGCGAATCCTATGAAGTCGAGCGAGCCATGGTGCCGATCAGCTCCGACCGCCGCCGCTTCGTGTCATTTGATGACATCGTCCGGCCGAACCTGCCGATCATCGATGCCGGGCCGCGACGCGAGCCGATTGCGCTGGGCGAACGACGACGAGCGATGACGCACCGGGAGTTCAGTTTTCCGTCGACGGTGTACTTTCCTCCCTGGGACGAGACGATCCGCGGGCCCGGCGGGTTGGAGGCGCGAGTCAGTTTCGCTTGGCTCGACCGTCGCCGCGGTGCCCATACCGTGAGTCTGACGGTGCCGACCGAGGTCCTGGCACCGGATCAGGCCGGTGCCTATCGCACCTTTCTGGAACGCGTCTTCAATCAAGGTGCCGTCGCTTTCGACCTGCGGATTCGCAACGGTCGGCTGGTTGACGCCGCGGGTGGAGGGCAAACGCCTTGGGGTGCCATCGCCTCATGCGTCGTCATTACCCTGCTGGTGGCCGCGAGGTGTGCCGGAGGGGGCTGACGTGGTCTTGAACAAAGCCATGGCGCTGAGAGCCGACTGCCCCTAAGCTACGACGGCGGCGCCGAGCCCGTGTCGGGTCTTCCCCTCTAGATGTTAGCCTTCGCCATCGTCGTCGTTCTGCTCCTGGTGGTGCTCAACGGCCTGTTCGCCATGACCGAGATGGCGGTTGTCTCCGCTCGGAAATCGAAACTTCAGAGCCGGGCTGAGCGTGGCGACCGTGGCGCGCGGCGGGCACTCGAACTTGCCGAAGAGCCCACTCACTTCCTCTCAGCTGTCCAGGTTGGGATCACCCTGATCGGAATTCTGGCCGGTGCCTATGGTCAGGCGGCGATCGCTGGTGAATTGAATCACATTCTGGAGCGGGCGTTTCCGGCCATTGCTCCGTGGAGCGAGGGGATCGCGACGGGCATCGTCGTCATCCTGATCACATATGTTTCGTTGATCGTCGGCGAACTGGTGCCCAAGCGGCTCGCTCTGATTTTTCCGGAGGCCGTCGCCACGCGGATGGCCGGACCGATTTCGACCCTCGCTATTGTGCTGAAGCCGTTTGTACTGCTGCTGACGGCTTCAACCTCCGGCATCCTCAAGCTGTTCAACATCAAGGACCGCGACGGCTCGGACGTCACCCAGGAAGAGGTCGAGACCATGATCGCCGAGGGCACCTCGGCCGGTCTGATCGAGCCGGAAGAGCAGGAGATGATCGAAGAAATCCTCACGCTCGGCGACCGTCCCATCAAGGTGGCGATGACGCCGCGCCACGAGGTCAGCTGGATCGCCCTTGACGACCCCGACGATCTGATCAAGGAAGAGGTTCGTAGCAGCCCGTATTCGCGGCTGGTGGTCGCGCGCGAGAACGACGTCGATAATCCGCTGGGCGTGGTCCACAAGAAGGACCTGCTCGACAGCCTGCTCGACAACGGCGAGTTCAATGTCGAGAAGCTGGTTCAGACCCCGGCCTTTATTCCCCAGACGACGTCGGTCCTGAAGGCGCTGGAGATACTCAAGGGATCCAAGGTCCATATGGCCTTCATCGTCGACGAATATGGCTCGTTCGAAGGTGTGGTGACCGCTACCGATCTGCTGGAAATGATCGCCGGCGACTTTGATGAAGAGCACGACGAGCCGAGCCAGAACATCGCCCAGAACGAAGACGGCTCTTGGTCCGTCGACGGCCAGACCGACCTCGACGAACTGGCGGACGCGTTGGGCGAGGACTTCGGGGATCACGACGGCTTCCATACGGTCGCCGGCCTGGTGCTGCATGAACTGTCGCGCATCCCTGAGAAGGGTGAACGGCTGCAACTCGGGCGTTTCGAGGTTGAGGTCAGCGAGATGGATGACCGTCGGGTCGAGGCCCTGATCTTTCATCCGATCATGGCCCAGCAAGGGGCCCCGATCGCGCGGGACGCCATCGACTAAGGTTTGGTTCCTGGACCAGAAGCCGGGCCAGGTGTCGCCCTGGCGGCCGGTGGTGACGACATCAGGCCGAACCGCGAGGTGGCCGCTATTCCACGAGGCGCACTGCGTTGATCGAGCGCGCGATACCTCGGAAGGCTTCGACCAATTCGGTCGCGTTGCCAGCGTCGAAAGCATTGGCTTCGGTCGTGGCGCAATGACGCATCAGGTTTCGCGCCGGACCACTCGGGACCGCCAGGCCGACGGTGTAGATCTGAATTCCCCGCGACTGCGCATATTCGCATATGGCTCGCGCATCCGCGTCCGCCGGGACTGAGCTTGTCGAGGAGATATGGCGACCATCACTGCCGCGATATTGCAGTGTGTTGGTACCGTCGGTCATCAGGACGATGATTTTGCGGACATTGTCGGCGTACGGTGCCCCCTCCGAGAATGGCGGGGGCGGCGACAGCATGTGGACCCCCCAGACCAGACCAGAAGGAATGTAGGTCTCAGGTCGATAGCTGCCGATATTGATGACCAGATTGTTGATCGCCCGATCTATAGCCGCCCGGTCGTCCGTCAGTGGAACGATGGGATTTAGACAAGCCTGGGACGACCCGAGAAAGCCCGTGTGACGCACCGAGGGATCGGCGTCGCTACGGCGCAATTCGCCGACGTTGCGAGACGCGACGCAGCCGTACCACTGGTAGTTGGTCGTGCCTCCGCCAGAGCAGGATTCGTATGGCGCGACATTCTCTGCCCGGCAGGTCTGAGGGACGACCCAATAAGATTGCTGGGTGGGAACGCCGTCCACCATGACCTCTCGGGTTCCCCGCTGTCCCCCCGTGCAAACAGTCCGTGTCGTGCGTGTCGTGCAGGTCCGAGGAGACGTCACGGAATAGTTGGCCGGGACCGTCAGCCAGCTGGCCCCCCGGTTTGACGTCCCGACGTTGACATAGTCGGCATAGGGCACAAGGCTCACCCGAACAGGGGCCCCGTCGGCCATGATGCCGTCGACCAGGGCGTGGGCGGCGGCTTTCAGGGCGTTAATCCGGGTCATTCCATCGCCGGCATCCGCCGACATGGACCAGGTATTGTCCAGCACCAGAGCCAGTTCGACGACCTGGCCAGACCCACTGACAGCGGCGGCACTGACCCGAACAGGGAGAGTCATGCGACCGATCACACCCGCGAAGTAGGTCGGCGTCCGGCCGTCGACCGAGGCGCGAATCCGTGAGTCCGAGACATCGACGACGAGATCGTAATCCGGATCCAGATCGGTGCCCGCTTGGTGGGTGGAGAAGTAGGTGCGAATCTGCCGTTCGATGTCCACCGGGTCATCGCTCTGCGAACCGGCGGCGGCGAGGAGGGCGGCATCGAGCCCGTCCTGGACGGCACTGTGCACGGAGCTACGATGCTGGAGGTCGACGCCGACGCCGACCGTCAGCGCCAGCGGAACGGCACACAGCCCGAAGATCATGGCGACATTGCCGTCAGCCGCCCGCCGAAACCCTTTGAAGAGTTTCGATATTCTCTCAATAACGGCCATGACACGTCCCCGCCGCCAAAAAATGGAAGACTGAGGGTATGCCGCTGGCGGTTAAGATTCCTTCGACGGCAGGGCGGCGGTCGAAGGCGACCCTTGAAATGAGACCCGTGCTGGGGCATAGCCCCTGACCGGCAAGGCGCGCGCCGAAGGGGTCTCCTTTCGGCGCTTAGTTCTTTGTCCCGGACGTTGGAGTTCCTATTTGGGTTCCATCGAAGGAGTGTAGCTCAGTTGGTAGAGCATCGGTCTCCAAAACCGAGGGCCGGGGGTTCGAGTCCCTCCACTCCTGCCACCTTTATCTGAGACGGAAACAGAATGGCCAAGACGAAGTCCTCCACGCGAGGCGGAGGAAACACTATCGTTCAAGGCGGCGCGGTCACCGCGCCGGAGGCCGATGCGCCCAAAAAGCGGATCACGCCGATGCAGTTCTTCAGTCAGGTGCGGGCTGAAGGGCGCAAGATCACCTGGCCGAGCCGCAAGGAGACTTGGATCACGTCGGTGATGGTCTTCATCATGGTCGCCCTGGCTTCGCTGTTCTTCTGGCTGGTGGATCTGATCATGGCCCTGGCTGCAAACCAGCTCATCCAGATCGGCCGCTAGGAACCCGTCATGACGCAAGAAACGATCCCGGCCGCGAACCCGAACCACAAGTGGTACATCGTCCAAGCCTATTCGAACTTCGAAAAGAAGGTGAAGGACAACATTCTCGATCAGGCACGAAATCAGGGTCTGGCAGACCGGTTTTCCGAAGTGCTGGTGCCGACGGAGGATGTCGTCGAGATCCGTCGTGGCCGAAAGGTCAACACTGAGCGCAAGTTCTTCCCCGGCTACGTGCTGGTAAAGATGGAACTGACCGACGAGGTCTTCCACCTGATCAAGAATACGCCGAAGGTCACCGGCTTCCTGGGTTCAGGTGCCAAGCCGATGCCGGTATCGGAAAAGCAGATTCAGGGCATTCTGGGCACGGTCGAGGAAGGAGTCGAACGTCCCAAGCCGACGATCCGCTTCGACATCGGTGAGACCGTCAAGGTCATTGATGGTCCGTTCGCCAGCTTCGACGGTGTGGTCGAGAACGTCGACGAGGAGCGTGCGCGCCTGCATGTGTCGGTCTCGATCTTCGGTCGTGCGACGCCGGTGGAACTGGAATACGATCAGGTCGAGAAGCTCGGCTAGCGCTGGATCGGCAGGGTCAGGCCCAGCGCCGGCGCTTCACTGGCGGCGGCGGGGCGATAGCGGAACAATTCTGCAGGTCGCCCGCCCGTCGCGGCATCTATCCTGCCTGTCCGCTCGACCAGTGCGGTGCGCTCTATGCTCCGGCGGAAATTCTGTTTGTGCATCGGCTGGCCGGTGACGGACTCCACCGCCCGCTGAAGCTGTGACAGCGTGAACTCCTCCGGCAATAGATCGAAAATCACCGGCCGATAGCGCAGCTTGCCCCGCAAGCGTCCCAGGCCGGTCGCCAAGATCCGGCGGTGATCCATCTGCAGGGGCTGGCCGACGGCGTTTCCTCCCGGAAACTGCGGGTGGGCGCGGTCACGATTCGATTCGATGGTGAGGCCTGCTTCGTAGAGAAGTTCGTAGCGTTCCAGCACCCGCTCGTCGCGCCAGTTGTCCTCGGCGTTCAGAGCAAACAGGGAGCGCGCACGCGCCAGTCGTGCCTCGTCGCTGCCGGCCCAGTCGTACAGTGCCGGAGAGATGATCTGGTCGATGACGGGCGGACGGACGCGGCGCCAATCTTCGTAAGGAAAGAAGAGCTGCCACGGCTTCCAGGCGGCGCGAAAGTCGACGGTCTCGACCGCGGTCGGGGCGAGCGCAAGGTAACCGACGGAAACGATCCGCTCGCCGGTCTCCGTGCCCGCGCGGACCTGTGGCGTTTCCCGGCCTGCGTCGCCGAACGTATAGAGTTGTTCAACAAAACCCATGTCCAGGCCGGTCTGGCGGGTCACGAAATCCCGCAGCGCCAGCTCGAAGGTTCGATGGGACTGCGGATCAAACGGCCCCGACGGTAGTCCGGCCACCCCATCGCCACCGGGTTGCAGCGTGAGCACCGCCGTTTCCCCCGCCATGGGGGCCATCACGACCACGGAGAGGTCGATGGCGACGGTTGGCGCGCTCATCGGCTAGAGGCTCCGGGTCAGAAACTCGAAGCGGTCGAGATACATGTGCTGGGCCTCGGTCGGCGACAGGGGAACAATCCTGAGATCATAACCTGCAGGCGGTTTGCCGAAGAAGCTTATGGACTCCACCTTGGAGAAGCCGGCCAACTGGGTCGCTTCGAAATAGGCGCAAGCTCGGTCTGCCTGTTTGATCAGCTTCTTGATCGCCACCGGATTCTTTGGCGGAAGGCCAAATCGAAGATGAATGGCTCCCTCCAGCCGAGCCTCGAAATCCTTGTAGTTCACGCCCAGGGCGGCCTTGAACGGCGAGATCATGTCGCCGATCACGTATTCCGAAGCGTCGTGAAGCAGGGCGGCCAGCCTCCAGCGAATCTCCAGGTCCGGTTGAATGTGGACGGCGATTTCCTCGACGACGCAAGAATGCTGGGCGACCGAAAAGGCGTGATCGCCGATGGTCTGGCCATTCCAGCGAGCGACGCGCGCCAGGCCGTGGGCAATGTCCTCGATCTCGATGTCGAAGGGGGAAGGGTCGAGCAAATCCAGACGACGGCCAGACAGCATCCGCTGCCACGCGCGAGGAGCTTGCTTGGGGGTGCCGGATCTGGGGCGAGTCTGGGCCACGCTTTGAAACGCCTTGCAGTTGAGCTTAAGTGAATCGCGGGAGCCGCGTGCCCGTCCGGGCCGTCTCTCCATAGAGCCAACTGGGGTTATCAGGAAAGGGAACCTCCATGTCCTTGAGCAGGATCATCATGCGTCTGGCGCGGAACCCCGGCACAGAATTCGCCGACGGCGACGACCATCGCGGCTATACGCTGATTGCCCCGATTGATGCCGACGGTCGACTGGATCAGGCCGAGTTTGTGTCCGAGCGTGAAGCCTGCACCGTGCGCCGGTTCGCGCCGGACGAGGATGCACAGGAAGGCCGGCTCTCCAGGCGCGGCGACAACTGGTATTTCGACTATGCCGTGGGCACCGACGATGACGAGGCCATTTTCCGTCTGGGCGACCACAGGTTCGCTCTGGGCGAGTATGTGAGCATCGCCGATGAAGACGGTCGCCCTCTGGCCTACAAGGTCACCGAGGTTCAACGCCTTTAGGCGGGCGTCACGATCGTGGCGACCGCCTGGGCTGCGATGCCTTCGCTTCGACCGGTGAAGCCAAGGCCTTCAGTGGTGGTTGCCTTGACGCTGACGGCGTCGAGCTGCAGGCCGAGGACATCTGCGATGCGTGCTCGCATGGCCTGGCGGTGAAACTTCACCTTGGGCTGTTCACAGATGAGGGTGACATCGACATGGACGATGCGACCACCGCGTGCGGTCACCAGCCCGGCAGCGTGGGCGAGAAAGCGGTCTGAAGCGGCACCCTTCCACTGGGGGTCGGTCGGCGGGAAGTGATCGCCGATATCGCCATCACCAATGGCTCCCAGCACGGCATCGGTCAGAGCATGCAGGCCGACATCCGCATCCGAGTGGCCCACCAACCCGTGAGTGTGGGCGATCTCGACCCCGCAAAGCCAGACCGCCGAACCCGGACCGAAGGCGTGGACGTCGAAGCCGGTTCCGACGCGGGTGGTGGTGCGGTTGCCAACCACGGCTTCGGCCATGGCAAAATCCTCCGGAAAAGTCAGTTTCAGCAGACGGGGGTCACCGGCGACCAGCCGTATGCGCCCGCCGATGGCTTCGACCACGGCCAGATCGTCGGTTGGCGCCTCTTGTCCGTCCCATTGTTCGAAGGCGCTCTGCAGCACCCCCGGGGAGAAGGCCTGGGGAGTCTGGACCCGCCACAGACCACGTCGGTCGACCGTTCCCCGAACAATGCCTTCGTCGGCGGATTTCAGGGTATCGGCGACGGCCAGGGCCGGGGCGGCAGCGTCCGCATCTTTGATGGCCGCCAGGAGCGTTTCGACATGGGTCGGCAAGACCAGCGGACGCGCGGCGTCGTGGACCAGCACCGGCAGGCCCGGCTCGATCTGGGTCAGGCCACGTCGCACGGATTCGGCACGCTCAGAGCCTCCGATTACGGCTGTCCAGCCCGTCAGGCCTTGCAGAGCTGCGTTGATGTCGGCGGAGCCCCCTTCAGGAATGGCAACCACCACGGAGGTTGCGCCCGCCGCCAGGAATGTCTCCACTGACCAGCGCACGACCGGCTTTCCCGCGAGGCTTCGCCACTGTTTGGGCCCACCCGAACGGGTGCCGGAACCGGCGGCGACGATGATGGCATTGAAGCTCATGGAGCTTGCTAGACTCGACGCGGGGCTCTTGGCGAGCGAAAAGCCGCGCCATGCCTCAAGGATTGACCATCGGCGATGTGACGGTGCCCGGACGGGTGCTGACAGCCCCCATGACCGGGATCACCGACCTGCCGTTCCGGCAGACGGCGGCCGAGCTGGGGGCAGCCTATGTCGCGACGGAGATGGTGGCCTCGGCGGAACTGGCGCGGGGCCGACCGGACGTCGTGCGCCGAGCCGCTGTCGGGGATGGGCTCGGGCTCACCGTCATCCAGCTGGTCGGTGCCCGACCGGACATGATGGCCGAGGGTGCGCGCATGGCGGAAAGTGCGGGTGCGGACATCATCGATCTCAACTTCGGATGCCCGGCCAAGGAAGTCACAGGTATCGCCTCAGGGTCGGCACTCCTGCGCGATCTGGATCGGGCTTGTGAAATTCTGCAGGCCGCCGTCGCGGCAACGGCCCGCCCGGTGACCCTGAAGACGCGACTGGGCTGGGATCGCAACAGCCTGAATGGGGCCGAACTGGCGCGGCGTGCAGAGGACATCGGAATCCAGGCCGTTACGATCCACGGGCGGACGCGCCAGCAATTCTATTCCGACGCCGCAGACTGGGAGGCCGTCCGTCGCATCCGCGAGAGCGTTCGCATTCCGGTCATCGTCAACGGAGACATCACGACGGTCGACCAGGCCCGTCGTGCGATGGCCGCGTCGGGGTGCGATGCCGTCATGCTGGGTCGAGGCGTGCAGGGAAGGCCCTGGATCGCCGCCGTGATCGAGGGGGGCCTCGACGGCGCAGTGGTCGAGGAGCCGGCGCTGGAACGGCGGCTGGATATCGTCATTCGGTACTTCCGTCGCTCGACGACTTTCTACGGAGAGCGGCTCGGACTGAAGATGTTTCGCAAGCACCTCGGCTGGTACATTGAGGGCGCGCCTTATCACCCGGACGCGACCGTGCGTCGGGCTGACAAGGCGCGTCTGTGTCGTCTGGAGTCGACCGTTGCCGTCGAGGAAAGTCTGGAAGAACTTTGGTTGGCGACGGGCCGCTCTGTGGCCGCCTGACGCATCCGGGCCACGACACTGTTGATTTTGAGGCACAGTCGGGTCATAGCCGAAGGCGATGCCATCGGCCCTGGTGAAGTCCGAGCCTGCTAATCCGCCTTCGGGGTGGGCGGGCCGTGCGCTCGGCTGGCTCTCAGACGAGCGGTCGCGCTACGCGTTCGGAATCATCTACGGCTTGGCTGCGCTGGTAACGGCGGTTGGCGTGTGGCTGGTGGCCTCGGCTCCCGCGACGGGCGAGGCGGGTGTGATCGTGTCGGCCAGCCGACCGATCCTGATCGTGCTTCTATTGAACCTGTTGCTCATTGCGACCCTCGCCGTGGCGGTCGGCCTCAGGCTCTGGGATCTGGTTCGCGAGCAGGCCGATGACGCCGGCGCGCGTCTCCACCTCAGATTCGTGACCTATTTCTCGGCGGTGGCAGTCGTGCCGGCGGTGTTGGTCGCTGTGGTGTTTGGCGTCCTGGTCAATCGTGGTGTGGAAGGGTGGTTCAGCTCGAACGTCCGCGCCGCCGTGGAAAACAGCGCCGACATCGGCCGAGGCTATGTCCGCGACGTCAGTCTCGAACTCGAAAACGATCTCACCACGATGGCGCGAGAGCTGACGGCGGTTCGCGGCGTGTTTCCTGATCGTCTCCGGTTCAGTGCAGCCCTGGTCGGGATCGGCGAATTCTTCGGTTATCCAGCCCTCTACGTCGTCGATGGCCAGGGTCATATCCTGGCGCGCGGCGAGCAATCGGGATCACCGCCGTTCCTGGCGCCGCCGCCGTCGGATCTCGCCCTGGCGGCGGCCGGAGACGAAGTTCCCGTTGCCGTGACGGAGAACCCCGACGTTATCCGGGCGCTTTATCCGCTTCCTGATTATGGTGACGCCTATCTTTACGTGCTGCGACCGCTGCCGCAGGGCACGCTTGCGGGTTTGCGCGAGGGCGAACGCTCGATCCTAGCCTATCGCGAAGCCGAGGCGACGCGAGGGCAACTGCAGTTCACCTTCATGTTGGCCTATTTCGAGACGGCAATGCTCGTCCTCGTAGGGGCCATCTGGCTGGGCCTTTCGGCCGCGTCAGCGATTTCCGCGCCAGTCGGACGCCTGGTCAAGGCGGCGCACCGTGTGGCCTCCGGTGACCTGAGCGCGCGCGTGGATTCCAGCCACGACCCGGGCGAGATCGCCGTCCTTTCGCGCGCCTTCAACAAGATGACGGAAGACCTGGACGCGCAACAATCTGCACTCAAGGCGGCCTCGACCGAGGCGCAGAACCGGTCCCAGTTCATTGAGACGGTGTTGTCGGGCGTGTCAGCCGGCGTCATTGGCCTGGACCAGAAGGGACGGGTTTCGGCAGTCAATGAACAAGCCGTCCGCCTGTTGGATCTGAAATCGACGTCCCTGATCGGTCAGCCGATCGCGCGGGTCGCCCCTGAACTCGCGGTTCTCGTCGCCGAGGGGCCGGGTACGGAACATGATATCGATGTCTCTCGCGAGGCTGAAACGCGACGTTTGCGTGTGAGGACGTCTGGCGGCACCGGCGACGGCGCGGGAGTGGTCCTGACCTTCGACGATATCACTCGACTGATGACGGCACAGAGAAACGCGGCCTGGCGCGACGTCGCGCGTCGCATCGCCCATGAGATCAAGAATCCGCTGACTCCGATCCAGCTGTCGGCCGAACGGCTCCGTCGCAAGTACCGACCTATGGTCAAGGATGACGTAGAGACCTTCGATCGTTGCACGGACACGATCGTGCGTCAGGTCGAGGATATCGGACGGATGGTCGATGAATTTTCGTCGTTCGCGCGGATGCCGACCCCCAAGTTCGCAGACGAGGATGCGGTGGAGCTGCTCCGTCAGGCCGTATTTGCGCGTCGGGTCGGATCGCCCGAAGTCGTCGTCGAACTCGACGAACCGCCGGACAGTCTCCACCTGGTTTGTGATGGACGCATGATCGGCCAGGCGCTGACCAATGTTCTGAAGAATGGGGCGGAATCCGTGATGGCCCGCAAGGCCGAAGATCCGGACAGCCCCGGTCGGCTTCGGGCATCGATCAGCATCAGCGATGAAAGCCTGACCTATGTCATAGAAGATGATGGCGTTGGTCTGCCGGTCCGTGACCGGGACCGCCTGGTTGAGCCCTACGTGACCAATCGCGAAAAAGGGACCGGCCTGGGCCTCGCCATCGTCAAGCGCATCGCAGAGGACCACGGCGGCGAACTGATCCTCGCCGACGCGGTCGAACTGAGTGGGGCACGGGTCTGTCTCGTGTTCCCTCGCAACGCCAAGCCCGAAGCCGATCCACAGTCCGAGGCGGAATGACATGACAGCCAAAAACAGTGCCGACGTGCTGGTCGTCGACGATGAGGCGGACATCCGCGAACTGGTTTCCGGCTTGCTGGAGGACGAGGGCTATTCCGTGCGAACGGCCGCCAACGCCCAACAGGCGATGGAAGCCATCCGGGCGCGCAAGCCGACCCTTCTCGTGCTCGATATCTGGATGCAGGGGGGCGGCATGGACGGACTTGAGCTGCTTGACCTGGTCAAGGAGCTCGATGGCGACCTGCCGGTGATCATGATCTCGGGCCACGGTAATATCGAAACCGCCGTCAGCGCGCTCAAGCGTGGGGCTTATGATTTCATTGAAAAGCCCTTCAAGTCAGACCGTTTGTTGGTCGTTGTTGAGCGCGCACTCGAACAGGCGACTCTGAAGCGCGAAAACCGGATGCTCAGGGTGCTGGCCTTTGTGCCCGACGGCTTGATCGGCAAGTCGCCGGTCGCCCAGCAACTCCGGGCGACGATCGCCAAGGTGGCGACCGCCAACAGCCGGATCCTGGTGTCCGGCCCGCCAGGCTCCGGCAAGGAGCTGGTGGCGCGTCTGATCCACGATGGCAGTCCAAGAGCCAAGAGCGAATTCGTTGCGATCTCTGCGGCCGGTATGAACCCCGAGCGCCTGGATATTGAGCTGTTCGGCGAAGAAGGAGAGGGAGGCCGCCCGCGCAAGATCGGTGTGTTCGAACGGGCCCATGGCGGTACCCTGTATATCGATGAGGTCATCGATATGCCGCTTGAAAGCCAGAGCCGCATCTTGCGGGTGCTGGTCGAGCAGCGATTCCGGCGGGTTGGCGGCGATCAGGACGTCCAGGTCGACGTGCGCGTCGTTTCTTCCACCTCCAAGGACCCGATGCAGGAAATACAGGAGGGGCGGTTTCGCGAAGATCTGTTCCATCGCCTGAATGTCGTTCCAATCCGCACGCCGGGGCTGGCGGAGCGTCGCGAGGATATCCCGGAGCTGGTCGAGCATTTCATCACGACGATCGCCGCTGCTCAGGGAATGCCCCAGCGCCGCCTCGGAGATGACGCCATGGCGACGCTACAGGTGCACGACTGGCCCGGAAACGTCCGCCAGCTCCGCAACAACATCGAGCGGCTGTTGATCCTGGCGACCGGCGACCCGTCCGAGCCGATCACCGCAGAAATGCTGCCGCAGGAAGTGGCCCAGGCCGGGCAGGCCGGGTCGATGGGGCCCGAACGCATCATCGCCTTACCTCTCAGGGAAGCGCGAGAAGTTTTTGAACGGGAATACCTTTCGGCTCAGATCCTGAGGTTTGGGGGCAATATTTCCCGGACGGCGACCTTTATCGGCATGGAACGCTCTGCCTTGCACCGCAAGCTGAAATCTCTCGGCGTCGCGCCGGCGCGTGGCGGCGACGATGACGAGGTTGAGGGAGAAGACGGCTGACATGTCGAGGGTCGCCTATGTAAACGGTCGCTACGGGCCCAAGTCGCAGGCTGCGGTCCATGTCGAGGACAGGGGCTATCAGTTCGCCGACGCCGTCTATGAGGTCTGGGGCGTCTCGGGTGGTCACCTGATGGACTACGACGGCCATATGGCGCGCCTTGAGCGCAGCCTGGACGAGTTGCGGATCCGTCGCCCTATGACCCGCGAGGCTCTGACACAGGTTCTGCGCGAGACGGTTCGCCGCAATCGCGTTGTTGACGGTCTGGTCTATCTACAGATCAGCCGGGGTACGGCCCCGCGCGACCATGCCTTCCCCAGCGCCGACACGCCGCCGTCCGTGGTGGTGACGGCCAAGTCGATCAGTCGCGCCCGCCAGGAGGCGGCAGCGTCAAAGGGCATTTCGGTGGTGACACGGCCCGACATTCGCTGGGGCCGATGCGACATCAAGACCGTCGGGCTGTTGCCCAACATCCTGGCCAAGCAGGACGCCCTGGATTCCGGAGCCGGTGACGCCTGGCTGGTGGACGATATGGGCCTCATCACTGAGGGGACCTCCGCCAATGCGTGGATTGTTGATCGGGATGGCGTGCTGCGAACGCGCGACACCCAGGCCAACATCCTCAGGGGCATCACCCGCGCCGCCATCCTCAGCATTGCGAATGAGCAGGGCCTCAAACTGGAAGAGCGCGGCTTTTCGGTCGACGACGTCAAGTCGGCGCGTGAGGCGTTTTACACAAACGCGTCCGGGTTCGCGACGCCGGTTGTTGCGATAGACGGGGCCAGGATCGGCGACGGGACGCCGGGGCCCGTGGCCCTGCGCCTGCGTCAGATGTACCTAGAGCGTGCCGAGGCCCAAGCTGTCTGACGACCATTGCCGCGGCGCGAGGGAGTCCCTAGCTTAGGCGGCGTGTGTGTGGGCGGGCTTCCGTCCCGAAAGATCGAAAGGCCGCCATGTCCGCCGACAAGAAACAGAATCTGCAGGACACCTTCCTCAATAGCGTCCGCAAGGCCCGTACGCCCCTCACCATCTTCCTGGTCAATGGGGTCAAATTGCAGGGCGTCGTGACCTGGTTTGACAATTTCTGCGTGCTGTTGCGCCGCGATGGCCAGAGCCAGCTCGTTTACAAGCATGCGATTTCGACGATCATGCCGGCCGCTCCCGTGCAGCTGTACGAGCCGGACGCCGAAGACGGGGACGAGTGAGCAAGCCCCTCGTTGACCACGCCGCGCCGGTTCAGCGCGCGGTCGTCATTCATCCCGACAGCCATGGATCCGAGCGCGATCCCGATGTCCGCCTTGAAGAGGCGGTCGGTCTGGCGCGCGCGCTGGATCTCGAGGTCGTCGCCGCCGAGGTCGCCAAGGTGCGCAAGGTCACGCCAGCGACCCTGTTCGGTCGTGGCAAGGTCGATGAGATCATGGCCATCCGCCATGCGGTCGAGGCCGACGTCGTGGTCGTCGACGACAGCCTGACACCGATCCAGCAGCGCAATCTGGAAAAGGCGCTGGAAGCCAAGGTGATTGACCGCACAGGTCTGATCCTGGAGATCTTCGCGCGTCGCGCCCGAACGGCGGAAGGCAAGCTGCAGGTCGAGCTGGCCCGTCTGGAGTATGAACGCTCGCGGTTGGTGCGGACCTGGACGCACCTGGAGCGCCAGAGGGGAGGTCTGGGCAAGACTGGTGGTCCCGGCGAAACCCAGATCGAACTGGACCGCCGCCTGATTGCCGACCGGATCGTGAGGCTCAAGGCGGATCTGGAAGAGGTGCGCCGTACCCGCGGCCTGCATCGCAAGGCCCGCCGCCAGGTGCCGCACCCTACGGTGGCTCTGGTCGGCTACACCAATGCCGGTAAATCGACCCTGTTCAATCGTCTGACGGGGGCCGAGGTCCTGGCCAAGGACCTGTTGTTTGCGACGCTCGACCCGACGCAGCGCACGATAAAGCTGCCCCACGGACGTCCGGCGATAATTTCTGACACGGTCGGTTTCATTTCCGATCTGCCGCACGAACTGGTGGAGGCGTTCCGGGCCACGCTGGAGGAGGTGGCCGAGGCCGACCTGATCCTGCACGTGCGCGATATCGCGTCGCCGGACAGTGCCGCCCAGGCGCGCGATGTCGAGGCCGTGCTGGAACGCATCCCCGAGATGGAGGGAAAGCCGCGCCGCATCATCCAGGTCTGGAACAAAGTTGATCTGGTGCCGGACGACGAGCGCGGTCTGGTCGTGGCGCGAGCTCTGAATACGGATGGTCGGGCCGTTGCCGTTTCGGCTGTCAGCGGCCAGGGCATCGAGGCGCTGCGAGATCGCATCGCCGACCTCATTGATGACGAGCCAGAGATCACATTGGACCTAGATCCGTCGCAGGGCGAGGCCTTGGCCTGGCTGTATCAGAACGGTCGGGTGATCAGTCGCACTACGGATGAGGCGGGAGCAACGCGGGTGAGGGTGCGGCTTCATGCGGCGGCGCTCGGTCGCTTCGAGCGACAGTTTGGCAAGCAGCTCAGTTCGCCGATGGATGCCAGCGAACCAGCGGCGTATCGCCCTTGAGATAAAGCGGATGCTTCGGACTTCCGTCTGCGTTGGTGCCAAAGCACCAGATGTCGTGGCCGTCCTGCGCGAGCGCCGTGACCAGAGCCTGTCCTGCGGGGGCGAGCGCCTTGTTCAGCTTTCCGTGACACAGAATGATGCGGGTAGCCCCATGCGCGGCCTCTCGGATCGTCGGCAGATTGTCGGGTGAGGACACCACCACGCCGGGCTGGAGCAGCATTTTTGGATCGGTGGCGCGATAATCGCCAACATTGGCCTTGACCATGGCGTCGAAGCCCTCGCGCTGGGTGAAGCTCCACTCGCGGCCGCAGGTCGGATCGTTGACCTCGGCATCCGCCGTCGATGGGTTCATGCCGATGAACAGCAGATGGCGGTCGGGAAACGCGTCTCCCAGCCAGCGTCGCATGAGCGGCCGATAGCGGCCATCGGCACTGAAAACGGCATCGCCCTTGACCCCTGCCATCAGGGCCAGGCGGACCTTGCCGCCGGGGTCGTGCCGTGCCGCGCTCACGCCCGTTCCGCCGCCTTGGCGGCGTCCCACAGACCATCCATCTCGGCCAGGTCGGACTGTTCCGGTGTCCGACCGTCCTTCGCCAGTTCGGCCTCGATGAAGTGGAAGCGGCGGACGAACTTGGTGTTGGCGGCGCGCAGGGCGTCTTCGGGTTCGATCCCCAGCTTGCGCGCCAGATTGGCCATGACGAACAGAAGGTCGCCCAGTTCCTCGGCGGCCTTCTCGGTATCGCCGGCTGCCAGTTCGGCCTTCAGCTCGGCGACCTCTTCGTCCAGCTTTTCGACGACCTCGGCGGTGGAGGGCCAGTCGAAGCCGACGCGGGCGGCCCGTTTCGTCAGCTTGGCGGCGCGGGCGAGGGCGGGGAGTGCGACGGGCACATCATCGAGCACGCCGGTCTGGTCCTTGGCCTTGCGTTCGTCCGCCTTGATGTCTTCCCAATGAGCTTTTTGCGACCAGGCATCGGCTTTGCGATCCTCCAGCTCTCCATCCGGCGGAAAGACATGGGGATGTCGGCGCTCCAGCTTGTCGCCCATGGCGCGCGCCACGTCCTCATAGGCGAACAGCCCCTGTTCCTCGGCCATACGGGCATGGAACACGACCTGGAACAGGAGATCGCCGAGCTCGGATTTCAGATCGTTGAATTCGCGACGCTGGATGGCGTCGGCGACCTCATAGGCTTCTTCGATCGTGTAGGCGGCGATGGTGCCGAAGGTCTGTTCGACATCCCACGGACAGCCGCGGTCAGGATCACGCAACCGCGCCATGATGCGGTTCAGGCGGTCGGTCTGGTCGCTCACGATGGATCGACCTTGGCCGCCAGTTCAGCCTGAATGTCCAGGTAGCGATCCTCGGTCAGGGGGTATTTGCGAACCACCCAGGCCGTCAGCATCAGCAGCACCGCCGGCGCGGCGATGAACAGCCAGCTGAGACCGGCGATGACCTCCGCCGTATTGACCGAACCTTCCTCGGCCTGGAAGCCCATCCACTCCAGCAGGGCAAAGGCCCCTACCGAGGCGGCGTAACCGAGCTTGGAGGTGGCATTAAGGATTGAGAACAAGAGGCCCGTTTTGTCCGCGTCATCCTCCAGGCGGACGGCATCGGACGCGTCGGCCATCATGGCGCGCAGCAACAGGTCGCCGGATCCGAAGGCAAGGCCGGTGAAAAAGATCGCGCTGAGCGCGGCGGGGAAGTTTCCGACCGGCACCAGAAGCGTTGCACCGGCGAAGCTGATAGCGAAGAACACGCACGCCACGGCCAGAGCCATATGCTTGCCGATGCGCGTGGCCATGACGGCCCAGATCGGTGCCCCAACCAGGCCGGCGACGAAATAGACCAGAAGCATGAGGGACGTCTGTTCGCGATCAAAGCCGCGCGCCTGTTCGAAGAAGTAAAAGAACAACACGCCGATCAGGCCACGGGCACAACCGAGGAGGAGGTCGGACAGCAATAGCCGCCGTAATACCGGCTTGGCGATCAAGGTCAGGGTTGCGCGCACGCCCCCGTGCGGTGGGGGCGAGGCGTTCAGCGGCTCGGGCGTGAAGCGCAGCGTGAAGAACAACGCCGCCGGCAACAGGCCGATGATGAACCAGCCTTGCGCGCGCACCGCCTCGATATAGGTGCCGTCCAGCGGCCCCTGAACGATGGCGGGAATGGCCAGCACCGCCAGCACGCCAACGATGTTGGCCGCCTGCCACCAGCCATAGATGCGGCTTCGCTGGTCGTAGTCGGGTGAGAGGATTGAGGCCCAACTCATCTGGCTGAGCAGACTGATCGAGTAGCCCAGGTACATAATCACCAGCCATACCGCGAGATGGGCCGTGGAGGCCCCCTGACCGGCGAAGAACAGCATCGCCACCGAGCCCATCAGGATCGGCGCGCCGGCGGCCATCCAGACTCGGTAACGGCCCCACTTCGTCGAGGTGCGGTCGATGACCATCCCCAGAAAAGGATCCACGACGATGTCCGCCAGCCGAACAATCAGAAACACGAGGCTGACAGCCGCCAGCGGCACGCCGACATGGCTGGCGTAGAACTCGGGCAGGGTCACATAGACCGGCAGGCCCAGTGCCGCATAGGGCAGGCATGAGGCGGCGAAGGCGGCCAGTGTCCAGTTGGATCGACGCTGCACCGGGGTAGGGGAGGGTTCGCTCATGGCTTCCGTCTAGCGGAGTCGCGGGCGTCTGTCGTGGGCGCGGTGGAGGCCCCGATCAGCCGCCTTCCATCCCGACCAGGGCCGGCGAGACATGATGCTCTGCGGGCCAGCCGCCCTGGGGCACGTCGGTGGCTCCGATCACGGATTCAACGACCCGCCAGTCGAGCCCGTCCCAATGCAGCAGAACCACGCCCAGGTCGCCGTCCATGGTGCCGTCCGCGACGGCGGCCGACAGCGGCGTCGTGCTCCAGTCGACTGCTGTACCGTCGATGTTGCGCACCGGGCCATAGACGAAGACCCATTCGCCTTCGGAGCGCATGACTTCCGGGTTGATCACGACGCCTCTACCGGCTTGTTCACTGAGATTCGCATTGACCGGGCCAATCACGGCCAGACGGATCGGATCATCCGCAGCCACTTCTGGATTCAATTCGGCCGCAGCCGGTCCCGCGACGCCGCTTGCAGTCGGCGCGCCGTTGATAGGCGCGGCCGCCGGCTCATCGCCTTCTGGATATTGGGATGACGAATCCGGCTGGCAGGCGGCTACGGCGAGGCTCGCCATGAGAATGCCAATGACCCTGGTACGCATGAGGAAGTCTCCGTTTCGAGCAATGAAACCTCAGAACGGGACTCTTTGAAAGTCCGTCTTGCCGACAGGCTTGGGATAAATAGGGCTAGTGGTGGCCGCCCGCCGGCAACCATTGCGGCCAAGCCCAGCTCAGATCCATGAACACGTCGTACGACCCGTCGTAGATCATGCGGAGCGCCACGAAGAACACGATCACCAGACCGACATAGGCGATCCAGGCATGACGGTTGAGCAAACGCGCGATAAACGTCGCGGCCACGCCCATGAGGGCGATCGAAAGGATCAACCCGAACACCATGATCCAGGGGTGGGCGTGGGCTGCGCCGGCCACGGCCAGGACGTTGTCCAGGCTCATGGTAATGTCGGCGATCATGATCTGGATGAGAGCGGCACCAAAGGTTTTGCGCTTGATGCCTAGTTCTTCGGGAGTGGCCCCGCCGCCGTGGTGCACGGCGAGGGCGGCTTCCATTTCCTCGGTCGATTCGGCCTGGTCGTGGGTGCGCTGCTCCTGCAACTCACGCCACATCTTCCAGCACACCCACAACAGCAGGAAGCCACCGGCCAGCAGGAGGCCGACGATGGCCAGAAGCTGGACCGTGATCAGGGCAAATCCGATCCGCATCACAACAGCCGCCGCCAGTCCGATCAGGATCGCCTTGCGCCGCTGTTCAACCGGCAGGGCCGCCGCAGCCAGACCGACCGCAACTGCATTATCTCCTGCCAGGACGAGGTCGATCATCAGGACCTGGCCCAGGGCCACCATCTGGCTGGTAAACTCTGGCGAGGTGAAGAAGCTGGTCAGGAAATCCATAGGTTCGCTCTAGGTCAGGTCTGAGGGCGCGGCAAGATGCGAGGTCAGGTTCGGCCCTGGGCGCGCGCCGCTTCGTACAGGGCGATGGCGGCGGCATTGGAGACGTTCAGACTCTCGAACCCACCGGGCATCGGGATGCGGGCGACGGCATCGCAGTGCTCCGCAACCAGCCGACGAACGCCGTCGCCTTCCGATCCCATGACGAGCACGGTGGGACGGCTATCCAGTGCCGCTTCCAGGGTCAGGGCGCTCGATCCGTCCAGCGCCACGGCGCGCCAGCCAAGGTCAGCCAGCTTTTCCAGTGCCCGGCTAAGGTTGGTCACGCGCGCATGGGCAAGACGTTCGGTCGCGCCCACGGCGGCCTTGGCCAGCGGCCCGGCCAGGGCCGGGGAATGCCGATCCTGCACCACTATGCCGCGCGCGCCGAACGCCAGTGCCGAGCGAAAGATCGCCCCGACGTTTTGTGGATCGGTGATCTGATCCAGCATGACGATCACTCCCTGCGCGGGATCGGCCAGTTCCTCCAGGCTGACACCTTCCAGCGGCGCGACCTTGAAGACGAAACCCTGATGGACGGCACCTGTCGGCAACAGCTTGTCGAGCGCGCGAGGCTCCAGAACTTCGGCGCGGTGTCCGTTCGGAGCCAGGCCGGTCGATTCGATCTCTGCGGCCCGGCCAGCCGTCACCATCAACCGGCCCATGCCCCGGCGCGCGGGATTGGCCAGGGCCGCCAGGACGGCGTGACGGCCCCAGATCAAATGGTCGGCCTCGATCTTCCGAGGTTCGCGTGGTCTGGAATCACTGTCGGGGCGCGGGCTCCAGCCGCGCTCGCGCGGCGGTTCAAAGCGACTTTTTGCGCCTTGTTTTTTACCGCCCTTACGGTCGTTGCGTTCGCGATTGGTCGCCACTATAAGACGCCCTCCGATTTGGGGCCCTGGGGTTCCGGGGTCTGGCGTCGTCCCTATCAGGGGCCGGTCGCCGGGTCACCAGCCTCCGTTCCGGTCGCGTCGAAAGACGGGGCAGGGGCGCTTCAAATCTCGCACCAAGCGCGCTGGGGGAATGTCCCGAGCGGCAAAGGGGGGGGACTGTAAATCCCCTGCGTAAGCTTCGTAGGTTCGAGTCCTACTTCCCCCACCACGCGCCCGGTCGAGATGAGAAGAGACGTTCCGAGCGGTGCGGGTATAGCACAATGGTAGTGCAGCAGCCTTCCAAGCTGAGGATGCCGGTTCGATCCCGGCTACCCGCTCCAGATTTTCACGCGAACCAATCCGCCGCTGGCGGTCAGGAGTATTGGCCATGGCCAAGGAAAAGTTCGAACGCACGAAGCCGCATTGCAACATCGGCACGATTGGTCACGTTGACCATGGCAAGACGACGCTGACGGCGGCGATTACGATGACGCTGGCGAAGGCTGGTGGTGCGAAGGCGATGAACTACGCCGACATCGACGCGGCACCGGAAGAGAAGGCGCGCGGGATCACGATCAACACGGCGCACGTGGAATATGAGACGGCGAACCGTCACTACGCGCACGTCGATTGCCCGGGTCACGCGGACTATGTGAAGAACATGATCACCGGTGCCGCCCAGATGGACGGCGCGATCCTGGTGGTGTCGGCTGCTGACGGCCCGATGCCGCAGACCCGCGAGCACATTCTCTTGGCGCGTCAGGTCGGTGTTCCGGCCCTGGTGGTGTTCCTGAACAAGGTCGACATGGTCGACGACGCCGAGCTGCTTGAGCTGGTTGAGATGGAAGTGCGCGAGCTGCTTTCGTCGTATCAGTTCCCGGGCGACGACATTCCGATCACGGCCGGTTCGGCCCTGGCGGCGGTTGAAGGCCGTGACGCGAACATCGGTGAAGAGGCTGTCCTCAAGCTGATGCAGACGGTTGACGACTACATTCCGCAGCCGGAGCGTCCGGTGGATCAGGCGTTCCTGATGCCGGTGGAAGACGTGTTCTCGATCTCGGGCCGCGGCACGGTGGTGACGGGTCGTATCGAGAAGGGCGTGGTCAAGGTCGGCGAGGAAATCGAGATCGTCGGCATTCGTCCGGTTCAGAAGACGACCTGCACGGGCGTGGAAATGTTCCGCAAGCTGCTGG
>Ga0209571_1000213_pt1 | contig 104414 bp, 95 predicted proteins | sample EBPBio102011_DNA_FD_185866 | JGI IMG/M metagenome (GOLD analysis project Ga0209571, IMG submission 185866) | Wastewater treatment Type I Accumulibacter community from EBPR Bioreactor in Madison, WI, USA - Reactor 1_1/10/2011_ DNA (SPAdes)... | ecosystem: Engineered > Bioreactor > EBPR >... | reverse complement strand
GCCCGCCTCCTGCTCACGCAGGATCCCGATAATCTGCTCTTCCGTGAACCGTGATCGCTTCATTCTGTCCGTCCTCTTAAGGGGCGGACTCTAGCTATTCCTGGAGGAGTTTCAGGGGGTCACGTCAAGCCGTCTGAAAGAGATGTGAGAAGTTCGCATTATGTTCTAGAGTGGAGCCTGAGAGCGAAAGCGAGGATTCGATGGGCTTAGAGTTTCGTCAGGGAGGTCGCCGCGTGAGCCAGAAGCAGTTTTTCGACGGGATCGAAAAGCAGATGGTGGAGAAGGCGCTGGCAGCGATGGAGGAAAAATATCACGGCATCGCCGCCGCCATTGTGGACCCGGCGACCGGCAAACATGCGGAGGTATTCATCCGGCGGACGGACAAGCACAGCCTTGTGGTCAGCACTGCCGGATCGCCCGCTTATGCGCGAGAGCTTGAACGGCGTTTGGGCCTGCGGGAGGGCGAGGTGAAAAGCATGGTGCAAACGGCAGGGTCGACGCCGAAGGTTTATCTGGCCCATGCTTCGGAAGACCATGACACTCTCGCCCGCCCGCTGGCCGAAAGGTTGCTGGCGAAGGGGGTGGATGTCTGGCTGGACGCCTGGGAAATCCGCTCCGGCGACAGCCTCCGCCAGAAGATGGAAGCGGGCCTGGGTGACTGCACGCATTTTGTGGTGCTGCTGACCCCGCACTCCATCGGCAAGGCCTGGGTCGAGCGTGAGATCGACGTCGGGTTCGTGCGGCTGGTCAACGGGCAGTCGCGCTTCTTAGGCCTTCGGGTCGATGTACCGGTTTCGGACCTATCACCCTTCTTGCAGACGGTGCGGTGCCCGGCCGTCAAACTCGATGACGACGCCGAGATCGAGAGCCTGGTCGCCGACATCTTCGGGGCCACGACCAAGCCTGCGCTTGGCGAGAAGCCGCGCTATGTCGCCAACAAACCGGCCGGACTGTCGGGCTGGAGCGACGCGGCGGCAGCGGTCGCCGAATATCTGGTGCGCGGCAGCGAAACGGGCCGCAAGTTCGACCCTCAGACCGGCCCTGCCAAAATCGCAGAAGCGACGGGCCTGCCCCTCAAAGAGGTCAAGCTCGGCATCCTCGATCTGGTGGATGCCGGACTGGTCGAACGGGACGACGTGATCGGATCGGACGACATCTGGCCGAAGGAGTCGCTGTTCGTCGAGTTCGACCGGCACTTCATGGATTTCAACAACCGCGACGACGCCATCGCCGTCGCCAACCTGCTGGTCAGCGAGGATGTGGAGGAGATCGCGATCAGCGACATCGCGGACCGCTTCCCCGATTGGGCACCGCGCCGTTTGAACAGCGCACTCAGCTATCTGGAAGACATGAAAGCCATCAAGGCCCACCGCTATATGGATGGTGGGCCGTGGGTGATGAGCGAACTGGACGTGACCGAACGCACCCTGCGATTCGTGAGGGATCACGGGTAGCAGCAATAGGCTATTTAGCATTGACTTTAGCCACCTCGAATGGCTGCCAACTGGCGGCGCAGGCGTGCCGTTTCCACTTTCTTTGCCGAAACCTTAGCATTAATTACTGCAGTCTCAGCTTCTATACGCAGCCTGTCGGCGTCAACGCGCCGCGCTTCCGCACGGTATTCTTCGGCTTGCCTCTCGACAGCTTCCGCCCATTTTCGAATCATCTTTATCATAAAGACAATATACGAGAATAAACGGGTAATAAAATTTCATTTATTTCGCGTGGGTGAGACGAAGAGTCTCAGGATTAACACCAGCTATGCTCTCCGCCAGTTTCCGTTTTAAAATATCCGCGTCAGGGCCGCCTGATATGCCGTCAATTTTTTCAAAAAGTTCAATTATATTCTTAGCATTTTCCAATTGTGCGGCAACGTTCTTTCTTTCAATTTCTGCTGCCACCTCAGCCGCCTGAATATCTCTAAATCTAGCCTCCGCCCGTTCCCGTTCAGCCTGTGCTTCTTGGAACTCTCCCTGACTTTCCTCTCGCCGAGCCATTGCTGCGCCGTAGCGTAGGATGATTGCTCGACCATCTGCGAACATAGCCGAAAGCATCAAAACGACAGCCTTAGGAGCCTTTGCTGCTGTCGCGCCTGCCGTCTTGACGACAGACCAGAAGGTGCCCGGGCCGGCCGCCTCTATTACCAGGCGATCTTCCTCATCCAGCATAAGCTCTAAGTCATCTGCAAAATTGTCTAAAAGAGCGCCTGCCGCCAATCCAGCACGATCAGACTTTATCAAGACAAGGAGCGCATAAAGCTGACGAAGATGCCAAAGCCTTTCACCGATATCTATCAGATTGTTATCTGAATGTCCCGATGACAACGGTATGATTGCCGATGGATCATCACTGTTTTCAGTTTTAGAAAGTATCAGATGCTGATCGTTGCCTTCTTGGTAGGCTGAAAGGCCAATGCTACCGCTCAGCGAGCTTTTCATTGTCCGCTTAGAAACTTCTATGTTCTTTATAGAGGCGCCTGATATGAGATATCCGAACATGGCCGCAGATATCTCGGTTCGCGCCCCTTCAGTTGGGTCCAAGTAGTATCGAGGCATTATCGATCCTTGATTCTCTCGCATTAGGAGGGAGCGGGAGTTCGATCACATCCCCCCGTGCCAACCCTGCGCGCTGGACATGAGCGTAGGCGTGGAACCGCCCCATCGCAATGAAATCGGCGGGCGTGAGCGCCGGGGCCATGCTGTTCCCCTCGGTGCGATAGCGCCGATCCTGATCCTCCTGCCGCCAGGCGGCTTGCTGCCGGGCGCTCAGCGCCGCCAGTTGCGTCGCCTGGTCAGTCGTTTCGGGCACGAAGCGCGTATCGGCCGCGTAGGTCGGCCTCGGCTTGGCCGTGCCGATGGCGGCCCTGCCGAGAAAGTCGCGCGCGGCCTTGAAGTAGAATCCCGGCCCGCCTGAATCCGGCGGCGGCGCGGCGTCGTCCAGCGGCGCGAAAGGCGACCAGCCGCTGATGAGCTTCCTCTGGTCGAGGCTTTCCCACTGGCCGTCGCCGAAGACGCGATTGCGCTCGAACTCTCCCGCCAGCCAGCAGGCATAGGAGACGGTCGCCTGATCTTCCGAGCGCAGAAACACCTTGCTGCGCGATTGCTGCATGAAATTTTCGGCGGCGTCCTTGCCCATCGCCTGGGTGAGCGCCGCGACGGTCTGGGTGGCGAAGACGCCAGCGAGGCCCGTCGAACGGGCGACGTTCCAGAAGGTCGCGTCCGACAGGCCGGAGGCCGGATCGACAGTCGCCAGTTCCTGCACCTCGTCCATCATGACGAGGCAGGGCTTCGCTTGCGGGTTCTCGCCGGTCCTCTTGAAGGCGGATTCGCGCAGGCGGGCCTCGCGGTAGAGCACCGTCTTCAACAGGATGGCGACCAGACGTGCCGGAAGGCCATCGTCCATCGTGTTCAGGGTCACGAGCGCGATCTTGCCGTTTAGGGGCGCGTCGAGCCGGGCGGTTCCGGCGTCGAGGCCGCTGATAAACCTCTCACGCAGGACCGGCGTGCCTGCGAAGCCGTCCATGAGCTGGGAGATATTGGCGATGATGCCGGTGCGGGTGTCCTTGGCCATTTCGGCCCAGCCCGTTGCTAGATAGGCGTGGCTGGCCACGACATCAGACCCGGCGAGGATCCGCAGACGATCCTCGCCCGCCTCGAAGCCGTCGCGGTCGGCGGCGGTGCGGGCGGTTTCCATCCGTTTCAGGTGGGCCGTGGTTTCGCGCCCGATGGCGTCGAGGGCGGGTTGCAGGCGTTGCTCGTCCAACACGGCCTGGTATTCCCACCAGAGGCTATAGGGGTTGAGGGTCTTGGCTTCCGCCGCGCCTTCGGGCGTCGCGGCGTAAGCGCGGCCAATGGTCAGCATATGGCGCATGACGTTAGCGGCCATGTCGGGCCAGAAGCTGTCGCCCCGCGCGCCGCCCATCTGCGTGAGAACCGAACGCAGAGCGGCGGCGATCTGGTTGGGGGCGAGGTTGGCGGTGATGTTCACGCCGACCTCGCCGGGGCCGGTGCCGATTTTCAGCACATCGGCGCTGCGCCCAGCCTTGGCGGCGATCTGCTCTCCATCGCGCCACAGGACGCCTTTGGCGTCGGTGACGTAAGCGCCGAAGTGCGGCTGGGCCAGCACCTGGGCCAGGAGCGGTTTGAGGATGGCGGTGGTCTTGCCGTCGCCGGTGCCGCCGAAGACCAGTAGGTGTTGGAACAGGGATTCACGGTCGAGGGCCAGCGTCTGGCCGGGTGACGGAGCCGCAAGGTCGCCCCGGACGCGCAAGGTGCCGGTGGCCTCGCCCACCGCGAACAACTGCGAACCGACCAGGTAGCCGTTGGCATGGGCGATCTGGCGTACATAGCCGGTATGGGCGATGGCGCGGGCCTCGGCCCGATAGGGCCAGCGCACATGGGCGTCCTTGGAGATGTCTTCGTAGGGTGCTGCGGATTCAGCCCGCCAATGCTCGATGGCGGCCAGGGCCACCATGACGCCGACACCCAGGGCGATCAGCGCCCATGACGCGATCAGCAGCGGAAGCCACGGCGTGAGATCACGCGACAGCGCCCAAAGGACCAGTTGCACGATCAGCGCGATCAGCGTGGCGGTCAGGCCCAACCGGCCCGCCGTCTCGGTCATGGGTCCGGTAAAGTGCCGGTCGGCCATCCACGGCAGATCGTGCCCGCCGATCAGTTTGCCGTCTTCCCACAGCGGGCGGCGAATATCGTCTGGCACGTCCTGATAGAGGAACGGGAAGCGATCTTCGGGCCAGAGTTCCCGCGCCACGGCGGCGCGGTCGCCGGAGGCGAGGCCCGTCTTGCGTGCCCCCAAACGCGCGACACCCTCTGCGAAGCGGACCGCCGCGCCGGAAAGGAACGGCGTCTGCGCGACGATCCAGCCGATGGGCCGCCACAGGACAAGCGCGGTCAGACCCAGCCCAAGGAGGATCGCTGCCGGGATCAAGTTTAGGAGTTTGAGGATCAGTCGGCGCGTGAAGGGGATGGCCAGCAGGATCGCCATGATGACGATCAACAGCAGGAAGGCGATCACGACGATCTCGCCCATGCTTTCCAGGAGGCCGTAGGTCGATACGTCCGCCTCGAACGGCATCGGGATCGCCTGTGCGATCATCACGCCCAGGAGGATAGCGGCGAAAGCGACGGCAAAGAGCATCGGCGCGACGTTGCGCCAGCGCGCGGCGCGCACATGGCCTTCCGTGACCAACTGGTCCCATTGCGACATGGCGATGCCTTCGCCCCGTATTCAGCCCCCGACCAGAACGCTACTCACGCGGTTATCCGCGTCACGCATCAACTATCAAGAGATCGAACATGGTTATCGTCATGGCGTCAACGCTGTGGCGTCTGACCTATCCGGCTGGGGGAGTGAGGCATGGCCTTCTCTCCCGCTTTGGCCCCCTGGACACCTCACGTCCTTCTTACGGTCATCGTTGCATCGGTTCGCCAGTTTGGCCGCAAGCCCAGGCCCGCGTTGCGGGCCACGCTCACGCTTGGGCTGCTCCACTCCGTTACGCCCGAAGGTGCGGCCACCGGCGATACGCGCTGCCCCTGTCTGCCCATGAAGGCCGCGATGGTCGCGGTCCAAGACAGGGAGATACGGCTATGTCCTTCATCATCACCCCCGCCGACCTGAACGGTCTGACTGAACAGCAACTGCGCGCCAAGCGCGCTGCCATCCTCAGCGATCTCGCCGCTCGGGGTTTGCGTCTCGAAGACTGCCCACACGTCGCGGTGAGCATCCGCTTCATCGACGAAGCTCTGGCGCGGGTTCTCTCCGCTGTTCCTCTTCGTCCCGTCCGTCCGAAACCGCCGGGATTTCAGCGGTAGCGAGACTCCAATCCCCTTTATGCGATTTCAAGCATAACGCAATTTTATTTCCTTTATCGCATATCTAGGAATTATGCTTGGAATCGCATATTGATAATTTATGTTATTTATCGCATAATGAGGGCAAGGAGATAGACACATGATCGCTCTCGCCCGCTCCCCCAAACAAGTGGGGCACCTCATTCAGACACATCGGAAGGCTCAAGGGTTGAGCCAGACCGAACTCGCTGAACGCACCGGCCTGCGGCAGGAACTCATCTCCCGCATCGAGGGCGGGCATGATGGTGCGAAGCTCGGCGTGATCTGCGACCTGCTGGCGGCGTTGGGCCTGGAAATGACTATTGGCCCCCGCTCGAAAAGCTCGTCCGCCGACATCGAGGATATTTTCTGATGGGCAGGCGCAAGACCCACGCGCCGCTGAACGTCCTCATCAACAACCGCCTCGTCGGGCGGTTGGAGAAGGAGGCGGGCGGCGCGATCAGCTTTCAGTACGATCAGAGCTGGCTGGACTGGCCGCCACACTTTCCGGTGTCGTTGTCCCTGCCGCCACGCCCGACGCCCTATCGGGGCGAGCCGGTGGTCGCGGTCTTCGACAACCTCCTGCCCGACAATCCGACCGTACGCCGCCTGGTCGCCGAAAAGACCGGCGCACAAGGGACGGATGCCTACAGCCTGCTGGAGCAGGTCGGCCGCGACTGCGTGGGGGCGATGCAGTTCATCCCCGATGGCGTCGCGGTTGACGCCGCCGCGCCCGTTTCGGGCGAAGCGGTCAGCGATGCGGAGATTGAAAACATCCTCGCCAACCTCGCCCGTGCGCCACTCGGCATCGACACGGATCAAGATTTCCGCATTTCCGTCGCCGGGGCTCAGGAAAAGACCGCCCTGCTCTTTCACGAAGGGCAGTGGAAGCGTCCGACCGGCACGACGCCGACGACGCATATTCTCAAGCCCCAGTTGGGGGAAATCCCGACGCCGGATGGCGTGATCGATCTCTCCAACAGTGTCGAGAACGAGCATTATTGCCTGAAAGTTCTGGAGGGCTTTGGCCTCGCGGTCGCGCAAACCCAAGTCGTCACATTTGGGGAGCGCAAGGTTCTGGTCGTCGAGCGTTTCGACCGGCGCTGGCGTGATGCGGAGCATCTGCTGCGCCTGCCGCAGGAAGACTGCTGCCAGGCGCTGTCGATCCCCTCCAGCCGCAAATACCAGAACCAGCACGGCCCCGGCGTGATCGACATTCTCAAGCTGCTCGGCGGCGCGGACGAGCCGCAGCGTGACCAGATGGCGCTGCTGAAAAGCCAGATCATCTTCTGGCTCATCGGGGCGACGGACGGGCACGGCAAGAACTTCAGCGTCTTTCTGCGCCCCGGCGGGCGTTTCGAGCTGACGCCCTTCTATGACGTGCTGAGCGCCCAGCCCGCTTTCGACGCTAAACGCATTCCGCACGGCAAATACAAACTCGCCATGTGCGTCGGCGAGAGCCGCAAATATGAAATCCTCCGCATTCACGGACGGCATTTTGTCGAGACCGCCAAGCAGGCGGGACTTGGGCCCACGATCATCAAACAGGTGGTGGATGAGGTCATTCGTGACGCCGGTCCGGCCCTGGACAGGGCGCTCGGCCTCATGCCCGAAGGTTTCCACACGGATATCCATGAGTCCGTGGCGGCAGCGGCGACAGCGCGCCTGCCCCATCTGGAGTCAGCTTACGAAGTTCTGTGAACGTATTCTCTGCAAAGCGATGGCCGATCCCCGTGCGGGGATCTCACGGCCAGCGTTTCGCCCGTTCGGGCGGCACTTCGCGTCAGGCAAGGGGCGAGCGGTTCCGCTCTTTACCCCTGCCAAGGCGCAGTCCTGCCCCTGGATTTTAATGATGATGGTGCGGGCGGCCGGACTTGAACCGGCACGGGGTCGCCCCCGACGGATTTTCTTACCACTTCGGCTTTCGCCGCCGCCTGATCGGCGTTTGTGGTCTGGACTATCCCTTCACCGTGGCCGGATGGCTGTAGGTGCTGCCCGTCTAGTCTCTACACCTTCCCGTCGTCGCATTGACTTGGGGCTTGGCTCGGGATTGCCAGCGAAGGTTTCCCCGAATTTGAGCAGTTCTACGTCTCGGGTTTCCCGCGAGCGCACTCAATTTTGGCTTAAGTCCGTTGCGTCTACCGATTCCGCCACGCCCGCTCGCCAAGGCCGATGATAGCCGTTCTAGGCCTTGTCCTCCAAGGAGGATTTTGAACGGCGGCGCGGCTTGGCCGCCGCCGGTTTTGCCTTGCGGACGTTGATCGCGGAAGCGTCCAGCGTGTTTTTGATATGGGAAGCGTAGAAGTTCTCGATCATCTCAACGCTGGTGCGGCAGTTCTTCGCCACCTGATAGATGTCAGCCCCCTCCATCAGCCGCAGGCAGATGTAGGTATGCCGGAGGCTATAGGCTGTCCGGCGCTGACCGTCGCGATCCTCGCGGAGGTCGAGTTCATCCAGCAGCGAATGAACAGTTCGCGCTGAAAGGTCGGGAATAGCCGGTCGGTCGGCTGGCCCCCGCTCCGCTTCTGGAGACGTTTGAAGGGCACGACCGCGCCCGGCATACTCTTGCAGTAGCCGACGCCGCGTTTGCCGCGCACTTCGATCTCAAGGATGCGTTCGTTCGTCGCGCCTTCGGTCACGATGGCGACGTCGCGGTATTCGAGGCGCAGCGCCTCGTCGGGCCTGAGGCCGGTGTTGACCATGAAGAGGATATAGTCGTGAAGGTTCTCGCAGGCGGTGCGCCAGCGTTCCTTCTTGGGGTTGGCCGCGCGTGCGCGCGACGCCTCGTAGAGGCGCTTGTAGTCCTCAGGCGAGAACCAGGCGCGGTGAACGATCTTACCTGACTTCTTATAGGGTGCCGACATATCCGGCAGGGCCGCGATCCAGCCTTTGCGGTTCGCGGTCTTCAGCACCTGGCGGAGAGTGACGATCTCCTGATGCAGGGTGCTGCGTGACGCCTTCTTGCCGGTGCGGCCTTTGCTGTCTTCGCGCGGCGTCGCCCGGTGTGCGCGGTAATCCTGAATGAGGCCCGCCGTGATCTCGGACAGGGCCTTGTCGCCAAAGAAGGGCAACAGGTGAACGCGCAGATGCGTGTCCTTCTGTTTCATGTAGGTGGGATTGCGTTCGCCCGCCGTGATGACCGTCGCTTCCTTGACGAAGGCGTCGGCGGCCTCGCGGAACGTCGGGCCAGTCGCTTTCGGTTTCCGGCGGCGGTCGATCAGGTCGCCCGGCAAAGCCTCATAATCGAGAGTTTCATAGAGCGGTAAACCGAGGCGGCGACGGCGCTCCTCGGCATAGCGTTCCATGTACCAACTGATGGCGAAATCCTTCGCCAGATTGAGGTTGGTTTCCTTCGTCGTGGCCCGGTGGTTGCGACGGTTCAGATAGGTCGCACATTGCCAATAGCGGCTGTTCTCCCGCCGATAGACGTGGAGCCTTCCGTCCATGAACGTATACGCATCCGATTCCATGTCGCTTGCGCCTAACATGTGTAAGACATGTGCAAGTATAACACGGATCGAAAATCCGCGTCAAAACATTGGATTTGATGCGTTTTTTACGTTTTAAAATTTCTGATTCTGGCTTTTAAGTCCCTTGCGTCTACCAATTCCGCCACGCTCGCGCCGGACAACCCCTAGGCCAGCGAGCGAACACCGTCGACCCCTGCCGGTGGTGTGGGCGTGCAGACGGTGCCATACACGGGCGATGAGCGCCCATCGCCCGACCCGTGACCAGTTCGCCGTCACCCGCCCCGTTCCCACGCGCTGGGCCGATAACGACGTCTATGGTCACGTGAACAATGCGGCCTACTATGGCTTCTTCGATACGGCGGTGAATGCCTGGTTGATCGAGCGGGGCCTGCTGGATCCGGCGGCCAGCGACGCCATCGGCCTGGTGATTGAGACCGGCTGTCGTTACCGCGCGGCCCTGTCGTTTCCAGAGACCATCGAGGTGTGCCTGCGCGTCGAGACACTCGGGACCTCCAGCGTTCGCTATGCCCTGGCCCTGTTTTCAAAAGGTCAGGACCGGGCCGCCGCCGAGGGCTGGTTCGTCCATGTTTACGTCGATCGCCAGACCCGCCGCCCGATGCCGATCCCGGCCCCGGTCCGAGCGGCGCTGGAAAGCCTGATCGTCGCTTGATCGCGGACGCGTCGCGGGCTATGGACCCGCCTCCCGCCGATGCGGCAGGGACGCGTAGCTCAGCGGTAGAGCACCTCGTTCACACCGAGGGGGTCACAGGTTCAATCCCTGTCGCGTCCACCATTCTCCGAAAATCTGAATCCTGAAAACGGCGGATCGTAGCTACCGGTGGTCGCCCTTCAGTTTGAGACCCCATAGGGCACCGACGACCCCGCCCTTGATGACGGGCAGGGCCAACAGCGTCACCAATGCCAGGAACGGTAACAGCAGGGCCAGCACAATCAACGGATTGGCCTGCCAAATCACCTCCATGAACAGGAGCGGCGCGATCACGATATGTCCCACCAGCAGCATGGTGAAATAGGCCGGTCCGTCATCGGCTCGATACTGACCGTTGTCGTGGCCGCAGGCGTCGCAGACCGGGTCGACCTTTAGATAGGCCCGAAACAGCTTGCCCTTGCCGCACGCAGGGCAGCGCATCGTGAGGCCACGTTTCAGGCCGGTCATCACGGGATTGCTCATGGCCGCTAGATAGGCGGTCACGCTCCACGCCACAAGTCAACTATCGCTTCAAATCCCTCATGATTTCGTACGCAGCATTGTGGCCGGGCGCACCCGTCACGCCGCCGCCGGGGTGGGTGCCGGCCCCGCACATATAAAGGCCCGCGACTGGACCACGATAATTTCCGTGCCCCAGCACCGGTCGGGCGCTGAACAGCTGATCCAGGCTGAGTTTTCCGTGGAAAATATCCCCGCCGATCAGGCCGAACTTGCGCTCCAGGTCCAGCGGCGAGTTGGCCTGATAGCCCAACACCGAGGCCCTGAAGCCCGGCGCATAGCCATCGACCGTCTCGATCATCAAGTTGGCCACCGTGTCCCGGTGCTGGTCCCAGTCCAGCGCCGGCTCGACGTGCTGGCAGAACAGGCTGGCCACATGCCTGCCCGCCGGGGCCAGCGTGTCGTCCAGGGTCGAGGGGATCAGCATCTCGATGATCGGCTTTTGCGACCAGCCGTGGCGACGCGCGTCCAGCCAGGCCTCGTCCATGTACTTCAGGCTGGGGGCCATGATGATGCCCGCTGTCAGGTGGTCGCCCGGCTCTGGCAGGCAAGAGAACCTGGGCAGCTCCGACAGGGCCACGTTCATGCGGAAGGTGCCCGAGCCAGACGCATAGCGGCCGATCCGCTCGCGGAAATCCTCGGGCAGCACGGCCGGGTCCATCAGCCGGTCGTACAGGAGCCGGGGATGAACATTGGCGACGACCGTCCGGGCCTTGATCTGGTTGCCCGTCTCGGTGACGACACCGGTGACGCGGCCGGCTTCGATCAGCACCTCCTGAACGGGGCTGGCGAGCCGGACCTCCACGCCCGCTTCAGCACAGGCCGCCGCCATCGCCTGGGTGATCGCCCCCATGCCGCCGATGGCATGGCCCCAGGCCCCCTTCTTGCCGTTTACCTCGCCGAAGACGTGGTGCAGCAGCACATAGGCCGAGCCCGCCGCATAGGGGCTGGCATAGTTGCCGACAATCGAATCGAAGCCGTAGCAGGCCTTGATCGGATCGCTTTCGAACCAGCCGTCCAGCCAGTCCCCCGCCGACTTGGTGAACAGGTCCAGGAGGTCACGCCTGCCCGTCGTGTCCAGCCGCCCCATCCGCCGCCCGACGGCGCCGGCCTTGATCAATTCCGGCAGAGCCGCCAAGAGCCCGCCTTCGGTCAAGTTCGGCGGGGCCTGCAGCACAAGGTCACGCAGCACCTCTGCGATGGCCTCGAGCCGGTCGGCGTAGGCGGCCAGGCGCTCGGCGTCCTTTCGGGAGAATTTGGCCACCTCCTCATGGGTGCGGCCCTCACCGGTCAGGAGGTATTCCCGGTCATTCAGCGGCAGGAAGTTGGACGCCCGCCGCTCGACGACCTCCAACCCATGCCGGGCCAGCTCCATGTCGGCGATGACCCGCGGGTTCAGCAGGCTGACGGTGTAGCTGGCCGTCGAGTTGCGATAGCCGGGATGAAACTCTTCGGTGACGGCCGCCCCTCCGACGACCCTGCGGCGTTCCAGCACCGTCACCTTCAGCCCGCGCCGCGCCAGGTACCAGGCGCACACCAGGCCGTTGTGACCGCCCCCGACGATGACGATGTCCGCTTCGCTCATGGGCACCTGTGTGCCCGTCTTCGGCTCAAAGCAAAAGGCCCCGGATTTCTCCGGGGCCTTCGCTTTGTCGTTGGTCGTTGTGACCGTCGAGTAAGACTACTCGATGATCTTCGCAACAACGCCGGCACCGACGGTGCGGCCGCCTTCGCGGATGGCGAAGCGCAGGCCCTGGTCCATCGCGATCGGGGTGATCAGCTCGACTTCCAGCTCGGCGTTGTCGCCCGGCATGATCATCTCAACGCCGTCCTTCAGACGGATGATCCCCGTCACGTCCGTCGTGCGGAAGTAGAACTGCGGACGATAGTTGGTGAAGAACGGCGTGTGACGGCCACCCTCTTCCTTCGTCAGGATATAGGCCTCGGCCATGAACTTCGTGTGCGGGGTGATCGAACCCGGCTTGCACAGAACCTGACCGCGCTCGACGTCCTCACGCTTGGTACCACGCAGCAGAACGCCGACGTTGTCGCCCGCCTCACCCTGGTCCAGCAGCTTGCGGAACATTTCCACGCCCGTGCAGGTCGTCTTCTGAACCGGACGAATGCCGACGATCTCGATTTCCTCGCCGACCTTGACGATGCCCCTTTCGATCCGGCCCGTGACCACGGTGCCGCGGCCCGAGATCGAGAACACGTCTTCCACCGGCATCAGGAACGGCAGATCCACCGGACGATCCGGCTGCGGGATGTAGTCGTCCACCGTCTGCATCAGCTTCAGCACGGCTTCTTCACCGATCGCCGCGTCACGGCCTTCGACCGCCGCCAGGGCCGAACCGGCCGTGATCGGAATGTCGTCGCCGGGGAACTGGTACGACGACAGAAGCTCGCGAACTTCCATCTCGACCAGCTCAAGCAGCTCGGCGTCGTCGACCATGTCGACCTTGTTCAGGAACACCACCAGCGTCGGAACACCGACCTGACGCGCCAAGAGAATGTGCTCGCGGGTCTGCGGCATCGGGCCGTCAGCAGCCGACACCACCAGGATCGCGCCGTCCATCTGGGCGGCACCGGTGATCATGTTCTTCACATAGTCCGCGTGACCCGGGCAATCGACGTGCGCGTAGTGACGGTTCGCCGTCTCATATTCCACGTGCGCCGTGTTGATCGTGATCCCGCGCGCCTTCTCTTCCGGTGCCGCGTCGATGTCGGCGTAGTTCATCGCCTTCGCACCACCAGCCTTCGCCAGCGTCATCGTAATCGCCGCCGTCAACGTCGTCTTGCCATGGTCAACGTGACCAAGCGTGCCGATGTTGCAATGCGGCTTCGTGCGTTCGAACTTTTCCTTGGCCATTCTCTAGCTCCTTGGTCCCCGAGACCGGGGGTTCCTGTGGTTTCGGGGTTAAATTAAGCGCTGTACTTCTTGATCACTTCGTCGGCGACGTGTTGCGGCACCGGGTCGTAGTGGTCGTACTGCATGGTGAACTGGGCCCGGCCCTGCGACATCCCGCGAAGGGTGTTCACATAGCCGAACATGTTGGCGAGCGGGACGAAGGCGTTCACGACAACGGCGTTGCCGCGCATGTCCTGCCCCTGGATCATGCCCCGGCGACCGTTCAGGTCGCCGATGACCGAACCCAGATACTCTTCCGGGGTCACGACCTCGACGGCCATGATCGGCTCGAGCAGCTTGGGCGCGCCTTGGGTGCGCAGTTCCTTGAAGGCCGCGCGCGAGGCGATTTCGAATGCCAGCACCGACGAGTCGACGTCGTGGAACGCGCCGTCGTACAGGGTCGCCTTGAAGTCGATCAGCGGGAAGCCGGCCAGCAGACCGTTTTCCTTGGCCGATTCCAGGCCCTTCTGAACGCCCGGGATGTATTCCTTGGGCACGTTGCCGCCGACGATGGCGCTTTCGAACACGAAGCCCGAACCCGGCTCACCCGGCTCGAACTTGATCTTCACGCGGGCGAACTGGCCGGTACCACCGGTCTGCTTCTTGTGCGTGTAGTCGATGTCCGCCGGCTTACCCAGGCTCTCACGATAGGCCACCTGCGGCGCGCCGATGTTGGCCTCGACCTTGTAGGTGCGCTTCAGGATGTCGATCTTGATGTCCAGGTGCAGCTCGCCCATCCCCTTGAGGATGGTCTGGCCCGACTCGTGGTCGGTCGAGACGGTGAAGGACGGATCCTCTCCGGCCAGCTTGGCCAGGGCGACGCCCAGCTTCTCCTGATCAGCCTTGGACTTCGGCTCGACGGCGATCTCGATCACCGGCGCGGGGAACTCCATCTTCTCCAGGATGACCGGCGACTTCAGCGGATCGCACAGGGTGTCGCCCGTGCGGGTTTCCTTCAGACCGGCCAGGGCGACGATGTCGCCGGCATAGGCTTCCTTGATGTCCTCGCGATTGTTCGAGTGCATCAGCAGCATGCGGCCGACGCGCTCTTTCTTGTCGCGCGACGAGTTGAGCAGCGACTGGCCGGTTTCCATCTTGCCCGAATAGATCCGGCAGAAGGTCAGCGAGCCGACGAACGGATCGTCCATGATCTTGAACGCCAGAACCGACAGCGGCTCGTCGTCCGAGGCCTTACGCACGATCGGCTCTTCGGTCTTGAAGTCGATGCCCGGCGTCGGCGGAATGTCGATCGGCGACGGCAGATAGTCGACGACGGCGTCGAGCAGGGTCTGAACGCCCTTGTTCTTGAAGGCCGAGCCGCACAGGATCGGATAGAAGGCCCCGATCAGCACCGCCTTGCGGATGCACTTCTTGAGCGTCTCTTCGGACGGCTCGTTGCCTTCCAGATAGGCTTCCATCGCCTCGTCATCGAGTTCGACGGCGGCTTCGATCAGGTACTGGCGGGCTTCGTCGGCCTTGGCCTTGAGGTCCGCCGGAATTTCTTCGTCGCGATAGGTCGCACCCAGGCCGTCGTTGTCCCAGACAACCGCCTTCATGCGGACCAGGTCGACCAGGCCCGACAGCGAGCTTTCCGAACCGATCGGGAACTGGATCGGCACAGCCTTGGCACCCAGACGGTCACGGATCGATTCCACCGACTTGTCGAAGTCGGCACCGATCTTGTCCATCTTGTTGACGAAGACGATGCGCGGAACCTTGTACTTGTCGGCCTGGCGCCAGACCGTCTCGGTCTGCGGCTCGACGCCGGCGTTGCCGTCCAGCACCGTCACGGCACCGTCCAGCACGCGCAAGGAACGCTCGACCTCGATGGTGAAGTCGACGTGGCCGGGCGTGTCGATGATGTTCAGGCGCTTCTCTTTCCAGAAAGCGGTCGTCGCGGCGGACGTGATCGTGATGCCGCGCTCCTGCTCCTGGTCCATCCAATCCATGGTCGCGGCGCCGTCGTGGACTTCGCCGATCTTATGGGACTTCCCGGTGTAATAGAGGATGCGTTCGGTCGTCGTGGTCTTGCCCGCGTCGATGTGGGCCATGATGCCGAAGTTGCGGTAGTCTTCGATCTTGTGCGTACGGGGCATGGGGAGCGCCTTGATATGATGTCTGGGCGCGGTCGGTGCGCCTCGGTCGGTGGTTCGTCTGTTCGGATAAACGGCGCGGGCGATTTAGCTGAAACCGCCCGCGACCGATACCCTTAGATAGTGAGCGCCACGCCTTGATGTAAGGGAGGTGACGCTTTGAAGGCTACCAGCGGTAATGCGAGAAGGCCCGGTTGGCTTCGGCCATCTTGTGGGTGTCTTCGCGCTTTTTGACGGCCGAGCCGCGGTTGTTGGCCGCGTCCAGCAGTTCTCCCGCCAGCTTTTCGGTCATGGTGTTCTCACCGCGATTGCGCGCGGCGTTGATGACCCAGCGAATGGCCAGGGCGCGGCGGCGGTCCGGACGGACTTCAACCGGCACCTGATACGTCGCACCGCCGACGCGGCGAGACCGAACCTCGACGGCGGGCGACACGTTTTCCAGCGCGGCGTGGAAGGTTTCCAGAGCGGTCGATTCACGACGCTTGGTTTCCAGGATGTCGAAGGCACCGTAGACGATGTTCTCGGCCACGGCCTTTTTGCCCTCGTACATGACGTAGTTCATGAACTTGGTGACGACCAGATCACCGAACTTGGGATCCGGCAGGATTTCGCGCTTCTCTGCGCGGCGACGACGGGACATGGATGTATCCTCTTAAATCTTGAAAACGCGCAGGGCTTACTTCGGACGCTTGGCGCCGTAGAGCGAACGGCGCTGCTTGCGGTCCTTGACGCCTTGCGTGTCGAGCACGCCGCGCAGGATGTGGTAGCGGACACCCGGAAGGTCCTTCACGCGGCCACCGCGGATCAGGACCACCGAGTGCTCCTGCAGGTTATGGCCTTCACCGGGGATGTAGCACACGGCTTCGACGCCCGACTTGGCCAGGCGCACCTTGGCGACCTTACGAAGGGCCGAGTTCGGCTTCTTCGGCGTGGTCGTATAGACGCGGGTGCAGACGCCGCGCTTCTGGGGGCAGCCCTGCAGGGCCGGGACCTTGTTGCGCACCGGCTTGGGCTGGCGGGGCTTGCGGATCAGCTGGTTGATCGTAGGCATTAAGTCGTTCGTCTCTTTCGATGTGGAGGCGTGTGCCTTTCGGCCGGAGCGCCTCAGTGAGCCTTCTTTTGAACAGCCGGCTGGCTGCCCGGGGTGTTTCGAGACAGAGCGTAACGTCTCAAACGCAAAAGCCGGAACGGGCGCTCTGGCCGTTCCGGCGGGTACAACCCGTCGCGTTCAATTGTCACGATCACGAAGGACGGCTGACCGCCCGACTCGAAGGTGGGCGGCTTCTACGCGCGAAGGGAGGCGGGGTCAAGCGCCGCACCTACCCCCGCTCCCGCATGAGCCGCGCCTTGTCCCGCTGCCAGTCGCGGGCGGCTTCGGTCTCGCGCTTGTCGTGGATCTTCTTGCCCTTGGCCAGGGCGACCTCGAGTTTGGCCAGACCCTTGTCGTTGAAATAGAGCTTCACCGGAATGATGGTGCGCCCCTCGCGCTGGACGGCCCCGATCATTCGGTCGATCTGGCGGCGACTGAGCAGCAGTTTTCGGGGCCGGCGCGGCTCGTGATTGAAGCGGTTGGCCTGGCCATAGGGCGGGATGTCGGCGTTGATCAGCATGATTTCGCGCCCCTCCACCGCCGCATAGCTCTCGGCGATGTTGGCCCGACCCTGGCGCAGCGACTTGACCTCCGTGCCGGTCAGGACCAGGCCCGCCTCGACGGCATCGTCGAGAAAATAGTCGTAGCGGGCCCGCCGGTTCTCGGCGATCAACTTGCGATTGGAGGTTTCGCTCATTCGGCCCCACCGGCGGCGGCCAGAGCCGCGTCGATCTGCGGCTTGACCGCGTCATTGCAGTTCACCAGCGGCAGCCGGATCTCCTGCGAACACAGACCAGCCTTGGCCAGCAGGTACTTCGTCGGCGACGGCGAGCTGTCCAGGAACAGCGCCTTGTGCAAGCTGATCAGACGGTCCTGGACCGCGCGCGCCGCAGCCAGATCGCCGCGCTCGAAGGCCTCGTAAAGATCGACCATGGCGCGAGGTGCCACATTGGACGTCACCGAGATGACCCCATGTCCGCCATGCGCCAGATAGCCCAGCCAACTGGGATCGTCGCCCGAGATCAAGGCAAAGCCCTCGGCGCAGTCCAGCCGTTGACGGCTGATCCGGCCCAGGTCACCGGTCGCATCCTTGATGCCGACGATGTTGGGCAACTGCGATAGCCGAGCGGTCGTCGCATCGGCCAGATCCACACCCGTCCGACCCGGCACATTGTACAACAGCACCGGCAGCTGAACCGAGTCGTTGATGGCGGCGAAATGGGCGTAGAGGCCCTCCTGGCTGGGACGATTGTAATAGGGTGTGACCACCAGCGCTCCGTCGGCCCCGACCGTCTTTGCGTGGCGAACCATGTCGATGGCCTTGTCGGTGGCCGACGCCCCTGCCCCGGCGATCACGCGGGCCCGGCCAGCGACGGTTTCGACGCAGATCTCGACGATCCGCTTGTGTTCATCGAGCGACACTGTAGCGCTTTCGCCGGTCGTTCCCACAGGCACGACGCCCTGCACGCCGCCCGCAATTTGACGTTCAATCAGGTTCCGAAAGGCGAATTCGTCCACTTTTCCGTCACGAAAGGGTGTGATCAATGCGGTGATCACGCCCTTGAACAGCGGTGCGGTCATTGGCAAAGGGTCTCGTTTGCAGATTGGCCCGGGAAACTAGGCGCGCGGCATCGGTGCCGCAACTGTTGGACCAAGACAAAGGATCAAAGGCATGACGGATTGGATTCAGGCAGCGGTCGCCGCCGTCGTCGCCCTGTTCCAGCCGGCGGCGGATCCGGCGGTGACGACGGTCGCGACGGCCCAGTACGCCTCGTCGCAGAACCTGGCGCTCGGTCTGGCGGCGGCGCGTTCAGGCAATGTCAATTCGGCCCAGGCCTATGCCGCCTCGGCCAGCCCGATCGAGCGCCAGATCATCCGGTGGGCCCTGATCGACGTCCTGGAGGATCGCGTAGGCTGGGGCGAACTGGCTTCGGCCCGCTCTGATCTCGCCGGCTGGCCACGGGCTGAAACGCGCCAGCGCGCTATCGAGAAGGCCATGGCCAACGCCTATGCCTCCCCCAGCGAGGTTCTCGCGGTCTTCTCCGGCTCTGAGCCGACGACCGTCGAGGGGGCGATGGCCTTGGCCCAGGCTTTGGCCGCGACGGGTCGCACGGGAGAATCCGAGACGCTGCTGCGCCACTGGTGGCGGGACTACTCTTTCGACAGCTCGGCCCAGGATCGCTTCTATTCGACCTACGCCTCGCTGCTGACCCAAGCCGACCACGAGGCCCGCCTCAACACGCTCCTCTACGGTCCCCATGGCCCCGCCACGCGCGCCATGCTGGACCGGGTCTCGCCCGACTACCGCGCGCTGGCCGAGGCACGGATGGCGCTGCGAAATGGCGCGTCATCGCCCTACGTCCCCGCCCAGTACGAGAATGATCCCGGTCTGGCGCTCGAACGCGCCCGCCGCGCCCGCCTCGATGGTCAGGAATGGAACGGATTCCAGTACCTGTCGCGTTTCCCGTCGGCCCCGACGCATTCCGAGGGCCAGGATCTGATGTGGACCGAGCGTCGGAACTACTTCATCGACGCCTTGCAGGCCCGCGACTACACCTCCGCCTATCACGCCATGGCCGGTCACGGCTTCCCGAGCGGCGACCGCCGGGTGGACGCCGAGTTCTTCGCCGGCTGGATTGCGCTGACCAAGCTGAACAATCCCAGCCAGGCCGCGCGTCATTTCGGGGCCCTGCGTCAGGCGTCTTCGACCCCCATCACCCAGAGCCGTGCGTTCTACTGGCTGGGCCGGGCCGCAGAGGCCCAGGGCGATCAGGCCGGGGCCGCGAACTACTATCGCCAGGGCGCGCAATATACCTGGGCCTTCTACGGCCAGCTTGCAGCCGAAAAGGCCGATATGCGGACCCTGCGTCTGCCGCCGGAGCCGCAGCCCACCGGCGCGGACCGCGCCCGCTTCGAGTCCTATCCCGTCGTCCAGGCGATCCGGGCGCTTGCCGCCTCGGGCGAGAACACCCTGGTTCGGGTGTTTGTGATGGACCTCGACAACCAGCTCGAAAGCGCCGTCGACTATGCGCTGCTGGTCGATCTGTCGCGCGAGTACGGAATGCAGGACCTGTCCATGCACGTCGCCCGCACGGCGGCCCAGCGCGGTTTCCCTCTGGCTGAGCGTGGCTACCCGGTGACCTATGTGCCGTCAGTGCCCGGTGCCCCGGACCCGTCCTTCGTCCATGCCATCATTCGCCAGGAAAGCGCTTTCGATCCTCGCGTTCGCTCGGGTGCCAATGCGCGTGGGATGATGCAACTCCTGCCCGCCACCGCCTCAGGGGTGGCACGCCGCCTCGGCGTGGAATGGCGTGGGGCCGATGCGCTCTACGATCCCGACTACAACGTTCAACTGGGCACCTTCCATCTGGGCGAGTTGGCGTCGGATTTCGGCGGTTCGTATCTGCTGGCGACGATCGGCTACAACGCTGGCCCGGCGCGCCCTGCCCAGTGGATGGCCTACTGCGGCGATCCGCGCAGCGGTGGAACCGACCCGATCGACTTCATCGAATGCGCGCCCTTCACGGAAACGCGCAACTACATGATGCGAGTCATGGAAAATATGCAGGTCTATCGCGCACGCTTGAACGGCGGCGAGGCGCAGATCAACCTCTCCCAGGAACTTTCGCGCGGCTACGGGTACTGACGCGGGACGCTAAGCCCGATCTGCCACCAGCAGGGCCTGACTTTCGGCTTCGATCCAGCGCGCCTTCAGGCCGAACACCGATTTGAGCACCTTGGGGGACAGGGCTTCGACAGGCGCGCCATCGGCAACCAGTCGCCCCTTGTCCATCACGGCTACCCGGTCGGCGTACCGGGCGGCCAGCGACAGATCATGCAAGGTCATCAGCACCGCCCCACCCTGACGCGCATGGGCTCGAAACCGCTCCAGGCAGAGCAGTTGAGCATCCGGGTCCAGTCCGGCGACCGGTTCGTCGGCCACCAGCAGCGCCGCCTCGGTCGCAAACAGTCGTGCCAGAAGCACACGTGCCCGCTCCCCTCCTGACAAGGCGAACACGGAGGTGTCCGCCAGCGCGCCCACGCCAAACAATTCCAGCGCCTCACGACCACGTGCAACGGCGACCGACGGCGGCGCGAACGGCGCGCCGAGCGCGGCCACCTCGACGGCCGCCATGCCCCAGGCCAACCGTCTTTCCTGCGGTAGATAGCCGAGCTTGAGCGCCCGCTGGACGACGTCGACCGAATGGATCGGCTCGCCCGACAGACGGCTCTCGCCACGCGAAATCGGGTGCAGGCCGGTTCCGGCTTTCAGCAGCGTCGTCTTGCCCGCCCCGTTCGGCCCGACCAGCGCAACCAACCCTCCGGGCGCGACCTCCAGATTGACCCCATGCACGACCTCTCGACCGGACAGCCGGGCATGCACATTGCGCAGCGACAGCAGGCTCATGTCCGCCAGCTCCGCGCCGCCTTCCAGGCGATCAGCGCAAACAGCGGCGCGCCGATCAAGGCGGTAAAAACGCCCAGCTTCAGCTCCTGATCCGTCGGAATCATGCGCGCCGCCAGATCCGCCAGAACGAGCATCAACGCCCCGGCCAGGGTCGAGGGCACCAGCAGCCGCGCCGGATCCTCACACGCCGCCCGGCGGACCAGATGAGGTGCGGCCAGGCCGACGAAGCCCACCACCCCCGCCACGGCAACGGCCGCGCCGGTGGCGAGCGACGCAGCCAGCACCGCCGCCATCTTCAACCGCCCCATCGCCAGGCCCGAGGCCGCCGCCACTTCCTCGCCCAGGGTCAGCATCTTCAAGCCCGGTGCGGCCTTCCAGGCCAGAAACAGCGCCAGCGCCAAAGCCGGCACCGCCCACAAGGCGTCGGCCCAGCTCCGGGCCTCGACCGAACCCATCAACCAGCCGAGCACCTCGGCGGTCGCAATGGGAGACGGCGACAGATTGAACACCAAGGCCGTGGCCGCGCCGAAGAAGCTCGACAGCGCAATCCCGAACAGGATCAACGCCTCGGGCTCGCGAACTCTGGCGGTGAATGCCGCCAGCGCGCCTCCGCACAGCAAGGCCCCCAGCCACGCCGCGCCCTCGACCGCGCCGGGCACCAGCGCCAGTCCGGCGACGATCACGACCGAAGCCGCAAAGGCCGCCGTCGCCGACACCCCCAGGACGCCTGGGTCTGCCAACGGATTGCGCAACAAGCCCTGCAGGATCGCCCCCGCCAGACCCAGCGCGCCTCCGGTCAGGGCCGCCGCCAGCGCACGCGGGGCGCGCACCTGCCACAGGATCTCGCCGGGAGCTGAACCGGCGTCGTTCAGCCCTTGCTGCAACTGGGCCGTCGTCAGGCCGACTTCGCCGAACGCAACCGCCGCAGCTGAAGCGATCAGCAGGCCCAGGGCAAGCAAGAGGTTCAGTTGGATCCGCGTCATCGACGTGGCGCTGCCCGTGCCAGACTGCGACTACCATCGGCAGCGAACCAGGCGGGGCATCCCAGCATCGCGCCCGGCCATGACACGATCGTGCGATAGGCCGTTCTTCGCCGGATACTGGGATGCCGCCCCGCGCCGCGCCGATCCGACCTCACGGCATCGAAGAAGCCGAGGACATATTGCCGGGGCGGGCGAAGGATCAGTTGTTCCACCGATACCGGCGCGAATGACGATCCCCCCCAGGCATTGTCCAGACCTGCGGCTCGCATCATCGAGTCGATGAGGGTGCCGCGCCCCGCGGTCCATCCGGCCGCCGTCAGATACAGCGCCGGCTCGCCGTTCCATGCCCCGCGGCTCTGGGCCAGGTTCCGGTTCATGCTGGCGACCAGATCGGCGCCGCGCCCGGGTTGCTCCAGAGCACCGCTGATCCTGAGGATATTGGCCCGCACACCATCGAAGGTCGTCGCGTCGTCGATCTGGATCACGCGGGTCCCGCGCCTTTCCAGCGCCGCCAACAGGCGCGCATCCCCGCCCCAATAGCGGATCACCACGTCTGGCGAGGCGGCACTGACAGCCTCCAGGGTCGGGCGAATGCGCGGGGCCGAGACGGCCTGCGACCTCAACCAGGAATCGGCGTCGTCAGCCCGAGGCGAAATCCCGGCAATGTCGGATCGATCCGCCAGCGCCAGCACGTATTGATCCGCGCATTGGTCCAGGGAAACGACGCGGGGTCCGGCTTGCGCCGGGAGCGCCAGGCCAACCACCATCAGCGCGGCCCAGCCCAGTCGTTTCATTCTCGCGTCAGGTCCGAAATGACGGCGTTCATCATCGTCTCGATCAGGTCGTCACGATCATCCCAATCGAAGTAGGGCTTGGTGAGCATCAACGACACCAGGCCGTGGACTCCCGCCCAGATCAACTGGGTCGCCGTATGCGGGTCCCGGTTAAGCCGGCCTTCCTTGGCCATATCCTCGACCGTCGTGCGTAGCCGATCATACAGACCGCGACCGACCCTCCGGGCCACGCCTTCGGCGCTGCCGGCCTCGCCGGGGCGCGTCAGGTAGATCAACCGATAGGCATTCGGATTGGCGAAACCGAAATCCGCATAGGCCCGCATCTTGCGACGCAGGGCGACTTCGGCCGGTTGCACCTCCGCCTCGATTTCGTCGGTCACCCTGGCCAGCTTGCCGAAGCCCGTCTCGCAAATCTCGGCGAGAATCTCGGCCTTGTCCTTGAAATGCATATAGAGAGCGGTCGACGAGAGGCCGACGGCGTCCGCGATCTTGCGAATGGTCGCACCTTCATAGCCCTGCTCTACGAACAGACGCTCCGCCGCCTCGAGAATCTCGGCCCGGCGCTCATGGCCTTCCCCCTTCGGTTTGCGAGCTGATCGGGTAGCAGGCGCGCGCTGTAAGGTGCCAGCCAAGAACGTCTCCAAAAGCTTGGTTTCCTGCTCCCCATACCCTTCCCGCCCCCGCGCGGGCAACCGGCCATTACCGTCGCGACCTTGCGCTCATTCATGGAACATGGTTCGGTTGCGCTCATTACGTGTATGGCGGGGGCCATCAACTTGAAACCATCGGAACGGGCGGGGGCTGTCGTCGACGGACCACCGGCCCGGCTAAGCGCCGCAAGCCACCCGCCCTCGCCCGTCACCATCCTGACCGCTGGGCTGATTTCGCTCGCCGGTATCGGTGTCACCGTCGTTTGGCCCAAAACGGCCTGGGCCGTCCTGACGGGATTTCTGTGGTTTGTCTTTCTGGTCGCTGTCGCTTTCAAGGCCGTCGCCTGCCGGCAGGTCCCCGCCCCTGGGATGCCACTCGCCGGGCGGGCGCAAGACCTTCCCCATTACACCCTTATCGTCGCCCTGAGAGATGAGGCTGCGGTCGTTTCACAACTGATCAAGCGGCTTTCACGTATCGACTATCCGCGGGATCGCCTGCGTGGCTACCTTGTGGTGGAGGCGGATGATCCGGCAACGCTGGAAGCGATCCGCAAGGCGCGCAGGCCAACATGGCTCCAGCCGATCATCGCCCCGCCGGGGATGCCCAGGACGAAACCCCGAGCACTCAACGTCGCCCTGGCTCTCGCCGAACCGGGGCTTTTGACCGTCTATGATGCCGAGGACGATCCCGACCCCGGTCAACTTCGGGAAGCCGCTGAGTGCTTCGCGCGCGCACCTGCGGATCTCGCCTGCCTTCAGGCCCCGTTGCGAATTGACACGCGGAACCATCCCGAGGCCTGGCTTGGACGGCAGTTCGCCCTCGAGTACGCCGCGCAGTTTGACGTCATGCTGCCGGCCCTGACTCGTTTAGGCTTGCCCTTTCCGCTTGGGGGAACCAGCAATCATTTCCGCGTCGATGCTCTCAAGGAAGTCGGCGGGTGGGACCCATGGAATGTCACGGAAGACGCAGATCTCGGCTTCCGCCTCGCCCGTTTCGGTTATCGGGAAGGTCTGCTGACGCGGCCGACCTGGGAGAGCCCGCCGCCGGACCTGAAGAGCTGGATTCCTCAGAGGACCCGCTGGCTCAAGGGCTATCTCCAGGCGCTCTCAGTCCAATTGCGTCGCCCGTGGGAACTGGGTTGGGTCGGCGTCTCAGCCCTTCTGCTCACACTCGGAACGGCCATAGCCGCCGCCGTCGCGCAGGGCGTGGTCCTGGCGTGGATGACCGCCAGCCTGCTGCTCCACGGGTTCAACGGGACGGTGCCTCTCGTCGCAGTCGGCGATGCCGGTTTGATTTGTGGGGGGTGGTTGGTCGCGGCCTTGGCTCTCAAGGTCGGGAGCCGGCGTGCCGGCGTCGAATGCCGTCTCGGCGACTTGCTGACGGTCCCGGCCTACTGGAGTTTGAACTCCATCGCGGCCGTCCAGGCGCTTTGGCGTCTGGTGCGCGAGCCCTATCACTGGGACAAGACGGATCACGTGCCTGATCGGGACGTCGTCCAAAGGCTTCCCCGCACCTTGAGGATTCGTGATAGCCTGCCCACATTGCCCGTCTCCCCGATCCGAGCCTCAGGTCCATGGAAAATCTCGATCTCGAAGAGGACGCCTACGTCCGCACCAGCGTCATCAAGCGCCACCGAACCGAAGACTTCGAGGGTATGCGAAAGGCCGGACGCCTAGCCGCCGAATGCCTGGACATGCTGACTGACCATGTGACGCCGGGGGTCGAGACGGCCTATCTCGACGATCTGGCTCGCGAGTTCATTCTCGACCACGGCGCACTTCCGGCCTGCCTCGGTTACAAGGGCTATGAGAAAACGACCTGTATCTCGCCCAACCATGTCGTCTGCCACGGCATCCCGGGCGAGCGACCGAACCTGCGCCTGAATGACGGCGACATCGCCAACATCGACGTCACCGTCATCGTCGACGGCTGGCATGGTGACACCAGCCGGATGTATCCGGTCGGCGACATCAATGTGCGCGCCAAACGGCTGATCGACACCACCTATGAGTCGTTGGAGCTGGGTCTGGCCATGGTCAAGCCGGGCAACACCTTCGGCGACATCGGCTGGGCGATCCAGCAGCACGTCGAGGCCCAACGGATGAGCGTCGTGCGCGACTTCTGCGGCCACGGTGTCGGCCGGGTGTTCCACGACGCGCCCAACGTCCTGCACTACGGCAAACGTGGGCAGGGCGCGACGCTCGAGCCGGGGATGTTCTTCACCGTCGAGCCGATGGTGAACCTCGGCAAGCCCGCAGTGAAAGTACTGTCGGACGGCTGGACCGCCGTGACCCGCGACAAATCGCTGTCGGCCCAGGCGGAACACTCTATCGGCGTAACCGAAGACGGGATCGAGATCTTCACGGCCAGCCCCAAGGGTATCTTCCGGCCGGTGTTCGGCTAACCCGTGATGCGCACCACCCGCCGCGCCCTTTTGGCGGCTCCCGCCGTCGCCGCGACCCCGGTTCTCGGCGCGGCGAGCTCGACGGTGCCGGCGGTCATGGTTTCGACCTGGGATTTCGGTACCCTGGCCAATCAGGCAGGCTGGGAGCAGCGTCTCGCCGGCGGTTCGGCGCTCGACATGGTCGAGGCTGGCGGGCGCCTGGCCGAAGATGATCCAACCAACACGTCCGTCGGACTGGGCGGTCGTCCCGACCGCGACGGGCGCGTGACGCTGGACGCCTGCGTCATGACCTGGGCCGGTGACATCGGTGCCGTCTGCGCCCTTGAAGACATCAATCACGCGGTCTCGGTGGCCCGGGCTGTAATGGAACGCACGCCCCACACCATGCTGGTCGGCGAGGGTGCCCGGTCCTTCGCCCTGGCCGAGGGCTTCGAGACGGTTCGGATGCCCACGCCGGAATCCGAGGCCGCCTGGCGAGAGTGGCTGCTAACGGCCGACTATGCGCCCCTGGCCAATCGCGAGAACCTCGAATGGCGCGAGCAGCCCGGCGGTCCTGGCAACCATGATACCATTGGCCTACTGGCCATCGGCACTGACGACCGCATGGCTGGGGCGTGCACCACTTCGGGTCTGGCCTTCAAGATGCGTGGGCGGGTCGGCGACAGCCCGATCATCGGCGCGGGCCTCTATGTCGACGACGAGGTCGGCGGCTGCACCGCGACTGGCGTCGGCGAGGACGTGGTGCGGGTCGTTGGATCGCATTCTGTGGTCGAGGCGATGCGGGCTGGAGCCGATCCCGCCACCGCCTGCCGTTCGGTCATTGAACGCCTGGCCCGTCTGCGCGGCCCTCGCATCGCCGACAGCCAGGTCGCCTTCCTCGCCCTGGACAAGCAGGGCCGCTGCGGTGCCTTCGCGCTCCAGCCGGGGTTCACCTACGCCGTGACCGACGCGACAGGCGCGACGCGGCTGGAACGCGCCGGCAGCCTGTTTGGACCGCTCACCTAGACGTTCCCTTTTCGTTCTGGCATGATGACGTTCGCTGAATGCGAGGTCGTCATGCCGGCTACATCCACGGTCGTCGCCTTTCCGGAACTGTTTATGGCCCAGCCGGCGCCGACTTCAGCGACGGCGAAACCCCATCATGTCGGCCACCGCGAGCGCTTGCGCGAGCGCGCCCGAAGGGGCGGCCTGAACGCCCTGCCCGACTATGAGCTGCTCGAACTGTTCCTGTTTCGCAGCCAGCCGCAGGGCGACGTCAAACCTCTGGCCAAGGCGCTGATCGCCCGTTTCGGCTCGCTCGGCGCGGTGCTCGACGCCTCGCTGGAGGACCTGACCACGGTTCGCGCTGAGGATTCAAAGGGCCGCACCAAGGTCATCGGAAAGGAGACGGCGCTGGACCTGATGGCGCTGCACGAGCTGTCGCGCCGCGTCGCCGGAGAGGTCGCGGCCCCCCGCAAGGTGATCGGCTCCTTCACCGCCCTGACCAACTATGTCCGCGTCACCCTCCAGCATCAGCCGAGGGAGCAGTTCCGCGTCCTGTTCCTGGATCACAAGAACCAGCTGATCGCCGATGAGGTCATGGGGCGCGGCACCATCGACCATGCCCCGGCCTATCCGCGTGAGGTCATTCGACGGGCCATGGAGTTGCACGCCTCGGCCGTCATTCTGGTGCATAATCACCCGTCCGGTGACCCGACCCCCAGCCAGGCCGACATCGACATGACCCGCCAGATCATCGAGGCGGGCAAGATGCTCAAGATCGCTGTCCACGACCACCTGATCGTCGGCCGTCAGGGCATCAAGGGGGCCGCCACCGATCAGCGCGTCGTCAGCCTGAAAGCCATCGGAGCGATCTGAATTGATTTACATTCTCTATTGGCTGCCGTTTGGCGCAGCTCTGGCATGGACAGTATATCGAGTGAACCACGGAAGTGATATCACGATTACCTCAATGTTATTGTTCAGTACCCTGATGTTCGGCGTAATTCGATCTGTGCAACGCCGCATTGGCGATCAATAGCCGCCTGCCCGACAGCGCTGTGTCCTCGGGTTGACGCGCTAGGACGCTTTTGAGGGCGGCAAATGCGGTGGCGTTCTATCCCGCCTCCGCCAGCCCCGCCTTTTCCCACTCCAGGAAATCCTCCTGGTTCAACAGCGTCGCGCAGTAGGCCGCCGCCGTGCCGTCATCACCATGAGCGGCCAGGTCCAGCTGGTAGTGCCGGATGCGCGCCGCCACCGGCGTGAAGAAGGCGTCGGCGATCGACCAGCGACCGAACAGATAGGGGCCGTCCTCGCCCCAGTCCTGGCGACATTCCAGCCACATCCCGACCAGCCGCCGCAGATCCTTCGACAGGGCTTCGCTCGGCGCGAGCGGCGGTCCGGGAGGTCCGACCATCAAGCGATCCGGCCCCATGCTGCATTCCGTCCGCAGGGCACCAAAGGCGGAGTGCATCTCGCACACCACAGAATAGGCTCGCGCCTTGGCCTCGACCTCCTCCGGCCACAGCCCGGCCCGCGGCCAGTGCTCGGCGCACCACAGGCTGATGGCCAGCGAATCCCAGATCGCCACGCCGTCCACGATCAGAACCGGCACCTTGCCCGCCGGCGAATGCTGAGCAATTTCCGCCGCCGTCGTCGGCTGGTCCAGATAGATCACCTGCTCTTCGAAGGCGGCATCGCAATGTTTCAGCACCAGCCAGGGCCGAAGCGACCAGGTCGAGAATGCCTTGTCCCCGATGACGAGCTTGAGAGTCTGCATGGCTAGAAGCTCCAGGCTCGCGCCGTTTCCCATCGGCCTTCGGTGAAGTCCGGAAAATCGACGGTCGCATTGCCGTTGGCGATCGACTGTTCCGACAGCGGCGTGATCGCGCTCCAGGCCACGGCATCATAGATGTCGATCGGCATGGCTGCGCCCGCCTTGAGGGCTTCGATGAAGACGTGGATGATGAAAAAGTCCATGCCGCCGTGCCCGGCCCCAGAGGCCTGCTCGGCGAACTGGGACCACAGGGCGTGATCGTAACGATCCAGCCAGCTCTGCGCCGGTTCCCAGCGATGGGCCTCCGGGCTCTCGCCCTCGATGTAGATCGAGCGGTTGACGTCCATCCACAGGCCCTTCTGGCCCTGGACGCGGAAGCCCAGCGAATAGGGGCGCGGCAGGTTGGTGTCGTGGGTCAGCCGCAGCGTCGTCCCGTCGGCACAGGCGATGGAGGTCGTGACCACGTCGCCCAACTGGAAATTGACGCGGGCGTTCGGGTGATCCGGCCCGCCACGGGCCACCACATGATCGTGCAGGCCGCGCGCCTTGGACCCATAGCTGGTCAGGCGAGTGAACCGGTTGCCGCGATGGATATTCGCCCAGACCGCCATCGGCCCGATGCCGTGGCTGGGATACAGGTCACCGTTGCGCGTCACCGAATGGTCGGTCCGCCAGCGCGCCTCGGACCAGCCGCGCTCACCGAACTCGACGCCGCCGCCATAGGCCTGACCCACGACACCGCCATTGAATTTCACGTCACGCAGATCGTGCTGATAGCCACCTTCCAGGTGGATCATTTCTCCAAAGACGCCCTCGCGAACCATCCGGGTGATCGCCAGGACATCGCGCCGGAAACAGACGTTCTCCAGCAGCATATAGGGTACGTTGGTCCGCTGCTGGGCCCGCAGAACGTTCCAGTGATCCTCCAGGGTCACCCCCGCCACGACCTCGCAGCCGACCGCGATCCCAGCCTCCATGGCCCCGATGGCCATCGGCGCATGCCACTCCCAGGGCGTCGCAATGATCACAGCATCCAGCCCCCCGGCGGCCAACATCTCGCGCCAGCTCTCATGCGATCCGGTCCACAGACGCGGGGCCGGCTTGTTGGCCTCAATGAACTGTTCCAGGGCTCGGTCCAGCGTCCATTGTTCCAGGTCACACAGGCCGACGACTTCGACATCGTCACGGCGGACCAACTCGCGCAACAGGACGCGGCCCCGCATTCCGACCCCGATCATCGCCAGGCGAAGCCGCGTGTTGGCACCCTGCCGACGGGCCGTGCGGGCACTGGCTTTTCCAGCCACCAGGCTTCCTCCGGCTGCAACCGCCGTCCCCGCCAACACATCCCGACGGTTCATGGTCCGACTCTCCTGCGAAACTGATGACGCGCGAGGTGAACCCGAACTGCTCTCGGGGCAAGCCCGCAGTTGACATTATCGGCCCGGGGACCGACACCCCGCGCCCATGATTTCCCGCTATTCCCGCCCCGAAGCCGTCGCCATCTGGTCCCAGGAAACCAAGTACCGGATCTGGTTCGAGATCGAAGCCCACGCCGCCACCAAAATGGCCGCGCTCGGTGTCATCCCCGCCGATGCCGCTGCGGCGATCTGGGCCAAGGGCAAGGACGCCGTCTTCGATGCGGATCGCATCGACGAGATCGAGCGCACGACCAAGCACGACGTCATCGCCTTTCTCACCCATGTGGCCGAGATCGTGGGCGACGAAGCCCGCTTCCTGCATCAGGGCATGACGTCGTCGGATGTGCTGGACACCTGCTTCGCCGTTCAACTGGCCCGCTCTTCCGACCTCCTCATCGCCGGCGTCGACCGCGTTCTGGCGGCGCTGGAGGCACGCGCGCGCGAACACAGGTTCACCCCCCAGGTCGGACGTAGCCACGGCATCCATGCCGAGCCGATCACCTTCGGCCTCAAGCTGGCCGGTTATCACGCCGAGTTCCAGCGCGCGCGCCGGCGCCTGGTCACGGCCCGCGAAGAGATCGCCACCTGCGCCATCTCGGGGGCCGTCGGCACCTTCGCCAACGTCGATCCTGCGGTGGAACAGTACGTCGCCGATCAGATGGGGCTGGCCGTCGAGCCGGTCTCGACCCAGGTGATCCCGCGCGACCGCCACGCCGCCTATTTCGCGGCTCTGGGCGTCGTCGCCTCGTCAATCGAGCGCCTGGCCACTGAGATTCGCCACCTTCAGCGGACCGAGGTGCTGGAAGCCGAAGAGTTTTTCGACAAGGGCCAGAAGGGCTCGTCGGCCATGCCGCACAAGCGCAATCCGATCCTGACCGAAAACCTCACCGGCCTGGCCCGGCTGGTGCGCTCAGCGGTCGTGCCCGCCATGGAGAACGTCGCCCTCTGGCACGAGCGCGACATCAGCCATTCGTCGGTCGAGCGCGGGATCGGCCCGGACGCCACCATCCATCTGGACTTTGCCCTGCACCGTCTGGCCGGCGTCATTGAGCGGCTGAACGTCTACCCAGACAATATGGACAGGAACCTGGACCGCCTCGGCGGTCTGGTCCATTCCCAGCGCGTCATGCTGGCCCTGACCCAGGCGGGGGTGTCGCGCGAGGACGCCTATGCCGCGGTTCAGGAGAACGCCATGAAGGTCTGGCGCGGCGAAGGCCGGTTCCTGGACTTCCTCAAGGCCGACGACCGCGTGATCCTGTCGGGCGCCGATCTGGAGGCACTGTTCGACCTCGGCTACCACACCAAACACGTCGACACGGTCTTCGCACGGGTGTTTGGTAAGGCTTGATGCAACTTCGGCTTAATCCTTCACTCGACCTGAAAGCCGCCTCGCAGACCTATGCCCGCGACGGGCTGGTCCAGATCCCGAACATCCTGGAGCCGCACCTCGCCGAAGATCTCCGGCAGATGCTCGAGACCACCTTGCCCTGGGGCATTGCCTTTCAGGGAGCGGCCGGTCCTCAAGTCTATGATCAGAATGCCCTGAAGACCCTTCCTCAAGATCAGATACGCGCCGATCTCCGATCCGCCCTGGACCGGACCTCGCGAGCCTACGGGTTCATGTACCTGTCCTATCCGATGATCACCGCCTATTTGCAGAATCGCGACCCGGGCCACGCCATCCACCGCGTGACTGAATTCATCGCCAGTCAGGAGTTCATCGGCTTGGGGGCCAGGCTGACGCGTGACGACGACGTCTACAAGGCAGACGCCCAGGCCACGATGTACCGACCGGGGGACTACATCGGTCTGCACAATGATATCGGGACCGAGAAGAGCGATCGGTTGGCGGCCTACACCATCGGCCTGACCCCGGAGTGGCGACCCGATTGGGGCGGACAACTGCTTTTCCACGACGATCAAGGTGATGTCCTGCGCGGCTACGCGCCACGGTGGAACACCCTGACGGTGTTCAAGGTGCCGCGCCTCCACTCCGTCGCCCCGGTCTCGGCCTATGCGGTTGGCAAACGGCTGTCGATCGTCGGCTGGTTCAGGAACCGCGGCCAGGCCTGATTTGCGGGCCCGCCCCGTCACCGCCTCGATACCCCGAACAACGAAGGCCGCCTCCAAGGGCGGCCGCGTTGACCCATTCGGGAAGGATGCGGCCTATTCGCCGCTCTTGATCTGCTCGCGGGCGACGGCCATCAGCTCGTCCATCTTGGAGCGCAGCTCACCTTCCGACACACCCAGGCCCGAACCCGTCAGGTCCTGCATCACCTTGCGGAACACATCTTCGTCACCCGGCTGTTCGAAGTCGGACTTGACCACGGCCTTGGCGTAGTCGCCGCGCGCCTCAGCGGCCAGACCCATCTTGTCGGCAGCCCATTCGCCCAGCAGGCGGTTACGGCGGGCGACGGCCTTGAATTCCTGTTCCTGATCCAGGGCGAACTTGGATTCGAAGCCTTGTTCGCGCTTGTCGAAGGTCGTCATGGTCGGGGCAGTCTCTCAGGAAAAGGAAGCGATCTCATATAGAGCGTCCCCGCCGCTTTCAATCGTAACCGACACTGTGTCCACATACGATTTGCGACTGTGGCCCAGAAAGCCCTCGACAGGCTTCGCAATTGCGGAATCCGGCCCGTTCGGCTAGAGGCCGGACCCGACCCTTTCTCTCCGAAACCCGAGTCGCCGCCGCCCTGCTCAGGGTGCCCCGGTGATGCGCCGGGTTCCTCAAGGAGCCGCCATGACTGGCCGCAACAAGAAGAAGATCTACGAAGGCAAGGCCAAGATCCTGTACGAGGGTCCCGAGCCCGGCACCCTGATCCAGTATTTCAAGGACGACGCCACCGCCTTCAACGCCCAGAAGAAGGCGGTGCTGGAAGGCAAGGGGGTCATCAACAACCGCATCTCCGAGTTCGTGATGACGCGGCTGAATTCGATTGGGGTCCAGAACCACTTCATCAAGCGGCTGTCGCTGCGCGAGCAGCTGATCAAGGAAGTCGAGATCATCCCGCTGGAGGTGATTTGCCGGAACGTCGCGGCCGGCTCCCTGTCCCAGCGCCTCGGGATCGAGGAGGGCACGCCCCTGCCCCGCTCGATCATCGAATTCTGCTACAAGAACGACGAACTGGGTGACCCGATGGTCACTGAAGAGCACATCACCGCCTTCAACTGGGCATCGACCCAGGAGCTGGACGACATCCTGGCCATGACGGTGCGCGTCAACGACTTCCTGACGGGCCTGTTCGCCGCCGTCGGCATCCAGCTGGTCGATTTCAAGATCGAGTTCGGGCGCATCTACGAAGGCGATTTTGCCCGCGTCATCCTGGCTGACGAAATCAGCCCGGATTCCTGTCGTCTGTGGGACATGATGTCGGGCGAGAAACTGGACAAGGACCGCTTCCGCCGCGACCTCGGCAACGTCATCGAAAGCTATACCGAGGTCGCGCGCCGCCTCGGCATCATGAAGGACATGCCAACCGTCATCCAGGGAGGACTGCACTGATGGCCAAGGTCAAGGTTCACGTCTTCCTCAAGCCGGGCGTCCTCGATGTTCAGGGCAAGGCCGTCGAGGGTGCGCTGAAAGGTCTGGGATGGGGCGGCGTCGCCGACGTCCGCGTCGGCAAGCTGATCGAGTTCGACTACGACGGCGATAATGTCGAGGCCGAGGTCAAGCGGATGTGCGAGACGCTGCTGGCCAACACCGTGATCGAGAGCTACCGGATCGACGTCGCCTAGGTGCAGATCCGCGCCGAAAAGTCCGGCGACATCGCCGCCATTCGGGCCGTCACCGAACGCGCCTTCGACGGCCATCCGCACAGTGACGGCTCTGAGCCGGCCATCATCGAGCGCCTGCGCGCCGCCGGCGCGCTAAGCGTTTCACTGATCGCAATTGAAGGCGACCCGACAATCGGTCACATCGCCATCTCGCCGGTCGACTGGGCCGGCGGCGACGGCTGGTTCGGCCTGGGGCCTGTGTCGGTCGATCCGGCGCATCAGCGGGCGGGCGTCGGCTCAGCCCTGATCACCGCCGCTCTGGATCAGATCCAGCAAGACGGCGCCTCAGGCTGTGTCCTGGCGGGCGATCCAGCCTACTATGAGCGCTTCGGCTTCCGCGCCGATCCACGCTGGACCTTCCAAGGACTGCCCCCCCGAGTATTTCCTCGCGTTGGCCTTCGGGTCGGCCGAGGGGTCAGGCGCGGTGCGCTACCACCCCGCCTTCGGGTAGGTCGGACCTTCGGGGAGACCTGGGGCTGACAGGGCCGTCACTCCTGAAACCGCGCCGGCAGTGCCCTAGATGCGCGCCAGAATCTCTTCCCTTCGCGCTTCAACCAGACCGCGATCCGCCGACTCGCTGAGCACCAACCCGTCGCCGGGGCCGATCGCCAGAACCAGCTTGTAGTAGGGATCCCCATCGGAATCTCGCGCCCTGATGACCTCGATGTCTCGCAGCGTCGACGGCGTCAACGTCTCGCGACGGCGACGCCACATCCAGGTTCTCGTCAGCTCGGCCCGTCCGCGCTCGATGATCAGGCAGGTCCGCGGCAACGCCAGGGTCTGGCTCATCAGCACGAGGCCGCCCATCCAGAACATCAGCAGGACACCGGCTTCCGTGAGGGGATCGAACTGACCGAACCCTCCGTCGCGACCATACAGGTAGGTAAAGACCAGCAGCCCGCCGATCCACGCGGCACCGAACACCCACCCGACGATGGGCCAGTCATTGCGGATGGTCAGCGGCGTCGTCACACGGCAAGAATAGCGCAACACATCGAACAGCCGGTTAAGCCGGATCTGGAACCGGCCAGGCCGCAGGAGATCGCATGACCTTCACCGTTACCTCCAACGACATCACCGACGGTGCCGTCCTTCCCGACGGCCAAGTCTATGCCGGGGGCAACCAGTCGCCCCATCTGAAGTGGTCCGGCGCACCTGAGGGCACGAAATCCTACGCCGTCACCTGTTTCGACCCGGACGCCCCCACCGGTTCGGGATTCTGGCACTGGACGGTCGCCAACATTCCGGCAGACGTGACCGAACTGGCCACCGGCGCTTCGGGCACCACCATGCCCATCGGGTCGGTCGAAGGTCGCACGGACTTCAGCCCCTCGATCTATGGCGGCGCGGCTCCGCCCAAGGGCCACGGCCCGCATCGCTACATCTTCACCGTCTATGCAGTGGATGTGCCGCACCTGGACCTGACGGTCGACAGCTCAGGGGCCTTCTTCGGCTTCAATATGCACTTCCACGCCCTGGCCAAGGCGTCGATCACCTGCACCTACGAGAACCAGGGCTGACGGTCGTGAGGTCGCTGGCGAGCCTGGCTCTGATCGCTCTGGCGCTCGGCGCAACGCCCGTCGCCGCCCAGCCAATTTCTGAACAGTCGCGCGACTTGCCGGTCGCCCCGGTCACGTTGCCCGTCACCAGCCCTTGGCGCGAGGCCGTCGTCCGGCTCGCCGACGCACAGTTCCATCACCCGAGCTGGGGCTATCGTCACGCCGAGCGCAACTACGTCTTGGCCTGGCATCTCACGCGTGCCGAGGCCCTGAGTGTCGATGACGACGTCCTGTTTGCCGCCGCCCTGCTGCACGACTGGGGCGGTCTTGCCCCTTTCGAGGTCGAGGGCACGCCGCACCAGATCCGATCCGTCGAGCTGGCCGAGGCCTTTCTGCGCGAGGCCGGCTTTCCGATGGAGAAGTGGCCCACCGTTCGAGACGCCATCCTCGGTCACGTCCCTGCCGGTCAGCCGACGACACCCGAGGGCATCGTGCTCCACGACGCGGACCTCCTCGACTTCATGGGTGCCGCGGGCGTGGCCCGCTTCTTCGGCGCTCCGTCCGACGAGCCCAATCTGGATCAGGGCGTTTCGTACATTGAGAACTTTGGCCTGACCCTCGGCGACCGCCTCCTGACCGAAACGGCACGCCGGATGGCCGAACCGCGCCTCGCCTATATGCGCGATTTCCTCGAACAGCTTCGCCGAGAACTCCCGCCCGGTACTCGGCCCTGACAGCGCCGCTGAATCCTGCTAGACGCCCGCGCCATGAGCGCCGCCGTCATCGTTTTCCCCGGTTCCAACTGTGATCGCGATTGCAAGGTCGCCGTCGAACGCTCGACCGGCCAGCCGGTCGAGATGGTCTGGCATCAGGAAACCACCCTGCCCAACGGCCTCGATCTGATTGTCCTGCCTGGCGGCTTTTCGTACGGCGATTATCTGCGCTGCGGAGCGATGGCGGTGCAGTCTCCGGTCATGCAGGCGGTCAAACAGGCCGCCGACGCCGGCGTCACCGTCGTGGGCATCTGCAACGGCTTCCAGATCCTGTGCGAGGCCGGAATGCTGCCGGGTGCTTTGCTGCGCAATGCGGGCTTGAAATATGTCTGCAAGCCCATCGCTCTGACCGTCGCCAACGGCCAGACCCGCTTCACCTCTGGCTATCAGGGCCAGCGCGAGGTGGTGATGACCCAGGGCAATGGTGACGGCAACTTCTTCGCCGACGCCGAAACCCTGGCTCGCCTCGAAGGCGAGGGCCAGGTGGTGTTCCGCTACGTCGACAACCCCAACGGCTCGGTCAATTCGATCGCCGGGATTCAGAACGCCGCCGGCAACGTGCTTGGCATGATGCCCCACCCGGACCGCGCCTTCGAGGCCGAGCTGGGTTCGGCGGACGGTGCGGTGTTGTTCCAGTCGATCTACGCGGCGGCCTGACCCCGCTTACCTTTGCTTCCGAGTCCGGCTAGAAGGCCGGGCCATGAGCGCTCCCCAAAAGACCATGGCCGAACTGGCCGCCGACTACGGCCTGTCGCCCGCTGAATATCAGGTCGTCCTTGACCGTCTGGGCCGCGAGCCCAACCAGGTCGAACTGGGCGTGTTTTCGGTCATGTGGTCCGAGCACTGCTCGTACAAATCCTCGAAGGTCCACCTGGGCAAATTCCCGACGACCGGCGAGCGCGTCATCTGTGGTCCGGGTGAGAACGCCGGGGTCATCGACATCGACGACGGCGACGCCTGCATCTTCAAGATGGAGAGCCACAACCACCCCTCCTACATCGAGCCCTATCAGGGCGCAGCCACCGGCGTCGGCGGCATCATGCGCGACGTCTTCACCATGGGCGCGCGCCCCGTCGCCCTTCTGAACGCCCTGCGCTTCGGCGACCCCGCCCACGAAAAGACGCGCCGTCTGGTCAGTGGTGTCGTCTCGGGCATCGGCGGCTATGGCAACTGCGTCGGCGTCCCGACCGTGGCCGGCGAGACCAACTTCCACGCCGGCTACAACGGCAACATCCTGGTCAACGCCATGTGCGTGGGCCTGGCCAAGGCCGACAGCATTTTCTATTCGGCGGCACCCGCCGCAGGCTTCAGCGTGGTCTATTTCGGCTCCAAGACGGGCCGCGACGGCATCCATGGTGCCACCATGGCCTCGGCAGAGTTCGACGAAGACTCCGACGAGAAGCGCCCCACCGTCCAGGTCGGTGATCCGTTCGCCGAAAAGCTGCTGATCGAGGCGACGCTGGAGCTGATGGCGTCCGGCGCGGTCGCCGCCATTCAGGATATGGGTGCCGCCGGCCTGACCTCCTCCTCGGTCGAAATGGCCGGCAAGGGCGGCGTCGGCATCGAGCTGAACATGGACGCCGTGCCCCAGCGCGAAACCGGCATGACCGCCTATGAGATGATGCTGTCCGAGAGCCAGGAGCGGATGCTGGCGGTGCTCAAGCCCGGCCGCGAGGAAGACGGCCGTCGCATCTTCCAGAAGTGGGGCCTGGACGCCGCCGTCATCGGTGTCACCACCGACACCGGGCGATTGGTGCTCAAGCATCACGGCGAAACCGTCTGCGACGTGCCGCTGGCCCCGTTGTTCGACGACGCGCCGCTGTATGACCGCCCGTGGGTCCAGCCCGACCTGCACCCGCGCCTCGATCCCAAGGACGTTCCTGCCCCCGACAGCTGGCCCAATGCGGTGCTCTCCGTCGTCTGCTGCCCGGACATGGCATCCAAGCGTTGGATCTGGGAACAGTACGACCGCCACGTCATGGCCGACACGCTGCAGGATTCCGCCACCGGGGCCGACGCCGGCGTCGTGCGCGTCCACGGCACCGACAAGGGCCTGGCTGTCACCTCGGACTGCACCCCCCGCTACGTCCAGAACGACCCCTATGAGGGCGGCAAACAATGCGTCGCCGAAGCCTGGCGCAACCTGACCGCCGTGGGCAGCCGCCCCATCGCCATCACCGACAACCTGAATTTCGGCAACCCGCAGCGCCCCGAAATCATGGGCCAGATCGTGCGTGCCATCGACGGCATGGCGGAGGCCTGCGGCGCGCTGAACTTCCCCGTCGTGTCCGGCAACGTCAGCCTCTACAACGAGACGAACGGGGCCGCGATCCCGCCGACCCCGACCGTGGGGGCCGTCGGCCTTCTGCCCAACTATGACGTCACCGTCGGCTTCGGGGGCATGGCTGAAGGCGATGTCCTGGTCCTCATCGGCGAGACGCGCGGTGAACTGGGGGCATCGATCTATCTGCGTGAGGTTCTGGGCCGCGAGGACGGTGCCCCGCCGCCCGTGGACCTGGCGCTGGAGAAGAAGACCGGCGATTTCGTGCGGAGTCTAATCGAAGCTGGTGAGCTGACCTGTGTGCACGACCTGTCCGACGGCGGCCTCATCGGCGCCGCCGCCGACATGGCGCTCGCCAGCGACTGCGGCATCGAGCTGGACGCCACCAGCGAAACCCATGCCCACGTCTTCCTCTTCGCCGAGGATCAGGCCCGCTATCTGGTCGCAGTCCCCGACGCCACCGCCCTGATCGAACAGGCGCAATCTGCGGGCCTTCACGCCTCCGTCGTCGGTCGCGCGACCGGCACCGACTTCGCCTCAGGCGACCTGTTCTGCATCCCGCTCACCCACCTGCGCGAAATGCACGAGGCGTGGTTGCCCGCCTATATGGAGGGTCCCGCATGATCCGCGCCCTTGTCCTGTGCGCGCTGGTGCTGAGTGCCTGCGCACCCGTGACCCCGGTCGATCCCGTCGAGGATGGCACCGTCGTCTGCGACATCACCGTCTCCTTCGGCAGCTATGCCATGGGCGTCGATCACGAGCTGAAAACCCGCATCCACGCCCTGATCGCCGCCGATCCGGGCGTCGACGACGCCGAGGAGCGCCCTTGGGGGCGCGAAGGCGAATCCAACCTGTGCATCCAGGCATCCAGCCCGGTCGCCGCCGACCGCCTGTTCAACCAGATCGCCGCCATGATCCCCGAAACCAGTGAACGCGCGCCCACCACCGTCACCCACCGCGATGGCCGCACGGACGCCTCCGGGCCGCCGCCACAGTGGAATTGATGAATCGCGTCCTGCTCTTGCTGGCGTCGTCGACCCTGCTCGCCGCCTGCGAGGGCGGCGGCGATCCGGTCGAACAGGCGCTGCGCGAAGAATCCGCCAACAACCACGCCGAGGCCGAGTTCGCGCGCCAGCAGCAAGAGGCAGTCGGTGCCGCCGCCGAAGCCGAGCGTCAGGCCGAGATCGCGCGGCTTGATCGCGACATCGTCGTCGCTCAGGCCGCGCTCAACGCCGCCCCCGATGCCGCGACCCGCGCCGCCGCCCGGACCAGCCTCGACCAAGCTCGCGCCGAACGCACCAGGCTTGAGGCCGGACGATAGGGTCTGCCTAAAGACAAAGACTTCCGTCACAGTCGGGCGCGTCCCGGCCATCCATCACGGCCATCGACACCGATTCATGCCGTTCCGACGCCGGCGGCGAATGGCCCCTCGGGACAAGCCCGGCGGCGGCGAGTCTGAAGATGCAGGGCCGGTCAAATTGAATCCTGCTCCATCCATCCCCGCCCGCCGAAACCGGGTTAGACTGTCCTTGTCTCAAATAGTGCACCCCAGGGTGCAAAACCGACCAGGAGCAGCGCATTAAAAAACAAAGGCGTACGCCGAATTAGTGCACCTATTGCACTTAGTGCACCCTGAATTCACAGTGCACTATTCCAGACTGGGGCCAGCGATTGGGTCCCGCCCTATGCCCGCAACCGTTTCATCCCGCGCGGCGCGAGCTTGCCGGCCTGGGCGCGCTTGCCCAGCCAGTCACGCCAGTCCGGCCATTGCCGCGTGCGTCCGCCCGACTCCGGCCAGGTTGGGCCTGTTTCAGCAGAAAAGACAGATAAATCGGCCATGCCTTTCTTATCCGACGTCAGCTTCACGCCCTTGCCGCGCGGCATCTCCGGCAGTTCGGCCAACGGGAAGACCAGGACCTTTCCGGCCTTGCCAAGCACCGCGACATGATCGCCGTCGGCCGGGGTGCAGACCTTGGCCACGCCGTTCATCAGCTGCTTGCCCGCGCGCCGGGCCGACAGGGCCTCGTCCTCGGGCAGGATGAAGCCGTAGCCGGCCTCGGACGCCATCACCAGCTTGCGGCCGGGCTGATGCGCCATCACCGCGACCAGTTCGGCCCCCTCCTCCAGATCGAGCATCAGCCTCAGCGGCTCACCGTGCCCGCGCCCGCTCGGCAGCTTGTCGCAGCCCAGAGTGAAGGCCCGCCCGTCCGAAGCGAAGATCAGCAGCTTGTCCGTCGTCTCGGCCGGAACCAGCCAGGCCAGCCGGTCGCCCTCCTTGAACTTCAGCTCGGACGGGTCCTCGACCTTACCCTTGGCCGCCCGGATCCAGCCCCGCTCGGACAGGACCACCGTAATCGCCTCGCGCACGATGAAGGCTTCGACGGGGGCCGCTGCCGCCGTCTCGGCCACCTCGCCGAAGCTGGACCGCCCCAGCACGCCGCTGGGGCGTTCCGCCTGGCCGGCATCACCCGCCGCCAGCTGTTTCCTGACGTCCTTGAGGCCAGTCCCGACCAGCTTCCACTGCTTACGGTCGCTGTCGAGCAGCTCGGCGATCCCGGCCCGCTCTTCCATCAGCTCGCCATGCTCGCGCTTGAGGCTCATTTCCTCCAGTCGCGCCAGATTTCTGAGGCGCGTATCGAGGATATAGTCGGCCTGCATCTCGGTCAGGCCAAAGCGGGCGATCAGCTCGGCCTTGGGATGCTCGGCCTCCCGCACGATGCGGATCACCTCATCCAGATTGAGGAAGGCGATCAGCAGGCCATCCAGCAGGTGCAGCCGCCGTTCGATCTTCTCGAGCCGGAAGCGCGCCCGCCGCACCAACACCTCGCGCCGGTGATCCAGGAAGGCGGTCAGACAGGCTTTCAGCCCCATCACTCGCGGCGCACCCGACGCATCCAGGACGTTCATATTGACCGAGAACCGGTTCTCCAGCGCCGACAGCCGGAACAGGCTTTCCATCAGATGTTCGGGCTCGACCGTGCGGCTCTTGGGCTCCAGCACGATGCGCAGATCCTCGGCGGATTCATCGCGCACATCGGCCAGCAACGGCGCCTTTTTGGCCTCGATCAGCCCGGCCAGATCCTCGATCAGCTTGCCCTTCTGGACCTGATACGGAATCTCGGTGATGACGATCTGCCAGGTGCCCCGGCCCAGATCCTCGACCGCATGGCGCGCCCGCACCCGGATCGAGCCACGCCCGGTTTCATAGGCCTCCTGGATGGCCGCAGCCCGCTCGACGATGATGCCGCCGGTCGGAAAGTCCGGCCCCGGCACATGGGCCATCAGGGCCTCGGTCGAGACCTGCGGATCGTCCAGAATGGCCAGGCAGGCGTCGATCAGCTCCATGGCGTTGTGCGGCGGGATCGAGGTCGCCATGCCCACGGCGATGCCCGCCGCGCCATTGGCCAGCAGGTTCGGGAAGCCCGCCGGCACCACCACCGGCTCTTCTTCCTCGCCATCGTAGGTCGGGCGGAAGTCGACGACGGCCTCGTCGATGCCGTCCATCAACAGCGCCGCCGCCTCCGTCAGCCGGCACTCGGTGTAGCGCATGGCCGCCGGGTTATCGCCGTCGATATTGCCGAAGTTCCCCTGGCCGTCGATCAGCGGATAGCGCTGGGCGAAGTCCTGCGCGAGGCGCACCAGAGCGTCATAGATCGACTGGTCACCGTGCGGGTGAAAGCTGCCCATCACCTCGCCGACAACCTTGGCGCATTTCTTGGCCGCCCCCTCCGGGTTCAGCCGCATCCGGTGCATGGCATAGAGCAGCCGCCGGTGAACCGGCTTCAGACCATCGCGCACATCTGGCAGGGCGCGCGACGAGATGGTCGACAGGGCGTAGGCAAGATACCGCCGCGACAGCGCCTCGGAGAGCGGCTCGTCAACGATGCGGCCGCCGTCATCGGGCGGAGGCGTCAAAAGAGTCATGGCGGTGATCTAGCGGATTCTTATCGTCCCCGCATGGCCCCCGGCCTAAAGAAGGCCCGCCGCGCCCAGCTTTTCCACAAGCCGCTCGCGCGCCTCCGGCAAGGGCTTGTCCATCGGGTGGAAGACGTGCCGTTCCAGGAAATGCCCGGTCAGGGCAAAGCCCTTGCCGATATCGCCGCGCTCCAGTGGATTGCGGCCCGACACCAGAAACGGCGGCAAGGCCAATAGCCGGCCGGCATAGGGAGCACCCGCCTCGATACAGACCGCGTGGCCGGTACGAGGACTGACCCAGGCGAGGTTCTGGTTTGAGCCCGTGACCGCACAGACCTTCAGGTCAAGCCCGAAGCCGAGCGTGTCGAGCAGCCCCAACTCGTACCGGACGAACACCGCCGGCCAGACCTCACGATGAACCAGTGCATCGCTCAGGGCCTCAAGTCCGAGGAAGGCTCCCGGATGCGGCTCGCGCTCATGCAGGGCCCCTTGCGCCATGGCCGCCGCCGCCGTCAGGCCCTGCAAGGCCAGCGGATCGTCGAACAGCGCCGCCGCGCCCTCTCCCACCGGCTCCAGCCGGACCGAGCCAAGGTGCTCCGTCGTCCGGGCTCGGTAATCTGCCAGCACCCGCGACCCGGGCTGAAGGTGGGGCTTCATCTTGCGAGAGGCCCCGCCCGCCACATAGGCGAGGACGCGCCCATGCGCGCGGGTCAACAGATCCACCAGCGCCCCGGTCTCTCCATGAGAGCGGGCAGCCAGCACAAAGGCGTCGTCCTGGAATTCCATGGCTGATTATTGCGCGAACGCGCATCCCGTCGCCGAGGCGATATAACCGTAGGTCGTCGGCTCCATCTGCGGCTCGACATGGTCGCCGGAACAACTGACCGATGCCCCGTCGGCCAGCCTCACCAGCACCATGCCCCCACCCTCGCAGGTCACGGGCACGCGGGCTGCCCAGACATGGCCTTGCCGCTCCATCGCGACACTCTGGTCGCACAAAAGCAGCTGGGCTCCGCTGATTTCGGTCTCATGCGACAAAACGCGGTACTCGACCTGCGGCGGTCCCCCACGGCTACAGGCCGAAAGGGCCAGGGCGGACAGGATCACGGCTCGACGTATCACGGCTGCTCCACGGCAACGTCGGCGGCCCGGATACGCGCCGTCATGTCCCGCGCCAGGGCGTTCGGGATCGGGAACGTCAGGGCGTAGTAGGCGATCCGCCAGGTTCCGTCGTCCCCGCGCACCAGAACGCCCGTTCCCCGGCTCGTGCCATAGCTTTCACTGTCCAGAATTTCGTCGAACCAGGCCACACAGGCGCAGTCGGTCGGCGCGATCGAAATATGGCGCTGACGCGGCACATAGGTCCAGCCGCGCCCCTGGGAGAAATAGGGCTCGGCGAACGCCCGAAACTCCGTCAGCGTCCACAGCTCGGTCGCATCGGTGCCGCGATAGACGGCGTCCGGCGTGAACAGGGCGAAATAGGTCGGGCCGTCTGCGGCGGACGCCGCCTGATGCAGCCGGTCCAGTGTCTCGGCAATCGGCAGAGTCGCAACCGTCAGGGGTTCGATGAGGGGTAGCGGGACGGGCTGGGTTGCCTCCCACGCCTTGATCTCATCGGTCATGCCACGCGCCAGGTCATTGGGGATCGGGTAAGTCAGGGCGTTGCGCCAGATGCGCCAGTCGCCGTCCTCCGAGCGGTGGACGACGGCCGTGCTGACAGCCGTTCCGTAGCTTTGGGAGTCCAGCACCTGATCGACCCAGGCCAGGCATTCACAAGGGTCTGGGGCCATGTAGATTCGGCGCTCGCGCGCGGAATAGGTCCAGCCTTCTCCCCGTTCGAAATACGGCGTCACAAACGCGACGAACGCGTCGTGATCCCACCGCTCGGAGATGTCGTTCCCGATCCAGATCACGTCCGGATCCAGTCGACCTAGATAGGCCCCGGCATCGGCGTGGATCGCTGCGGCATCGAGGGCATCGAGCGAGGCGGCGATGCGCTCGGCATCACGCATCTGCAATGGCGGAGAACCCGCCGTGAGAATGGTGGCCACCAGCCCCAATGAAACCGATCCAGCCATACGCCGCACCCCAATAACACGTCTGCCCTAGCGCCAGTCAGGATTGTAGGGAATCCTTGCCGCTCGTCATGCGAGATACACATGACGATCAGCAGCCAAGAGTAAGCCCGTGTCGGAGTCGGATGTCGAGGTTTCCCCCGGATTGCGATGGGAAAATGCGGGAGCGCGGCAGCGACGGAGACGCACCTGGCCGGCGCTCTTGTTTACCGCCCTTTTCGTCGGTGGACTGACCATCGCCATCGGGTTTAGCATTCTGACTGTCGGTCGCTCTGGTTCAGGCAGCAGCCTGTACGGAGAGTCGTTCCACATTCCGGCGGTGGCAATCATTGCCTGCGTGGCGGCGTGCCTGGGGACGCTCGCCGTGAGTTCCTTTCTCAAGTCCCGCCAACTGCGCCCACAGTTTGTCCGGAATTTCAGCGTGCTTATTGCCGTGAGCTCGGTCGCGTCACTGGCGCTCATCCAGGCGGATCGTCTGGGCTACGTGATCGACTACAGCAACCGGGCTCCGCCCATGGAACAAGCCGCAGCCATCAATGACGTCTATGCTGATCGGGTCCTGCAAGCATCAACGCGCTTGAACCAGAACCTGGAGGAGATCTTCGGCCACGAGGGCCTGCTGGTCACTCACCTCCCCGGCCCCCAAAGCCTCCCTGATCTGCGGAGACGGCTCGCCGACTCGCGGGTAGCGGTCAAACAGTTTGACGTGGATGTGCAGGCGGCTCGTGCCGAGGTCTGGGCGAACCTAGACGCCGCCACGTTGAACCCCTTCGAGCGCGAATCGATCCGCAATATGTTCGAAGAAGGCTTCTCCCAGGCTGATGAATTTCATCGTCGGGAGACGGAGCTTGCTGAGCGGATGCTTCGCGATATCGGCTTTCAGCTCGATCTTCTGGAACGCGAACGTGGCGGTTGGCGACTGTCAGGCAACATGATCGTGTTCGATCATCCGACCGTCCTTCGAGAGTTCAATCAGACGCAAGCCGAACTGATGGAGACCCAAGCCACGATGACCGCCCTTCGGCAGACGGCCAACACAGCACAGAATCGGTACGCGCCGCGTTAGATCCAAACGGTCTTCGTCTCGTCGGCGTGGTCACAGCCTGACTGGCGGGGGGCCGTTCCCCTGTCTTGAGGCGGTCATCCTCAAGGGCCGGCCCTGATGGTGCATCCTGAGCAACCTTAGACGTCGAAGTCCAGGCCGACCTGCCCATAGAGATCGCGGCGCTCCGCCCAACGCTCGTCGGTCTTGACGGTGAGGAACAGGTGGACCTTGCGGTCCATCAGCTCGCCCAGTTCCTCGCGTGCGGCTTGGCCGATCCATTTCAGGGTCTGGCCGCCCTTACCCAGCACGATGGCACGCTGGCTGTCGCGCTCAACATAGATGGTCTGCTCAATGCGGACCGAGCCATCCGGCCGGTCCTCGAACGCCGTCGATTCGACGGCTGCGGCATAGGGCAGTTCATCGTGGACCCTGAGATAGATCTTCTCGCGCGTGATCTCCGCGGCCAGCAGCCGCATCGGCAGATCTGCGGCCTGGTCCTCGGGATAGAGCCACGGCCCCTCGGGCATCAGGGCGGCCAAGCGGGCCTTCAGATCATCGACGCCGGAGCCCTGGGTGGCAGAGATCATGAAGACCTCGCTGTAGGCTCCGGTGTCGAAATAGCTCTGAGTGACGGCCAACAGACTGTCGCGCTTGATCCCGTCGATCTTGTTCAGAGCCAGAATAGCCTGGGTCTCGCTAGCTTTGAGGCCCTCGGTGATGGCTTGCGCGTCCTCGATCTGCCGGTGGTCTGCTGCCTTCGCGTGGCCTTCGCGCACGGCCAACTCGGACTGGACATCGACCAGGTGGACGACGGCATCGGCATCTTCGGCTCCGCCCCAGGCCGAGGCCACCATCGCCCGGTCCAGACGGCGGCGCGGCTTGAAGATTCCGGGCGTGTCGACCAGCACGACCTGGCTGTCCCCAAGCACGAAGACGCCGCGCACGGGAAACCGCGTGGTCTGAACCTTTCGGGTGACGATGGAGATCTTCGACCCGACCAGACGATTGGTGAGGGTCGACTTCCCGGCGTTCGGGGCCCCGATAAGGGCAACGAATCCGGCTCGGCGGGTTTGGCTCATCTGGGCCCTTCGCGTTTGAGCAACATTTCCAGCGCGGCCGCCTTCTCTGCCGCCTGGCGGGAACGTCCCTGGCCCTGCTCAGGGTCAAAACCCTGGACAGATACCTCGACGACAAATTCCGGAGCATGGTCGGGTCCGGTCCGCCGAACGACCGCATAGGCCGGCAGCGGAAGGCCGCGGCCTTGTGCCCACTGCTGAAGCTCCGTCTTCGGATCCAGACCGCCGGCCTGGCCGATCGAGGCGAACTCATCGGACCAGACGCCCAGGAAGAAGGCTCGGGCGGTGTCGAGATCGGCATCGATATAGACCGCCGCCATCAACGCCTCGACCGCATCGCCGAGGATCGTCGCCTTGTCACGTCCGCCCGATTTCGTCTCGCCGGGCGATAGCCGCAGCGCCGGCCCAAGGCCGATCCGCCGCGCCACCCGGGCGCAGGCCTGCCCGTTCACCAGTGCCGCCAGGCGCGGCGACAGCACGCCTTCCCGCTCATCCGGATAAAGCGCCAGCAGCCGCTCGGCCGTAAGGAGCCCAAGGACACGATCGCCCAGGAACTCCAGTCGTTCATAGTGACGGGTCGGACGCGCGCCCTCAGTCACGCTCGGGTGCGTGAGGGCGCGCTCCAGGAGCTCGCGGTCCTTGAAAACATGGCCGATGCGCGCCTCAAGCTCCGCAACGGCCTTCTCGCGTGCGTTCATTCCAGGTTGGTGAAGAACCGCTCGGGACGAGCATGGGAGAACCAGCTCACTGGATTGATCAGGCTCGCGCCCGGCGTCCACGAGAACAGGATGATCTGTGCCTTGCCGACCAGATTTTCCTGCGGAACCAGACCGACGCCACCCGCTTCCCAGACATAACGGCTGTCCATTGAATCGTCGCGGTTGTCACCCATGACGAAGTAGTGGCCCGCGGGGACGGTGAAGACATCCGTGTCGTCACTGGGCGATCCCGGGCCGAAGTCCTGGATGCGGAACTCATGACCGCCCGGAAGCGTCTCGCGCAACTGGATCGGCGTCTGACCCTCAAAGGCACCGCGCACCTGCGTCGTCTCGACCACCAGATCCTGGACCGGCTGGCCGTTGATGTAGAGTTGGTTGGCGATCATCTGGACCGTGTCGCCGGGCACACCGATGATGCGCTTGATGTAGTCGGTATAGCCTTCGCCATCATTGTTCGGTCGCTTGAAGACAACAATGTCGCCTCGCGCGGCCTCGCGACCCAGAATACGGCCCTCAAACAGCGGCGGGCTGTACGGCATCGAGTGGCGCGAATAGCCGTAGCTCCACTTTGAAACGACGATGTAGTCGCCTTCGTAGAGATTGGGCTCCATCGAGGCCGACGGGATGGTGAACGGCTGGAAGAAGAACACCCGCACCACGAGCGCGATGAGCAGCGCATAGATGACCGTCCGGACGATATCGAGCAGTTCGGCGAAGAAGCCGCCGCTGGCACGCTCGGTGCGCTCCGGTTTGCCGCTGCGGCGCGACGTCGAGGCCGGTGCTGCATCATCGAATGGCGCATCGCCCTGATCGCTCCAGATCGGACGCTGGGTATTGGACGCGCTCGCGGCGGCGGCTCCGGCGGCAGCCCCGGCTACGACGACCCCGGCAGCCACGACGGCCGGGTCGATGCCTTGGTCCGTCGACACCGCGTCCTCCGTCACCGGGTCGGAAACCACCACAGGGGCCGGCTCGGGTTCGACCGGGGCTGTGACGACAGCCTCTTCTACGACCTCAACGGTCTGGGCCTCGACCACCGGCTCGGGTGTCGGCTCAGGCGCAGGCTCCGGTTCCGCGACTGCCACAGGCTCAACCGGCGCGGCTGCTTCGACAACTGGCTCGGACAAGGGTTCAGCAGCCACCTCGTGCACCGGCTCGGCGGAAACGTCGACCGGGGCCGGTTCAGTCGCAGCCGTGACCTCTACCGGCGCATTGGAACTCTCGGGTACCCCGACCGGAGCGTTGGAGGATTCGGCCACCATATCGGCGGGGTGATCCATCACCGCATCGGCCACCGGTTCGGGCGCCGCCTCGACAGGGGCCTCGACCTCTGCCACGGGCTCGACCGCAGCGACCGCGTCTTCGACCGTCTCGGTAGCGGCCACATCCGCCGTCGGCTCAGGCGTGGGCTCGGGCGCGGGCTCAGGCGTCGGCGATGCCACGGGCTCGTGGTCGTGCTCTGATGTGTTGTCTATTTCGCTCATGACGAGAACCCCGGCCCCGGAAAACGATACTGGCTAACGACTCATTATGACAGGGGCAAGGCTTCGATCACAACGAAGGCCTGGGCATAGGGGTGGTCGTCGGTTAGCGACAGGTGGATTCGGGCTTCATGTCGCTCGGGAAGGAGTCGCTTCAGGCGCTCCAGAGCGCCTCCGGTGAGCGCCAGGGTGGGCTGGCCGGACGGCAGGTTCACCACCCCCATATCACGCCAGTAGACCGCCCCGCGCATCCCCGTCCCCAACGCCTTGGCGCAGGCTTCCTTGGCCGCGAAACGCTTGGCATAGCTGGCGGCCCGGTCTGGTTTGCGCTCGGACCGGTGGCGCTCCAGCTCGGTGAAGCAGCGATGGGTGAAGCGATCGCCGAAACGGTCCAGGCTGCCCTGAATCCGCCGGATATCCGACAGGTCCGATCCGATCCCCAGGATCATGCCGGGATCTCCGCCCGACCGGCATCCATCGCCACGCGCATTTTTTCGATCGCGCCGTCCAGACCGACGAAAATGGCCTCTCCGATGAGGAAATGACCGATATTCAATTCAACCACTTGGGGAATTGCCGCCAGAACCGGGGCCGTCTCATAGTCCAGGCCGTGTCCGGCGTGGATTTCAAGCCCGAGTTCGGCCGCCTGAGCGGCCCCTGCCCTCAGTGCATCCAGCGCCGCCCCGGCCTCGCGCGTCCGGCCATCGTGCAGAAAATCACAGAAGGCCCCGGTATGCAGTTCCACCACCTGGGCACCGACAGCCGCCGCCGCCTCGATCTGGCGAGGATCGGCCCCAATGAACAGCGACACGCGGCTACCCGCCCCGCGCAGGTCTTCGACGGCGGAAGCGATCAGCCCCTGCTGAGCGACGACATCCAGACCACCTTCGGTCGTGCGCTCCTCCCGACGTTCCGGAACGAGACAGACGGCGTGGGGCCGATGGTCCAGGGCGATGGCAATCATTTCGTCGGTGACGGCCATCTCCAGATTCAGCGGCCGGCCCGAGGCGTCGAGCAGGTCGCTGAGCCGTTCGATGTCGAGATCCGAGATGTGACGGCGGTCCTCGCGTAGATGCGCCGTAATCCCGTCGGCACCGGCCAGGAGCGCGATCTGGGCCGCGCGCACCGGGTCCGGCAGGTCGCCGCCGCGCGCGTTTCGCACCGTCGCGACATGGTCGATGTTGACTCCAAGCCGCAGCGGCGCGGGCGTCACGCCTTCAGCCTCCGGCTGCCGGGATCCTCGACCGGCAAGGCGGCCAACTCCGGAGGCAGCTGATCGGCCGGATAGGCCGGTACCCTCATCGCCGCCAGGGCCACCAGTGGCACCCCTATGTCCACCTCACCGCCCGAACGATCCACCACACAGGCGGCCGCCACGACGTCGCCTCCGGCCCGTCGGATAGCCTCAATACATTCACGCGAGGACAGGCCGGTGGTGACGATGTCCTCGACCATCAGAACGCGCTGGCCCGGCTCAAGGCTGAAACCACGCCGCAGGGCGAATGCGCCGTCGACCCGCTCCACATACAGGGCCGGAACGCCCAGATGGCGGGCCGTCTCATAGCCCGGAATCACGCCTCCCATGGCCGGCGACACAACGATGTCGATCGGGCCGATCTCGGCCGTCACCTGGTCCGCAAGCGCCTTGCAGAGCCGGGCGCATCGCTCCGGGTGAGCGAACACGAGATTCTTCTGGAGGAAAACCGGGCTGTGCAGGCCCGATGACAAGACGAAGTGTCCTTCGCGCAGCGCCCCGACCGCGCGAAACTCATCCATCACCTCATCCAGGTGCATCTAGCTCTCCGGGCAGCGCGCGTTCATCTCGGCAGCCTGATAGGTCCATTCCATCGACTGCGGCTGGCCGTCGATGGTCCCTTCAATGCGCCCGGTCAAGACGTCGGCCCGGCGCGAATAGATGACGCGCTGGGGAAAATCGTTGTCGGGGTTCTCGAAGACGGCACTCTGCCCCTCCATCACCCTCAACGGAAAAACCACATTGGCTCCGGTCGGCTCATAGACGAAGGCGAGCCGCCCCTCGACCATCGTCATGACGGTGCGCTCGGACGACACCCGGTCGCCTCCCAAGCTGACGGTGGTGCCGAACAGGACGCCGCCTCGATCATCCGACCAGGTTTCCGCGACTTCTCTCCCGCCCCGACAAGACAGCCAGTAGCCGGCGAGCCAGTTCAGATCCGGCGGAGCCGGCGACGCGACCACCTGGGCAACCATTACCAACGCGGCCAGCATCCATGCCTCCGTCAGCGAGCCGCAAACCCGGCGATAACCTCACAGAACCATCGCCCTGCCGTCAGCGACGAGACGTCGCCCGGGTCCAGCGACGGATCGAATTCGGTCAGGTCGACGGCCCGGACCTTGGGGTGTGCTGCAATCGCGCGAGTGGCGTCAAAGAAGGCCTGAGCCGTCACCCCGCCTGGCCGTGCACCGGGCGCGGCCTGAAACTGGCTGCGATCAATCACGTCGATGTCGAAGTCCACATAGATCACGTCGCACAGGGCTGAGAGGCGCTCCAGTTCCTGGATCGCAACCACATCCAGGCCACGATCCCGGCATTCACGGGCCGTCCGTACCGAGATCCCGGCCGACCGGGCCTTCTCGTGGGCCTTGCGGGTATTGGCGAAGGGAGCCAGGCCGATCTGGCTGATCCGGTTGCCGTCCAGTCCGTCGTCGAGCAGGGCCTGGATGGGATTGCCGTTGGTCAGGCCACAGTCGGTGTCGCGAAGGTCGAAATGGGCATCCAGCGTCAGCACGCCGACGCGCGCCAGCGACGGATCGATGCCGTGGACGCCAGGACGCGTGACCGCATTGTTGCCGCCGGCCAGCACCACCAATCCACGGTCCGCCTGGGCCTCGACCGCCGTTCGCACAGGATCGAAGGCGTCGGCGGGCGAAGTTGCCTTCAGGAACACATCCCCGGCGTCATGGACCCGCAGCCCTGACAGATCGACCCGCGTTTCAAGGTCGTAGGTCGAAAATCTCGCAAAGGTCTGACGCAGCGCCTTCGGGCCGAGGTCGCACCGCCCAGGCGTCAGGGACCGCTCGTTCAACGGCGCGCCGATCAAGGCGATCGAGGCGTCGGGATGATCCCCGACCAGATCGGCGATGGAGGTCCAGCCGAGGCATTCAGACGTGCTCATGTCCATGGCCTAGCCTAGCTTCGCCGCGCCTGTCCATGTAGAGCAGCGCCCCATGTGGGATACGCTCCTGATCGACGGCCATGTGGCGACGATGGTGCCCGGCGAACAGCCTTATGGCGCGATCCGTGACGCCGCCCTGGGTATTGAAGCCGGACGCATCGCCTGGGTCGGCCCGCAAGCCGATCTTCCCGGTGCACCCCAGCAACTGGCCCATACGATCGAGTCGCTCGCAGGACGCTGGATCACGCCCGGACTCATCGACTGTCACACCCATCTCGTATTCGGCTCCAATCGGGCGGTCGAATGGGAAATGCGGCTGAACGGCGCGACCTATGAGGACATCGCCCGAGCCGGTGGCGGTATCCTGTCCAGCGTCCGGGCCACCCGCGCCGCCTCCCAGGCGGACCTCGCGGCCTCAGCCCAGCGCCGCCTCGACTCCCTGTGCGCCGCCGGGGCCACCACCGTCGAGGTCAAGTCCGGATACGGGCTGGGCCTGGACAGCGAGTTGAAGATGCTGCGGGCCGCTGGGAGCCTGACCGGCGCGCGGATCGTGCGGACTCTGCTAGCGGCCCATGCCTTTCCACCCGAGTTCAAGGATGACCGCGAAGGCTATGTCGACCTGATCTGCGATCAGATCATCCCGGCGGCGGCCAAGGCCGGTCTGGCCGACGCTGTGGATGCCTTCTGCGAATCGATCGGTTTCACCCCCGCCGAGGTTGAGCGCGTCTTCACCGCGGCCCGGGCGCATGGCCTGCCGGTCAAGCTCCATGCCGAACAGCTGACGGATCAGGGCGGAGCCGCGCTTACGGCCCGCTTCGGAGGCCTGTCGGCGGACCATCTGGAACATCTGAACGACACCGGCATCGCCGCCATGGCCCGGTCCGGCACCGTGGCCGTCCTGCTGCCGGGGGCCTACTATTTCCTCAAGGACGAGACACCGCCACCGATCCAGTCTCTGCGCGACGCCGGGGTCGAGATGGCCGTCGCCACCGACTGTAATCCCGGGACCAGCCCTCTCACCTCCCTGCCCCTGGCGATGAATATGGCTTGCACCCTGTTTGGCCTGACGCCGGAAGAGGCGCTGGCCGGGTGCACCCGCCACGCCGCTGCGGCGTTGGGTCTTGCCGGCGACATCGGCACCCTGGCCGCCGGCAAGGCCGCCGACCTGGCGGTCTGGAGCATCGACGAACCGGCTGAGCTGGCCTATTGGCTCGGTGCCGCGCCGCTCTGGCAAAGGTGGTTATCCGGCCACCGCCTCACCTGATGACTGTAAGAACGCACGAAAGCCTCATGGAAACGCTCAAGAACACGCGGGTCATCCGCAGTCCTCATGGCTCAGAGAAGACCGCCAAGACCTGGCAGGCCGAGGCCGCCATGCGGATGCTCATGAACAACCTCGACCCCGACGTGGCTGAGCGCCCCGAGGACCTGGTCGTCTATGGCGGGATCGGCAAGGCGGCACGCGACTGGCAGAGCTTCGATCGCATCGTCGCCAGCCTGAAAGCACTGGAACCCGACGAAACGCTACTGGTCCAGTCGGGCAAGCCGGTGGGCGTGTTCCGCACCCACGAGGATGCGCCGCGCGTCCTGATCGCGAACTCGAACCTCGTGCCGGAATGGGCGACCTGGGAGCATTTCAACGAACTCGATCGCAAGGGCCTGATGATGTACGGCCAGATGACGGCCGGGTCGTGGATCTACATCGGCACCCAGGGCATCGTTCAGGGCACCTATGAAACCTTCGCGGAGGCCGGACGCCAGCACTATGGCGGCGACTGGTCGGGCAAGTGGATCCTGACGGCGGGCCTGGGTGGCATGGGTGGGGCCCAACCGCTCGCCGCCGCCATGGCCGGCGCGTCCAGCATCAACATCGAATGCCAGCGCAGCCGCATCGAATTCCGCATTCGCACCCGATACCTGGACGTCATGGCCGAAACTCTGGATGAGGCGCTGGACCTGCTCCAGAAGTCGTTCGACGAAGGCAAGCCGACCTCCATTGGCCTGTTGGGCAATGCCGCCGAGATTCTGCCGGAGATGGTTCGGCGAGGTATCCGGCCGGACCTGGTGACCGACCAGACGTCGGCCCACGATCCCGTCAACGGCTATCTCCCCGTCGGTTGGACCGTGGCTGAATGGGAGGACAAGCGCGTTTCCGATCCGGCCGCCGTCGAGGCGGCGTCGCGCGCGTCCATGGCCACCCACGTCCAGGCCATGCTCGACTTCCAGAAGATGGGCATCCCGGTCACCGACTACGGCAACAACATCCGTCAGGTCGCCTTCGACCAGGGCGTCAAGGACGCGTTCGACTTCCCCGGCTTCGTGCCCGCCTACATCCGTCCGCTGTTCTGTCGCGGCATCGGGCCGTTCCGCTGGGCCGCCCTGTCGGGGGATCCCGAGGACATCCGCAAGACCGACGCGGCCATGAAGCGCCTGTTCCCCGACAACGCCGGGCTTCACCGCTGGCTGGACATGGCCAATGAGCGCATCGCCTTCCAGGGCCTGCCCGCACGGATTTGCTGGATCGGCCTGGGTGATCGCCACCGCGCCGGCTTGATGTTCAATGAAATGGTGGCGTCCGGCGAGCTTAAGGCCCCGATCGTCATCGGGCGCGACCATCTTGATTCTGGCTCGGTCGCCAGCCCCAACCGCGAGACCGAAGCCATGATGGACGGGTCGGACGCGGTGTCCGACTGGCCGTTGCTGAATGCGCTGCTCAACACCGCAGGCGGCGCGTCCTGGGTGTCGCTGCACCATGGCGGCGGGGTCGGCATGGGCTATTCCCAGCATTCAGGGGTCGTGATCGTCGCTGACGGCACGCCGGAGGCGGCCAAGCGTCTCGAACGCGTCCTGTGGAACGACCCGGCCACCGGGGTCATGCGCCATGCCGACGCCGGCTATGAGATTGCCCGCGACTGTGCGCGCGAGCACGGCCTGAATCTGCCGTCACTGGAGGACTGAGCATGACCCAGATCGTCATAGGATCCTCGCCGCTCACCCTGTATGACCTGCGTGCGACGCTGGATGGGGCAGTCACCATATCGCTGTCGGACCGTGCCTGGTCCGCCGTCGATGCCGGGGCCGCCACGGTCGCGGCCATCATCGAGACCGGCCAGACGGTCTATGGCGTGAACACCGGCTTCGGCCTCCTGGCCAATACGCGGATCGACCGGGCCGATCTGGAAACGCTCCAGACCAATCTGGTCCTCAGTCACGCCTGCGGAGTCGGCGCGCCCCTGCCTGATGAAATCGTGCGGTTGATGCTGGTCCTCAAGATCGCGTCCCTGTCCAAGGGAGCCTCGGCCATTCGCGGCGAGACGCTTCAGGCCCTGATCGCCCTGATCGAACATGATGTCCTGCCGGTCATTCCGTCGAAGGGATCGGTCGGTGCATCGGGTGATCTGGCACCGCTGGCGCACATGAGCGCCGTCCTGCTGGGCGTCGGCGAGGCGCGCCACAATGGTGAGACGCTTTCCGCGACGACGGCACTCGCGCGGGCGGGCCTCGATCCCATTACGCTGGGCCCGAAAGAAGGGCTGGCGTTGCTGAACGGGACACAGTTCTCGACGGCGACGGCCCTGGCGGGCCTGTTCCGCGCCGAGGCCGTGTTCGCCGCGGCCCTGGCCGCCGGCGGTCTTTCGGTCGATGCCCTGCGAGGTTCGGACTCACCTTTCGATCCGCGTATTCACGCCCTGCGCGGCCATCGCGGCCAGATCGAGGTCGCGCAGGTTCTGCGGGCCCTGCTGGAAGGCTCGAGCATCCGCGAGAGCCACCGCAACGACTGCGCCAAGGTGCAGGACCCCTATTCCCTGCGCTGTCAGCCCCAGGTGATGGGGGCCATTCTCGACCAGTTGCGGATGGCGGCGGCAACGCTGCTGATCGAGGCCAATGCCGTTACCGACAATCCGTTGGTCTTTGCCGAACAGGGCGACGTGCTGTCGGGCGGCAACTTCCATGCCGAGCCGGTCGCCTTTGCCGCCGATCAGATCGCCATGGCCCTGTGCGAGATCGGCAATCTGTCCGAGCGCCGCACCTCCATCCTGGTCGATCCGAAGATGAGCGATCTGCCGGCGTTTCTGGTGCGCGAATCCGGACTGAATTCGGGATTTATGATCGCCCAGGTGACCGCCGCCGCGCTGGTCGCTGAGAACCGCATTCTGGCACATCCGGCCAGCGTCGACACCGTGCCGACCTCCGCCAATCAGGAAGACCACGTCTCCATGGCCGCGCACGGCGCGCGACGATTGCTCGACATGGCGGCCAATGTAGCCGTGGTCGTCGGCATTGAGCTGTTGTCAGCGGCCCAGGGCGTGGAGTTCCATCGTCCCATGCGCAGCTCTCGCGCGCTCGAAGGCGTCGTGGCCGCCATTCGTGAGATCGCCGCTCCTTATCAAGCCGATCGCTATTTTGCCCCGGACCTGACGGCCAGCGCCCGCCTCATCGAAAGCGGTCGCTTCCTGAATTTCTCGCCCGGCCTGGGTGACCCGGCCTGAATCACTCAGAATCGACCTCTTCCACGGTCAGGACGTAGTCTCCGACCTGTCCGGGCGCGAAACTACGAACACGTACGGTCAGTGAGCTGTCCTCATCGGGCGTGAAGTCGATCAGCGAGTTCAAGTCGGACAGGCCGTCATCGTCTTCCTGGTCCAGAACGAACGCGCGCCCCTCCATGTGGCCGAGTTGCAGGTAGGTGTCGAACTCATTCGACGTGGCGGTGATCCTGAGTGTCCGGGTGCCGGTCGCCTGAAACCGGTAGGCGTCGAAAAACGAGCCGTCTGGCCCGACGGGATCCGACACCGTCAGGCTACCGCGGACGGTCGATCCGACGAGCAGACTGCCCGGTTCCGGCTCAGGCCCCAGGTCGGTCAGGCTGATGGTGTAGGGGCCCGCCTCACCTACCGCGAAACTTGTGGCCCACACCTCGTAGTTCCCGTCGGTCGGGACAGTGAAGGTGATCGAGGAGTTTGTTCCCTGCCCCGTGGCATCGTCGCTCTCGCCGATGGCGGTCAGGCCGCCGACATCATAGGCACCCAGCAAAAGGAAGGTATTGAATGCGTCCGATGCCAGATCGATCCTGAGCCGCTGACCGGTGACGCCGGTGATGGCATAGGCATCATAGCTGGTGCCTTCGTAGGCCAGGCCGTCTTCGTCGCTGAGCGTACCGCGAAGGGTCTGGCCAGGCCGGATCGGTTGCGGCGGCGGCGGCGGCCCAAGGTCGCGACTGGTGAGCGCGTAATCACCGAACACGGCGGGATCGCTCGCCAATACCCACAACTGGTAGGGTCCGGCCCCGTCCGCCACGAATGAAAGCCTCGCTGTCCCCGATCCCGTGGCCGCTGCGGTATCCGACATGGCGATCAGATCGAAATCATCACCGTTGCTCTGGGTGATCATCAGCACCGGAGAGAAGGCGTCGGCGTGAGCTTCGAATCGAAGCCGGCGCTCTGGGACGCCTGTGAAGCTGAACGCGTCGTGTGGGCTCTCGAAGCTCGTGAGACCATCCCTAGTGTCGATCGAATTCTGGACCGGCGTGCCGATGACCAAGGGCACAGGCGAGGCGAGTTGCCCCAGGTTCCGGACATAGAGTTGGTAGCGACCCATCTCGCCGGCGCTAAAGGTTGTGACGCGGATTCGGTAATCACTTCCATCGGCAATGAAGCTCACGCGTGAATCGAGATTTCCCGCGCTGTCGTCATCAGACTCGAAGGTGGCATAGTCGCCCATCTCGTCTCGGCGAAGGATGTCGACGAACGAGTCGAGGTCTTCGGAACGCAGCGTTATCGACAGCCGTTCGCCCGCCGCAGTCCTGAGATCGTACTCGTCAAAATACTTCTCATCGGAATTCAAGCCGTCGCCTTCATCGAGCGTCCCGGCCACGCTGTCACCGACACTGATGGACCCCGGAGGTGGCACCGGCGGCAGCGGGCCACGATCACGGACCGAAAGTGAATAAGCGCCACGCATGGCCGGCTCGGCCGGGCTCACCCTGATGACGAAATCACCTGACTCGGTCGGCGTGAACAACAGGCGCACCCCGTCAGCGGTTTCGCGCCCATAGGCCATCGCCTCCCAGCCGACCGGGCCGACCAGGCTCCCCATTTCCAGGACGGTCGAGATGTTGCCTGCGTGCGCCACGATTTCGAGCCGTTGGCCAGCCTGAGCAGAGAAGGTGTAGGCGTCAAACGGGTTGCCGTCATCAGTGACAGGATCAGTCCCCGTAATCGCACCGGTCGCCGTTTCTCCCGTCGCAATCGGCGTCGGCGCGGGCCACGGATCCACGAGGCCCAGATCAAGCTGATAAGATCCCCCCTCACCCGCTGAATAGCTGGAAACCCGGACGATATAATCACCAGTGCTCTCGACGTGCATCCGGGCGCGGGAATTGGTTGCGTCGCCGAGTCCGTCGTCGTCGAAGACCAACATCTCACGCTGCCCCCAGCGTGTGTCGCTGTAGAAGGCCAGGGTGGTGTCGAATTCACTGGATCGGGCGACGGCTTGAACGATTTCGCCGGCCTCGGCGTGGAAGCGGTAGTCGTCGTACCTCTGATCCGGCACACCCTCAAAGCCCGCATCGGCGCTCGACAGTTCACCCGTCGCCGAACCCCCGATCACAAGGCTGCCTGCGGCGGGACTCACGGGTGGGGGCCCGGCATCCTGGATCGAAAGGGTGTAGTCCCCCTCACCATGGCCGGCGAAGCCGTGCGCCCGAATTTCATACCGTCCTGCCTCCGCGGCCGTGAACGTCATCCGGGAGTTGAGGTCCTCGCCCAGGCCGTCGTCGTCGTAGGCGATCTGTTCGTACCCTTCGGCCCCCAGAAACCCGGCGACGAGGTAGGTGTCGAATACCGGAGAGCGCATCACCACCTCGACGCGGGTGCCGGCCTCGAGATCCAGTACGAAGCGATCCATCAGACCGCTCTCGGGCGTCCGCGAATCGCCCTCTGCGAGGGTGCCGGCCAGCGCATCTCCCAGGCGCAGGTAGCCGGGATCAAGCCAGACCTCGTCAGGCTCCACCTGCGTCGCCGCCAAGGCGCCCGTGGCGGTTAGCACCACAGCCAACGCAGTTCCCGACGCCAGTAAAGATCGAACCATTCTCGCCTCCCTCACTGGGATCGATCATAGACGCGCGACCGCTGGGATTGTAAATCGCGGGCCTCGCCACGATTCCTGATTTGAGAGAGTGTTCATCCATGGCCCGCGCACGGCTGATCGACGGCAAGAACTTTGCCTCGGGCCTGGTCGAGCGGATCGGAATGGCCGTGTCGGAGTTGCAGGCCGACGCCGGCGTCAGCCCCGGCCTGGCCGTCGTCATTGTTGGCGATGACCCTGCGAGCCGCCTCTATGTCCGCAACAAGGGCTTGCGTGCGCAAGAGGCCGGACTTGCTTCCTTCACCCACGCACTGGATGCCGACACGGATCAGGCGACACTCGACAACCTGATCGCCCAGTTGAATGCCGACCCGGCGGTGCACGGCATTCTGGTTCAACTGCCATTGCCGTCGCACCTCGACGCCGCCTCCGTCCTGGCGGCCATCGATCCGGCCAAGGACGTCGACGGATTCCATGTGATCAACGCAGGCCGTCTTGCGGTAGGCCAACCGGGGTTGGTCCCGTGTACCCCCCTGGGCTGCCTGATGCTGCTCAAGGCCGAGCTGGGCTCCCTGTCCGGAGCCGAGGCGGTCATCGTTGGTCGCTCCAACATCGTCGGCAAGCCGATGGCGCAGTTGCTGCTGGGCGCGGACTGCACCGTGACGGTGGCCCATTCGCGGACGCGGGATCTGCCGGAGGTTTGCCGCCGCGCCGATATTCTCGTGGCGGCGGTCGGCCGGCCGGAAATGGTTCGTGGCGACTGGATCAAGCCCGGAGCCACCGTCATCGACGTCGGCATCAACCGGGTGGCTCACAGGGATCCTGCCCTGGCCGCCCAGGGCAAGACCAGCGTGGTGGGTGACGTCGCTTTCGACGAGGCCGTCGATGTCGCCGGGGCGATCACACCCGTACCCGGGGGCGTTGGCCCCATGACCATCGCCTGTCTATTGGCCAATACCTACACGGCGGCCTGCCGGCAGCTCGATCTCGAGCCCAGAATCCTCTGATGAGGCGACTTGCCGGCTTCCTTCTCAGTGCATGTCTGGCGTTCGCGGCGGCTCCTGCCTGGGCCGACGACAGCCACCCGCACGTCATCGACCGCGCCAATATTCTGTTCGAAACCACGCTCGACCACCTCGAGGCCGATTCACAGCGCATTCGCGAAGCGACCGGAGTTGAGGTCTTCGTCGTGGTGGAGCGGACACTCGGGGAACGATCTGCAAAAGAAGTCGCTCTGGCCCAGCCTGTCTGGGCAGACGATCACGATCAGGTCGTCCTGCTGATGGCGATGGCCGATGAGCAGGTCCGGATTGAGGCCAGCCCGTCACTCACAGCGAGAATACCGGATGCCGACTGGGCCGATCTGATCCAGAGGTCAATGTTGCCCGATCTGCGACGTGGCCGGGTCGGCGCCGCCACGCGCTCGGGGATGGATTCGATTGCCCGCCGTCTGGAAGGCGAGCCCGTAGAGACGCACCCCCTGGCACTCCTCGGGGATGCTCGGGCCTTTCGCGATATGATGTTCGTCCTGATCGCGGGTCTTTTAGCCGTGATCGCCTTCAACGACGGCAACCACGTCAAGATGAAGCGGGGGCGATGGTGAAGCCGGCCCCTGCTACCGCGCGCCCATCCGACGATCTGGTCATACGGACTGTGCACGTCGCCAGCGCCCCGGACCGGCCCGAGGTCGCCCTGACGGCCGGGATCGCCGCAGCCTTGCTTGCCCCGACCGTGTCGCTGGCGCTCGGCATCAACCCGGCCTGGTTGCCGGGTTCAGGCGCGGTCTGGAGAGCGGCCCATCTCACCGCCGTTACCGGCCTGGACACGGGACCGTTTATGGGGGTGCTCGCGACCCAGGCCATGGTTCTGATCTCCGTTGTCATCATCTGGCGCGCCGTAGCGGTGTTTGCGCCGCAGGCGGGATGGCTGCTGCCCGCGCTCCGGGCAGACTTTCAGGCGCGAGAACTGCTGGACGGACAAGGCCGCAGCGTCCTGCTCTACGTCGCCGATGCTCAAAAGGCCGTGCGCGTGGTTGCCTCGACCCGCACCACGGCCGACCTGCCGCCAGGCGCGATTGAGGCCGCGCGAGATGAGCTGGCTAGCGGAATGGCGCGAGGCGACGCGGTGGCGGCTTTCGCGTCGGCGCGGGTCGCCCTCAGGGCACCCGCACGATGATCCGCGCACCCCAGCCTCACTTTTGCCGTCTGACGGGCTAGGGTCCGCCCCCCATGCCGCGTCTCGTCACCTACAATGTACACAGATGCGTCGGCGTCGACCGTCGGCTTGACATCGAACGCATCGCCGCCGTCATCGCCGACCTCGAACCTGACATCGTCTGTCTCCAGGAACTTGACGTCCGGCGCGCACGAACGGGCCATGTCGATCAGGCCCAGGGTATCGCTGCACGGCTGAAGATGGATTTTCACTTCCATCCGGCCATGAAGGTCGAGGAGGAACTCTACGGCGACGCGATCCTCACGGCTCTCCCGCAGCGAAGGATCAAGGCCGCCGGCCTGCCAACGCTTCGCAACATTCCGGGGCTCGAGCCACGGGGGGCCATATGGGTGGAGGTCGCGGTCGGTGAGCACAGGCTGCAGGTCCTCAACACCCACCTGGGTCTGGTTCCACGCGAGCAACGCCTTCAAGCGGTAGCGCTCGCGGGCACCGATTGGCTCGGTCATGCCGACTGCAGGGGGCCGAGGATGCTGATCGGCGACTTCAACTTCACCTCGGTGACGCGCCCCTATCGCTATCTGACTCGAGACCTGCGCGACGCCCAACGCCATGCCGGTCTGGATCGGTCGATCAAGACCTTCCCGTCGGCCTTCCCGACCCTGCGCATCGACCATTGCTTTATCAGCGAAGAGATCGTGATCACCGGGATCCACGCGCCGTTCCATCCCCTCGCGCGAATGGCCTCAGACCACCTGCCCCTCGCGATCGACTTCGAGATCGTAGCGGCGGGGCCCCGCTCAGACCTTCGCGCGGGATGATTATTTCTCACGCCGAAAGTCGAACGCGGTTGCCCGAACCGGCCAAGAGGCGCATAACCGCCTCGCTCGAAACTCAGGGGAGGCGCGAATGCAAGCATTGTTCGAATTCGTGCTGGGCCTGCTCGCCGTCATCGCGACCGCGGTCCTGAGCCAGTTCGGCCTGGATGCAGAGCCCCCGCGGCACGAACAACGTGAAGTGCACCGGACCCACGACTGCGATTCGTCTCAGGCGGCTGCAATATCCACCGCAAATCGGAACTGCTGACCCACCTCACCCTTTGCCCGGACGTCTGGACTGGTTAAGGGATTGTTAAGGCGCGTGCAGGCCTGCGCGCCGGACCAGGGGCCAGATATGAGATCACGATCGAAATCCTCAACGGATGTCGCTGAACTTGAACCGACAATCGACGTGGCCGTCGAAAGCGGAGCGCTGGCGGACACCCTGATTGAGCCCTCCGAACCAGTCCCCGTCGCCCCTCGTGACGTCGCAACCACGGTAACGGCCCCGGTGCCGGCTTCAGCGAACCCTGATGTCCGGGCCGCCTATCCCCTCGCCGTCGTTGCCGCCCTGCTGTGGATTGGTGGGGTGGCGTCCTATGCGGCTTTCGAGATCGGAGCGGGTCGGCTCGAGCTCGATCCCGTCAATGCGACCCTGTTAGCCCTGGTCGCGCTGGCACCCGCCGGTCTCGTGGTCGTGGTGGCCTATCTCATCCGTCAGGCCGCCGCCCTCGCAGCCGAAGCCCGGCGTGCGCGAGGTATGGCCGACACCCTGGGGCTGCCGACCGGCGTCGCCGTGCAGGAATCTGGAATGGTGCTGGCCGGTCTGCGCTCAGACATCGACCAGTCGGCCCGGGCTGCAGAGTCCGCCCGCGAGGAGCTCGCCGCCCTCCGGGCCGCCATGGAAGAAGAAACCCGGCGACTCAACGAAGCCGCCGACCTCGCCCAGCGTACCGCCCGTCGTCTCACCGAACAGCTATCGCGCGAGCGCGAGGGGTTGACCGAACTGGGAGGGCGCCTGGAAGCCCAGACTCAGGGCGTGATTGAAACGGTGGAACGCCAAGCCCGAATGGTCGCTGATGCCTCGGACCTGGCCCAGACCCAATTGCGGGAAGCCGAGGCGGCCTTGGCCGCGCGCGCGGCAGATCTGGCGGGTGCCGCGGGTGATGCCCAGGACGCGGCGCGTTCGGCGGCTGACGACCTTTCCCGTCAGACCATGCGGCTGGAAACGGCCGGCACCGGCGTGGCTGATCAGATCCGCTCGGTCGAAGAAGGCCTGTCCGAGCAGCGTGCGGCCCTTGTCCAGGCCGCTTTCGGGCTCCGCCGCGATCAGGAAGATTTCGCCGCCCAGGTCGAGACCCAGCGCGCGCAGCTGACGGAATCCCTGGCCGGTGCCCGCAGCGCCTCGGTCGAGGCGAACGAGCACTCGACGCTCGGCGTGACGGCACTGAAGGATCTGCTCGAGGCGGCCGCCGATCAGGTCAAGGCCCTGTCCGACATGACGCAGGCCGAAGCGCGTGCCTTTGACGCCCGCACCCGCGAGGCCCTGGATCAGTTTGAAGACATGGCGGCCCAGGCGCGCGAAAATGCCGTCCAGGAAAGCGAACGGACTCTGGCCGAGCTGCAGGCCGCACTTGAGGCGGCGCGCGCGGCGACCGAGGCGGCGGTACTTGACGCCCGCAATCGCCTCGACGGACTGGGCGAGATGGCCTTTGACGCCGGCCAGGCGGCGGACCGCGCGGCAGAGGCACGCCTGGAGGCGACCCGCCGTGTCGTCGACGAGACGATCGCCATGGGAGAAGGAGCGGCCCAGCGCATCGCCGGGCAGCTTGAAGAAAACCTCCTCGAAGTGCGGGCCGCTATCGCCCATGTCGATGACGCCATCCGCAGCATCGACGAACGGGCCGCGCGTCTTCCCGAAGAGGCCAAGGCGCGTGTCGACGAGGTCAAGGTCGCGGTCGAGTCCAGTCTCGAAACCCTGGCGGCCGCATCCCGACGCGCCGCCGAGGAAACGGAGGCCGTCGATTCCGCCTTCCAGGAGAGGGTCAAGCGCAACTACGACATGCTGTCCGAGGCGGTCCAGTTGATGGGCGTGGTCTCGGGTGACAACCCAACTCCCAGCCGCCGCAGCGGAGCCGAAGCGCCGGCTGCGCCCCGTGACGGGGCCGGACTCCGAGGGCGTCTTCAGCTCACCCCGACATCCCGCGACGAGGAGGTCCGCAAGACCTTCGAGCCTGTCGCGGAGGGGCCGGCGTCCGATCCAGAGCCGATGTCCTGGAAAGAGCTGCTGGCCGGTGCCGATGACAAGCCAACAGCGGCCGCGCCCGAGCAAGAGCCGCAAGCCCCGCGAAGCCGACGCGCACGCGCGCCCCAAGACGTCCTGTTCTCCGACCTGACGGCGGGCATCCGGGAAATGGGGATCGACCCCACGGCGCTGTTGCCGCGTGCGCGGGTCGAAGAGGCCGCCCGTGCGATCATCGGCGGCGATGATGCCAAGGCGCGCGACATCGTGCGGCGAGTGGCCCCGGCCGCGGTGCGTCGAATCTCGCGTCGGGTGCTGACCGACCGGCAATTGCGAGATGACGTGGACGAATTCGTCCACCAGTACGCGGACATCCTCGCTTCGGCGGATGATGGTCCGGACGCCGGAAGCGTCGGCCACCTGCTCGGATCCGACGCCGGTCGGACCTTCCTGTTGCTGGATGCGGCGGTCGGCGATCTGTCCTAAATGGATGGGTTCCTGCGCCTAAAGACAAGGGCCAGAGCCAGACCGGTCGTCGCCATGGCGCTCATGGCCAGATAGCCGCGCACTCCATAGTCGTCGTAGAGCGGCCCGGATACAACCGTTGCAAGGCCGATCAGCAGGCCCGACGACAGGCTCGAATAAAGCATCTGCGCGGCCGTCGCCTGGGACGCCGGTGCGAGGCGCTCGATCAACTGCAATGCGGCCACATACACCGCGGCGAAACTGAGCGCATGTAATGCCTGCAACGGCCACAGCAGAGCCAGCGACGGCCCGGCCGCCAACGCGGTCCAGCGTATGATCGCAGCCAATCCGCCTAGCATCAGCAAGGGCATCGGCCCGATGTTGCGACGCCGACGCCAGGGCTCAAAGACCCACAGCAGCACGACCTCGACCGCCACGCTGAAGCCCCACAGAAGGCCGACCTCCCGCGTTGAGATGCCCTGCTCCCGCCAAGCGATGGCAGAAAAGCCGTAGTAGAAAGCATGCGACGCCTGGATGAGGCTGACGGCGAGCACCGCCGTCATGAACGCTCGGTCCGACATCAGTTGGCCCAGACCCGCCAGGCGGGGCGACCGCCGGCCGTCGAAGGCGTCATGTACCGGCTCACTGGGGGCCATGAGGGCAACGCCGGCCAGCAGCAGGCTGACACCCGCCGCCCAATAGAGGATCAAATCCGGCTGGCTGGACCGGAGCCATGCGCCCATCAGGACATTCGCGCCGATGAAGCTGACCGAGCCGGCACCACGCGGAATGGAGAAGACGAAGCCATCGCGCCTCGCCAGCTTGAGCGTGAAGGCATCGCTGAGGGGTATCAGGGACGCGGCCGCCGTCGATGCGACAAACCACAGGATGAGCCACAAGCCGAACCCATCCACCTGCAGGCAGGCCGCATAGGCCACCGCTGCGACCAACGCCAGCCAGGCCAGGGCGGTCCGACGCAATTGGAAGCCATCGGCCCAGATCGCCACCATCGGACCCGTCACGGCCCGAGCCAGCAACGGCACCGCCAGAATCACGGCGATCTCCGATCCACTCAGTCCCTGGCTTTCAAACCACAGGCCGGCATACGGCAAGCTCACGCCGGTCGCCGCAAAGATGAGGCCGTAGATCAGGGCGCTGGACGTGCTCGACTTCATGGCCCGCCTTAGCACGGGGAGCCACGCCCTGCCTCTAGGTGCCCACGCTTGTTGAGAAATCTGGAAATGAGGGTTGACGCTTACGTAAAGTCAAGGTCCACACAGGCCTATGAACGTCCTAGCAAATGAGCCGCGCCGCGGCCTCTACCCTGAGATCGAAGCCCGTGCCGCCGGCATGATGGCGACGGACAGCGTGCACGAGATCTATTGGGAGGTTTCCGGCAACCCGACCGGCAAGCCGATTCTGGTTCTGCACGGGGGACCAGGCGGTGCCACCAATCCCGGGATGCGGCGCTATTTCGATCCCGCCGTCTGGAACATCTTCATGTTCGACCAGCGCGGTTGTGGTCGATCCACCCCCAACGCGGTGCTCGAGGACAATGATACCTGGAAGCTGATCGCGGACATCGAACGGCTGCGTGAACAATCCGGTGTGGAAAAATGGGCAGTATTCGGGGGCTCCTGGGGCTCGACCCTGGCCCTCGCCTACGCCATCACTCACCCGGACCGCGTCGAAAGCCTGATCCTGCGCGGCATCTTTCTGCTGACACCTTCCGAGCTTCACTGGTTCTATCAGCACGGCGCGTCCGAGATTTTCCCCGATGCCTGGGAGCGGTTCCTGGAACCGATCCCGGCGGTCGAGCGCAACGACCTGATGTCGGCCTACTATAAGCGCCTGATGGGCGATGACGTCGCCGAGCGGCGCCGCTGTGCCGTCGCCTGGTCAAGCTGGGAGGGCGACACCGTCAGCGCCCAGGGTCCCGTGGGCCGGCCTGAGAAATTTGCTGAACCCGACTTTGCCGTCGCCTTCGCCCGGATCGAAAACTGGTACTTCACCAACAAAGGCTTCTTTCCAGAGGACGACTGGATCTTGAAGAACATCGACAGGATCCGTCGCATACCGACCTGGATCATTCAGGGACGGTTCGATGTTGTGACGCCGATCTCGGGCGCGTGGCGTCTTCACCGCGCCTGGCCGGAAACCCGTTTCGAGATCATTGGCGACGCGGGCCATGCCTCAACGGAGCCCGGCATCATCGACGGCCTGATCCGCGCGACGGACGCAGCCGGGGCGCTCTAGCCTAGTCTGACGTCTCGGGGCTGCGATCGGCCTGGGCCTTCTCAACCCGCTCCTGAAGGCTGAACCCGATGCGGCGCGGCGGCTCCTCCGGCTTCTCCTTCGGCATGGCGCTGAGGAGAACATTGACCTGGGTGTAATGCTGGACCAGCCGGATCGGACGCCCCGAGGCATTGACCCCCATAAACAACAGGAAATCCGGCCCCCAGAAGCCGAGGTCGCGGATACTGAAGGCGGCATCGCCGGGCCCACTGGCGATGCGTGCGCCGACTTCGCTGTCTTCGTCCAGCTGACTCTCGAAATCCTGGATCAGGCGCGACAGCCGCACGAACGCCCACTCCGCAGGGTTCTCGCGCATTCGCAGCCCGTCGGCGAGGCCAGACGAATCTTCATTCGTCGTCCAGGCGGTCAGGGGCTGAGGGCATTCGCCCGGCTCCGTAGACGCAGCAACGCCGCCTGGGGCCGCCGCCGCCGAGGGCGCGTCAATGTGGTCCACAGGGTTCACAGGCAAATCACCGGCAGGTTTGAGAGACTCGGTCATCACCTAGATAACGCCCCGGCTCTTGGGGAGTTCAAGATAACGGTGAACGCGCACGCTCTGAATCAGCCCGAAGCCAATCATCACCGTCAGCATCACGGTACCGCCGTAGGACAGTAGAGGCATGGGCACGCCCACCACCGGAGCCAATCCCATGACCATGGCCCCATTGATCAGGACATACAGAGCAAAGGTCGCCGTCACGCCTGCCGCCGCCAAACGCCCGAAGTGATTATGACTGAGACTCGCGATCCTGAGCGAGATGGCGATGATCGCGCCATAGATCATCAGCAGGAAGAACGCGCCCAGGAAGCCGAACTCCTCTGCCAGGGTCGGGAAGATGAAGTCCGTCTGTTTCTCCGGCAGGAACTCCAGTTGACTCTGGCTCCCCAGGCCATAGCCGCGGCCAAGAAGGCCGCCTGACCCGATGGCTATCTTGGACTGGATGATGTGATAGCCGGCACCCGACTGGTCCGCCTCAGGATTGAGCAGCACATCGACCCGCGCCCGCTGGTAATCATGTAGCACAAAGAAATACATCATCGGGGCAACGACGAGGACGCCGGCAATCCCGGTCAGCACGATGCGCCAGCTCAGCCCCGCCGCGAACATGATGGCCACGCCGGTGAACAGGATCAGCAGGCTGGTGCCCAGGTCCGGCTGGTGCGCCACCAGCACCACGGGGACAGCAATCATCAACGCCGGAATTATGAGTTTCCAGTGCCACTTCGCCTCTTGAGCTGAAGCGCCATGGTACCAGCGCGCCAGCGCGAGCACGATGCCGAGCTTCATGATCTCGGAGGGCTGAAGGCTGGTGAAGCCCAGGTCCAGCCAGCGCGTCGCTCCCATCCGCGTTTCCCCGAACAGTTCGACCGCTACGAGCAGCAACAGGCCGATGGCGTACAGCGGATAGGCGGCGGCATACCACCACCGCACGTCGACCAGTGCCAGGCCGAGCATGACGAGAAACACTGCACTAAACCGGATCAGGTGATTGCCGGCCCAGGGGGCCCAGCTCTCGCCGGCGACCGAATAGAGCATCATGGCCCCGGCCCCTCCGACCAGCGCAATCAACCCGGCCAGCCGCCAATCGATCTGGCTGAGCTTGACGGGTAGGCGATCCCGTTCACCGGGGCGGCTGATGGCAGAGGCGGTCATTCCTGGACAAGCTCCTCGCCCTGGGGGTTTGGCCCTTCCGGCTCAGGCCGGCGCTGCATCCGCGCGACCATCTCGGGATCTTTGAGAAGGACGGTCCGCATTACCTCGCGGGCACGCGGGGCCGCATCGGCCGCGCCACCGGCCGGGGCGTGCTGGATGATCAGTGAGATGGCATAGCGGGGGGCGTCATGCGGAGCAAAGGCGACAAAGAGCGCGTGGTCGCGCCGGCTCCAGACCGCATTTCGCGGGCCTCGGCTCTCACCGTCACGATAGTCGCGTGACTGGGCGGTGCCGGTCTTGCCGGCCATCAGTATGTCGCCCAGGCCGAGCTGCGACGCACGATAGGCGGTGCCGGTCACGTCGTTCGCCACGGCGGCCATGCCCCCGCGGACGATATCGAGCTGCTGGTCCGGGAATGGCAGATCGTCAAACGCCTCGCGCGGGCGATCCACGCCACCGACGGAACGGACCATGTGCGGCCTGACCGCCTTGCGGCCGTTGGCGATCCGGCTGGTCATCACCGCCAGTTGCAGGGCGTTGACCGCCAAAGCCCCCTGGCCGATGGCGACGGACAGGGTCTCACCCGGGTACCAGGTCGGATCGTCATCCCAACTGGTCGCCTCGGTGTAGCGCCGCTTCCATTCCGTCGACGGAACGGTTCCCGCCGACTGACCCGAGATGCCCAAGGCGAAGGTGTGACCGAAGCCGAGAGTCTCGGCGACGCGCGCAATGCGGTCGACACCGGCTCGATTGCACAGGTGATAGAAATAGGTGTCGCACGAGTTCTTGATGGCATTGTGCATGTCCATCGAGCCATGCCCACCCCGCCGCCAGCACCGGAAGGTCCGCGACCCGTAGCGATACGACCCTGTGCAGGTCACCCGTTCAGACGGATCCACCCCGGCGTCGAGCAAGGCCAGCGCCGTCGTCATCTTGAAGGTCGAACCGGGAGGAAAGGTTCCGTAGATGGCCTTGTCCAGCAGGGGACGCCTCTCGTAGTCGGCCCAGGCGCTGTAAACGCTGCTGGGGACACCTCCGACGAACAGGTTCGGGTCGAACGACGGGGCTGACACAAGACACAGAACATCGCCGGAGCGAACGTCCATGACGACGCATCCACCCGCCTCCTCTCCGAAAACCTCCAGCGCGCGGTTTTGAACGTCCGCATCCAGGGTCAGGCGGATCTCTTCACCCGGCACAGCCGTCCGCGAGCCTTCGGGATCCTCACCGCGGACACGCCCCTCGGCATCGACTTCCACCCGCTGATAGCCGGGTCGTCCCCGCAAATCCTCATCCAGCGATTTCTCGATGCCGACACGGCCGATCCGGAAGCCGGGATGATAGTAAATGGCGGGCGGCTCTTCCCCCTCCTCCCGCACGGCCTCGACGTCGTTCTCATTGATCTTGGCGACGTAGCCGACCGCATGGGCGAAGCTGCCGCCGAATGGATAGAATCGGATCTCATCCATGGTCGCCAGGACACCCGGCAGCTCGTTCACGAACAGGCTGACGCGCGCGAACTCTTCCCAGCTCAGATCAGTCTTCACCGGCACCGGAACGAAACGCGGTGCCGCATTGACCTCACGGATGATGCGGCGACGGCGCTCTGCGGTGTCGGGGAGAAGGCGTACGATCAGGTCCAGCGTGGCATCCAGATCCGGTGTCACGTCGCGCACGACTGACACCGAAAAACTCGGCCGATTGCCCGCCAGCATCACGCCGTTGCGATCCACGATCAGACCTCGGGGAGCGACCTGAAGCCGATCGTTGAAGCGGTTGGCGACGGCCGCCAGCGCGTACCGGCGTTGATCGATGAGCTGAAGATGGGCCAGGCGCGCACCGAGGACTCCCAGCCCGGCCAGGGCCGCACCGCCCAGCAGGAAGGTCCGACGCAGGAATGACCCCTGGCGCTCGTTGACCTCGTTGAACTGGATGGGTGACCGATCGCTCATCGGAATCGAAGATCCCCGTCGTCAAAGCGTTCAATCAGCCAGTTGGCAGCCGGGAAAACCAGAATCGTCGGTAGATACTGGAAAAAGAGCGCGATCAGGCTGGGAGGCTGGCCGGCCGTCGCCGAGGTCACCAGATAGACGATGAAGAAGGCCACGGCCGCAACGCCTGAATACCAGGCGAACAGGAAGCGCGTGTCCTGACCTGCGATAAAGGGACGAGAGATGAGAACCACGGCATAGGCGGACAACAGACCCAGCGGCCAAAGGCCAAGCCGATTGCCCCAAAACAGATCGACCATCACCCCGACGACCAGCAGCGCCAACGGTGCCAGCAGCGAGGGGCGGATCAAAGGCCAGGCGAACGCCAGGACCATGGGGAGCACGGGTTCGGGCAGGGTCAGCCCGAACACCTTGATCGGCGTCGCAAGAAGGAGCGTCGCCGCGAGCACGGCCAGGGCCGGGAGCAGGATCCATTGTTGCGGACCAACCAGCTTGACGGCTGCGGAACGACGTGCCGGCGCGGGCCGCCTCATTCCGTGGTGCCTCCGGTCGCTGGAGGAGGCGCGTCGGTGGCTTGGCCCTGACGAGCCGAGGCCTCCGCCGCGCGAGCACGTGCGTCGGCCGCGGCCCGCTCGCGGTCAGCCCGTTCAGCCTCAGCCCGCCGTTCCTCCTCAGCGCGTCGACGGCCCTGGGCATCATTGATGCGCGCCGACACCTCGGGCGTCGGTGGCGGTGCCGTGTTCAGGCCGGCCAGCGGCGGCGAATCTAGCGCAGCGCCCTGGGCGAGTTGCGCGAAACTGTCGAACAGCATGACCCGCACGAAGTCGATGGCACCGCGGTCCGAAAACAGTTTGACCCGCCAGGTTCCGTCGATACCGCGAGCGGCCACGCCAATTGGGAGACCGCGCGGCATGAGGCCGCCGTCGCCGGACGAGAGGATGCGGTCTCCGGCCTGGATGGCATCGCTGCCTCGAGCAAACTCAAGCCGCGGGTTCCCTGAGCCATCGCCCCGCATGATGGCCCGCGCGTCGGTGCGGTCGATCAGGATCGGCACCTGACTGGTCACGTCGGTAACCAGCAGAACCCGACTGACGCTTCCGGACGTGCCGGCGATCCGCCCGACCAGCCCATGTTCATTGATGACCGGATTGCCGACTTCGACCCCGCGACTGCGGCCCACGTCAATAAGTCGGGCGCGACGGAATGGTCCGCGGGCCTCCGAAACCGACCGAGCGGTCACGAGCGGCACGTCCGGCTCAACTCGAAGGCCGAGCAGCGCTTCGTACTGCTGATTCAGGTTACGCAGCGCGACGACGGCGTCCCGCTCGGCGCGAAGGTCCGCCAACTCCTCCCGAAGCCGACGGTTCTCGCTCACAGCAAAGAAATAGTCGTCGACATAGTCCGACGCTTGGCCGAGCCACCGCACGGGCGCGGCGAAGATGCCGCTGATCGGTGCCGCGCCAGCCTCAAAGGTGTCCCGCGCAGACGAATGGCCAGGTTCGTCGGCCTCGCTGCGGTCACTCAGAAGCAGGAATACGGCCAGGGCGATGGCCACGACCAACGCTCCCCCCGCCGACCAGCCGAGTGGCACTCTCAAATTCTCGAACGGCGACTCGCGAAGCGACACCAAGCTTCTCCCGACCGGATGGATCCAACCGGCCTAGCATGAGTCCGTTAAGGAAGAGAGGCGTCCAGAACGCCCTTCATCCAGCGAGGATGTTCCAGGACCCGACCGCAGCCGATGGCCACGCACGACAGCGGATCGTCGGCCACCGAAACCGGCAGACCGGTCTGATCGCGGATCTCGTTGTCCAGACCCCGCAACAGAGCGCCGCCGCCCGTCAGCATGATGCCCTTGTCGGCAATGTCGGCGGCCAGTTCCGGCGGCGTCGCTTCCAGAGCGACCTTCACAGCCTCAATGATCTGGGCGACAGGCTCCGACAGAGCCTCCGCCGCCTGGCGTTCCGAGATACGGACCTCACGAGGCACACCCTGCATCAGGTCTCGGCCCTTGACCTCGATCGACAGGCCCTCACCGTCCGACGGAACGCGGGCCGTGCCGATGTCCTTCTTGATGCGCTCAGCCGTCGTCTCGCCGATCAGCAGATTATGATTACGGCGCATATAGCTGATGATCGCCTCGTCCATCTTGTCGCCGCCCACGCGGACCGAGCGCGAATAGACGATGCCCGACAGCGACAACACGGCCACCTCGGTGGTCCCGCCGCCGATGTCGACGACCATCGATCCGGTCGGCTCGTGGATCGGAAGACCGGCACCAATGGCCGCAGCCATCGGCTCGTCGATCAGGCCGACCCGGCGCGCGGAGGCGTTCAGGCACGAATCATTGATCGCGCGACGCTCGACCGCCGTGGCACCGGACGGCACGCACACGATCACCTTGGGGTTCACGAAGCCCTTGCGATTGTGAACCTTGCGGATGAAGTGCTTGATCATTTCTTCGGCCACTTCGAAGTCGGCGATGACACCGTCACGCATCGGACGGATCGCTTCCATGTGACCGGGGGTGCGACCCAGCATCTGTTTGGCTTCGATGCCGACGGCGTGGACGATCTTGCGTCCACCGACGTTTCTGAGCGCGACCACCGAGGGCTCGTTCAGGACGATGCCCTTGCCCTTCATGTAAATCAGGGTGTTGGCCGTGCCGAGGTCGATAGCGATGTCGTTCGAGATGGCGCCGAAGAGCTGGTTGAACATGGAGTGAGGATACCGTTCGTGCGGGTCGAAAATGGGGGCGTCAGGTCTTGGCCAGCCTAGGCGATGCCCTGACCGTGCGCGTCCCCACACGCACAGCCGCCTGACGTCTTCGCTTTAGCGGACTTAGGGTCGTTTGCCCGGATGGTGAACGGATTACAAGCCCCTCACGCCAAGGGATTTCATGATCGGCTGTCACACCTTCGCGATCTGGGGTCCGCAGCCATCAATCCGGACCAGGCTAAGGCTCCAGCCCCGTCTCGACCTCTTGCCCGGCACGGCGGCGACGGATCCATTCGCGCACCGCCAGCATCAGCACCAACCACAGCGCCGCCGCCGCCGCCAGCAACAGAGAGTGCCACACGCCATCACCGCTGACGGCTGAGAAGACCGCCCCACCGAAGAAGGCCACCAAGGCCGTCTTGGGCAGGACCCCCAGCGCACATCCCGCCAGAAAACCCCAGAAGTTCGCGCGCGTTGCACCAAAGGCCATATTGACCACGATGAACGGCGCGGACGGCACATTGCGGATCACAAAGCTGGCGTAAAAGGCGTTCCGTCCGACGAACCGTTTCAGCCGTTCCACCGTCCGGCTGCCCAGGCGATCCAGCAGCCTCGCGGTCGGCCCGCGCCCCAGCCAGTAGGTCACACCGGCGGACACCACCGTCGCCACCCAGCTGTACCAAAATCCGAGCGACGGCCCGAACGCCACCACGCAGGCCGCAATCAATAAAAACTGGGGGGCACCCAGAAACGCCGACACCACAAACAGAACCACGGTCGCGGCGAAGGCCCACGGGCTGCCGGAATAGCCCTGTAGCCATTGCTCAAGCCGCTCTTCGGCCTCCAGCCCCAGCGTCGACTTGCCGACCAGAAACATCACCAGCACGCCCGTCAGCAACGCCACCGTGACCAGCGCCGTACGCCAGCGCCGGGAGTCCATCTCCGTCAGAAAGGCCGCAATCCGGCTGATCATGGTCCGCCCTTAGCGCGTCACGCTTCGACGCGAAAGGAACTCAATCTGCGAACCTGTTCGGCTCGCCAAGACGGACGACCGCCACCTGCCAGCCGCCATCGTCTTTCTTGGTCCAGGTCATCTCCAGAAGGATGACTTCAATCCAGCCCTCGCCGTAGCGCGCGATATCGCCAGTGACGGTCACCTGGCTCGACGAGCCCGTGTAAAGCCAACTGTTTAGATCCGTTCGACGCGTATCCACAGTCAAGCGTTCGAGCGCAGCAAGCACCTCAGACGGCCCTTCAATGGTCGCAGTCGATGAGCCTTCAAGCTGGACCGTCTGGGCCAGGTATGGCGCGAGCCCAAACGCCGCCCCGCCACGAAGAGCCCACACAACATTAGCCACCTCGGCTGCAGCGATGCGGCCTTCGCCCTCTAGCCTCAGGCACCCTTGTAGCTGGCTGGACTCATTGCGGAAAATTCCAGGCTCTAGGTGATTGCAATGCGGAAAGCCTCGCAGGGCCTGAGCAGACAATTCGAAGCTCGCGTCGAATACGGGACTCGTGCCGCACGCATCACGAATTCTACGAACGACGCCTTCGTCCGTCAGCACCTCCGTCACCGTAACCCATGCATGCAGGCAGATGGACACTACTACGTCTTCCTCGCCCGTTTCCTCATCGATGAATGACTGTTCGGTCACATGGGCCCCTGACTCGTCCGACTGGCGCTCCGGACTGGATGCCGTCAGACGCGAAAGTTCGGTTGCTTGCCGCCAAAGGTCAGTCCACGCGGGCCTATTGAGTTGAGCGATAGTTGGATCACTATCGCCTTCTTCCTCCGCCATCCGCACGTTGACCGTGGCGTTAGACGCATCTCCGTACCCAGCCATATCGCTCGCGAGGATCGAGACAGCCGGCATGTCAACGGAATATCCGTTGACTGTGAAGACGCGAACCCCGCGCCATCCTGCGGCCTGAACCTGCTCCGCCGGCTCGAGTCCAAAGCTGGCGACAATGGTTGCCCATTGTGAGGGATCGCAGAGGCGTCGACCGTAGTCGTCCATACAGTCACGGTCGAAGTGCCGCGGCTCTTCGTCATCCTGAGCCGCGGCAGCCAGGGGGCTGGCGACAGCCGTCAACCCAAAGATGAGAGCAACGAACCATTCGATATTGCGCGCCATTGGCGGCCTCACTGCAACGGACGATCATCGCGCACTTGCGCCAGGCAGCCGCGTGGATCGGGCGACATCAATTCACATCACCCTGACTTTCATTTGTCCACTGCGCAACCCGTCATGGACGCTCAACTGATGTTGTCTCGCGGCCACGCCCACCTGTCACCGAGCCCATTGCTCGCCAAATGCGGTCAATCATGGCCGGTTTGACGCCGTCACGTTGCGCCGCCCGTTATCCCCGCGTAAACAGCCGCCTCCGACGTCGTGGGGTAGCTTAATGTCCAAGCCGGGATCGGGTCTGGAATCCGAGACGCTCGCCAGGGTCAAGCCGTCGCCGACACTGGCGGTGACGGCGCGTGCGCGCGAACTCAAGCGCGAGGGCCGAGACGTCATCGGCCTGGGGGCTGGCGAACCGGACTTCGACACGCCGGAAAACGTCAAGGACGCCGCCATCGCCGCCATCCGGCGCGGCGAAACCAAATACACGGACGTGGACGGTATCCCGGAACTCAAGGCCGCGGTGGTCGACAAGTTCCAGCGAGAGAACGGCCTGTCTTACGGAACCGATCAGGTCCACGTCGCGCCCGGTGGAAAATCGGTGATCTACAACGCCTTCGTGGCGACTCTTTCACCCAGGGATCAGGTTATCGTCCCGGCCCCCTATTGGGTCAGCTACCCCGACATGGTCCTGTTGGCCGGCGGCGAGCCCGTCGTCATCCCCTGCCCTGAAAGCGATGGCTTTTTCCTGCGACCGGAGCAGCTGGAGGCGGCCATCACGCTCCGGACGCGCTGGCTGTTGCTGAATTCGCCCTCCAATCCGACCGGAGCCGCCTATCCGCGCGAGGCGTTGGAGGCCCTGGCCGAGGTATTGCGCCGTCATCCCCATGTCTGGATCCTGACCGACGACATTTATGAACACCTCACCTACGGCGATTACCGGTTCACGACGATGGGGCAGATCGCCCCTGACCTGATGGACCGGATCCTCACCGTCAACGGTGTGTCCAAGGCCTATGCCATGACGGGTTGGCGCATCGGCTATGCTGGCGGCCCCAAACCGCTGATCGACCTGATGCGGAAGGTTGCCGGCCAGACAACAACCAACCCGGCCTCGATCAGCCAGTGGGCCGCCGTCGAGGCCCTGAACGGGCCGCAGGACTTTCTGCCCGAGCGCGCCGCCGTGTTCGAACGTCGGCGGGACCTGGTTGTGTCGATGCTGAACCAGGCCTCCGGTATTCGCTGCGCTCGCCCGCAGGGTGCATTCTACGTGTACCCCTCGATCGCAGGGTTGATCGGGCGTCGCACACCGTCGGGACGAACCATCACCTCCGATGGCGTCTTCACTGAAGAACTGCTCGACGCTGAAGGCGTGGCCGTGGTCCAGGGCGAGGCGTTCGGATTGTCCCCGCATTTCCGGATCAGCTACGCGACCTCGGACGATAGTCTTGAAGACGCCTGCCGTCGCATCCAGCGCTTCTGCGCGAGCCTCGGATAGGCCACGTGTTCTGGGGTGTGGTGCTCACAGTCCTGCTGACGGGCGTCGTCACGGTGACCCTGTCCAAGATCGGGCCGATCGACACGCCCCGTCAACGTGGCCTCTCCGGCTGGACGACGGCCACAGCCGGCGGCCTGGCCATGATCGCCGGGGTCTGTGCCGGCACGATGTTGTTCGTCGCCCTGGAACTGCCGCCTCCCGGCCTGGGGGTGACACCTTGGCTGCTGCTCGGAGCCTGCCTCGTCGGGCTGCTTGGAGCCATCGACGATGTGATCGATGTGAAAGCCCTGCCCAAACTCATTGTCCAGGTCGTCGTGGCCCTGGCGTTCTGTGGACTGGTGTCTCGCGTTGAGATCCTGCCGATCGCACCGGGCCTGGAAATCAACCTGGGCTTCATGCTCGGGGTTCTGGGCACGGCGTTGTGGATGGTCGTCATGATCAACGCCTACAACTTCATGGACGGATCCGATGGCGTGGCGGTCGGAGCTCAGGCGATTGGTCTGTTCACCCTGGCCCTGGTCAATCCGGATCGGCCGATCCTCGCCTTCGTCCTGTTGTCGGCGTCGATGGCGAACCTCGCCTTCCTGCCCTACAACCATCCCGGAAAACGCATCTTTCAGGGTGACTGCGGCGCACTGTTCTCCAGCTTCCTGATCGCCGGCGCGTCGGTGTTGCTGGCAACCGGACCTAACCCGCGCGCAACCATGTATCTCGGCGCATTCGTTGCGGCGCCTTTCCTGGTGGATGTGCTGTTGACCCTGTTGAAGCGCGCGCGAGCGCGGCGTCCCCTGTTCCAGGCCCACGACGAGCACCTGTACCAGCGCTGGATCACTGTCGGGAACCGGGGGCCCGGGGCGCTGGCATGGCGGGTCTGGCTAATCTGTGCCGCCAGTTCGGCCATCGGCATCGTCGTCAATCAGTTCGCGCCGGATTGGAGCCTCGTCGCGCTGCTCTCGCTGATTGCGGCCCTCACCGCGGCCTGGTTCGGCCTGAGCGCACAACTGGACAAACAGGTTCTCAGGTCGAACGGCTGACGGCGAAGTCCGCCAGGTCGATCAGCGCCGTCTTCCACGCTCCGTCCGGGAATATCCGCAGGGCAGCCTTGGCCGCATCAGCATAATCGCCCGCCATGGCCAGCGTCGCCCCCAGCGCGCCGGTGCCGATGACCAGTTCGCGCGCGCGCCGGAAATCATCGGGATCCTGATTCAGGTCGCGCACCGTACGGGACCAGAAATCATCGTCACGGCCGCGCGTACGTTGGACGGCCAGCAGGAGCGGCAAGGTCGCCTTGCCCTCACGGAAATCGTCGCCGGCGTCCTTGCCCAGATCGGCGGATGCCCCCCCGTAGTCGAGGGCGTCGTCCGATAGCTGAAATGCCAGGCCCAGCGCCTGACCGTATTCCCGCATCGCTGCAACCTCGGACTCGCTGCCGCCGCCGGCAAGGGCTCCCGCCGCCGCCGCCGCCTCAAAGAGGGCTGCTGTCTTGGCCGAGATGATCTCGATATAGACGTCCTGTGGGAGGTCCAGATCATGCGCTCGGCTCAGTTGCAGAACCTCCCCCTCCGCGATGACGGCCGATGCCTTGGCGAGAAGCCGAAGCGCATCCATTGACCCGGCATCGACCATGAGATCGAAGGCCCGTGTAAACAGGAAATCGCCCACCAGTACGCTCTGGGCCGAGCCCCAGATCAGGTGTGCCGCCGCCTTGCCGCGACGCGTGCGCGACCCATCCACGATGTCGTCGTGGAGCAGGGTCGCGGTGTGGATGAACTCGACCGCAGCCGCCAGCTTCTGGTGTGCGTCACCTGTCGCCCCGACGAGCTGGGCACCCGCCAAGCAAACCAGAGGACGCAATCGCTTACCGCCCGCGGCGATCAGGTGCTCGGCGAGGGCCGGAATGACCGGGACATCGCTGCGCATCCGCTCGCGGATCAGGGCATCGATCACAGCCATATCCGCCTCGCCCAGGGCGACGAGCGCATCCACGCTTCCCAGAGCTCTTGCGGCAGGGGCCGTGACAGGGTCCAAACGTAGGCTCCGAGTTCGCCGTATCGCCGTCCCTGATCGTGGGGAGACGACTTTCGGCCACTGCCGCAGGGTCTAGCCGAATGGGCCGAGAGGTTAAAGAGGACTGGCTGCTAGGACGGCGACTGCGTGTCCTGCAGCCCACGCGCGGCTACCGGGCGGGCATGGACGCCGCCCTGCTCGCTGCTGCCGTCAATCTGTTGCCGGGACAAAGACTGATCGAAGCCGGTTGTGGGGCCGGCGGCGCTCTCTGCCAGGTGGCGGCGCGTTGTCCTGAAACTGAGATGGTTGGTGTCGAACGTGACGCGGAAGCCGTCCGCCTCGCCCAGCTCAATATGACCGAGAATGGATTCGGCGACCGCAATCGAATCATCCAAGCCGATATCGCCGACGGTTTCCGGTCTCTCGGGCTGTCTCCCTTCGACGCAGCCATCTGCAATCCGCCCTTCTTCGACGACGAAAAGGCGCTGCGCTCCCCCGCTCCGGAGCGACGCGGTGCCTGGATTGCCGACGATGGTCTGGAAGCCTGGACGGGCTTCCTGCTCAAGGCTGTCCGCGAAGGCGGGACGATCACGGTCATCCATCGGGCTGACCGCCTGGCCGACATCTTGGGGCAACTGGCCTCCAAGGCGGGATCATTCCAGATTCGGCCCATTCATCCGTTTGCGGACCGCCCGGCCAAGCGCGTCATCGTGCGCGCGATCAAGACCGGGAGAGCCCCTCTTGAGCTCCTGCCCGCCCTGGTCATGCACGACCAGTCCGGAGCGAAACACACGCCGGAAGCCGAAGCGATCCTGCGAGGAGAGCGGATTTTGGGTTGGCGCTAGTCGAAGATGTCGAACAGGTCGAAGCCTCGGCGGCGCCGGCCATGACCGTATTCGCCCCGCTCACCCCGTTCGCCGCGTTCTCCGTACTCCCCGCGTTCGCCATAGCCTGCCTGAGGCTGCGGTCTTGCCGCAGGCGGTGCCGTCGGGGCTCCCGCAGCGATCGAGGCGACCCCGTCATCGCGGCTTGCCTGCATAAGTTTTTCCAACTCCCCACGGTCGAGCCAGACTCCTCGACAGGTGGGACACATGTCGAACTCCACGCCGTTCCTCTGAACGGTCTGCATCGAAGCATTGTCATTAGGGCAAAGCAGTAGCGGCACGGAATTCTCCTGCAATCCGGTCTGGGGTCCAAATGCCCTCGCCTCGGGTCGAGCGCAACCCCGCCACGAGGTAGCCCTGTTTCACCGCTTCTGTGGACGCGACAGGGAGGGCTCATGATTGACCTGCAGCGTCTTCGGCATCGGCTGGCGGACCGGCGGGTCAGGCTGTGGGCCGCGTCAACCCTTGCCGTGGTTCTCTTTCACGTCGGACTGTTCGCGCTGGTGCCGGCCCCGACATGGACGCCGCCGGAGGCCCCGGTCGCACTGGAAGTCAGACCCATCTACCTCGACCTGACGCCACGCCAGGCCCCATCCCGGACCTCGTCAGCCCGCGCTCCGGACCAGACCCTCGCCGCAGGAGGCGAACCCTCGCCCCTGCGCGTGCGGCCAGCCAGGCAGCCGTCCCCGTCCCCGTCTCTTCGGGCTGAGCCGTTCGCCATCATTGCGCCTCCCCCTGCCCCGGCGAACCGCCCGATCGGACGCACTGTCCCGAACTCCTGGCGCGAACGCTGCGGCCTTGGCAATGGGGAGGTCTCCGAGGCGGATTACCAAGCCTGCCAGAATGCTTTCCTGAATGCGGCTACGCCCAGCGGCCCGCGGCCCCGACCCCGCGGCGACCCCGCGCAGGATTTCGCTGCCCAGGGGGCAGCCCGGCTACGGCACTATGAGTATGTCCGCTCGCCGGCCCCGACAGGCAGCGGCAACGCCGCCGGTTCAGACACTCCCGGCTCCAACTTCGGTATGGGGGACATTGACCGTAGCGTCGTCTATGCAATCGGCGAACGTCCCCCGGTCGGCGAATAGCCATTTGGTGAGGCACCGACGACAAAGGCCCCGGAGATCGCTCTCCGGGGCCTCTCTCTGTCAGGGGGCTCTGGGTAGAGCCTAACCTTCGATTTCCGCCGCCAGATCTTCCGGCAGGGCCTCGATTTCCGGCTGCGCCTTGGCCCGCTGGGCTGCCAACTGCTCGTCGCGCTTGTGCGCCACGCGCTGCAGACCGCGCAGATAGGAGCCGGTGCCTGCCGGGATCAGACGCCCGACGATGACGTTCTCCTTGAGGCCTTCCAGCGTGTCGATCTTGCCGTTGACCGCCGCGTCGGTGAGGACGCGGGTGGTCTCCTGGAAGGACGCCGCCGAGACGAAGCTCTTGGTCTGGAGCGACGCCTTGGTGATGCCCAGCAGGACCGGCTGGGTGGTCGCAGGACGTCCGCCACGCTTCTCGGTCTTGGCCTGTTCCAGATCGAATTCGGCCTTGTCCATGTGATCGCCCTTGATCAGGCCCGTCTCACCGGGATCGACGATCTCGACCTTTTGCAGCATCTGACGAACGATCGTCTCGATGTGCTTGTCGTTGATCGGCACGCCCTGCAGGCGATAGACGTCCTGCACCTCGTTCACCAGATACTCGGCCAGCGCCTCGACGCCCTGGATGCGCAGCAGATCGTGCGGATCGGGGTTGCCGTCGATGATGTAGTCGCCCTTCTGGATCAGATCGCCGTCGTGGACGGAGATGTGCTTGCCCTTGGGGATCAGGAACTCGACGGCCTCGCCCTGGTTGCCGTCGGCATCCGGAAGCGGGGTGATCTTGATCCGACGCTTGTTCTTGTAGTCGCGACCGAACTCAACGCGACCGTCCATCTCGGCGATGACGGCGCAGTCCTTCGGACGGCGGGCTTCGAACAGCTCGGCCACGCGCGGCAGACCGCCGGTGATGTCACGGGTCTTGGCGCTTTCGGTCGGCACACGAGCGATGACCTCGCCCGGCTTGACGTCGTCGCCGTCACCCACAGACAGAATGGCTCCGACCGGCAGCTGATAACGGGCGTCGCCACCCGATGCCAACTTCCGATAGCCGCCATCCTTGTCGACCACGCCGAGGCTCGGACGCAGGTCCGCGCCGCGCGGGCTGGCGCGCCAGTCGGAGACGACGCGCTGGGCGATACCGGTGGCTTCGTCGGTTTCCTCACGGATCGACAGGCCGTCAACCAGATCCTCAAAGCGGACCTTGCCGCCAACTTCGGTGATGATCGGGTTGGTATACGGGTCCCATTCGGCCAGGCGCTGGCCCTTCTTGATGGCATCGCCGTCTTTGATGCGCAGGCGGGTCCCGTAGGGCACGCGATAGCTTTCGCGATCCTTGCCATCCACCTGAACCGTGATGGTCAGGTTGCGGCTCATCGACACCAGGTCGCCATGCGACGCCTTGACGGTCGCGCCGTCGCCGAGTTTGACGGTGCCGTCGTTGACGGCCTCGAAGAACGACTGTTCGGCCACCTGGGCCGCGCCGCCGATGTGGAAGGTCCGCATCGTCAGCTGGGTACCGGGTTCACCGATCGACTGGGCGGCGATGACGCCGACCGCTTCACCGATATTGACCGGCGTTCCGCGCGCCAGGTCACGACCATAGCAAGCTCCGCAGACGCCGATTTCGCTTTCGCAGGTCAGCACCGAGCGGACCTTGATCGACTGGACGCCGGCGGCCTCGATGGCTTCGACCAGCTCTTCGTCGATCAGGGTGTCGGCTGGGACGATCACGTCGTCGGTCCCCGGCTCCTTCACGTCCTCGGCCGTGGTCCGACCCAAAACGCGGCTGCCCAGCGAGACCAGGACCTCACCGCCCTCGACGACGGCGCGCAGGGTGATGCCCCGCGTCGAGCCGCAATCTTCTTCAGTGATGATGCAGTCCTGCGCCACGTCGACCAGACGACGCGTCAGATAGCCCGAGTTGGCCGTCTTCAGCGCTGTGTCGGCCAGACCCTTACGGGCACCGTGGGTGGAGTTGAAGTACTCCAGAACCGTCAGGCCTTCCTTGAAGTTCGACACGATCGGCGTCTCGATGATCTCGCCGGACGGCTTGGCCATCAGGCCGCGCATCCCGCCGAGCTGCTTCATCTGGGCCTGCGAACCGCGGGCGCCGGAGTTGGCCATCATGTAGATCGAGTTGATCTCGCCTTCGCGTCCGTCCGGCCCGAGGATCGGGGCCTTCAGTTCGGCCATCATCTCGTCGGCGACACGGTCGGTGGCCTTGGACCAGGCGTCGACGACCTTGTTGTACTTCTCACCCTTGGTGATCAGGCCGTCGGCGTACTGCTGCTCGTATTCCTCGACCAGCTTCTGGGTTTCCTCGACCAGCTCGGTCTTGCGAGCCGGGATGACGATGTCGTCCTTGCCGAAGGAGATGCCGGCCTTGGCGGCTTCCTTGAAGCCAAGACCCATCAGCTGGTCGGCGAAGATGACCGTCGCCTTCTGACCGCAGTGGCGATAGACCACGTCGATCAGGTTGCCGATCTCCTTCTTGGTCAGGTTCTTCTCGAGCAGGCGATAGCCGACGTTCGGATTGCGCGGCAGCAGGGCACCCAGCTTCATCCGGCCCGGCGTCGTGTCGATGACGCGGGTGATCTCCTGGCCATCCGGACCCATTTCCGTCCAGCGCGCCTTGATCCGGGTGTGCAGGGTGACCACGCCGGCGTCGAGCGCGGCGTCGATCTCGGCGGGATTTCCGAACAGCTTGCCTTCACCCGGCTCGCCGTCCTTGACCAATGACATGTAGTACAGCCCGAGGACGATGTCCTGCGACGGCACGATGATCGGACGGCCATTGGCCGGCGACAGGATGTTGTTCGTCGACATCATCAGGACGCGCGCTTCCAGCTGGGCCTCGAGGCTCAGCGGGACGTGCACGGCCATCTGGTCACCGTCGAAGTCGGCGTTGAAGGCGGCACAGACCAGCGGGTGAAGCTGGATGGCCTTACCCTCGATCAGCTTGGGCTCGAACGCCTGGATCCCAAGGCGGTGCAGGGTCGGCGCGCGGTTCAGGAGAACCGGATGTTCGCGGATGACCTCTTCGAGGATGTCCCAGACCTGCGGCTGCTCGCGCTCGACCATCCGCTTGGACTGCTTGACGGTGCCTGACAGGCCCTTGGCGTCCAGACGCGCGTAGATGAACGGCTTGAACAGCTCCAGCGCCATCTTCTTGGGCAGACCGCACTCATGTAGCTTCAGCTCCGGTCCGACCACGATGACCGAACGGCCCGAATAGTCGACGCGCTTGCCCAGCAGGTTCTGACGGAAGCGGCCCTGCTTGCCCTTGAGCATGTCGGCCAGCGACTTCAGCGGACGCTTGTTGGCACCGGTGATGACCCGGCCGCGACGGCCGTTGTCGAACAGAGCGTCGACCGATTCCTGCAACATCCGCTTTTCGTTGCGGATGATGATGTCCGGCGCGCGAAGTTCCATCAGGCGCTTCAGGCGGTTGTTCCGGTTGATGACCCGGCGGTACAGGTCGTTCAGGTCCGAGGTCGCAAAACGCCCCCCGTCCAGCGGCACCAGCGGGCGCAGTTCCGGCGGGATGACCGGCACGATGGTCAGGATCATCCACTCGGGCTTGTTGCCCGACTCGATGAAGGCCTCCATCAGCTTCAGGCGCTTGGACGCCTTCTTGGCCTTCATTTCCGACGGATTGTCGGCCAGCTCGGCACGGTGCTTGGCGGCCTCGGCCTCCAGGTCGATCGCCATCAGCAGGTTGCGAACAGCCTCGGCCCCGATTTCAGCCGTGAAGCCGTCATCGCCGAACTCTTCCTGGAAGCGATAGAATTCGTCTTCCGTCAGCAGCTGGTTCTGCTTGAGCGGGGTCAGGCCCGGCTCGGTGACGATGTAGTTCTCGAAATACAGGACCCGCTCGACTTCCTTGAGCGGCATATCCAGCATCAGCGAGATGCGGCTGGGCAGCGACTTCAGGAACCAGATGTGGGCGACCGGGCTGGCCAGGTCGATGTGGCCCATCCGCTCACGACGGACGCGTGCGAGGGTGACCTCGACGCCGCACTTTTCGCAGATGATCCCCTTGTACTTCATACGCTTGTACTTGCCGCACAGGCATTCGTAATCCTTGGTCGGACCAAAGATACGCGCACAGAACAGACCGTCACGCTCGGGCTTGAACGTGCGGTAGTTGATCGTCTCCGGCTTCTTGATCTCGCCGAACGACCACGACTTGATCTTCTCCGGCGACGCCAGGGCGATGCGGATCTGGTCGAAGGTCGGGGTGACCGGGACCGGGTTGAAGATGTTCAGGACTTCCTGGTTCATCTTGTCAGTTCCTTCTGCGGCTCAGGCCGCGAAAATCTTGAGGGAGAGAGCGGTTGAAGCGGTGGCCGGCCCCCGCTCTGCGGGGACCGGCGGGATGGCCTCACCCGTTCTCCAGCTCCACGTTCAGGCCCAGCGAACGCATCTCCTTGACGAGCACGTTGAAGCTCTCGGGGATGCCGGCTTCGAAGCTGTCGTCACCACGGACGATGGCCTCGTAAACCTTGGTCCGTCCGGCAACGTCGTCGGACTTCACCGTCAGCATTTCCTGCAGGGTGTAGGCGGCACCGTAGGCTTCCAGAGCCCAGACCTCCATCTCCCCGAAGCGCTGTCCGCCGAACTGGGCCTTGCCGCCCAGCGGCTGCTGGGTGACCAGCGAGTACGGGCCGATCGAACGGGCGTGGATCTTGTCGTCCACCAGGTGGTGCAGCTTCAGCATATAGATGTAGCCGACCGTAACAGGACGCTTGAACTGGTCACCCGTCAGTCCGTCGAACAGGATCGACTGACCGGTCCGGTTCAGACCAGCGGCTTCCAGCAGGTTCTCGATGTCCGAGATGTGGGCACCGTCGAAGACCGGGGTTGCGAACGGCACGCCCTTGGACAGGTTACGAGCCAGTTCCAGCAGTTCCTCGTCGCTGTCGGGCAGCGGCGTGTCCTTGCCATAGACCTCGGTGAGGCGCTCGATCAGGGCCTGCTTCTGACCGCCGTGCTGCCAGGCTTCCAGCAGGTTGGAGATCTGCTTGCCGAGACCGGCGGCGGCCCAACCCAGGTGGGTTTCGAAGATCTGTCCCACGTTCATGCGCGACGGCACGCCCAGCGGGTTCAGCACCACGTCAACCGAGGTGCCGTCCTCCAGATAGGGCATGTCCTCGATCGGAAGGATCTTGGAGATGACGCCCTTGTTGCCGTGACGACCGGCCATCTTGTCGCCGGGCTGCAGCTTGCGCTTCACGGCCACGAAGACCTTGACCATCTTCATCACGCCCGGCGGCATTTCGTCCCCGCGCTGGAGCTTCTCGACCTTGTCCTCGAAGCGGCGGTCCAGACGCTTGCGGGCGTCTTCGAACTGCTTCTTCATGGCTTCCAGTTCGCCCTGGGCCTTTTCGTCGTCCAGAGCGATCTGCCACCACAGGCCGCGCGAGATGTCGGCCAGTTTTTCAGCCGTCACGTCGCCACGTCCCAGGCCCTTCGGACCCGAGTTGGCCTTCTTGCCGACGACCAGCGTCTGCAGACGGCCATAGACGTTGCGCTCCAGGATCTTGAGCTCGTCGTCGCGGTCCTTGCCGAGGCGCTCGATTTCCGAACGTTCGATGGCCTGGGCCCGCTCGTCCTTGTCGACGCCGTGACGGTTGAAAACGCGCACGTCGACGATGGTGCCGGCCACGCCCGGCGGCAGGCGCAGCGAGGTGTCGCGGACGTCAGAAGCCTTCTCGCCGAAGATGGCGCGCAGCAGCTTCTCTTCCGGGGTCATCGGGCTTTCGCCCTTCGGGGTCACCTTGCCGACCAGGATGTCACCCGGCTGGACCTCGGCCCCGATGGCGACGATGCCGGCCTCGTCGAGGTTGCGCAGGGCCTCCTCGCCGACGTTCGGAATGTCGCGGGTGATCTCTTCCGGCCCAAGCTTGGTGTCGCGGGCCATGACCTCGAACTCCTCGATATGGATCGAGGTGAAGACGTCGTCACGCACGATGCGCTCGGAGATCAGGATCGAGTCTTCGAAGTTGTAGCCGTTCCAGGGCATGAAGGCGACGAGGGCGTTGCGGCCCAGCGCCAGTTCGCCCAGGTCCGTCGACGGGCCATCGGCGATTACGTCACCGGCCTGAACCTCGTCGCCCACGCGCACGATCGGGCGCTGGTTGATGCAGGTGGACTGGTTGGACCGCTGGAACTTCGACAGGCGATAGATGTCGACGCCCGACTTTGAGGCGTCGGTTTCTTCCGTCGCGCGCACAACGATACGCGTGCCGTCGATCTGCTCGACCACACCGGCGCGGCGCGCGATGACCACGGCGCCAGAATCGATGGCCACCACGTCTTCCATGCCAGTGCCGACCAGCGGCGCATCGGCCTGGACCAGGGGCACGGCCTGACGCTGCATGTTCGAACCCATGAGGGCGCGGTTGGCGTCGTCGTTCTCAAGGAAGGGGATCAAGGCGGCCGCGACCGAAACGACCTGTTTCGGCGAGACGTCCATCATGTCGACGGCGTCCTTGTTGAGCAGCTGGGATTCGCCGTTGATCCGGCCCGGGACCAGATCCTCGACGATCTCGCCCTTCTTCAGCTCGATGTTGGCCTGGGCGATGGTGTATTTCGCCTCTTCCATCGCCGAGATGTAGACGACCTCGTCGGTGGCCTTGCCGTCCTTCACGCGACGGTACGGGCTTTCGATGAAACCATACTTGTTCACGCGGGCATGTGTCGCCAGCGAGTTGATCAGGCCGATGTTCGGGCCTTCCGGCGTTTCAATCGGGCAGATCCGGCCATAGTGGGTCGGGTGCACGTCGCGCACCTCGAAGCCAGCGCGCTCGCGCGTCAGGCCGCCCGGACCAAGCGCCGACAGACGGCGCTTGTGGGTGATTTCCGACAGCGGGTTGGTCTGGTCCATGAACTGCGACAGCTGCGACGAGCCGAAGAACTCGCGCACGGCGGCTGCCGCCGGCTTGGCGTTGATCAGGTCGTGCGGCATGACCGTGTCGATATCGACCGAGCTCATGCGCTCCTTGATGGCGCGCTCCATCCGCAGCAGGCCGACGCGGTACTGGTTCTCCAACAGTTCACCGACCGAACGGACCCGGCGGTTGCCCAGGTTGTCGATGTCATCGATGTCCCCACGACCGTCTTTCAGACCGACGAGGATCTTGAGCACTTCAAGGATGTCTTCCTTGCGCAGCACGCGTACGGAATCGTCGACGTCCTGCTCGAGGCGCATGTTCATCTTGACCCGGCCCACAGCCGACAGGTCGTAGCGCTCGGAATCGAAGAACAGCGACTGGAACATGGCCTCGGCGGCCTCGATCGTCGGCGGCTCGCCCGGACGCATCACACGATAGACGTCGAACAGCGCCTCTTCACGGTTGGCGTTTTTGTCCACACGCAGGGTGTTGCGCATATAGGCCCCGACCGTGACGTGGTCGATGTCCAGCACGTCGATGGTGGTGAAGCCCTGCTCTTCCAGCGAGGCGATGATGACGGCGTCCAACTCGTCACCGGCCTCGGCGTAGATTTCGCCGGTCTGCATATTGACGGCATCGGCCGCCAGGTACTTGCCGATCAGGGCATCTTGGGCCAGCGACAGCGACTTGACCGTCTCACCCAGTTTCTTGGCCGCACGGGCCGAGATCTTGTGGCTGGCCTGGGCGACGACTTCGCCGGTGTCGGCGTCGACCAGATCAAATTCCGGCTTCACGCCGCGCCAGCGGTCGGCCTTGTACGGCGTGACCCAGCCTTCGCCGCGCTTCTCGTAGGGCACGGTCTCGTAGAAGGTGGACAGGATTTCCTCACCGTCCATGCCCAGGGCCATCAGGAACGTGCTGGCCGGGAGCTTGCGGCGACGGTCGATACGGACATAGACGATGTCCTTGGCGTCGAACTCGAAGTCGAGCCAAGAGCCGCGATACGGGATCACGCGGGCCGCGAACAGCAGCTTGCCCGACGAGTGGGTCTTGCCCTTGTCGTGGTCGAAGAACACGCCCGGCGAACGGTGCATCTGCGAGACGATGACGCGTTCGGTGCCGTTGACGATGAAGGTGCCCTTGTCCGTCATGAGCGGGATGTCGCCCATATAGACGTCCTGCTCCTTGATGTCCTTGACCGAGCGGGCACCGGTCTCTTCTTCCAGTTCGAAGACGATGAGGCGCAGCTTGACCTTCAGCGGCGCGGCATAGGTCATGTCGCGCTGGATGCATTCTTCAACGTCGTACTTCGGATCTTCGAATTCGTACGAGACGTATTCGAGCGTCGCGCGCTCGTTGAAGTCCTTGATCGGGAACACCGATTTGAAGACGGCCTGGATGCCCTCGTCAATGCGGTCGGGCTGGCGCGTCTCGCGCTGGAGGAATTGTTCGTACGAAGACCGCTGAACCTCGATGAGGTTCGGCATCGTCACGGCCTCGGGAATGCGGCCGAACGACTTGCGGATCCGCTTCTTGCCGGTGAAGGAGTGCGCCATCTGGTGTCCCTATTACGGCGCGGAGCTGTTCAACCCGCGCCACGTCAAAAAGGCGCACACCGCCCCTCTCGCAGGACCGGTTTGCGCCGTCTCTTGCGTCCACCCTCGAGGCACCGAGCCTCAGGACGCTGGATTTTGAAGGGCTCCCGGGGAGGAGCAGCGCCTTCGTCCGACTGGGGGCGAGCCGGACCTCGGCGCATTGAGCGCAGGAATCAGAATTCCGCGAAGGGAGCGTATATAGCGTGAAATTTGGCGAAGGAAAGGCTTAGTTCGTCGAAAGCCCCGATGCGGAGGAACCCGTTCACCGTGGCCTAGGCCCGCTCCGATCGATCGCGCCGCCCAAGCCGCCAGCCAACGCCGAGGCATCAGGAAGCGTCAGGCGTCACTTGCTCTGAAGAACGCAATAATCCCAGCGAGAATTGAAAGGACTTGCGGTGCGATCCATCCATCTTCTGGCGCTTTCCGCCGTCATTGCATTGGGTGCAGCCGTCTCGCCTGCAGCGGGCCAATCCGCGCGGCAGCAAGACCGCCTTACTCCTGCGGTCGGCACCGACAGCCCCGGCAACGACCTTGGTTCGGTGGCGGTCGGTCGAGGCGACGGCACCGCCTGTGAGGCGATTTGTGCGGCCAACAGCCAGTGCAACGCCGACACCCGTCAATCCCCCGCCAATGAGTCAGCCAGCTACTGCTGGTTCAAGCGCACTGCGGGCCTCACGCGTCCCAAGACGAATTCGATTTCCGGCGTGCGCCGCGCAGATCAACCTCAAGGGGCCGCTGAAACGGCTGGCCCAATCCCGCTGTCGAATGGTCGGGGCCTTTACCTGCCGGTCAGTGTCGCCGGCTGCTCGCGCCCTGTCGCCGAAGATCTGGGGGGCGGATATAGGATCACCTATGATTGTGCGTCGATGGGAAACGCGCTTGTCGAGGTCTTGATCGCCCTGCCGCCGCTGGACCGGACGCCTCGAGCCGTTCTGGAGCAACACGCCATCGGCTGGCAGCCGAACTTTATGTCTTTGCCGGCCAGCCAGAGAGCTGAGGTCATCCGACTAGAGAACCGCGAGCTGGCCTCCGGGACGGCGGAGTTCCTTTGCCTCACCTATGACAATGTGGCGAACCTCAACGGCTCGTCGCACTGCATTCTTGAGGCTCCGTTGGCCCAGCTCATCATCGCGTGCGACGCCAATATGGCCCGCGATGCCTATGCGGCCGTGACTGCCGTGCTCCGTGGAATGTCGATCAGGTAGGTCGAGCGCCGTTCGAAACTTTCGGAGCGCGGGCCGTGCTGCTAGGACACGAGCATGAAGCTCGCTCTCATCCTTGCCGTTACCCTCGCCTTGACCGGCTGCGCCACGACCGCCTCCGAGTCTCCTGAGAATGCGTCGCCGCCCTCCCAGACTAGCTGGGAGGCCGGCCAGGCTGCCTATCTGGCCTGGAACGGCAGGCAGCGGGGCTGGGCGGCCACCGAGAGTGGCCTGCAGTATCGCCGAGTCGGCGAGGCGCATCCCGAGGGCGAGCGGCCCGGCCCGACCGACACCGTCCGGGTCCACTATCGCGGGACGTTCATAGACGGCCGCGAGTTCGACGGGAACTTCGGCGAGGACTCGATCGAGTTTCCCCTGAATCGGGTCATTCGCGGATGGACCGAAGGCGTTCAACTGATGCGAGCGGGCGAAACCTACGACTTCGTCATTCCTGGTGACCTCGCCTATGGAGACCGTTGGATCGGAGGCGATCTGATCCCGCCGAATTCGGCCCTGCTGTTCAGGATCGAACTTCTGTCCGTCGCGCCCGCAACCTAGGTCAGGCGGCCTCCGGCGAGGCCTCTACCTTCCGGTCTGCGGCACGCCGATTTTGAGCGCTGGCCATGTCCGGGGCCTGCGCCTCTCGACGATCACCGGCCCGCCCCCGGAATGCAGTCGTGGCCTGTGAAACGACGGACAGCAGCAGGAAAACCGTCAAGGTCACCCCGCCGACCGCGGTCCCTTGCATCATGATCTCGTCGAGCAGACCGATCAGACTCACCACGGCGACGCCCGAAAAAAGAAGGCTGGCCACGTGCATCCGCCTATTGCCGCGCGGCTTGAACACATAGGCGTAGATATAGGCGCCAAAACAGAATGCCGACCCAGCGGTGGCCAAGATCTTCATGAAGAGGATGAGGGCGTCCATCGTGTTTTCTCCTGTCCGACGATTCTAGTTTGCGGTGATTGAAGGGCGATTAAGAACCTGCGAACTGCGAGATCGGAGTCTCAATCGCAGCCTCGTAGTCGATGGGGATCGTAACCAGCCCGGGAATGCCGACATCTCGGCGGTACGAGGCGGTGATGACGCCGGTTTCGCCCGTGGGGCCCCGGGCCTCGCGAACCAGGGCAACGCCGACCAGCCCGTCCGCGAGGGCGTCCATATGGCCGGCGACGATGTCAGCCAGTTCGGCCTCCGTCGCCTGAGGGTGCACCGACAGATAGCGGCCGGCTTTTTCCAGCCCGAAGCGGACACTCGACAGACAGTGCTGGGTCCAGCCGAATTCGAACATGCCCATGAGCATGACCACCAGCAGCGGCAGACAGCGCGCAAACTCCGCCGCGCTCGCCCCGGACTCAGAGCGAGCGAAGCCCGGCCAGGTCTTCCTAACGCACACGAACGGTCCTCTCCGCATCGACATCGCGAGCCTCGAACAGGCCGCGGCTGACGGCATGGGCCGCCAGGGTCACATAGATGGCCGGGGCCGAACCATCGGGGCAGGTCGCACTGAGGTCGCTGGCTTCAACGCCACACCGTGCGGAACGAACAAGGGAGACCGTTCCACTCTCCGGCTGATCCTGCCAAGCCGCCAGAGCGACACTGATCGCCTCATCGTCCGAAGACCCGCCTCCCATGTAGTAGTCGGATCCGGCATCCAGCGCCGTCGCGGCGCGCTGCTTGTCCATTGCCATCATCCAGACCTCGGCCGACACCAACGCCAGGCCGACGACAACCGGCGTGACGATCGCCATTTCGACGGCAGCACCGCCGCCCTTTTGCCTCCAGAAAGCGAGCAGTCTGTGCATGGCTACTCGGTCAGCTGGACGACTTGCATGACCGGCACCGCCGGAATGCCGTAGTCCGAGCAGTCCGCTGACAGTTCGGTGCTGCCGGACCAGGTCACCGTGCGCGCCACAACCCGAACGCAGCCCTGCTGGCCCGAAAAATTCCCGAGGTAACTCAGGGCCTGTCGTGGGAGGTAGACGGCTCCAGTCAAACGCGAGGCCGCTGTCCCGTTCAGCACTGAAGCTCCGCCGCCATGGCGATCGCCGAAGAACAGGATGCCGGCTTGGGGTCCGGTCGTCGGCGCACTCAGATTAATCGTTGAATTGCCGTTGAAATTCGCGCCGCTGTTGCCCAACAGGACGAAAGTCACACCCGAGCCTCGGACGTCGGCATTCGCATTGATCCGAAAATCGCCGCCCGAAATGAAATAGACACCCGGCTGTAAGGTCACGGCACCACTGAGGCGCATACCACTGCAATAGCGCCCGGGGGCCAGACTCGACCCTGAGGCCGTAAGGCATCCGCCTTGGGCGTTCGGCTGGGGAATATCGGCGTAGGGATCGGCGACTGACGGCGCATTCAGGATCGGTGCCCGGCACTCCGTCAGGGTCGCACCGGTCCCGATCGTCGCCCCGCCGCCGGAGATCAGACAATTGACGCTCAATCGAGCCGAGCCCTGGAGGTTGACCGCGTTCGAAGCCCGCGAGTTGGCCATTACGCTACAACCCACCAACGTGACCTGGGTGTTGCCGGCGAAGTCGGCGGCGCGGGACTCCGAAGGATCAAGCGCCAGCACGCAGGCATTGGACGCCGTGCGATAGGTCGCAACGGCGCGCGCCGTCAGATCCACTTCGCCGTTCATGAACATCCGCGTGAAGAACCGGTCCGCCGTGGTCTTGAGGATGACTTCCACGCCATCGCCACCGGCCGATGGCCCGCTGGTGGGCGGCGTGTTGACCTCCGATGAGCCGATCGCTGGATCAAAGCCGTTGTCGGTCGCGGCAAGGACGGCGATTTCGGCGACCTGCGCGTTGCTCGAACCCGACCGACGCTCCATGGCCCCGGCATGCGCGGCCGCGTCAGCCGCCGCCTGGAGTTCCAGGCTGCGGTAGTACCAATAGGTCGTCTCTACGCCGAACCCGGCCCCGCCCACCACGATCGGCAAGGCCAGGGCGAACACCATCGCTACGTTGCCCCTGGTCTGGGCCCAGATCTCTTCGGCCATGGATTTCATGACGGACCCCCGCCGCAACCGTCCGACCATGGCGACCAATCGCTCAACAGCGCGTTCACAAGAGAGGTTAGCTGATCTTCACCAAGATCCTCGGTTCGGCATAGCGATCACCACGCTCCGCCTTTGCCGATCAGGTCAGGAGGGCCTAGAAGGCGGCCAGTCCTGTTCATCGGAGTCCGCCATGATCCGCACGCTGCTTCTCTCCGCCGCCGCCGCCGCCATTCTGACGGCCTGTTCGACCCCGGCGATGCAACAGCCCACGCCTCCCACAGCCGTCAGCCCGATGGCACAGCTGGTTCACGACGTTCATTCGTTCGCCAGACCGAACGAGGCCCGGGTCACCGACGTCGCCGTCGATCTGGCGGCAGACTTTGACCGCAAGGTTCTCAGTGGCACCGCGACCTTGACGATTCAGACGGCACCGGATGCCGGCGAACTGGTGCTGGACACCCGCGATCTGACGGTCCGCAGCGTGACCGTGGATGGCCGGCCGGCCACGTGGTCACTCGGCGAAAGTAACCCATTCCTCGGCCGCCCCCTGACCGTCGCCGTCAGTCCGAATGCACGAACCGTCGTCGTCGACTACGAGACCAGCCCGGATGCCGCCGCTTTGCAATGGCTTTCGCCGGGACAAACGGCCGGAGGCCGCCTGCCCTTCATGTTCAGTCAGGGCCAGGCGATTCTCACGCGCACGTGGGTTCCCACCCAGGACAGCCCCGGCATCCGGCAAACCTATTCAGCGCGGATCGTCGCGCCGGAGGAACTTCGGGTGGTCATGAGCGCCGACATGCTGACGCCGGACGGCGAGCCGGCAGGGACCGGACAGCGCGCCTGGCGTTTCCGTATGGACGAACGCATCCCGCCCTATCTGATGGCGATCGGCATCGGCGATCTTACGTTTGCCCCAACCGGTGGCCGAACCGGCGTCTATGCCGAGCCGGCGACCCTGGCCGCTGCCGCTTCTGAGCTTCGCGACACAGAGGCCATGGTTGAAGCGGCCGAGGCGCTCTACGGGCCCTACCGCTGGGGTCGATACGATTTGCTGATTCTGCCGCCGTCCTTCCCGTTCGGCGGTATGGAAAATCCGCGTCTCACCTTTGCGACGCCGACCATCATCGCCGGAGACCGGTCGCTGGTTTCGCTGGTCGCCCACGAGCTCGCGCACAGCTGGTCCGGTAACCTGGTGACCAATGCCACCTGGTCGGACTTCTGGCTCAACGAGGGTTTCACCACCTATTTTGAAAATCGGATCATGGAGGCCATGTACGGTGAGGAACGGGCCCTCATGCTTCAGGCGCTCGGCTGGGACGATTTGCAGTCTGGCCTTTCGTCATTGCCGGCCGCTGACACGCGGCTTCACATCGATCTGGACGCACGCGACCCCGACGACGGCATGAGCGACATCGCCTATGAGAAGGGCGCACTGTTCCTGCGGACAATTGAACGCACTGTGGGACGGGACCGCTTCGATACCTGGCTTCGATCCTACTTCGACCGCCACGCCTTCCAGCCGATGACGACCGCCGAATTCCTTGAGGACATCCGCGCCAACCTGATCCAGGGCGATGTCGCGCTGGAGCAGCGGCTTCAACTCGACCAGTGGGTCTATGCGGAAGGCCTGCCGTCCAACGCGGTGGAGCCGCATTCGGTCGCCTTTGATCGTGTCGATGCTGCGGCCACCGCCTGGACCACGTCCGGCAACGTGGCGGCGATCCCCTGGTCCAGCTGGTCGACCCAGGAGCGCCAGAGATTCCTCAGCCGCCTTCCCGAAACGATTTCTCCCGAGCGGCTTGCGACGCTTGACGGCTCACTGGGTCTGTCGGCCAGCGGGAACTCGGAAGTGCTGTTCGCCTGGCTGGTGATCGCGATCCACAATCGCTACGAGCCGGCCGTGCCGGCGCTCGAACATTTCCTCACCTCCATGGGGCGCAGGAAATTCGTGCTGCCGCTGTTCCGAGCCTTGATGGCTGAGGACGACTGGGGTCAGACGCTGGCTCGGCGAATCTATGCCCAGGCGCGCGCCGGCTATCATTCGGTGACAGTGGGATCGGTCGACGGCGTCGTCGGCGTCCCGGGGTGACAGTGATCGATGCCCGCGGGCATCGGTGCCCCGCGCCCACGTTGAAGTTGGGAAGGGCGCTGCGTCTGGCGGCCCCCGGGGACGTCATCGTCCTGCTGGCAGACGATCCGATGGCACGTATCGACGTCCCCCATTTCCTGGGCCAGACCGAGCATGTCCTGACTTCGGTGTCCGATGAAGGGGCGGCCATGCGTTTTCAGATCACCAAAAGTGACGCGGCTCTGACAGGCTGAGATCCGCTTCGGTCCGGGCCGCTTGCAGGTCATTGGCGCGCCGGTACTCGTTCAGGGCGATTTCGATCTCGGTGGCCAGGGCACCCCCGAAGAAGACGGCATTCACATTCCAGCTGAGCCAGATCAGGAACACCACCACGGCACCGACCGATCCATAGGTCGCGCCGAGTTCGACGACCTGATCGACATAGACAGCACAGGCCCACGACGCCACCGCGAGCAGCAGGGCAGCTCCGATTCCGCCGCCCAAAGAGGCACGCCACGGCACCCGCTTGGAGTGCGCCATAGCGAATCGGTAAAGCAAGGTCAGACCGACCACGAGACCTGAGAAGGCCCAGAACCACTCGCTGTCCAGGCCCAGCCCTTCCAGCGGCTCAGTGACCTGGGTCTCGTGCATCAGACGAATCGTCAGGACCGCGCCCGACACCGCCGTCATCAGAACGAAGGCGCAGATCGCCACGAAGAAAGCGAGTAGATTGAAGCGAATGAAACCATGCTGGTCCGTTTCGTCGTGGATGAAGGTCAGGCCGGCCAGGATCGCCTTGAACCCTCGGTGAGCCGCATAGGCACCGACCAGCAGGGCCACCGCGCTCTGGGCCGAGACGCGGTGAAAAGGTGCGGCGATCAGCCGTTCTACCTCTGACTGAAACAGGCCACGCGCCGCGTGAGGCACGACCTGGATCAGGGCCTCGGCTTGGTCCAGGCCGACGCCCGTGTTCAGCACCACTTTGAAAAAAGCGATGATCAGGGCCACAGCCGGGAAAACAGCCAGCAGCGCGAAGAACGAGACGCCGCCGACATACAGCATCACATCACGACCCCAGAGGCGCTTCAAAGCTCGCCCCAACACCCCCACGGCACGAACGGCGATGTTACGCGGGCTCAACAAGATCGGCGCTTTGCGCCGTGGATCAGACATCAAGACGAGATTCACGTTTTCGACCGAGCAATCAACCCCAATCGGACGATACCAATTGGTCACCCTATTGCGTAAGAACCGTCCCATGGGGGACGCACCGACCGTTCAGGAAACCGTTTTGGCAGAGAAGATGCCACGCCCGCGTGCCCGTGTTCTGGTTCTCGGCCGGGACGACGATCTGATCGGCCCGCTCGCCGAGGGATTGGATCGGGTCGGGTGGTCCACTGTCACCGCCCGTGCCGTCGAAGCCGCCGAACGTGCCGTATCCGACATGGCGGTCGAAGCCGCCGTGATCGACGCGAGGCACCCCCTGCCCGCCGGCCTCGTCACGCGCCTGAAAGCCGCCGCAGGCCCAAGGCGTCTTCCGGTGGTCGTTCTCGGTACGCCGGATGCAGATGCCGATCTGAACATGACGCCGCCGATCCACCCGGCCCAGGCCGCTCTGCGCCTCGAACATCTCGTACGCTCCGCCGTTGCTGTGGAAGAGTTCGAACTGCGTCGCGCGACATTCGAGGAACAGGGCGTGTCCCTGACGCCCACGCCATCCGATGCGCCCCGTCGCATCCTCGCCGTCGGCGATCCGGACCCTCGCTTTCTGGCGCTGGCCAATGTGCTGGAAGAGCACGGGGCCGAGCTGACGGCCGCACTGACGCCCTACACCGCCTTTGACTACCTGCACGAACGCGACTTTGACACCGTCTTGCTGTGGGGTGGACGCCAACGGGTCGAGGCCATGTCCATCGCCTCCGGGATCAAGCGCAATACGCGCCTGTATCACCTGCCGGTCGTCCTCTACCTGGGCTCGGACGCGGATATCAATCTGGGCGAGATCTACGGGCGCGGCGTCGCAGATGTCGCGTCCCCCGATGCTCCAATCGAGGAGACGGCTCAGAGAATTCTGACGCTGGCCGACGCGTATCGCCGCCATCAGACCATCCGCGAACAGCTTGAACGAGCGCGCAATTCCGGCCTGATGGATCCTTCGACTGGTCTGTTTACGCGTGAGCTTTTCGCGAGCCATCTGGCTCGATTGTCGACCGGTGCCGCACGTCGCCGACGACCACTGTCGGTCTGCGTCCTCAAGGTGGCCGCCCAGGACGCGGTCGACGAGGCGCGAACAGGGGGGTGGGTGGACCGTGCCATGCCCCAGATTGGAGCCATGATCTCACGGCTGGTCCGCTCAGAGGATACGGCGGCCCGCCTGTCTCCAGAGGTCTTTGCTGTCGCCCTGCCGGCGACGCGCCTGGGCGAGGCGCGCCTCGTTTCCGAAAGGATCGCTGCCGTCATCGGCTGCACGGCCTTTCACGCCGGTGAGGATCGGAAGCCCTTCGTCGTTTCCTTTGACATCGGAGAAGCAGAGCAGGGTTCGGAGGAATCTCCGATTTCCCTTCTGGAACGAGCCGTCCAGGCCGCGCGCACGTCGCGCTGATCAAGCAGTCTGGGCGAACGCGGTCTCGGCCAGTTTGCGTGTAATGCGTTCGGCGGCATTCAGGCGATCGGTCGCCTCGGGCCAGTCGCCCTTGACCACGATCTTCTGGTCCGGACGCACCTTCCAGGCCCCATTGGACGCTTGGATCAGTTGCACCAGACCCAACGGATTGGAGAAGACGTCATTGCGCAAGCTCAACACCGCGCCCTTCGGGCCGACGTCGATTTTGGCGACATTGGCCTGACGGCACAGGCCCTTGATGGCGACCACCTTCAGCAGTTGATCCGCCTCATCCGGCAACGGTCCGAACCGGTCGATGAGTTCGGCGGCCAGGGCCTCTCGATCTTCTGGCCGCTCCGCCTCGGACAGGCGTCGGTACATCGCAAGGCGTACGTTCAGATCCGGCACATAGGCCTCCGGAATCAGGACGGCGGCACCGGCATTGATCTGTGGCGACCAGCCACGCGGATCGTCGAAGGCGGCACCCGGCTCGGCGCGCAGGGTGTTCACCGCATCCTCCAGCATCTGCTGGTACAGCTCGACCCCGACCTCGCGGATATGGCCCGACTGTTCCTCGCCCAGGAGATTGCCGCCGCCTCGAATATCCAGGTCATGGCTCGCCAGTTGGAAACCCGCACCCAGGCTGTCGAGGGATTGGAGTACGCGGAGGCGCCGCTCCGCGCTTTCAGTCAGGACGCGGTTCGGAGGCGTCGTCAGATAGGCGAAGGCGCGCGCCTTGGATCGGCCGACCCGACCCCTCAACTGATACATCTGGGCCAGGCCGAACATGTCCGCCCGGTGTAAAATCAATGTGTTGGCAGAGGGAATGTCCAAGCCACTTTCAACGATCGTCGTTGAAAGCAGAACGTCAAACTCGCCGTCATAAAAGGCGCTCATCACACCTTCGAGTTGGGTGGCGGACATCTGTCCATGACCGACGACGACCTTCACCTCTGGAACCTGCTCGCGCAGGAAAGCCTCGATGTCCGGCAGGTCTTTCAGGCGTGGCGCGACGTAGTAGCTCTGGCCACCGCGATATTTTTCACGCAGCAGCGCCTCGCGTACCGTCACGGCATCGAAGGGGATGATGTAGGTCCGCACCGCCAGACGATCGACTGGCGGCGTGGCGATGATCGACATTTCGCGGATGCCGGACAGCGCCAACTGCAGGGTCCGCGGAATCGGCGTCGCCGTCAGCGTCAGCATATGAACGTCGGCCCTGAGGGATTTCAGCCGCTCTTTGTGCTTGACGCCGAAGTGCTGTTCTTCGTCGACGATGACCAGCCCCAGGTCCTTGAAGCCGACCTGTTCGGACAAGACCGCATGGGTGCCGATGACGATCTCAATCTCACCGGACTTGAGGCCCTCGCGCGTTTCGGCCGCCTCACGCGCCGGGACCATTCGCGACAGCTGGCGGATACGGACTGGCCAGCCGGAGAACCTCTCGGTGAAGGTGCGGAAGTGCTGGCGCGCCAACAGAGTGGTTGGGCACACCACGGCGACCTGGCGCCCAGACATCGCGGTGACAAAAGCCGCGCGCAAGGCCACCTCGGTCTTGCCGAAGCCAACGTCGCCGCAGATCAGCCGGTCCATCGGCTGACCCTTGGCCAGATCGCCCAGAACATCGGCGATGGCGTTCAGCTGGTCCTCGGTTTCCTCGTACGGAAAGCGGGCGCAGAATTCGTCGAACAGGCCGCGCGGCGGATCGATCGCCTCGCCCGTCCGGAGCGCCCGCTTTGCCGCCAGGGCGATAAGCCCTTCGGCCATGTCTCGCAGCCGGGCCTTGGCGCGCGCCTTCCTCGCCTGCCAGGCCGCCCCGCCCAGGCGATCCAGCGCCACCTCGTTGTCCTCGGACCCGTAGCGCGTCAGCAAGTCGATGTTCTCAACCGGCAGGTAGAGCCGAGACTTCTCTGCGTACTGAAGCTCCAGACAATCGTGGGGAGCCTCTTGGACGTCGAGCGTCTTGAGACCCTCATAGCGCCCAATGCCGTGGTCAATGTGGACGACCAGATCGCCGGGGTTGAGGCTGGAGGCTTCTGCCAGGAAGTTCGCGGCGCGCCGCTTCTTGCGGGGGCGGGCCAGGCGGTCGCCGAGGATATCGGTTTCTGAAATGACGGCGAGATCGCCTGCGACGAACCCATGCTCGACCGGCAGGACCGCGCGCTGGATCGTAGTGACTTGCCGCGTGAGGGCCTCAGCCCAGTCGGTCGCCAGAGGTGCCTTGTCCAGGCCGTGATCCGCCAGCATCGACCCCAGCCGTTCGGACGACCCCTCCGACCAGGAGGCGAACAACACGCGCTTGCCCTGCTGTTGCAGTGAGCGGGCATGGGCCGTCACGGCCTCGAACAGATTGACGCTGTCCTGAGCGCGTTCGGCCGCGAAAGTGCGCCCCTGAACACCACCCAGGTCGATGACGGCAGCACCCTCTCTGGAAAACGGACTGAACCGCCGCCAGGCCAGCGCCGTCAGCCGCTCGTCCCATTCTGCCCGGGTCAGGTAGAGCGCCTGTGGCACCAGGGCACGATACGGCTGTCCGGCGCGCCCGACCTCGCGGCGCGCCTCATAGGCATCTTCGATCGTCGCAAGACGCTCATCGAGCGCGTCGCCTGCCAACGCGTCCGTCAGGATCACGGCGCTGGACGGCAGATAGTCGAAAATCGTCTGCATCCGCTCATGCAACAGCGGCAGCCAGTGCTCGACGCCCTGGCGGCGCACACCTTCTGACACCGCCTGATAAACGGGGTCGTCCGCCCCTGCTCCGAAAGTCTCCAGCCAACGCGTTCGGAAGCGCGAAATCGAGGCTGAATCCAACTGCACCTCTGACACGGGCAGCAGGTCGATCTCGCTCAACTGTCGAGTCGAGCGCTGGGTCTCGGGATCGAAGGCGCGGATGGATTCCAGCGTGTCCCCGAACAGATCCAGACGAACCGGTTCGGCGGCTCCGGGCGGAAAGACGTCGATCACCCCGCCCCGGATGGCGAACTCTCCACGTTCCGACACGGTCGAGGCACGCTGATAGCCGTTGATGGCGAAGTGACGCTCCAACTGCGTGATGTCGACGACCCGACCCACCCGCGTGGACCAGGCGGCCTGGACCATGGATTCTCGAGCCGGAACGCGCTGGACCACAGCCGCGACGGTGGCCACGACCATGAGCGGGCGCGTCTCGTCACCCCGGGCCAGGCGCGTTAGGGCCGCCATCCGCTCAGCCGCCAGGCCCGCCGAGGGGCTGACCCGATCGTAGGGCAGACAGTCCCAGGCAGGCAGCCGCAAGACCTCGACATCCGGTGCAAAGAAGCCCAGCGCGTCGGCCAGGGCATTGGCACGCTGAAAGTCACGCGCGACGAACAGACCGACGCCGCCTCGCCGGCGCAGCAGGTCCCCGGCGATCAGGGCATCAAATCCCTCGGGCGTGCCGGCCAGTTCCACACCGCCGGGATCGGCGGCGACAAGCGCGTCGTTCACGACAGGTCCTCGCGCCCAAACGCGATGACGCGATCCAGCATCGGACCGGCATACTGCAGGTCAGGTTCCGCACTGCCGAGAATCCAGGTCCACAGCAGGTCGTCCGGAGCCTCAAGCAGGGCCTCGAACGCGTCCAGATCCGACGCACTCATACCGGCAAGATGCGCATCGGCAAACGCGCCGAGCACCAGATCGCACTCGCGCATCCCGCGACGCCAGGCCCGATATTTAAGGCGCTGCACGCGCGACAAGTCCTCGGCCACGGTCTTTCGTCCGTCCGTTCCAGCTTTTCGAAGCGGATCAAATAGGCGCTAAGCAGCGCGGGCGCCAGCCGCTATGGTCATCCCCATGCGGCCCGAGATTCTGTTCCCGCTGTTCGCCGACATCGACACCCTTAAGGGCGTCGGCCCACGCGTGCGTCCGGCCTTGAACAAGATCGCCGGACCGCTGGTCCGCGATGTGGCCTTCACCCTGCCCTACAATCTGGTTCAGCGCCGCCGCATGTCCGCTGCAAACGCCGTTGAAGGTCAAGTCGGCGTCTTCGAAATTCAGATCGACCAGCATATCTCAAGCCGCAAGCCCGGCCAGCCCTACAAGGTGCGCGGCTTTGACGACACGGGCTGGGTCCACCTCGTCTATTTCAAGACCTACGGCGACAGCCTCCTGAAGAGCCTGCCGGTCGGTGCCCGCCGCGTCATCTCCGGCAAGGTCGAACGCTATGGCTCCGAGGTCCAGATTCCGCACCCGGACCACGTCGTCATGCCGGAAAAGCGCGATCAGATCCCGATAGTGGAGGCCGTCTATCCGGCCGGCGGCGGCCTCTCCTCGCGTCAGCTCCGCCGGTTCGCGCTGGACGCCCTGTCTCAAGTGCCGGACCTCTCCGAATGGCAGGATCCCGCCTGGCGCGCGAAGAAGGGCTGGTCCGGCTGGCGCGTAGCGCTCGAAGCCGCCCACCATCCCCGCGCCGAGCCTGACCTCGAAGCCTCCTCCCCCGCCCGCCAGCGTCTCGCGTACGATGAATTGCTGGCCCACCAATTGGCCCTGGCTCAGCGCAAGCGCGCACGGCGGCGTCTGGCCGCTCCGGTCATCACGCCCGGCCCGCTGTCCGCCGCCCTCGAAGCCGCCCTTCCCTTCGACCTCACCGGCGCCCAGACCCGCGCCGTCTCCGAAATCCGCGCCGACCTGGCCACCGGCGCGCGCATGGGACGGCTGCTTCAGGGCGACGTCGGCTCAGGCAAGACGGCAGTGGCGTTGCTGGCCATGGCCTCCGCCGTTGACAGCGGATTTCAGGCCGCCCTCATGGCCCCGACCGAAATCCTGGCGCGGCAACACCATGCCAACCTTTCGCCCCTGTTCGCCGAGGCCGGGATTGACTGCGTCCTTCTGGTCGGTCGCGACAAGGGCGCGGCTCGTCTGCGCGCCCTGTCCGGTCTGGCCGATGGCTCAACGCCCGTCGTTGTCGGCACCCACGCCCTGTTTCAGGAGGCCGTGGCCTTTGCCAATCTCGGCCTTGCCATCGTCGACGAACAGCACCGCTTTGGCGTGGCGCAACGCAATCTGCTTCAGGCGAAGGCCGGTTCAGGCGAAGGCGGCGCGCACCTTCTGACCATGTCGGCCACGCCCATCCCGCGCACGCTGGAGCTGACCCAGTATGGCGATCTCGATGTCTCGTGCCTTGATGAAAAGCCGCCCGGTCGTCAGCCGATCACCACCAGCGTCCTGCCCATGGACCGGATCGAGGCCGTGCTCGATCGCCTCGGACAGGTCATTCAGACCGGCGCCCAGGCCTACTGGATCTGCCCGCTGGTGGCCGAAAACGTCGAGGTCGACCTGGCCTCGGTCGAGGCGCGCGCTGTCGCGCTCAAGGCCCGCTTCGGAGATCGGGTCGGCCTGGTCCATGGCCAGATGCCCGGCGCCGAACGCGAAGCCGTCATGGCCGCCTTCGCCGCCAACCAGCTGTCGGTGCTGGTCGCCACCACCGTCGTCGAGGTCGGGGTGGATGTGCCCAACGCCACCATCATGATCATCGAACAGGCCGAACGCTTCGGCCTGGCCCAGCTACATCAACTCAGGGGCCGCGTCGGGCGGGGCGAGGGCAAGTCGTCCTGCGTCCTTCTCTACGACCCGCCACTCAGCCAGGTCGCCCAGGCACGCCTGGAAGTCGTGCGCGCGACGGAGGACGGGTTTCTGATCGCCGAACAGGACTGGGCCATGCGCGGAGGCGGCGATCCGCTGGGCCTGAAACAGGCCGGCCTGCCCGCTTATCGCTTCGCCGACCCGGTGGCGCATCGCGACCTTCTGCTCGCCGCCGCCGACGACGCCCGCCTCCACCTGGCCCGCGATCCGGACTTCGCCAGTGAGCGTGGTCAGGCCCTAGGGGTACTCAGCGAACTATTTGACTGGAAACCGGACCGGACGGAACGGGCGGACTGACAAAGCAAAAGCCCCGCCGGATCTCTCCAGCGGGGCCTCTGTTCGTTTGGTCGTCAGATCGGTCGAGGACTACTCGATGATCTTGGCCCCGACACGGACCAAGGTCCGTGTCAAAGCGCAAAATAGGTGCGAAGATTATTCAATAATCTTCGCAACGACACCGGCGCCGACGGTGCGGCCGCCTTCGCGGATGGCGAAGCGCAGGCCCTGGTCCATCGCGATCGGGGTGATCAGCTCGACTTCCAGCTCGGCGTTGTCGCCCGGCATGATCATCTCAACGCCGTCCTTCAGAC
>Ga0209571_1000208_pt1 | contig 108928 bp, 80 predicted proteins | sample EBPBio102011_DNA_FD_185866 | JGI IMG/M metagenome (GOLD analysis project Ga0209571, IMG submission 185866) | Wastewater treatment Type I Accumulibacter community from EBPR Bioreactor in Madison, WI, USA - Reactor 1_1/10/2011_ DNA (SPAdes)... | ecosystem: Engineered > Bioreactor > EBPR >... | reverse complement strand
TCAACCTCGCGCTCGACTACCTGCCCGGCGCCGCAAACTTCGATCCGCTGGCATGGACGCCGGACCCGACGCTGGCCTCGCGCATCGTCTGGTTCGATGCCTTCACCAGCAACGTCGACCGCAGCACGCGCAACCCCAACCTGCTGCTGTGGCACCGGCGCCTGTACCTGATCGACCACGGTGCGGCGCTGTACTTCCAGCACGGCTGGGATGGCGACCCCGCACGCGCCGACGCCGGCTTCCCGCTGATCCGCGATCACGTGCTGCTGCCCTGGGCGGACGACGTGCGGCGCGCGGATGCGGAACTGGCGTCGAAGCTGACGATGGACACCATCGCCGACATCGTCGCGCAGGTGCCAGATGCATGGCTGGAAGGCGCGGATGCCTTCGCCGATGCCGCCACGCAGCGTGCGGCCTACCGCGACTACCTGGTGCGCCGGCTGGCGCATCGCGAGGCCTTCGTCGGGGAGATCGAACGTGCACGCGGCTGAGGTCTACGACTATGCCGTGATCCGGCTGGTGCCGCGCGTGGAACGCGGCGAGTTCATCAACGTCGGCATCCTGCTGTCGTGCCACGCCAACGGCTACCTCGGCGTGCGCATCGAACTCGACGAAGCCCGCGCCCTCGCGCTGGATCCCGCGCTCGACTTCGAACAGGTGCGGCGCCTGCTCGGTGCGATCGAAGCGATCGTGCGCGGCGGTGCAGACGCTGGCCCGATCGGCCTGCTGCCGCCGCGCGCACGCTTCCACTGGCTGACCGCGCAACGCAGCGCCATCATTCAGACCTCGCCCGCCCACGGCGGCAAATGCGGCGACCTCGATGCGACCATGGAGCGCCTGCTGCAGCGAATGGTGCGGGTGCAAGGCGTGGGTTGATCGACTCGCGACTGATTCCTGCAGCGTGAAAAAGTCGAATCTGACCCCTGTTTTGCCACCCCTGTTTTGCCTGTTTTGGACTCCTGCCTTCCAATTTTGACGAAGGATTTTGGGGAATGACGCGCATTTTACTGCTGACCCTTACGGTCATTTTATCGAGCTGTGCCGCCAAAGTCGTGAACAGCGAAGAAGACTTGAACCCTATGTGTCAGACATTCGTTGAGGCGGAAGGAGACGTCAAGGTCTGCGCTGCGGACATGGCATTTATTGCCACAAACTTCAACAAAATGTGTGGCAAACGTGTTGTGACATTTGGTTATTTGAGAAAAACTATTGGAGGAGGAATAGCGCTATTTCCCGACGAATTCAGGGCAAAAGCTGACTTTATCCATAGCGCGATAGCTATTCAGAATCCCACGGTTGCAGTTGCAGCCGGACTCGACAGCCAACAATCCGGGCGATACATATCCATCGCTGGCGAGCTTAGATGTTACTCAGAGCGAGATCGAAAGTCAGGGCGTGAACTTGGTTTTGTAAGCATCGAAGTCGAGAAGGTGTGGGGTGACGTCTTTAAAGAAGAGCAGACCGTCAGCGAAGTTCTTTATGATCGAACTAGACCTCAACCGTGAACTCGAAAACAGGGGTCAGGTTCGACTTTCCCCACTGCAGAAACCAATGCAACGCGCCGCCGCCATGAGACCGCCATTCCAGCACCTGGATGGTACGCATCGACCGGCACGATCGGGCCCTCGGCTACAATGCGCCACGCTTCCCACCACCCGTGCACGCCATGACCGACACCGCGCCCGACCGCCTGTCCAATGATCCGCGCAGCCCGCACTACGATGCCGCCCTGCTCGAGCGCGGCATCGGCATCCGCTTCAAGGGCGTGGAGCGGCGCGACGTGGAGGAATACTGCGTCAGCGAGGGCTGGATCCGCGTCGCCGCCGGCAAGGCGCTCGACCGCCGCGGGCAGCCGCTGACGATCAAGCTCAAGGGCGAAGTCGAGGCCTGGTTCAAGCTGCCCGACGCGGAATAGGTGGGGCGGAGAACGGCGCCCTCATCCACCCCTTCGGGGCGCCTTCCCCCATGAATGGGAGAAGGGCTCCTTGAGTCCAGGGAAGCCTGTAGACGCTCCGGACCATTCCGAAAAGCTCGACCGAGGCCACTCCTGCAACGGTCTCCATGACGGCCTCCGCACGTCGACGCTAGACGCGGTAGCGCGCTTCCAGCAGGTCGATCTCGCGCACCAGCTTGCGCGCGACCTCGTCCGAGATCTGGCGATGGCGCGCGAGCTGGAACACCTCCCGGCGTTCGGCCTCCAGCCCGGCCAGCCGCAGCTCGCGCTCGGCGCGGTCGGCCTTGCGCAACGTGGCGGCGTCGACGTCGGTGCCGCCGCGATCGTCGAGGCGGTGCTCGTACAGCGCCATCACCCGTACCGCGGCCTGCGCGTACAGGTCGGTGTCGGCGGAGTCGTCGGGGATCGCGTGCTGGGCGCGATCGATCGCGGCGATCGCGGCCTCCGCCGCTTCGCGCCGGGCGTGGTCGACCTGGCGCTGCTCCTCGTCGTCCACCGGCAGGTGCAGCCCGACCAGCAGGCGCGGCAGGCCGAGGCTGGCCAGCACCATCGACAGCAGGATCACACTGGCGGCGAGGAAGATGGCGAGGTCGCGCGCCGGGAACTCGCTGCCATCCTGCAGCGCCAGCGGCAGCGACAGCACGCCGGCCAGGGTGATCGTGCCGCGCACGCCGGCCAGCGATGCCGCCGCGAGCACGCGCCACGAGGGCCGCTTGCGTCGCTCGCCGCGACGTCGCGCCAACCACGCATCCAGCCCCAGCGAGACCCAGACCCAGGTGGCGCGCAGCGCCAGCAGGCCGAAGGTGAGCGCCAGCGCATAGGCGCCCAGCCACCACGGGTTGACGTGGCCGGCCTCCTGCACCGATCCGGCCGCGTCGCGCAGGATGCCGGGCAGCTGTTCGCCCAGCAGCACGAACACCACGCCGTTGAGCGTGAACTGCAGCATGTCCCAGACCGCCGTGCGCTGCACGCGCGTGGTCGCCAGCGCGCGGCCGGTCAGTTCGACGTAGCTCATGGTGATGCCGGCCGCGACGGCGGCGAGGATGCCCGACGCATTCGCCTCTTCCGCGATCATGTACGCGCCGAACGGGATCAGCAGGCTGATCAGGATCGGCGTGCCGCTCTCTTCGCCGAAGCGCCGCGACAGCGCGTTCTGCGCGCGGCTGACCAGCAGGGTGAAGCCGACGCCGATCGCCACGCCGACCACCGACACCCACACGAACGCCATCGACGCCTTGGCCAGCGAGAAGCCGCCGGTCATCACCGCGGCGACCGCGAAGCGGAAGCACACCAGGCCCGACGCGTCGTTGAGCAGCGATTCGCCTTCGAGGATGTGCATCAGCCGCTTCGGCACCGGCGCGCGCTTGGCGATCGACGACACCGCCACCGGATCGGTCGGCGACAGGATCGCCGCCAGCGCGAACGCCACCGCCAGCGGCATCGCCGGGATCATCCAGTGGATCAGCACGCCGGCGCCGAGCACGGTGAACACCACCAGCCCGAAGGCCAGCGGCAGGATCACGTTGCTGTCGCGGAACAGCCCGTCCTTGGGGATGCGCCAGCCGTCGAGGAACAGCAGCGGCGGCAGGAACAGCAGGAAGAAGATGTCCGGGTCGAGGGTCACGCCCTCGTGCAACACGCCCGCGATCACCGCGCCGAGCGCGATCTGCACCAGCGGCAGCGGCAGCGACCACGGCAGCATCCGCTGCAGGTAGCCGCTGGCCAGCACCGCCAGCAGCATCGCCAACACCAGTTCGATCGACGCCATCCCGTGTCCCTGCACCCACGCCCTGCCAAGATACCGCGCGCCGCCTGCACGCTTGCATGAACGCCCGTACGGCACCATCTTGCCTTTCCCGCCCCCGCGTCCCGGAGTTCCGCATGAGCGCCTTCGACCTGACCCCGCCCGATGCCCGCCAGCGCGCCACGCTGGAGGCCTCGCTCAGCGACGAGGAGCGCCACGTGCTGCTCTCGCACGGCACCGAGGCGCCGTTCTGCGGGGTGTTCCTCGACAACAAGCGCGAGGGCACCTACACCTGCCGCCTGTGCGGGCTGCCGCTGTTCCGCTCCAGCGCCAAGTTCGATTCCGGCACCGGCTGGCCGAGTTTCTTCGCGCCCTACGCGCCGGAGCACATCCGCTACGTGCGCGACACAACCTACGGCATGGTACGCACCGAGGAGGTCTGCGCGCGCTGCGGCAGCCACCTCGGCCACGTGTTTCCCGACGGCCCGCCGCCGACCCGCGAGCGGCATTGCCTGAACTCGGTCTCGCTGGCGTTCACGCCCGCGGGCGAGGCCCTGCCCGATCCGCTGGGCCGCGGCGACGCCCGTGCGGCGGCGGACGGCAGCTGAGCGCCAGCCCGTCGTCTCGCCGCGGCCACGGTCGCGCGCGCATACTCCAGCCCCTCCCGCCAAGGATCACCGCGCATGCAGTACCTGCTGCTGGTCTATATCGACCCGACCCTGATCGAGGCCCTGCCCGAGGGTGAGTACGACACGATGATGCGGCACTGCCTGCAGCACGCCGACGAGCTGCAGGCCGAAGGCACCCTGCTCGGCTTCCAGCAGCTCGAACCGGCCAGCACGGCCAAGGCGGTGCGTCGCCGCGAAGGCAAGGTGGCGGTGGTCGACGGCCCGTTCGCGGAGACCAAGGAACTGCTGGCCGGCTTCAACCTGGTCGAGGCCGACAGCCTGGAACACGCGATCGCGCTGGCCGAACAGCTGCCCTGGGCACGGACCGGCTGCATCGAGGTGCGCGCGCTGCGCGACGTGGGCGCCGTGCGCCGCCGGGTGGGACTGGCGGCATCGCCGCAGGCGGCCTGACCGCGGCGACCGCGGCGCTCAGGCGCCGGAGTCTTCCACCGCGTTCGCCGCCAGGTCCCAGCTCACCACGCAGTTGCGGCCACGCAGCTTGGCCGCGTACAGCGCGCGGTCGGCACCGCTGAGCAGGCGCGCCGGCGAGCGCGCGGCGTTGTCCGGCACCATCGCGCACACGCCGATGCTGACCGTCAGCCAGGGCGCGACGATCGAGGTGGGATGCGCCATCGCCGCCTCCTCCACGCGCCGGCGCAGCCGCTCCGCGACCAGCGCCGCCTGCGCCAGCGAGCGGTGCGGCAGCAGCAGCACGATCTCCTCGCCGCCGAAGCGCGCCACCATGCCGGCATCGTCTTCCACGAAGCCGGCGCAGATCCGCGCCAGCCGGCGCAGGCATTCGTCGCCGTGCAGGTGGCCGAGCGCGTCGTTGAGCTGCTTGAAGCAGTCGGCATCGACCAGCAGCAGCGACAGCGTGCCGCCCTCGCGCGCCAGCCGCTCGCAGTCGGCAACCAGCCGCTCGTCGAAGCCACGCCGGTTGGCGATGCCGGTCAACCCGTCCACGGTGGACAGCAGGCGCAGCTTCTCGTTGGCCGCCTCCAGTTCGGCGACCACGCGCGCGAGGTGGATCGCGCCGGCGATCTGGTGCGCCACCGCGTCGAACACGGTGCAGGTGGCGGCGCTGAAGAAGTCCTCGTCGGTGCTCTCGATGTTGAGCACGCCGTGCAGGCGGTCGCGATGGCGGATCGGCACCAGGTACTCCGAGCGCACGGCGGGGTTGCCGGCCACGTAGTCCGGATCGGCATGCACGTCGACGATCAGCTGCGCCTTGCCGGTGCGCGCGCAGCGGCCGGCCGCACCGAAGGCCACGTCCCACGGCAGGTCGTCCACCTGCTCCAGCGCGAGTTCGCCGGCCCAGACTTCCTGCACGAAGCGCTGGGTGGTGTCGTCAAGCAGGATGATGCTGGCGATGGCCACCGGCAGGCGGCCGACGAGGCAATCCACGATGCGCTGCAGGACTTCCTGCAGCCCGTCGGCCTGCAGCGCCTCGCGCGAGACCTGGGCCAGGATTTCGGCCAGGCGCACGCGATGGTCCGGTGCCGGCTGCCCGTGCACCGCCCCGCCCCGGTCCCATTTGGCCTGCCAGCCGAACTCGGGCATTCGACGTCCCCGACAAGTCGCGCCAGTGTACGCCTTGCCCGGCACGACGCGTGGCCCGCAACGGCGGCCGGATCACCGGCCCGGGCGGCCACCGAGGTGCTCGGCCAGGAACGCCAGCAGGCGCTGGTAGTACGCGCGCCGATTCTCTTCCTTGCGGAAGCCGTGGCCTTCGCTGTCCACGTACAGGGTCTGCACCGGTACGCCGGCCGCCTTGAGCGCCCGCTCCATCCGGCGGCTGTGCGCGATCGGCGCGATGTCGTCCGCGCCGCCGGCGGCGAGGAACACCGGCACCTTGATCTGCGACGCGAGGTTGACCGGCGAGCGCGTCGCCAGCGTGGACCGGTCACCCACCCAGTCATTCGCCCAGTTGCGCATCCAGCGCGAATGGCGCGCATCCTCCGCGTGCATCGCAACCAGGTCGTAAACGCCGACATAGCCGACCGCACAGCGATACAGGTCCGGCTCCTTGGCCACGCCCATCAGCGCGGCATATCCACCGTAGCTGGCGCCGACGAGGCAGATGCGCGCGGGATCGGCAACCCCGTCCGCGATCGCCCAACGGGTGGCATCGGTGAGGTCGTCCTGCATCGTGCCGCCCCACTCCCGCGCGCCGAGGTTGCGGAACGCGCGTCCATAGTTGCCCGATCCCCGGAAATTCACGCGCAGCACGGCGTAGCCGGCGGCCGCCAGCAGCTGCGCGTCGAGGTCGAAGCTCCAGTCGTCGTGGATGCCATAGGGGCCGCCGTGCGGCATCACCACCAGCGGCGCGCCGGAGGCCGGCGCGTCCCTTGGCAAGGTCAGGTAGCCGTGGAGGAGCGTGCCGTCGCGAGCCTTCAGCTCGACCTTGCGCGTGGCCGCCATCGCCTCGGGCAGGAACCAGTCCATCTGCGCGAACACGCCGTTGGCAGTGTTGGCGGCTGCATCCATCAGGAAGTACTCGCCGGGCACGCGCTCGTTCCACACCAGGACCAGCGACAGGCGCCCGTCGCGGCTGGCCGAGGTGATCGATACGCCCGAGCCGGGGAAGGCCTTCTCCAGGGTCCGGTAGCGCCGCGCCATCGGCGCGCCCTCGTCGAAGAAGGCCAGGCGCACGCCGTCGTCCTCGTAGCGCGCGCCGATCGGGGTACGCCCGTCGATGTCGTAGAGAATGGCCTGCGGATCGACCACCCGATCGCGCAGCAGCATCCTGCGTGCCAGCGTGCGCATGTCCCAGGCTTCGATCGCGTCCGGGCCTTCGGGCATGCTCACCTGCACGTATGCGGTGACGCCATCCGCGGCCATGCCCAGCGCGCGCGCGATGAAGCCGCTCTGCGCCGAGTCGTTGACCAGGCGCCAGTCGGCATCCGCGCCTTCGCGGTAGTACAGCTTGCGCGTGTTGCGCTCGTCCAGTCCGTCGGCGAAACGCACGCCGCCCGTGGGATCGAGCGTGAAATCGGCGCGCCGGATCGGCGCCGAGGCCACCACGCTGCGCCGCCCGCTGCGTACGCTCATCGATTCGACCTGGGTCTTTGGCGCCGTGCCCGGCACCCAGGTGGCGATCAGCACGCTGCCCGGCTCATCCACGCGCGGGTCGACGACCATGGCCAGCTCGACCGAGTCCGGCGCGCCATACCGCTGGACGATGCCGGCGCTCTCCTCGAAGCCGAACAGGCGCTTGATCCGCTTCTCGCCAATGGTCATCGCGTGCAGTTCGCCGGTGGCGTACAGCGGATCCTCGCTGCCGAAGGTCTGCGCCATCGAGATCACGATGCGCTCCTCGTCGACCCACCAGAAGTCCCATACCGCGGAGTTGCGGACGCCTGCACCGCCGGCCACGATCTGCTTGTCGGCACGGTTGATCACGACCAGGACCGTACGGTCCTCCAGTGGCATCGTCGCCGCGAGGTGCGTGCCGTCGGGCGAGATCTTGATGGTCTCGTAACGATCGCGCTGCACGTACGGCGTCAGATCGAGCGGTGCCTGCGCGCGCGCAATGCCCCCTGCGGTCGCGCACGCACCCACGCACGCCAGCAGCCATCCGATGGTCTTGTGCATCATCCTGTCCCCTGCCGCGCCCGCGGCCTCCCTGGCGGACATGCTAGCGCGCCCGGCGCCGGCGTCGGCCTGCACCGCACCATGCGGCGATCACCGCGAGCGCCTAACATCGCCCGGTGCGCATCCGGCCGCCACCGCGCCCGCGCCCCGACCGGAGGAGTTCCCATGCCGAACCGATGCGCCCGTGCCCTGCCCCGCCTCCTGCTCCCCGTGCTGTTCGCACTGGCCGCCGCTTCGACGCCCGCGGCCGAACCGGTGGCGACCGTGCGCGTCGCCTTCGACCGCGCCGGCGTCACGGCCACGCAGGCCACGGGGTTGGCCGACATCGCCGCGCAGCGCGCGGTCACTGCGGACGATCCGGTGCGCATCGCCTCGATCTCCAAGCTGGTGCTCGCCATCGGCGCGCTGCGGCTGGCCGAGGACGGCCAGCTCGACCTCGATGCCGACGTCTCCGACGCCCTCGGCTGGACGCTGCGCCATCCGCAACATCCCGACGTGCCGATCACGCTGCGCCTGCTGCTCTCGCACCGCGCCGGGCTGACCGATGCCGCCGGCTACTGGCAGGTGCCGCTCGGCGGCGAGTTCCGTACCCTCCTCGACGATCCCCGCGCCTGGGACGCGGACCATGCGCCGGGCACGTTCTTCCGCTATGCCAACGTCGGCTTCCCGCTGGTGGCCGCTGTGATGGAACGCACGACCGGCGAACGCTTCGACCTGCTGATGCAGCGCCTGGTGCTGGCACCGCTCGGTATCGCCGGCTGCTACAACTGGGAGAGCTGCGACGACGCCACCGCGGCGCGCGCGGTGGTGCTGTACGACGCCGGGCGCGCGCCCGTGCGCGACGACCTGCAAGGGCGCAAGCCGGCCTGCGGCGTCACGCCCGCCGCCGACGGCCGTTGCGACCTGTCGCGGTGGCGCGCCGGTGCCAACGGCGGCTTGTTCTCGCCGCAGGGCGGGCTGCGCATCTCCGCGAACGGGCTGGCGAAGATCGGCCGCCTGCTGCTGGGCGACGGCGAGGTGGACGGCGCGCGTCTGCTCTCGGCCGACTCGGTGCGCATGCTGGTCACCCCGCTGTGGACGCTCGCCCCGGGCAACGGCATCGGCCACGAGGAGGACAGCGGCAACGGCGAGGCGCGGGCGTTCTTCTGCCGCTATGGCCTGGCCGCGCAGACGCTGGCCACGCCCGACCCCGCGTGCGGCGACGATCCCTTCGGCGACGGCATCGCCCGCGTCGGCCATGCCGGCGACGCCTACGGGCTGAAGTCGGGGCTGTGGATCGACCGCGACGCCGGCACCGGCGTGGCCTACTTCGCGACCGCCGTCGACCCGCCGCCAGCGGGCCGGCACTCGGCCTTCACCGCCGTCGAGGAAGCACTGGCGCGCGGCGAGGCGGCCGCCGCGTCGCCGGCCGCGGGCGACGGGCCCGGCGACTGAACCGCGCGCGGCGGATCGCCGGCGGCATGTCGATCCCGCGCGCCGTGGTTCGTCGCCGACGCGTGGTACCCGTCGTCAACCCGACCCGCACAGGAGATCCGCATGGTCCAGGCCCTCAACCCCTATCTCAACTTCCCCGGCAACACGCTGGACGCCTTCGAGTTCTATCGCTCGGTGTTCGGCGGCGAGTTCCCGATGGTGCTGCGCTTCCGCGACTTCCCCGGCAACATGGGCGCGCCCGCGGAATCGGCCGACAAGATCGCGCACATCGCGCTGCCGGTGGGGCCGAACATGCTGATGGGCACCGACGTGATCGGCGATTCACTGGCGGCGTTCAAGCTCGGCACCAACAGCTACGTGGTGGTCACGCCGGACGATGCCGCCGAGGCAGGGCGCCTGTTCGATGGCCTGTCGGCCGGCGGCACGGTCGAGATGCCGCTGCAGGCCACCGAATGGGCCGAGCAGTACGGCATCTGCACCGATCGCTTCGGCGTGCAGTGGATGGTGAACTACGAAGGCGAGAACAAGTTCGGCGGCTGAGCGCGCCACCTCGCCATCCTCACGCCGGGGCGCAGGCCCCGGCCTCGTCGTCGGGCCGCCGCAGCGTCGCCGCGGCCCAGGCGTAGAGCGCCACGCCCAGCAGCGCGGTCGCGGCGCCGACATAGCCGGTGGAGGTCCAACCGAGGCCCGCACCGATCGCCAGGCCGCCCAGCCAGGGTCCAAGTGCGTTGGCGGCATTGAAGGCGGCGTGGTGCGACGCCGCCGCCAGGGTTTGCGCCTTGCCGGCGACATCCATCAGGTGCGACTGCAGCACCGGGCCGAGCGCGCCCATCAGGCCCACCGCCACCGTCGCCGGCAGCAGCGTCCACAGCGATCCGGCCGAGAGCGGGAACAACACCAGCACGATCGCCGCGCCGAGCAGGATCACCGGCACCGCGCGGAAGCCCATGCGGTCGAACAGCCAGCCGCCGAGGAAGTTGCCGGCGACGCCGCCCAGGCCGATCCCGGCCAGGCCCAGCGGGATCCATGCCGGTGACACGCCGGTCACCTGCAGCATCGTCGGCGCGAGGTAGCTGAAGACGCAGAACAGCCCGGCGAAGCCGATCGCGCCGATCGCCAGCGCCTGCCACACCGGCAGGCGATTGAAGGCACGCAGTTCATCCAGCGGCCGCGACGCCACGATCGCTTCGTTGCGCGGCATGAACAACGCCAGCAGCAGCACCGTGGCCAGCGCCACCGCCGACACCAGCACGAATGCCCAGCGCCAACCGACGGCCTGGCCCATCCACGTCGCCAGCGGATTGCCCAGCAGGATCGCCAGGGTCAGTCCCAGCATCACCAGGCTGATCGCCTTGCCGCGCGCCTGGGGCGGGCTTGCCGCCACCGCCGCGAGCGCGGCCACGCCGAAGTACGCCCCGTGTGGCAGGCCGGCGACGAAGCGCGCCAGCAGCATGCTCACGTAGTCCGGGGCCAGCGCGCTGGCCAGGTTGCCCAGCGCATAGAACCCCATCAGCGCCAGCAGCAGGGTCCGCCTGGACAGGCGCCCGCCGACGATCGCCAGCAGCGGCGCGCCGACCACCACGCCGAGCGCATAGGCGCTGATCAGATGGCCGACCTGCGGCTCGGTCACGCCGAAGCCTTCGACCATGTCCGGCATCAGGCCCATCGCCGAGAACTCGCTGGTGCCGATGGCGAAACCGCCGAGGCTGAGCGCCGCCAGCAGGCGGGCACGCCCTCGCGGCGTCATCGGGGCGGCAACGAGATCGGCGGGGGCTGTCATCGCTTCCATGCGGCATTGTGCTGCATCGCAGCATGGCCTGGAAGCCGCATGGGCGGAACGCTGTCGCGGCGGGCGCGGGCAAGCCGCGGCGTTTCGCCAACCCCGATCGCATCCGCAGTACGTTTGTCTCCTGCGACCGTCATCGAGGCCCGGCCCCGCCGGGAAGGGGAACGCACCATGTCCATCCGCACCGCCCTGCTGCTGGCCCTGGCCGCGGCGACCGCCGCCTGTCGCGCCACGCCGGCCGGGGACCCGCCCGCCGCGCCGGCCCACCCCGCGCCCGCGCAGGCCACCCTGCGCCCGTTCGCGGACGAGGCGCAGTTCGAGCAGTTGCTGGCGCGATGGACGACGCGCGCCGCGGCCGAACGCAAGCGCCAGGAGCAGCGGCTCGCGGCGATGGCCGCCACCCCGCCGCCGCCTCCACCGCCGCCGGCGCCCGTCGTCGCCGATGCCGCCGCGGCGGAAGCGCCGGCCGGCACTGCCGCGTCGACGGAGGAATCCATCACCAACGTGCAGACCGCCGGCGTCGACGAAGGTGGCATCGTCAAGCGCCATGGCGACCACCTCGTCGTCCTGCGCCGCGGCCGCCTGTTCACCGTTCGCGTCGGCGGCGATGCGCTGCAGCCGGTGTCGATGGTCGATGCCTACGGCCCGGGCATGGATCCCGGCGGCGCGTGGTACGACGAGATGCTGGTCGGCGGCAACACGGTGGTCGTGGTCGGCTACAGCTACGCGCGCGGCGGCACGGAACTGGTGCTGTTCGACATCTCGCGCGACGGCGCGCTGCGCTACCGCGACACCTGGCACCTGCGCAGCAACGACTACTACTCCGCGCGCAACTATGCCAGCCGCCTCGTCGGCGACACGCTGGTGTTCTACGCACCGATGGAGATCAATCCCTGGTCGCTGGCCGATCGCCGGTTCCTGCCTGCGTTGCGCCACTGGCGCGCCGAAGGCGGACGCGGCGACGACCACGGCGCGTTCAGGCGCATCCTGCCGGCGACGCGCATCTATCGCACCGACCAGGACCTCGATCCGTTCGAGGATGGCCTCATGCTGCACACCGTGACCCGCTGCGACCTCTCGGCACCGGTGTTCGACTGCAGCGCCAGCGCGGTGCTCGGCCCGTCCGGGCGCGTGTTCTACGTCTCCACCGATTCGGTCTTCGTGTGGACCACGTCGCATGACGCAACCCAGGCCGACCGCTCCGCGGTGTTCCGCCTGCCGCTCGGCGACGCTGCGCCCACCGCGCTGAAGACGCGCGGCACGCCGATCGACCAGCTGTCGTTCCTGCACGACGGCAGCGGCCACCTCAACGTGCTGGTGTCCGAGTTCGGCAGCGGTGAAGGCATGTGGGGCGACGAGAGCACCGGCGGCGCGCTGGCCCTGCTGCGCGTGCCGCTGGACAGCTTCGGCGACGGCAGCACGGCCGCGCCCGCGTCGGCCTATCGTCGCCTGCCCGGCAGTACCGACGGCGACCTGCAGAACCGCTACGTCGGCGACTGGCTGCTGTACGGCCGCGCGCCCTACCGCTGGCGGCGCGACGCGACCAGCCTCCCCGGGTCGACCGCGCATGCGCTGCGCTACGCCGGCACCGGCGACGTGCAGGCGCTGGCGCTGGGCCACGGCACCGAACGCATCGAGGCGATGGGCGGCGATGCGATCCTCGTCGGCAGCGCCGGCCAGGACCTGCAGTTCACCAGCGTGCGGCTCGGCGCGCGCGACGCGGCGACCTCGCACGTGTACGTGCAGGCCAACGCGGCGCAGGGCGAGAGCCGCACCCACGGCTTCTTCTACCGCGGCGAAAGCGGCACGCAGGGGATCGTCGGCCTGCCGGTGGTCTCGCAGCGGCGCGGCAACACGATGCAGCGCTACCTCGACGAGTCCGCCGCGGTGCTCTACCTGCGCAACCGTGACCTCGCGCTGTCGCGCATGGGCACGCTGGTGGCCGATGCCGATCGCGCCGTCGACGACGGCTGCAAGGCGAGCTGCGTGGACTGGTACGGCAACGCCCGCCCGATCTTCATCGGCGAACGCGTGTTCGCGCTGCTGGGCTATGAACTGGTGGAAGGCCGCGTCGCCAACGAGCGCATCGTCGAGCGTCGGCGCACCAGCTTCGCGCCGGCGGCGGCGATCAGCGACTGATTGCCGGCGCAGCGCACCCCGCGCGCCGTCGCCGCGCGCGGCGCGCGGCAAGATCCGGCCTCGCCCACGGCCAACCCGCCGCCGCATGCCCGCACGTCACCCCGCTCCACCGTCGCGCGCCTGGGCGGGCGCTGCCCTTGCCGGCATCGTCGCGTTCCTTGCTGCGGCGTTGGCCCTGCACGGGTTGCGGCCCGACCTCGACCCCGTCCACAGCCAGATGAGCCTGTCCCTGGTCGGCGCCCGGGGCCCACTGCTGCAGGCCGCCTATGTCGCGCTCGGCGCGGCGATGGCGGGACTGGCCATCGGCGTGTACCGCGCACTGTCGCCACCGGCGCGCAGCGTCGCTCCGCTGCTGCTGTTCGTGCTCGGCGGCCTGTCGCTGACGACCAGCGCCTACGCGTTAACAGACCCTCGTCCACGGCATCAGCACGCAGGGTGCGTTCCTGTTCGCCACCAGCGGGCTCGTGCTGCAGGCGCTGCGCTTCCGGCGCGACGCGCGATGGCGCGAGGCCGCGCGATGGCTGCTGCCGTGGGCGCTCGCCTGCTTCGCGGCGGTGTGGGTGCTGGCGCTGTGGCGCGAGGCCCCGCGCGGGCTCGCGCAGAAACTGGTGATCGCGCTGATCGTCGGCTGGCTGGCGGCGGTCGTGGGCCTGCTGTGGCGTCGCGGCGCACGCGGTGCCGGCGCGCGATGATGTCCCGGACCTCCCGGCCACCGCGCGCCGTCGACAAGGGGGCCCGCGCCAGCCTATGATCCGCGCGCGTTCCGGCAGCGATCCGGCCCGGGGCGTGGTGGCTGCCGCGCAACGCGGCTGCGGCCGGGGAGCCGCGATCGCCACTGCCAACCATGGGGAACCAAGGATGATCCGTTTCGTCTTCGCGGCCTGCCTGGCCGCCGTCGCCTGCCTGCTGCCCGCCGCGCCCGCATTCGCGCAGGACGAACAGGCGGAGCATCCGGTCTTCTCGCTGCCGTGGCAGAAGGGCCCGGCCACCGGCCGCCTCGGCACGCGCGCGACCATCCGCGTGCCCGCGGGCTACGTGTTCCTCGATGCGCCCAACACGCGCAAGCTCAACGACATGTTCGAGAACCCGTCGTCGGACGCGGACGAATACGTGATCGCGCCCGAGTCGCTGGACTGGATGGCGTACTTCACCTTCAACGACATCGGCTACGTGAAGGATGACGAGACGCTGAAGCCGGACGACGTGCTGGCCAGCATCCGCGAAGGCGTCGAGTACGGCAACGAGGAGCGTCGCCAGCGCGGCTGGGCCACGCTGAAGCTGCGCGGCTGGGCGGCCGAGCCCAAGTACGACGCACAGCTCAACGCGCTGGCCTGGGCAGTACTGCTGCAGGCCGAGGACACGCAGTCGGAAGTGGTCAACTACAACACGCGCCTGCTGGGGCGCCACGGGGTGATGGAAGTGACCCTGGTCGCCGATCCCGAACAGCTCACCGCATCGATCGGCGACTTCAAGACGCTGGTGCCGGGCTACGAGTTCGCCTCGGGCGAGAAGTACAGCGAGTTCCGTCCCGGCGACCATGTCGCCGAGATCGGCCTGGCCGCCCTGATCACCGGCGGTGCCGCGGCGGTCGCCTCGAAGAAGGGCTGGCTGGCCGCGATCGGCATCGCGCTCGCCAAGTTCTGGAAGCTGATCCTGGTCGGCGTCGCGGGCATCGGCATCGCGATCAAGAAGTTCTTCGGCAAGAAGGACGACCACGCGTCGTCGTGAGCCACGTCGAGACCGAGTTCCTGCTGGTGGCGGGCATCCTCGCCTTCTACCTGTTCGACTCGGCGCGGCTGCTGCACTTCGACGACCTGGTGATCGCGCCCGTGCGCGGCGCCTGGCGGATCGTCCCCGGCGGCACGCTGGAAGTGCGCGGCCGCTTCCTGCACCTGCCCAACCCGCTGTGGCCGGCGGGCACGCGCTTCATCGCCGGCTGGCTGCACCCCGCCGCCGCGATCGAGGACGCCGACGCCGTGCGCAACTTCGCCCGCAGGCTGTGGCCGGTGCGCGCGGGCTGCATGCTGGTCGCGGGCCTGGTGCTGGTCGCGATTCCGCTGCTGCTGCTCGTGCATCGCGATCCGGCCTGGCTGCTCGCGGCACTGGCGGCTGCCAGCCTGGTGACGCTGGCGATGCTGGCGCTGCTGTTCGCGCGACGCAAGGCGCTGCGGCTGGACACGCGCAGGCTGCTGGCGCTGTCGGCCGAGTCGCTGCTGTGCCCTCCATGCGCCCCCAACATGTATCGCAAGCTGTGCGCCTGGCGCGGCTGGCGCGGCGATCCGGTGGCGTTCGCCGCGCACCACCTGCCGTCGGCGGCGCGGCCCGCGCTGCGCGCCGGGATCGAAGCGCGGATCGCGCTGTTCGCGCTGGTCGACGACGACGAGGACGGCCGCGTCGGCGCCGTGCACGCGGCACGCGGCCGCATCCGGAGCGAACTCGCATGAACTTCGTGCTGGTCGTGGTGATCGTCACCGGCCTCGTCCTCGGCTACTGGCTGGTGAGCGCGCTGCTGTCGCCGCCACCGGCGCGCCACGGCGCGGAGATCGATCCGGCGGATGATCCGGCCGGCGATCCAGCGGACGTCGCGTCCGAGCCGCCAGCGCGCAGCGACCTCGACGAGACCCCGCTGCCGCACCGCCACTGGACCGTCGTGCTCGGCACCCGCGCGGAGGCCGACGTGAGCACGCTGTCGGCGGCGTATCGCCGCGCGCTCGCCCGGTACGCCGCAGCCGACGACGACACGCTGGCGCCGGAGCTGCGCGCGCTGGCGCGGAAGCGGCGCGCCGAGATCGAAGCGGCCTACCTCGAGGCGATGCGCGCGCGGCGCTGATTGCCGCTGCCCGGGTGGCGCCGGTTTACTCGCCGCAGTCGCCCGGCGTGCGCTGGCGCAATTCCAGGCACAGCCGATCGGCCTGCTGCACGTCGCCCGCCGCGCGCAGCAACGCCGCCAGTCCGCGGGTGGCCTCGACATCCAGCGGAGCCTGCGCCAGCACGCGGCGATACCAGCCCTCGGCCGCGGCGCGATCGCCATCCGCCTGCAACCGTCTCGCCACCAGCACGCCCAGCGGCGCCTGCCACGGGCGAACCTGCGCGGGATTGCGCGCGTAGGTCCGCTCCATCGCCGCATAGGCGCGCTCGAACCATGGCAACGCCTCGGCTTCGCGCCCGGACAGCCCGAGCACGTCGCCGATGTTGATCATCGCGCCCCAGGCGTCCGGATCGAGCTCGACGCTGCGTGCATAGGCCGCCAGGGCATCGTCGAAGCGCCCTTGCGCGCTGGCCGCGAAGCCCGCGGCCTTGTGCGCGGCGGCGGACGTCGGTTCGACGACGATGGCGCGGTCGGCCAGCTGTCGCGCACGCTCGACCTGCGCACGCTGCGGTTCACGCTGCAGATACCCGCTGGCCAGCGCATCGCCGAGGGTGCGGAACTCGATCGCGCCTTCATCCGGCGACTGCGGCCATCGCAGCGCGCGCTGCACCAGGGCATTCGCCAGTCCTGCCAGCGCGACCGGATCCTCCTGGCGCAGGCCGAGCACGCGCTGGTACAGCTCGATGGCCGCTTCGTTGTCGCCACGCGCGAACTGGAAGTACGCATCGTCCGCGCGCGCCAGCAGCGCGACGCGATCGGCGCCGGCATCCGTCGCGGCCGACGGCGCGGCGGATGGGTCCGGACGACCCGGCCAGGCGAGCCACGCAGCTGCAACGACGACGACCAGCACGCAGGTCGCCAGCGGCCAGCTGACCGTCGCCGCACGGGCCACCGGCGGCGGTCCTGGCGGCTCGCCCCCGCCGGCGGTGGAGACCGGGGCCCGCAGGCGATACCCGCGCTTGGCGATCGTGTCCACGTAGCGCGGCGCGCGGGCGTCGTCGTCCAGCGCCTGCCGCAACTTGGATACGGTGCGCGCGAGGGCGTCCTCGCCCACCACCATGCCCGGCCACAGCGTGGCGAGGATCGTCTCGCGCGAGACCACGTCGCCGGGCCTCGCGGCCAGCAGGAACAGCAGGTCCATCACCTTCGGTTCGATCCGGACCACGCCGGCCGGCCCGCTCAGTTCGCAGGCGGCCCGGTCCGCGCGCCACGCGCCCACGCGCACCACCTCGCCGCAACCGCTTGATTCCACGCGCGTCATCCTGCCGGGAGAAAGAGATCAGGAAAGCGGGAGCCTTCCGCCATGGTCCGATAGCATGGGCCGGCGTTCACTGGGCCCGCAAGCCGCGGCAGGTCCGCGGCGCCACCTGGACCCGCCATGCAACGATCCGCCCGCTTCATTGGCCCTGCCCTGCGCACCGGCCTGTCCGCCCTGCTGCTGGCCGCGGCAGGCTGCACCGGCGCACACGAGGGCAGCGCGACGGGTAGCGCCGACCCACCCACGGCGGATCAGGTGCCGGTGGCGGACCTGCGCGCGGATTTCGACGCGCTCTACGCCGGTCTCCGCGACGCCCACTTCGACCTCTACGCGCGGCGCGATCGCGATGCCTACGATGCCCGGTACCGCGCCATGCGCGCCGGATTCGACCACCCGCTGACGCCGCTGCAGGCCCGCATCGCGTTCCAGCGCTTCGTCGCCTACGGCAACGTCGCGCATGCGCGCATCGACCCGCCGCTGGCGGAGTGGGAGCGCTTCCGCACGGGCGGCGGCAAGGCCTTCCCGCTGTTCGTGCGGGTGCAGGGCGGGCAGGCGTGGATCATCGACGGCACCCGCGGCCTCGACGCGGTGGAGCCGGGCGATCGCCTGCTGTCGGTCGACGGCGTGCCCGCACTGGCCTGGCTCGAGCGCTTGCGCGAGCACCTTTCCGCCGACAACGACTACATGGCGTGGGCCCAGCTCGAACGGCAACTGCCCCTGCTGGCGTGGCTGGAGTTCGGCGAACGGCCCATGTTCCAGATCGAAGTCGCCAAGCCCGACGATCGCAGGATCAGCCTCGCGCTGCCCGCGCGGGCGCGGGGCGAACCGGTGACCACCCACTCCGCCGGCGTCCCGGCCCGCTTCGAGCTCGACGCGAACACGCGCGAGGCGAGGATGCTGGCCGACGGCATCGCCTACCTGCGGCCGGGCCCGTTCTACGACAACCGTCCGCAAGCAACGCATCCCTGGGATCCCACGGACTTCCGCGGGTTCCTCGACGCGGCATTCGCCGACATGCTCGCGCGCGGCGCGACGCGACTCCTGATCGACCTGCGCGACAATCCCGGTGGCGACAACAGCTTCAGCGATCCGATGATCGCCTGGTTCGCCGATCGCCCGTTCCGCTTCAGCGATGCGTTCGAGATCCGGGTCAGCGACGCCACCATCCAGTCCAACCGCCGCCGGCTGGACGCGCAAGGCGCGGGCGACCCGGACAGCACCTCGCATCGACTGGCCGACGCCTACGCGGGCCAGGCACCGGGCAGCGTCGTCCGCTTCCCGATCCCGATGGTCGCACCGCGCAGCGCACCGCGCTTCGAGGGCGATGTCTATGTGCTGGTCAATCGCCACACCTATTCCAACGCGACGCTGGTTGCGGCCATCGTGCAGGACTTCGGCTTCGGCCGGGTGCTCGGGGAGGAGACCTCCGACCTGGCGAGCACGTACGGCGCGATGGAAAGTTTCACCTTGCCGCGGACCGGCCTGGAGGTGGGTTATCCCAAGGCGCGGATCCTGCGGCCCAACGGCGATCCGGTCGCACGCGGCGTCGTGCCCGACCTCGCGATCGCGACGCCCGTCAGCAGCGACACCGACGTGGTGCTGCAGGAGGCAATCGAGCTGATCCGGCAGCGACCGGGCCCCTCGATGCCTTGAGCCGCCGAAGCCAACGCACCGGGTTAGGATGACGCCCCGCATCGAGTCGACGATCGTGTCCCGCTACACAGGCCCCCTGCTCACCCGCGACATCGGCAACGCGCTGCACGCCGCGCGCGATGCCCGCGCCGCGACATGGTCCGGCTCGCTCGACCTTGGCCTGCGCCAGACGCAGGCGGTGCCCGGCGCCACTCACTGGCACTGGCAGGGTCGCGACTGGCCTTATCCGGAGCGTCTCAAGGACCGCGCGATCCATTACTGGGATGGCGAAGGCTTCGTGCCCGCATCGCGCTACGGCCGCGCGCTGTACAAGCTGGTGCCCACGCCGTGGGGCGCACCGACGTTCGAGATCGACGGCATCAAGATGCTGCCGACCGCGAAGGCGTCGCCCTTCGAGGACGCGCGCACCAAGGTGGCCCTGGTCGAACCGCGCGGCAAGCGCGTGCTCGATACCTGCGGCGGGCTCGGCTACTTCGCCGCGTGCGCGCTGGACGCGGGCGTGGCACGCGTGCATTCGTTCGAGAAGAGCGAGGACGTGCTGTGGCTGCGCACGCTCAATCCGTGGTCGCCTGATCCGGATTCGCCGGAAGCCGCGGGTCGCTTCACGCTGGAACACGCCGACGTGTCCAAGGCCATCGAGCACCTGCCGGATGCCGCGTTCGATGCCATCCTGCACGACCCGCCGCGCTTCGGCATTGCCGGCGAACTGTACTCGCAGGCGTTCTACGACCAGCTCGCGCGCGTGCTGCGTCGCGGCGGCAAGCTGTTCCACTACACCGGCAGCCCCAACAAACTGACCAGCGGCCGCGACGTGCCGCGTGAAGTGGCGAAGCGCCTGGAGAAGGCCGGCTTCAGGACGCAGCTCGCGCTGGACGGCGTGCTCGCTTCGAAGCGTTGAGCAAGGCACGGCAAGGGCGGCACCTTCACGTCGTCGCGAGTTGTCCGAACGCCAGCTATCCGCGAGCCCTGGATGTGTCGCGCGGGTGCGCCGGCATTCAGGCCCGGGGCACGCTGGTCACTGGGGATTGATGCCGCAAGCGCCAGCATGGACACCTGTCCACCACGCAGGAGTCGCCGCCATGAGCGTGCTCTTTCCCGTCAACGCGGAACGTTCCAACAGCAAGGTCGCGGCGATCTTCGACGACGAGGCCTCGGCGCGGACCATCGCGAACGCATTGCGCATCGAACTTGGATTGGCACCAGGGCAGGCACAGGTGGTGGCGCCGCACGACCGCCGTCCCGGCCGCAAGCGGCTGCCCGATGGAGGCGGCGGCGTCCGCATCCTCGTGCGCGCGCACTACCGGCTCGGCATCGCGGGCCTGGCGGTCGGCACGCTGGCCTGGCTCGCGCTGCGCGCCGCCGAGGTGACCGCCGTGCTGTCGTCACCGGGGCTGTCCGCCGCGCTGATCATCGGCTACGGCGGCATCTTCGGACTGATGGCGGGCCGACTGGTGTCGGTGCGCCCCGACCAGGATCCCTGCCTCATCAAGGTCAGGCACGCGCTCAGGGAGGGTCGGTCAGCGGTGGTGGTGCATGTCGATACGCCCGAACAGCGCGACCTCGCCGAACGCACGCTGGCCGACTGCGGCGGCGAAACCATCCGCGCGCCGTAGCGCGGGGTCATTCGCGCTCCCGCCACCATGCCCGCGTCGACTGCGGTGCATCGAGCGTGAAGCGTTCGCCCATGCGCGGCGTGGCCAGCGCGATGCCGCGTTCGGCGGTGAGCGCGGTAACGCGTTCGAACGGGTCGGTCCAGGCGTGCATGGCGAGGTCGAAGGTGCCGTTGTGCACCGGCAGCAGCACGCGACCGCGCAGGTCGACGTGCGCCTGCACGGTCTCCTCCGGCTGCATGTGCACGTAGGCCCACTTCGGATCGTAGGCACCGGTCTCCAGCAGGGTGACGTCGAACGGGCCGAAGCGGCGGCCGATCTCGGCGAAGCCGTCGAAGTAGCCGGTGTCGCCGCTGAAGAACAGGCGCAGGCCGGCATCGTGTTCACCCTGGGGCGGATCGATCACCACCCACGACGTCCACAGCGTGCGGTCGCGATCGAACAGGCCGCGGCCGGAGAAATGCTGCGCCGGCGTGGAGACGAGGCGCAGGCCATCGACATCGGCTTCCTGCCACCAGTCGAACTGGCGCACCTTTTCCGCGGGCACGCCCCACGCCACCAGGCGATCGCCCACGCCCAGCGGGGCGTAGAACGCATCGGTCTTTCCAGCCAGCCGCTGCACGGCGTCGTGGTCGAGGTGGTCGTAATGGTCGTGCGACAGCAGCACGCCGCGCAGCGGCGGCAGGTCGTCCAGCGCGATCGGTGGCGCGTGGAAGCGCTTCGGGCCCATCCACTGCATCGGCGAGGCGCGCTCGGCGAATACCGGATCGGTGATCCAGTAGCCGCCGCGCAGCTTGATCAGCACCGTCGAGTGGCCCAGCCGGAACAGGCTGCGATCAGGGGCCGCGTCGAGCGCCTCGCGCGTGAGCGGCAGCACCACCGGCGGGGTCGTCGGCACCGTGTCGGCGGGCTTGTGGAAGGTGAAGTCCCACAGCACGCGCGCCATGAAGCTCAGGTCTTCCGGCGGACGGGGCTTGGGGTTGCGAAAACGGCCATCGGCCGCTTGCGGGGACGTCGAGTAGGTCTCGACCGGGCGGTCGGTGCGGACGAAGGACAGGGTGCAGGCACTCACGGCGAGGGCTCCAACGGTGGCGGCCAGGGCCAATGCGACGCGCCGGCGGGGCTTGCGCGGGGCGGCAGCGACGGGCCGGGGCGGGGGTGGGCGGGACATGGTGGGGCCTAAAAACTACACGGTGCAGTGTAATTGTCCGGTTCGGAAAAGTAAACTGCCCGGTGTAAACTTGTCGCCATGCCCCAAGCCGCCGCCCCCACCCGCCTGACCGACCGCAAGCGCGCGGCGATCCTGGCCGCGGCCGTGGCCGAATTCCGCGCGTCCGGGTTCGACGCCACCAGCATGGACCGGGTCGCCGCGACCGCCGGCGTGTCCAAGCGCACCGTGTACAACCACTTCCCGAGCAAGGACGCGCTGTTCCTGCAGATCCTCGGCGACATGATGGCGCGCGGCAGCGACGCCCTCGACCTGCCCTATCGCGCCGACGCACCCGTGCGCGGGCAACTGCTGGAGCTGGTGCAACGCAAGCTGCAGCTGTTGCACGACCCGGATTTCGCCGACCTCGCGCGCATCGCCATCGTCGCCGGCCTGCACCATCCGGACCTCGCGCGCGCGATGATCGCCACCCTCGGCCAGCGCGAAGCCGGCTTCGCCGCCTGGGTGCGTGCCGCGGCCGACGACGGCAAGCTCGCGACCGACGATCCGGCATTCGCCGCGCAGCAGCTCGAATCGCTGGTCAAGGGCTTCGCGTTCTGGCCGCAGGTGGCGATGGGGCAGCCCTTGCTGGCCGAACCGGCGCAGGCCGCCGTCGCCACCGCCGCCGTCGACATGTTCCTCGCGCGCTACGGCTGAGGACGCACGCAGCCCGGGCGAGGAAGGGCCCGCGGCTTCACGCAGCACTCGCGCGGCAATCGCCAGAGTCTTCCGCCACCGAAACCCGCCATGTCCGCCATGCGCCTGCTTGTCCTGCTTGCCGCCATCGCCATGCCCGTCGTGGCCTGGCTTTCGAATACCGGCGCCTTCGGGCCGGACAACGGCACCGTGTCCGACCGCTATCCGACGCTCCTCGTCGCCGCCGGATACGCATTCTCGATCTGGGGCGCGATCTTCCTGCTCGACCTGGCCTACGCCGCATGGCAGGCCACCGGCGACCGCAAACGCGATGCGACGCTGGACCGGGTTGCGCCCTGGGCCGCCGCGGGATTCGCGCTCACCACGCTTTGGATGCCGCTGTTCTCGATGCAGCACTTCGGGCTTTGCCTGCTGGTGATCTTCGGCGCGACGGCCTGCCTGGTGCGCGCCGCGTGGATCCTCTCGCGCGATCCCGCCCGCGTCCGCGGACAGCGATGGCTGGCGTGGCTGCCGCTGTCGCTGCACGCCGGCTGGCTGTCGCTGGCCGCGTTCCTCAACCTGGCGCAGGTGATCGTGGCGTTCGAGTGGCTGTCCGCCTCGCAGCAGTTGCCGTGGAGCCTGGCGTTGTTCGGCCTCGCGGCGGCGATGCTGCTGGTGCTCAACCACGGCATGCGCGGCAACGTGGCCTATGCGCTTGCGGCGTTGTGGGCGCTGGTGGCGGTGTACGTGAAGCAGTCCGGGCACGGCTTGCCCGGCGCGGCCACCGCCGCGTGGGTGGCGCTGGCGATCGCGGCGGGGCTGGCGCTGCAGACGCTGCTGCTCGGACGCAGGCACGCCTGACCGCGCGCCACGGCAATGGATGCCCGATCGTCGGGCCACCCGCGCTGCCACTACAATCGCGCCTGCTCCCGACAGGCGCCACCATGGCTCCCAATGCCACCATCCATCGCGTGGAACTGCAGGTCAGCGACATGGACCGGCATTACTACGCCAGCCACAGCCTGACGCTGGCGCAGCACCCGTCGGAAACGCCGGAGCGGCTGATGGTGCGGCTGCTGGCGTTCGCGTTGTTCGCGGACGAGCGGCTCGAGTTCGGCCGCGGCCTGAGCACCGAGGAAGACCCCGACCTGTGGCAGCGCGACTACACCGGCGACGTGCTGCTGTGGATCGACCTCGGCCAACCGGACGAAAGCCGCATCCGCAAGGCCTGCGGTCGCGCGCGCCAGGTGGTCGTGGTGAACTACAGCGGCAACAGCGCCGACATCTGGTGGGGCAAGCAGTCCGCGGCGCTGTCGCGGCTGAAGAACCTCACCGTGATCGACTTCGCCCCCGACGTCGTCGAGCGCGCGGTGACGCTGCTGGCACGGAGCATGCGCCTGACCGCGATGATCCAGGACGGCGAGCTGCAGCTGATGGACGAGCAGCAGAGCGTGACGCTGCCGCACCGCACGCGGATGGCGCCGGCCGGTTGAAGCCGGCGCATCGTCGGGCTGACGTCGCCAGGCGTCACCCGCTGGCGGACGCCACGCCGGCCACTGCAACCTGAATGCGGTCGACGCGCTTTGTGAGAATCGGCCAGCGCATCCGCCTGCGCGATGCACCACACATCACTGCTGCAGTGCGTGACGCCGGCGCATCGCGCGTGGACTATGCTGCGCGCGAGGAAATGGTTCGATCGCACGTGGCTTGGGATCCACGCGGCACGAACCCGGGACTGCCCGAGGATCGGCAGGGTTTGAAGATGCGCGTCGGGCCAGGACTGGCCCGGGCATTCACCGCATCGGGTAGGGATGGCCATGCAGAAGCGTTCTCAGCAGCTGGCGCCGCGGATCGCATCCGTTCGCGGGTCGCAGCGCGCGTTCGCCGCGATCGGTTTGATGCTCGCCGCCATGGGCGTCGCGAGCCCGGCCGCGGCGCAGGCACAGCGCACCTACGTCAACTCCGGCTTCGAACAGCCGGTGCTGCTGCCGGGTACCTGTTACCGGCAGCTCGACGAGGCGCTCGTGCCCGGCTGGACCACCACGCACCCGGTGGGCGCGCCGTCGGGCAACTGCACCTCGCCGATCGGCGGCAATGGGCGCCTCATCGAGCTCTGGGCCACCGGGTTCCTGGGGGTTCCTTCCCGGGCCGGCAACAACTTCGCCGAGCTCAATGCGTCGGCCGCGTCGCGGCTGTACCAGAACGTCTGCCTGATCAACGGCGAAAGCATCAACTGGCGTTTCAGCCACCGCGGCCGCGACAGCACGACCGTGCCGGACGTGATGGACTACAACATCGGCGCCTCGATGCCGATCGTCCGCGTCAGCACGACCTCCAACGGCACCGTCACCACCGCCCCCGTCGTCTCGCAGGGTACCGCCAACGCGCCTGCCAACGGCGGCAACGGCTGGCGCGACTACTCGGGCACGTTCACCTACAACGGTGCCACGGGCGTCACCTCGATGGGCTTCGAATCGATCAGCGCGGCAGGTGGCGTCACCCAGGGCAACTTCCTCGACAACATCCAGATCGAACTCCGGCCGTTCGTGGACTTCGCGCGCGCGTCGTCGTCCACGCCCGAAAGCTCGAGCAGCAACCTGCCTACGCTGCGCGTCAACGGCCAGGCATTCGCAGCCTTCACCATCACCGTGCAGATCACCGGCGGCACGGCCACGCTCGGCACCGACTACACCACGCCCGGCAACAGCACCACCATGACGATCAACGTCCCGCCCGGCACCTACGACGGCGTGAGCGCGGGCAGCCTGTTCGCGCTGCCGATCACGGTGCTGCAGGACGCCCTGGTGGAGCCCAGTGAAACCATCCTCCTGCAGATCCAGCCGCCCGCTGCGCCAGCCCCGTTCCTGATCCAGTCCAGCAACACCTGCGGCGCGGCCGGGCAGGCGACCTACACCTACACCATCGTCGACGACGACAGCGCGGTCTCGGTGACCAAGAACGCGGGAACGCCGGTGCCGGTGGCCGGCAATCCCGCGCAGGTGGACGTGCCCTACACCATCGTGGTGACCAACACCGCGACATCGGTGGCGACCAACTACGCCCTGCAGGACATCGCCGGACTCGATCCTGACACCAGCGTCGCCGCCGCTTCGTTCACGCGCAACGGCGGTGCGTCGACCGCGCTGCCTGCCGCCGGCCCGTGGACGCTGCAGCCGCAGTGGCGCACGCTCGCCATCGGCGCCAGTGACACCTACGTCCTCACCCTGCGGATCAACATCGCCCGTGGCGGCAGCACCGGCAACGACCAGTGCGGTCCCACCGGCGCGGGCCTGGGGCTGTTCAACACCGCCACCGTGCAGGCGCAGGCACCCACCACGCCGCATCCCACGTTCACGGCGTCGGCCTGCGTCGACACCCCGACGCCGGTGTGGGCCACCCTCAACAAGAACGTGACCAGCCGCTTCTCCGCCACCGACCAGTTCCTGATCCGCACGGCGTCGGGCGGCAATGTCGTGGCGTCGGCGCAGACCAGCGGCACCGGCACCACCGCCACCACCGGCGTGGTGGTGATCACCGCGGGCAACGTGCTGCAGTTCAACGAGTCGCTGGTGGCCGGCGGCGTGCCCGCCAACTATTCATCGACGATCGCGTGCTCGAACGCCGCCACCGGTTCCCCCACCGCACTGCCGTCCGGCGCCGGCACCGACGTCGCGGATCGCCGCCAGTGGCCGGAAGTGTCCACGCGTTCCGGCGACGACATCACCTGCACCATCACCAACGGCCCGCCACCGATCGACCTGGCGATCGCCAAGACCAACAACGCCACCGCGCTGATCCAGGGCGACAGCACCACGTACCTGCTGACCGTGTCCAACCTCAGCACCACGCGCGCGGTGACCGGACCGGTGGTGCGCGACGCCCCGCAGCAGGGGTTGACCTGTCCCGCCGCGAACGTGGTGACCTGCACCGGCCCCTCGGGCGCCTGTCCCGGCGGCGGCCTCACCGTCGGCACCCTCACGTCCGCCGGCGGCATCACCCTGGGCACGCTGGCGGCCGGTGCGTCGCTCACGCTGCAGTTCACCTGTACGGTGCAGTGACCGCGGGCCGATGTCCGCGCGCGAAGGCGCGATGCCGTCGCCGCCTCGATCAGGGCATGCGCAGGCGTTGCAGCGCCTGGCCCAGCGTGTCGCCGGGAAAGCCGCAATGCCCCTCCCCCACGCCCGGCAGCACGCGCACCTGCGCGGCGCGCCCCGCCCCTGCGGCGAGCGAGGCATAGCCGCGGCTCAGGCGCGCCGTCACGATGGGGTCCACCGCATTGGGCTGCAGCACGACGGGCACCGGTGCCGCGCCCGTGAGTCCACCGGTGCTGCGCACGTAGGCAAGCGCGGCAGGATCGGCGGCATAGCGGCGGATGCGCACGCCCAGCGCCGCTTCGTCCGCCTCGGTGCCGCCCGCGCCGGTCGCGCTGTCGACGGGAAACCCGCCGGCACGCTGCGCCAGTTCGCGCAGCGCCACGTAGTACAGCCACACCGAGCCGGCCAGGTCGCCGCGCGCAATGTCGAAGTGGTCCGCCAGCGTCGAGGCACGCGCTTCGTTCCCGGACAGCGCCGCTTCGATCGCATCCCCATCGGGGGCCGCCGGCAACGATGGATCCGCCAGCCCGCCAGGCGCTTGGGGCAGCACGCCGGGGAACAGCGCATCGAAGGCCGCCACTGGCGCCAGCGTGCCAGTGGCCATGGCCGCCTCGCTCGACACGCCGACCCCGCACATCGACACGACGCCGTCATAGGCCCGCGGATACCGCTCGGCGCTGGCCAGCGCCACCAGTCCGCCCATCGACCAGCCGACCAGCCACGTGCGCTTCGGCACGCCATGCCGCGCGACGAAGTGCGCGCGCAGCCGCTCGGTGTCCGCCACTGCTTCGGGGATCGCCCAGCCCTGCGCGGAATAGCCACTCGCGGCGATGGCGAAGCCTTCCGCGAGCAGCGGCGCCATGCCGCCCGGGAAACCGAGCGGGCGCTCGCGTGGCGAGCCGACCGGCTCGTAGCCATGCGCGTTGACGATCAGCTCGCCATTCCAGTTGGCCGGCAGGTCGATCCGGTATTGCGCCCCCTCCAGCTCGCCGGTTTCGACCACCGCCTGCGCCGGCGCGACCGGCGCGGGCGCCGCGGAGGGCCTGAGCGCGCCGTGCGGCGTGCAGGCCGCAACCAAGGCGGCGATCGCGGCCGCCAGCAGGATCGGGGCGGTGCATCGTTTCTTCATGGCTGTCCCAGGCGGCCGGCCACGGACCCGGCGCGAGAGAAGCACGATAGCGCAATCCTGGACGCCGCCCGCATGCCGGCAACCGATGCCTGCTCAGCCGCCTGCATCGGCCCCGACGACCGGCAGCTTCAGGCGGAACGAAGTCCCCTGTCCCACCGTGCTGAGCACCTCGATGCGCCCACCATGTGTTTCGATCAGGCTTTGCACGAGGGGCAGGCCAAGACCGAGCCCTTCCCCCGCCGGCCGCGTGGTGAAGAACGGGTCGAAGATGCGTGCCACCACCTCGTCCGTCATGCCATGGCCCGTGTCGCTGAGGTCGATCTCGACGCATCGTCCCTCGTCGACGATGCGTGCCACGAGCTGCAGCCTGCCCCCGTCCGGCATGGCCGCCTTGGCGTTCGCGGCCACGTTCAACACGACCAGGTCCAGCTGCGTCCTGTCGAAAAGCACGTCGGCTGAATGGTCCGGCAGCAGCATCTTCAGCTTGATGGTTGGGCCAAGCAGCTGCTGGAGCATGGGTTGCATGTCACGCAATGCGGCGACCGGGTCCAGCCGCTCGATCCTCGCGGGCTCGTCGCGACTGAAATCGAGCAACCGGTTGGTCACCGCGGTCGCGCGCTTCGTCGTGGCCTCGATATCCTCGAAGGCACCCAGTCGTTCGAAGCCGTCCTGGGCCCGCAACCCCTTTGCAGCATATCCGGCGATCAGCGTCAGCAGATGCCTGAAGTCGTGGGCAACACCCACGGCAAGGCGACCGATGGCCTCCACCTTCCTGGCATGGATCAACTTGTCCTCCGTCTGCCGGCGCTCCGCCATCTCCTTCTGCAGGCGCTCGTTGGTGGAGGCAAGCTCGTCCCCGTGGAGCGACACTTCAGTCAGCGCGTCGCGAAGCGCAAGCACGCTGCGGTCGATGGCCAGGGCAATCATCAGGAAGATGATCGCCTTGGTCGCGATGACCATGGCCTCGGTAGAGGGAGGCGTCCCGTCCGCCGCGACATGGGTAAATGCATGGGCGATGCCGGCCGCGAACGCAACGGCTATCGCGCCGAACATCAACCACAACGCCCGGCGCCCGATCATCAGCCCGGCCAGCACGATCCACAGCACGAGGATCGGCTCCTCGAATGACTGCCGGTCTGCCCCCTGGATCGAATACGCATAGATGGTCGACACGGCGATCAGCGCCAGCACCTGCCGGATCGCCCACTGGAACCGGCCGCGGCGGATCAGCCAGACACTGAAGAGCGCGACCGCGGAGGTGGCCATGGCCATCGCCATCGACTGCAGCTCGCCGGGTCGCCACGGCTGGGCGACGAACAGGACCCGGTACAGCCAGATCAAGGGCGTCGGAATGCCGAGCAGCAGCAGCACCACTTGCAGCATGGGCGCGTTCCGGCGGTCGACCGGATCGGAGACCGGCACGCGCCGCAGCCACGCGGTGACGCGCCCGGCTGGCCGCCGCAATGGGCCCGCAGAATGCGAAGGATTGCCGCCATTCATCGCCATGCTTGCCAACTCCACGCCGCGTTCTTCCGCGGACACACTGCGCACGGCCGGATGCGCCACAGCGATACTGCTGTCACGCCAGACCCCTTGCGATGGTAGCCGAGTGCGTCGTCACTCTCCGCGGATGGCACGCCATCAAGCCGTCATGGCACGGTTTCCACCAGGCAACTGAAGCCGACCTGGACGCGGCCGCCGCTGCGGAGCGTCGGAATCACCAGGCCACCGCCCTGCAGCGCGCCTATGGTAGGTGACGCGGGGCAGGCAGCGTCGCCGGATGCTTCGCACGTGAGTGTCGCCGCACTGCAGTCGAGGCCTTCGACGGCAGGGTCGCGCAGCACCGCGCCATCGCCCTCCACGCCATCGACGTGGTTCACGACCAGAGTGAAGGCAACGACTTCACCGATGGCTGCGGTCGTCGGAAGCACGACTTTTTCGATATCGAGATTGAGATCATCATCGAGGATCCGCCAGGTGGCCTGCGCGACCGCGGCGGCGCCGCAGGCACTGGTGGAGCTGAGCAGGTAATCGTCCGGCCGAGGCTCCAGCCTCAGCTCGACCGTACGGGTCCCGTCGATGATGCCGTTTCCGATCGCCTGCAGCCCGAGCGGCACCACGGTATCGCCATCGTAGGCGCCGGCCGGCAGGGTGACGCTGAAGGTCGTGGTCCCGCTGGGAGTACTGAAGTCGGTTCCCAGCTGGGCGCTGCCGCCCGTGACCGTGACGACGATCTGCAGCTCGTCGTCCAGCGTGCCGACGATGCGCAGCGCCGGCACGCCCGTGGAAGCGCCCTCGACGGTTTCGAACCCGGCCCCGGTCAACTCGATGAACGGCTTCAGGAACACCTGGATATCGTCGATGAAGTTACCGGTGGTGCTCGCGCCGGACCTCGCCTCGAAGCCGATGTTGGTCATGCCCCCCGTGCCGCCGTAAAGGAAGCTGCCGGTGTAGTCGCGCCAGCCATCCGGACCCGCCGCAGAGGTGGCCGATCCGAGATGCACGGTCGCAACACCCCCGCTTCCGTTGTTGGTCGTCCCCACATCCACGATGGGATCATCCCCGAGCAGGAAGCGCATTTCATCCTGGACCGTGGCACTGGCACGACCCCGATGGCTGAAGCGCCAGCGCACCTCGTCGTCTGGCACCAGGCAGACGTTCTGCGAGATCCGCGAAAGCTGCTCGGCATTGAGCTCGGCCAGCTGTTCACCGCTGCGCGCATTGACCGTCTGCCCGCCGTTGGTTCGCGGCGTGCGCCACATCTCAATGATGTGCGCCTGCTCGCCGACCACGAAGCCCAGCGGAACGGCGCAACCGCCCACGTTCTCCTGACCATGCAGCCCATGCGTCGTGGTCCAGCCGGGGACGAACTGCTCGCCGATGTAGACACGGCATCCCGCCGCCTGCAGGTTTGGCTGTTCGAAGCTCAGGTTGATGAAGGTGCGCTGCACCGTGTCCACGCCCGCTTGGGCGAGTGCACCCGGCGCTGCGAGGACCAGCAGCAGGCCGAACACCGCAAGCAGGAGCGTGCGGCCTGCAACTCCACGATACGGCCGGACGGTCGTGGAGGCGCTCATTGCCGGCGCGCCTTCGCTGCCAGCCCGGTCGCTGGCGGACGTGCGCCGATGCCCGCGCCCATCCTCAGTAGCTGCCGACGAAGTTGATGAACCAGCCCTTGTGCTCATAGTTGAAATCCGTGAGGTCGTCGCTGAAGTCGGTGAAGTTGTAGCCCGCACCGACGCGGAAATTGCGGCCGATGTCGCGGTCCACGCCGGCCAGCCAGCCCTGGCGCGTGCCGCCGTCGTCCACGTCCAGCCAGCGGTACTCCGTCAGTGCGTGCCAGCGGTACACCAGTTCGTAGCGCGCCTGGGCGCTGACAAAGGTCGTGGACGAATCGAACCACTCGCCCCGGCCGCGCTCGTAGCGCACCTCGCCCTCTCGGCGGGCGAGCTTGCCGGCGAACTCCCAGCGCTGGTCGTGCCGGTACACGCCCTCGAACGACAGCACCTGGCTCCTCTGGTCGACCTGCGCCCCGCCCAGCTGGCCGGACGAGGCCAGGTCGTAGAGATAGGTGTAGCGCCCGAACAGGCCCCAGCGCGTGCTGTTCCATGGACGATAGGCGAATCCGAAGTTGCCTTCGATGAACTTCGCACTGCCGTCCCGGTCAAGGTCATCCTGGGTGTCGGCATAGTTGAGGCGCGCCGCGATCCGCCAGCTCTCGTTGATCTTGTGGGTCAGCCGGTTGGTGCTGACCCATTGCGTCACCTGCTCCGCGCCGCTGTCCTCGCGCCACTCCAGCTTGCTTTGCCAACTGGTGTCGCTGGAGGTGCGTCCTCCGCTGACGCTGATCGCACGGCGATCGACCTGATCGCCATTCTCCCGCGTCAGGTCGCCATCGCTCAGCGTGAAGCCGACGTTCCAGCCCTGCACCGGATAGAAGTCCATGCCGAAGGTGTGCGCCAGGCCACTCTCGCGACGGTTCTTCAGGAACTGGCTTTCGTTGAACAGGTTGACCTGGTTCGACAGCCGCCAACGCTGGCCCAGCGTCCAGCCGTTCTGCGCGTTGGGGTTGAACAAGGGATCGTAATCGCTGCGATCGGTCGAGTAGGTGTAGCTGCCGTAGAAGCTCTGCTGCGCCGATCGCCGCCATTCGCCGTTGACCTGCGCAGCGTCGCCACGGTCGCCCGTCGTCAGCTCGGCACCGAGCGTCGACAGGTTGGCGAAGTTGTAGCGGCCACCCAGGGTGAACGCGTTGTTGTCGGCGTACGCGCCGCCGTCATCATCGAGCGTGACCTGGGCGGTGCCGTACAGGTCGAACGCCGTGCCGAAGCGGTGCGTGTAGCGCGCCGCACCAAGCAGTCCTGCGGCGTCGAGGCTTCCGCGCCGCTCCTCCACCCGGCGCAACTCGAAGGCCAGGACGTCGAAGTCACCGATGCGCCACTCGGCCTTGGCCTGGGCTTGGGTCAGCGTGTCCGCGCCGCGCTCGGCGCGGCTGTAGCGCGCGTACATGCCGAGGTTCGGGGTGAACTGCCCGAGCACCTCGGCGCCGTACTCCTCGATGTCGGCAGCGGTGTCGTAGCGCGAGATCGAATAGCCCGCGTCCACCTGTCGCCACCACGCGCCCGCGCTCCATGGCTGTTCGGTCCAGCCCAGTTCCCGGAAGTTGGCGCGCGCCTCGATCGCGGTGGCCTCGCCTTCGCGTGGCCCATCCACATTCAGCCTCGAGAAGCTCAAGCCGCCATTGTCGGAGAAGAACACGGGCGCACTGGTGGATTCGGTGCGGCTGTGCTCCAGCTTGAGGTAGGTACCCTTGCCGGCCTGCAGGGTCACGTCGGCCGACTGCAGGGTGTAGTCCTCACCGGCGCGGTTCTCGTCGACCCAGGTGACGCCAACGCCGACGTGGTCGCCGAACCAGTGCTTGCCGCGCACGCCGGCGGTCACCTCGTCGGGATCGAAGTCGGTGGGCACCCATTCGTAGTCGACGATCAGGCGCTGTTCGAAGCCGTCCAGCGGCGCGTCACGGGTCAGGGTCGGGATGTTCTGGCGCGTGATCTGGGCGAGTGGGCGCGTCAGCAGGATGCGGCCCTGCAGGTCGTCGATCTCGTAGTCGGCGCCACGCAGCAGCTCCACTCGCTGCTCGACGCGTCCCGTGGTGTGGTCGCGGATCTCCAGCGCCACGCGGTCGGAGCCCGGCAGCAGGTCGGTGTGGCGCAGGTAGTACAGGCTGCCGCCAGTGCCGATGAACTCGCTGTGGCCGGGCGCGGTCTGCGCCTCGGAGGCAAACGCCCGCAATTGGGTCAACGGGTCGCCCCAGGCATTGGCCATGCGCGAACGCCAGTTCAGCGCGGCGCCGTACAGTGCGCGCGAGTACTGGCCGTACTCGGTGCCGGTGAATCCGGTGGCGAAGTTGCCCCACAGCGCCTCGTTCTTGTCCCAGTCCACGCGCAGGTAGAAGCGGCCCATGCTGTCGACGTCGCGCCAGACGTTGGAGTCGTCACCGTACGTCGGGTAGTACAGGTCCGGGTCGAGGCGACGGAACACGTCCTGCGGATCCGCCGAAGTGAATCCGTCGAACAGGTCTTCCAACGGCCGGTTCTGGGTGTCCGCCTGGGCGGTGAACAGGTACTTGCCCTTCACCTTCGCCTTGCCGTAGAACGCCAGACGGCCGTCGCTGAGGATGTCGTCGTCACGCCCGGCCCACGCCAGGTTGCGACCGGCACCACTGGCATCGTTCTGATACACGGTGACGTCGGCCAGCGCGGTACCGAAGAAGTACCTGCCGCTGACATCGACGTCGAGTGCGTGCTGGATCGCCGCGCTGCCGTCCTGGCCGACGAGGCCGATCTCGAACCGGTGCCGGCCGACCGGCACCAGGTACTCGGCGACGAACTTGCGCTCCAGGTCGACCGGATAGTTCTCGCCATTGATGCGCAGGCCGTAGCCATCCGGCAGGTTGCGCCCCTGTATGCGCACGCGCGAGCCGTGGATCGGGATGTTCTGCTGGCGCAGGCCGTTGCCGGCGAAGGCGTCCTCCACCAGCTGCTGGACCAGCGCCTGGTCCGCGGTCAGCGACGTGCCAAGCGCACGTTCGGCGCCTTCGCGCAGCTGGGCATGGCCGCGTTCGGCTTCGTCCGGACGCACCATCTGCAGCTTGCGCGGCGAGGTTTCGTCGAAGTTGCCCTCGGCATCGTACGCGCGCAGCACGTAGACCAGTTCGTCGCCCGCACGCAGGCGAAGGTCGGACGGCAGCGCGCCGTCCCACTCGCTCTGCACGGTGGCGTCGACCGGCACGTCCATGCGCGCCACCGGCGCGACCAGGTCGCCGTCGGTGCCGCGGTAGAACGTGAGCTCGTAGCGCTCCACGAATGCGGTGTAGTTGCTGCGCACGAAGAAGCGCACCGGCTCGACGATGCGGCCGCCGTCGAAGGCGACCATCGACGGCGCGCTGATCGTGAGTTCCGGCATCCCGAGATCCGGATCCTCGGTCGCCCAGATCGCGCCGCCGCCGGGCAGCTGCACGGAGAACGTGCCGGTGGCCACGGCGCGACCGGGCTGTTCGAGCGCAATCGACACGCGACGGTCGGGCTGCAGCGCCTGTGAGGAGGAGTGCTGGTTGGTACCGGTGGTGACCGGCTGGTCGTAGCTGCGCGTGCGCAGGCGGAACACCAGCTCACCATCGTCGTCGCGGCAGGCGTTCCCCCCGCAGCCGGCTGGCGCAGCCTGCGCGGCGGGCGCGACCTCGTCCGGTGCCGCGGCGTCCTGTGCCGCCGCGGAGGCACTCATGCCGGCAAGGATGCCCAGCAGCGTGGCGTCGAGCAGTTTCATCTTCATGGTCCGGATCCCCCTCACTTGCGTTCCGTCCCGACAGGGGCCGCCGGATCGCTGCTTGCTTCCACCCGCACCCTGGCGCGGACCTCCGGACTCAACCGCTTGGCGAGCGCCTGCTGCACCGCCGTCGCACGACGCAGGCCGAGCGCGGTGTTGTAGGCGTGGGAGGCACGCACGTCCGTATGGCCGACGATCGCCACCACGCCACCGCCCATCGCGTCGAGGCGCTCCGCGACCGCGTCGAGCAGGGCCTCGAACCCGGGCTGGATGTCCGACTTATCGGTATCGAACAGCACCGTGCCGAGCAGCGCGCCACCGGCGTCGATGCCCGCGACCATGCTGTGCGGATCGTCCACCTGCGTGCGCAGGACCACGCGCAGGCCCGTCCGCGCCTCCGCGTCGACCATGTCCTCGAGCGCGCCGCGCACTGCGGCGGCACGGGCGATGGCCAGTGCCTGGCTGCTGCCGTCAGCGACGATCACGATGTCGCCACCGCGATGCGCGTCCACCTGTTCGGCCATCTTGCGGATCGCCGGCAGATAGGCCTCGCGCACCTCGGCGCTGGCCGGGGCGAAGATCACCTCGCCCAGCTCGAGTTCGACCTTGCGCGCGCCGCCCTCCAGCACCTGCACGGGCTGCTTCACGCCAAAGTCGAAGCGCACCGGGATGCCCGGGGTCACGCGGCGAACGCGCGGGTTCTCCGTGGTGAACTCCGCGCCCGCCGGCAACGTGGCCGAATCGACCTTGAGCAGGAAGTTGCGTCCGTGGGCCCAGTCACCGCCGTGCACGTCGACGAGGTGATAGCGTCCGTACTGGTCGGTCTCGATCAGCAGGCCCTCCACCGAGGCGATGCGCACGCCCGGGAGGCCGCGCTCGTCGATGCCGGCGTTGGAGATGACGTACGCCAGCTCGAAGCCGCCGTCCACCGCGGACACCACGCGCTGTACCGTCGGCTCGGCGGCGTTGAGGCCCTTTCCGGCTTCACCCGAACGCACCAGCGTGGTGCTGCCGGCGGCGTCCATGTGCACCGTGACGCCCTGTGCGCTGGTCAGCACGAAGTCGTCGGTGAAGTCGGCCGAGGCCAGGCGCTGGCGGATCGTCACGCGATGCGCGTCCACCGGATCGCCTTCCGACTGGCGGGCCGCAATCGCGCCCACGTCGATGCCATGCAGCAGCGGCGCGCTGGCGTCGGCCACCGGCTGCGGCCCGTCGCCGCGGTCGATCGTGGTCGAACCGGCGATGTAGGCGCTCGGGGCGAAGCCGCCCTGCACGCGCACGTCGGTCAGGTCGGCGCGATCCTGCCAGCCGTCACCGTCGCGGTCGTCGAAGACCGTGCCGAAGACCAGGCTGTCGTCAAGCAACGGATCGCCGTCGAGCGTGACCTGCGCGGTGGCGATATTGGAGATCGGAGTCCCCGTGTCGTTGAGCGCCACTGCCTGGTTGACGTGCACGCCCGGCTTCACGCCGGCGCCCACGCGCAGCAGGTAGACGATGGTCGCGCGCGCCCCGGCGTCGATGTCCAGTCCGTCGATGCGCAACGGATACTTCCCGGCCAGGGTGAACTCGTTGTCACGGTCGGCCACCGCCATCGAACCTTCGACGTAGGTGAAGCCGGCCGGCGGGGTATCGACGACGGTCGCGCCGGAAATGTTCACCGCGCCCACGTTCTCGACCGTCAGCGTGTAGCGGACGAGGTCGCCGACCTTCGCATTGCGCACCGCTGCCGCCTTGACGATGCGAAGCTGCGCGTCGTCGACCAGCTCGTGCGCGGTCTCGCAGGCGGTGCACTCCGGAGCATCACCACCGCCGCCCGAGCCGGCGACGACGTTCCTTACCTGCCCGTTCGCATCCGCGGTCACGGTCGCCGGATAGGTGAACGTGTAGAGACCCGGCACGGTTCCGGCCGGCAGTGTGCAGACCGCAGTCGCGCCCTGCATCGCGCAGCCCGCGGGCATCGCGCCCAACGCCAACCCCGCCCCGGGCGTGTCGGTCAGGCGCACCTCCGCGAGCGTGGCGGAGTTCTCGATCGTGACCGTCAACGTGTACTCGATGACGTCGCCGACACTGACCTGGGCACCGGCCCCAGGCGTGGCGCTCTTGGCGAGCAGCACGCGCGGCGCCGCCAGCAGGTGCTCGGTGTCGCAGCTCGCGCACGTCGGCGGTGAACCGCTGTTGCCAGTGCCGCCGGTCGCGGTGACCACGTTCCTCACGATCCGCGTCGCGTCTGGGTCGACCGTCGCGGTGTAGGTCACCGGATAGGTGCCGGCCGCAGTGCCGGCGGGCAGCGTGCAGACCAGCACACCACTGCAGCTGAACGCTCCCGCGTCGGTCACCGCGCCGAAGGTCAGGCCCGCGCCGAGGGTGTCGGTCAGGGTCAGCACGTCGCGCGTGGCCGAGTTCGCCACCGTGACCGTCAGCGTGTAGGCAAGCGTGTCGCCCACGCGCACTTCGTTGCCGCTGCCGGGCGTGGAGGACTTCGTCACGCTGATCGTCGGCGCGACAACGTCGTGCTCGGTACTGCAGCTCGTGCAGTCCGGTTGCGGATTGTCCGGATCCAGCGGGTCGTTGCCACCGGTCGCCTGGACGTCGTTCCGGACCGTCGTGTCCGCCGACGCATCCACCGTTGCCGTGTACTGCAATGCGTAGGAACCCGGCGCCGTGCCCGCTGGCAGCGTGCACACCAGCGGATTGACCCCGCCGCAGGTGAAGGCACCCGCGCTGGTCACCGAGCCGAAGGTCAGGCCCGCACCCAGCGTGTCGGTCAGCACCACGTCGCTCAGGAGCGAAGCGTTCGCCACCGCAACAGTGAGGCCGTAGGTGATCACGTCACCGGCGGCGACGTCCGTGCCGGGCAACGGGTTGGCGGTCTTGACGACGGCCACCGCCGGCCTGGCCACGGCGTGCTCGGTCGCACAGGCTGGATCGCACGTCGGCTGCGGCGCGGGCGGCTGGCCCGAACCGGGCGGCGGATTCCCGCCGGTAGCCTGGACGCTGTTGTCCACGGTCGTGCCCGCATCCGGCTGCACCGTCGCGGTGTACACCACGGCATAGGTGCCCGGCGCTGCGCCCGAGGCCAGCGTGAAGGTGCCCGTGCTTCCCGTGAAGCCACCCGTGAACACACCCGGGCTGGTCACGGTGAGGTTGCCCAGCCCTGCGCCGACGGTGTCGGTGAGCACCACGTCGCTCAGCGTCGGGGCGGCGGCCACGGTCACGCTCAGCGTATAGGTGATGACCTGGCCCACTTCCACGTCGCCGCCGGAGACGGGGTCGGACGACTTGCTGAACGTCAGCAGCGGTCGCGCGACCTGCGTGTCCACCGGCGGGCTGACGCAGTCGCCCGCCGCCACGCAGTCCGGATCGCCGCCGCCGGTGACGCTGGCGACGTTGGTCACCGTGGTGCCCGCCGTCGAGGCTTGCGGGGTGACGTTGATCGTGATGACTACCGGCGACGCGCCCACGGCCAGGTCGACCTGCGGAATCGTGCACGTGACGTTCTGGCCCGCTGCCGCGCAGAAGCCAGGCACCACGGAGTTGATCGTCAGGCCCGCCGGCACCGTATCGATCACCGTCGCATCCGCGGTCGCCGACACACCGGTGTTGGTCACGGTGAGGGTGTAGGCATAGGCCACGCCCACGGTTGCATTGGCCGGACCGCTCTTCGCGATCACCAGGTTCGGCGCACCGATGGTGGTATCCACCGGCGGGCTGACGCAGTCGCCCGCCGCCACACAGTCCGGATCGCCGCCGCCGGTGACGCTGGCGACGTTGGTCACCGTGGTGCCCGCCGTCGAGGCTTGCGGCGTGACGTTGATCGTGAAACTCGCCGAATCGCCCACCGCCAGGCCCGTCGGTACCGCGCAAGTTGCCGTCAGTCCGGCGAACGTGCAGCCGCCGGCGGTGTTGATCGCCAGCCCGGTCGGCAAGGTATCGGACACGGTCGCCGGTGCCGTGGTCGCCGCGCTGCCGGTGTTGGTCACGGTCAGCACGTAGTCGTAGGCCGTGCCCACGGTTGCATTCGCCGGACCGCTCTTCGCGATCACCAGGTTCGGCGCACCGATGGTGGTATCCACCGGCGGGCTGACGCAGTCGCCCGCCGCCACGCAGTCCGGATCGCCGCCGCCGGTGACGCTGGCGACGTTGGTCACCGTGGTGCCCGCTGTCGAGGCTTGCGGGGTGACGTTGATCGTGAAGCTCGCCGTGTTGTTCGGTGCCACGTTCGACAGTCCCGCCGGCACGATGCAGGTGACCGATTGGCCGGCGATCGTGCAGCCCGTCGCCGAGTCGATCGTCAGGCCGGCGGGCACGACATCGGACACCGTCGCATCCGCCGTGGTCGCCGTGCCGCCGTCGTTGGTGACGACGATCTGGTACGCGTATGGCGCGCCGACGGCTGCGCTTGCCGGGCCGGTCTTGGCGATCACCAGGTTCGGTGCCGCGACGACGATGTGTTCGGTGGTGCATGGCGCCGCAACCGGGCAACCTGGATTGGCGTCGCCACCGTTGTTGGTCGGATCGGTCGCGACGCTGTTGGCCACGGTCGTGCCGGGCGAGACACCCGCGTCCACGGTCGCGGTGTAGGTCACGGCATAGCTGCCAGTCGGCGTGCCGGCCGGCAGCGTGCAGACCAGCGGATTGGCGGCGTTGCAGGCGAAGGCCCCCGCGTTCGTCACCGCGCCGAAGCCCAGTCCCGCGCCGAGGGTGTCGGTCAGGGTGAGCGGTGCCGTGGTGGACGCGTTCGACACCACCACGCCCAGCGTGTAGGTGATGGTCTGGCCGGGATTGACGTTGCTGCCAGTGGCCGGATTCGAGGTCTTGGTGGTGGCGATGTTCGGCCCGACCGGTGTCGTCACCGAGCAGGTGTTGTCCGGATCGGCGCAGTCGATGGGTTCGCCGGGCGCGAAGGTGACGTTGTTGGCCACGCTGGTGACGCCGGCGGGCAACGGATCATTCACACGCACCACGAAGTTCAGCACGGCATTGCCGCCCGCCGGCACGTTGACCGCACTGGCGATCGTCCATTGCGCGCCCGCGGCCTGCGTGAACGCGTTGCCGGCGGCCACGTAGGTGGTATTGGCGGGCACGGTTTCGAGCACGTTACCCGGATACAGCGTGCCGACGGCCGCGCCGGTGTTGCCGAGGGTGATGGCGTAGGTCAGCACGTCGCCGGCGGACACCGGACTGCCCGGCACGTAAGCCACGCCGTTGACCTGCGCCAGCGACTTGACGACGCCCAGTTCGGCTTCGGGGGGCACCGGGAAGGCACAGGAGGCGAGGTCGCGCGACTGGTCGTTGGGCAGCGTGGCAACCGCCGTGACCGCGCCCGTGGCGGGGTCGTAGCGGTAGTAACCCGTGTCGTTGCGCCCGAGGTACAGCAGGCCGTCCGGGCCGAACGCCGCACCCGCCCAGTTCCACGTCACCGGTGAACCGTTGAACAGTGGGCGCGCCTGGCGCACCGCGACCGGGTTGGGGTTGATGAAGTCGACGCGATAGATGTCCTGGCCCGCCACCAGCCAGCCCTGGCCATCGCCGTCGAAAGCCAGGTCGCCGGAGCTGTTGTTGGTGGGCGCGACGTCGTAGCTGAGGTTGCCGTGGGGCGTGGCGGTGTAACCGAAGCCGGTGGCGTCGGCCTGGATGCGCACGACCTCCGGGGTGACGCTGTTGCCTCGGACCATGTAGCCCACGCCATTGGCGTCGAAGCCGCCGCGCGGGAAATCGCTGGACACATTGGTCGTGGTGGCTGCATACCAACCGCCGTTGGCGCTGTCGAAGGCCCACAGCGCGCCGGGCGTGTGCACCAGCATCCGGTCCCGCGACCGGTCGATCATCAGGGCGTTGAGCTGCCCGGTGACGCTGGACGGAAGCGCCAGTTCAGGCACGACCACATCGCTGGAGGCGCCCGCTTCCAGGCGGCGGATGTTGCCGCCGGCGCCAACGCCGTAGATCGCATTGGAAGGCGCCGTGCCGTGGGGCGCCGGGCAGAAGCTGTAGGCGTTCGCGGCAGCGAGCGTGACCGTGGCGCGGCCGGTGTTGTTGGCGGGGTCGATGTCGTTGGCACCGGCGGGCGCCGCGATCGTGGCCACGTTGGTCCGGGATGCCGACTGCGCGTGCAGCGGCGGAGACAACAGCCCCGCCACGCCAGCCGTCAACGCCAGCACCACCCCTGCGGCAGCCGTTCCGGCTCGCCGGAAAGAAATCGAAAGCACGTGCAACCCCCTTGGAAAGTCAGCGGCTCGACGGGCACGGAGATGCGCCGCAGCCGACCTTCGCCCTGTTCATCACAGCGGGGACATGCAGAACCTGATGGGTACAACAGTGAGCACGAGGCTCCATCCCCTGACCGGACTTGAACACGTGGGGACCCAAACACCTCGCCCACGTGACACATCGAAAGCGCGCGCACTGTAGGGTTGCGCCAAGGGCGCATCAATCTCGTCTGCCTCACCGAAACTCACGTCGCGTGAGTTTCGGTTCGCGCCCGCCCCGCACGACCCGCAGGCGCGGGGCTGCCGCGGTTCAGGGCTCGAACAGGTAGCCCACGCCGCGCACCGCTTGCAGCGGCAACGCTTGCCCGCACGTTTGCAGGCACTTGCGGCGCAATCGATAGATCAGCATCTCGAGCCGGTGCGGATCGAAACCGGACACGTCGCCGGTCAGGCTGGCAATCAGCGCTTCGCGGGGCACAGGCTCGCCGGGCGTCGCCATCAGCACCCGCAAGATCTGTCGCTCGGCCTGGTTCAGCGCCAGCGAACTTCCCGATGGCGCAGCCAGTGACCAGCCGTGTCGATCCAATGACCAGCGGCCGTCCGCGCGCGCCTCCACTCCGGCACTTCCCCTCAACCGGGTCCGCAGGTTGTGCAATGTCTCGACGACGACGTCCATGTCGAGCGGCTTGACGAGATAGGCGTCGGCACCCGATCGCAGGCCGCGCAGACGATCGGCGATGTGCCCGTGTCCGGTGTAGAGCACGATGCCCGGCGAAGGCGTCAACGCCCGCAGGTGCCGTGCGATCTCGACCCCATCCTCGTCGGGGAGCCCCACGTCCAGCAGCACCAGCTCGAACGGCGCGGCCGACCAGCGTCGATACAGTTCCAGGGCGTTGGACAGGCCTTCCACGTTGAAGCCCGCATCCTGCAGCGCGGGCACCATGATCTTCTCGCGCAACTCCACGTCATCCTCGACAACAGCGAGTGATGGAGTCACCTCATCGTCGATGATCGGAGCCTGCGTCCTTCTTCGGTGCACGTGGGGAACATGATCCTGAAGCCGCGCTTATGCTAGCCCATGCCGGCTTCCTGTTGCAGCAGGCCAAGTGATGCGTGCAACCCGTCGCCCGCGCAAACGAGTTAAGTCCTGGTGAAAAGCAGGACGACGCCCTGTGTCGCCCTGTGCCTGCAGCCATCGATGCCGTGACACGCATCTCGGCCAGACGCATCAAACTTCACCTGTCGCCCCGCCTGCCCGCACCAGGCAGAGGGTTACGCGCTCATTCTTGAAGTCTCGCGCATCATCAGGACGAGGCCTCGCATCCATGACGATGATGCAACACGACCCATCAATCCACGCCCGACGGCGCGTCCCGGCAGCGCATCAACCTGCAGACACCGCAATGCCATCCCGGCGACAACGTAAGGGCGTGAAGACGACAGTCCGCGTCACGCTCAGCGCACGGGCGTTGTTGCAGGCATCCGCAGCAGGTAGTAGTCGACCAGACGCTCCGCAGCGGGCGGGTCCACGTTGGCCAGCGCCACCACCACCCGCCCCTGCGCCGGATAGACACGCAGGTCGCCGTTCATGCCTGGCGCACCGCCGCCATGGCCGAACATGTGCACGCCGTCCTGCTCGCGCGACATGAACCCGTAGCCGTACCACGGCGTCTGGTTGCGCGTGGCTTCGGCCAGCAGCGCAGGCGACAGCAGGCGCCCGTCGAGCAGCGCACGCGCGAACTTCAGCAGGTCGCCAGCGGTACTGTAGCCACCCCCCGCCGCCGTGCCGCGATACGGCAGCGTGTCGGCGGCATCCACCCACGCACCGTCCTTGCGCGTGTAAGCGGTCGCCCGGCCCGGCACCGAGACCTCTTCCGGCAGCGAGCCGGTGTCGCGCATCCCGGCGGGCGCGAACACGTGCGCCTCGACGTAATCGTAGTAAGACTGGCCGCTGGCGTGCTCGATGATCGCGCCCAGCAGCAGGAAGCCATAGTTGGAGTAGCGCTGCTCCGCGCCCGGCGGATGCGTCGGGCCACGCGCGCCGAACAGGCGCACGTAGTCGTCGTGCGTTTTCAGCGACAGCCGCCGGGCGTCGAACTCCGGACCGAAGAAATCGCCGGTGCCCCCGGAGTGCGTGAGCAACTGCCGCACGGTCACCTTCGCGATCTCGGCGTTCGGATAGCCCGGCAGGTAATCGCCCACCGTGCCGTCCAGCGACAGCTTGCCGGCCTGCACCAGCTGCAGCGTGGCCACCGCGGTAAACATCTTGTTCATCGAACCGATGCGGAACTTGGTGTCCGGCGTGACCGGCGCCCCCGCCGGCGCGCCGGAACGGTTCCACGCACGCTGCAGCAGCACGTCGTCGCCGTCGGCCACCAGCAGCACGCCCGAGAACGCATCCTTCGCGGCCTGTGCGTCGGCCTTCGCAACCAGCGCGGCGATGGCATCGCCCGCCGTCATGCGTGCCACCCGCAAGTCCTCGGGCGGATCGATCGGACGGATCTCCAGGTGCGCCGCTTTGCCTGGCGCCACCACCATCTCCATCCGCGCGACGGTATCCGACTCACGCTCCTGCAGCAGCGCGCGGGCCTTGCCCGGCTCGGACGCCTCGTGGCGCACCAGGCGGAAGCCACCCGTCTCGCCACGGAACGCCAGCATCCGGTCCACGTCCATGCCCGCATCCCAACGGTCGCGATACGCCTCCAGCGGCGCACGATCGCCAGCGTTGAACGCCGCCAGCCAGGCGTCGAGGGCCAGGCGGGCGGGGTCGGTGGCGGCGTCGTTGGCGGTGCTCGACGCTGGCGCGGGCGGAGTTTCGCCCGTGGGCGCGGCAGGCGCCTGCGCCAGCAGCGTCAGCGGCAGGCAGCAGGCGAGGAACAGGGCGCGGGTGCGTAGCATGGGCGTGGCTCGCAAGGGTCAGACCCCAGCAGATACGGCAAGGGGCCGCGGGGTTGCAGGAGTGGGGGCCGAAAGTTGGCTCTGACTCTGTTCTCAGGGTGCCCGAGCGATGACAGCCCCGCCGCGTTCTCCGATCGCTTCGACGCTAATACCCAATGGGCCGGCCTCCTGGTCAGGCAGTCGCCCGCCCGATACCCTGGCGCTGTTGCGCCAAGGGGAGATGACACGTGGCGACAGGCGAAGACTGGTCGCGGCTGGAGGTTGAGGCGTGCGTTGCCGATTACCTGCAGATGCTCGAGCTGGAGCTCAACGGCCAGCAATTCAACAAGTCGGCCCGCATCCAGGCGCTGATGCAGAAGCTGGACGGGCGCAGTAAGGCCTCGGTCGAGTACAAGTTTCGTAACGTCAGCGCCGTGATGCAGGAACTGCAGTGGCCAACCGTCAGTGGCTACAAGGCCTTGGCGAACTATCAGCTGTTGTTGCTCGAGGTGATCGAGGCACAGTTGCTTGGGCGCCAGACCCTGCAGGTGGCAGCGGAGCACGCCGTCACACGGCCGGCCACGGTTACCGAGACACCGATGGATGTAGGTGCATGGGTTCCGAGGCCCGAGCCCAAGCGCGTGAAAGAAGCACCATCGCAGTACGCACCGCGCTTCTCGCCGGCACGTCGCGACTATCTCGCCCGCGAATCGCACAACCGATCGCTAGGCAAGGCCGGCGAGCTGTTCGTGATGGAGCTGGAGGCGCAGCGGCTGCACGCGGCGGGCTACAAGACGCTTGCCAACCGCATCGAGCACGTGTCGGAGACGCAGGGGGATGGCCTTGGTTTCGATGTGCTGTCCTTTGAGACGGACGGCCGCGAGCGCCTGATCGAGGTCAAGACCACGGCCTTTGGCGAACTCACGCCCTTCTTCGTGTCGCGGAACGAGCTGGCCCGCTCCAACGCCGATTCCGAGCGCTACCAGCTCTATCGCGTATTCGAGTTCCGCAAGCGCCCGCGCGTATTCAACCTACCCGGTGCCATCGATGCCCACTGCAAGCTGGATACGACGACCTTCTTGGCACAGTTAACGGGGTAGGCGTCGCCGACGAGCAATGATGGGACCGAAAATTGAACCTGACCCTTTTACGATCAAGTCTCGAGCCCATTCACTCACTTACTGGTTTGGCGCGTTCAACTTTTTTGACAGATCTGCAATCGGTCTAAATACATAGCCTTTTCCGCGCTTGTATTGCGTAAGCAATTCTAATCCAGCCAGTCCGAGCAAGTCAGATCGCGCAGTAGCGTATGTAACCTGCTGAGCGGCTTGATGTCGACTGATCGTGTATTCTGAATCGGAATGCCGGATGGCATGCAAAAGCAGCGCTCTCTGACGATGATTCAGTGCTCCGCCAAATTGAGAGTTTGGACGGAGCAGCGTTTCCGCCCGCTTGCGCTCCTTACTTTTTCGCGCTAGATAGTCGCGCAGACTATTAACTGCATTAATGATTACATCCAGCTGGTGCGCAACGAAGTAGCTGGCATCGGCACCATCACTTTCACTATGCAGGTATGCGCGCACGTAAGCTTCCGGCGCCCTTTTCAAGACACTTGAAATGGAAACATACTCACTCAGCCAATATCCGGAACGGAGCATTGACCAATAGAAAAGTGCACGAGCAGTTCGTCCATTCCCGTCACAAAATGGATGGTCGTACCCAATCATAAAATGCAACATGATCGCCTTGACGATCGGATGCAGGAATGCCTCTTCCCCCCCATCATTCGCAAAATCGCACAGCGCTTGCATACGATTCGGCAACTCTACTGCTGCTGGTGGTATGTGTAGAACTCGTGATGGATCGGCCTTGTCAAATGCGACAACGTCATCCGTAGCAGTTCTAAACCGACCAATATCACGAGGATCATCCATAGCGTCGCGCATCAAGCGACGATGGATGTCAAAAATCATTCCCTGAGTAAGCGGTTTTTCTCGCGCACCCGCCAAAGATTGCATGGTCGCAAAGTTGTTAAAAATCATCTGCTCACTACGGTCGCGGGGCGCACGCCCCGTCGACAGCAACTCCTTGGCTACTCGCCGTGTCGTTGACGCGCCCTCAAGTTGTGACGACGTCATTGCCTCTTCAATCAATGAGCGCAACAGATGCTTGCGTTGAATAGAGCCATCATCGTCTTGGTCTGCACCCAAGATCAGACCAGCGGCCTCTCGGTCCAGAAAATGCAACTTGCGCAGCATCGTGTCCGTGAGTGAGACCGAAAATGGACGGTCAGTCTTGTCATGCAAGGGCAAAGCTCTTGCCAATCCTGAACGCGTAAGCTTGACCCCTGCCCACCACTGCTCTGAAGTCATGCCTTCAGGAGCCGGCCGGTGCCTAAGATGATCCCAATGCAAATATGCACCATTCACCTCAGGGCCGACAGGATGACTCAACAGCCACCCAATATCTGCTGATTTTCCAAGCAAATCAGATAGTTGTGGAGCTTGTACAGGGAGTTTCATGGCCGTGCTATTAATTTGATAGCAATTGATATCAAATTAATAGCACGGCTGATATCTGAATCAAACCCCCAACGGATTCGGCTTTTCCTGATCCAGCTTGTACAGCTTGATCGCGCGCGCGGCGTCCTTCGCCGTCATCTTGCCGTCCTTCGCCAGTGCGTCGATGGCGGCGTGGGCGATGTAGTAGCGGTCCACTTCGAAGTGGCGGCGCAGGTTGGCGCGGGTGTCGCTGCGGCCGAAGCCGTCGGTGCCCAGCACGGTGTAGGTGCGCGGGATGAAGGCGCGGACCTGGTCGGTGAAGTTGCGCACGTAGTCGGTCGCGGCGATGACCGGGCCGGCGGGGCGCGATTCGATGCACTCGGTGACGTAGGCGACGCGCGGCTTGGATTCGGGATGCAGGCGGTTCCAGCGTTCGGCGTCGTAGCCGTCGCGGCGCAGTTCGGTGAAGCTGGGGCAGCTCCACACGTCGGCGGTGACGCCGAAATCCTTGTCCAGCAAGTCGGCGGCGGCGAGTGCTTCGCGCAGGATGGTGCCGCTGCCCATCAGCTGCACGCGCAGCTCGCCCTTCTTGGCCTTGCCCGCATCCTTGAGCAGGTACATGCCCTTGATGACGCCCTCGGCCGCGCCTTCCGGCAGGTCCGGGTGCGGGTAGTTCTCGTTCATCAGGGTCAGGTAGTAATACTCGTCCACCTGGTCGGCGATCATGCGCTGCATGCCGTGCTGGAGGATGACGGCCACTTCACCGGCAAAGGTCGGGTCGTAGCTGCGGCAGTTGGGGATCGCGCCGGACAGCAGGTGCGAGTGGCCGTCCTCGTGCTGCAAGCCCTCGCCGTTGAGCGTGGTGCGGCCGGCGGTGCCGCCGAGCAGGAAGCCGCGCGCGCGCATGTCGGCGGCCTGCCATGCGGCATCGCCCACGCGCTGGAAGCCGAACATCGAGTAGTAGATGTAGAACGGCAGCAGTTGCAGGTTGTTGGTGCTGTAGCTGGTGGCGCAGGCCATCCACGAAGCAAACGCGCCGGCTTCGGTGATGCCTTCCTGCAGCACCTGGCCGGTGGTGTCCTCGCGGTAGTACATCAGCTGGTCGCGGTCGACCGGCTTGTACTTCTGGCCTTCCGGCGCATAGATGCCGATCTGGCGGAACAGGCCTTCCATGCCGAAGGTGCGCGCCTCGTCGCAGACGATCGGCACCGCGCGCGGGCCGACCTGCTTGTCGCGCAGGATGATGTTGAGCGACTGCACGAAGGCCATCGTGGTGCTCATCTCGCGCTCGCCGGTGCTCTTGGTGAGGCGCTCGAAGGCTTCAAGCTTGGGCGTTTCGAGCTTCTCGTCGGCCTTGCGGCGGCGCTTGGGCAGGAACCCGCCCAGCGCGTTGCGGCGCTCGAGCAGGTACTGCACTTCCTCGGACTTCTCGCCCGGGTGGTAGAACGGGATGTTGCCGTCCTTGAGCAGGTCGTCGCCCACCGGGATCTTGAAGCGGTCGCGGAACGCGCGCACGGCATCGTCGTCGAGCTTCTTGGTGTTGTGGGTGGGGTTGAGCGCCTCGCCGGCGCTGCCCAGGCCGTAGCCCTTCACCGTCTTGGCGAGGACGACGGTCGGCTGGCCCTGGGTCTTCATCGCGTTGTCGTACGCGGCGTAGACCTTGTGCGGGTCGTGGCCGCCACGGTTGAGGCGCCAGATGTCGTCGTCGGACAGGTTGGCGACCATCGCCGCCGTCTCCGGGTACTTGCCGAAGAAGTGCTCGCGCGTGTAGGCGCCGCCGAAGGCCTTGCAGTTCTGGTACTCGCCGTCGACGGTCTCCATCATCAGCTTCTTGAGCATGCCCTGGTGGTCCTTCGCCAGCAGCGGGTCCCAGTAGCTGCCCCAGACGGTCTTGACCACGTTCCAGCCGGCGCCGCGGAACACGCCCTCCAGCTCCTGGATGATCTTGCCGTTGCCGCGCACCGGGCCGTCGAGGCGCTGCAGGTTGCAGTTGACCACGAACACCAGGTTGTCGAGGCCTTCGCGGCCGGCGATCGACAGCGCGCCGAGGCTTTCGGGCTCGTCGGTCTCGCCGTCGCCCATGAAGCACCACACCTTGCGGTCGGACTTGGGCATCAGGCCGCGCGATTCGAGGTACTTCCAGTTGCGCGCCTGGTAGATGGCGGCGATGGGCCCCAGGCCCATCGACACCGTGGGCACCTGCCAGAAGTCCGGCATCAGCCACGGATGCGGGTACGAGGACACGCCGCGGCCGTCGACTTCCATGCGGAAATGGTCGAGCTGCGATTCGCTGATGCGGCCTTCGAGGAACGCACGCGCGTAGATGCCCGGCGAGCTGTGGCCCTGGGTGGCGATGAGGTCGCCGGGGTGGTCGCCGTTGGGCGCGCGGAAGAAGTGGTTGAAGCCGACGTCGTACAGCGTCGCCGACGAGGCGAAGCTGGCGATGTGGCCGCCGAGGTCGCCGGGCTTGCGGTTGGCACGCACCACCATCGCCATCGCGTTCCAGCGGATGATCGAGCGGATCTTCCACTCCAGGGTCTGGTCGCCGGGGATCTTCGGCTCCAGGTGGGTGGGGATGGTGTTGATGTATTCGGTGGTCGGCGCGAACGGCAGGTGGGCGCCGGCGCGGCGGGTGAGTTCGACCATGTCCTCGAGCAGCTGGTGCGCGCGCTCGGGGCCGGCGTTGTCGATGACCGCCTTGAGCGACTCGATCCACTCGCGGGTCTCGGCGGGGTTCGCATCGTCCTGAAGCACGTCGTTCAGCCAGTTCATCGCTTGCTCCGCCGCGGCTCGTCGGCCGCCGTGTTGTCATGGGGTTTAGAGTCCCGATTCTAACAGGGCGACCCCGGCGCCGGCGTCGCGGGCCGCGGCAGCAGAGGACGCGGGTGGCGCGCGCAAGTGGTTGTCCCGCCGGGACAAAGCGCGCGATCGCCCGATCCGCCCGCCGCCGCTTCTTGCGCTGCAACACGCGTCGCCCGATGGCCTGGGCGGACGCGCGGGCGAAGGCCGCGGCGCCATGCACCGGTTTGCCTCGGGCCCCGCGGTTCGGGGATCATGCCGCGTCGGGCGGCCATGCGGTTGCGGCCAACGCCAAGGAACCCGGGTCGCCGCAGCCGAAATGCCCACGTCCGTTCCCCCGTTTCCCTCCAGGCACTGGCGCGCCCTGCTGCTCGCGGTCGCGGTGGCGGTGATCATCGTCCTGCCGTTCCTGCTGCAGCGCATCGCCGAGCGCCGCGAGATCGAGGCCGCCAGCCGCGTCGCGCATACGCTGCGGGTGGAAGGCGCGCTGTCGGCACTGCTGGCCGCGGTGCGCGGCATGGAATCGGCGGTGATCCTGCGCGGGCTCGAGATCGACATGCCGCAGGCCACCCGCGAGCGGTTCGACCGCAACCGCGCGCAGGTCGAGCCCGGGCTGGACGAAGTGGAACGGCTGACCCGCGACAACCCCGCGCAGCAGGTGCGGCTGGGGGCGATGCGCGGCCTGGTGCGCCAGCGCCTGGCGCTGCTGCAACGCATCGCCGCCGAGCCGGCCGACGTGCACGCCGGGCTGCAGCGGCTGGTCTCTGAGCTGCCGCTGCAGGTGGCGGTGGACGAAATGATCGACGCCGAGCGCGCCTACCTCGGCGAACGCCAGGCGGACGCGCGGCGCACCCACCGGCAGGCGGTGTGGGCGGCCTGGGGCTCGATGATCGCGCAGGGCCTGCTGCTGGTCTGGCTGGCGCGGATGGCACTGCGCGCGGCGATGCGGCGCAGCGTGGCCGAGCGGACCTCGCAGCGCGAGAACGCGCGCTCCGCCGCGGTGCTGGACACCGTGCGCGAACCGATCGTGCTGGTCGACGAGCAGTTGCGCGTGGTCATGCACAACCCGGCCTTCGGCGAGCTGTTCGCGGTCGACCGCGACGCGCGCGGGCAGCAGCTGTCGGCGCTGGGCAACGGCGCCTGGGCCAACGAGGACGCGCTGCGGCGCCTGCACGACGTGCTGCGCCGCTCGCGCGAGCTGTGGGACTACGAGCTGCACCAGCACACCGCCGACGGCATCGACCGGGTGATGCTGGTCAACGCACGGCCGATGGACCTGCCCGACAGCGACGAGCGCGTGGCGCTGATCACCGCCAGCGACATCAGCGCGCAGAAGGCCGGCGAAACCCACATCCGCGAGCTCAACCGCCAGCTGCAGGGCAAGGTGGAGCAGGTCTCGGACGTCAACCGCGAGCTGGAGGCCTTCAGCTATTCGGTGTCGCACGACCTGCGCGCGCCGCTGCGCCACATCTCGGGCTTCGTCGGCAAGCTCTCGCGCCACCTCGGCGACGACCTCGACGACAAGGGCCGGCACTACCTCGAGGTGATCGGCGGTTCGGCGAAGCGCATGTCGGCGCTGATCGACGACCTGCTGGTGTACTCGCGCCTGGGCCGCAGCGCGATGCGCCTGCAGGCGGTGGACATCCAGTCGATGGTCGAGGAGACCCGCGCGATGCTCGACGCCGACGTCGCCGGCGAGCATCCCGGCCACGTGGTGCAGTGGCGGATCGGGCCGATGCCGATCCTGGTCGCCGACGAGAACATGCTGCGCCAGGTGTGGCACAACCTGATGGGCAACGCGGTCAAGTACAGCGCGCGCAGCGAACCGGCGCGGATCGAGGTGGAGCACCGGCGCAACGCCGACGGCGACCACCACTTCACGGTGCGCGACAACGGCGCCGGCTTCGACATGCAGTACGCCGGCAAGCTGTTCGGCGTGTTCCAGCGCCTGCACGCGGCCAGCGAGTTCAGCGGCACCGGCATCGGCCTGGCCAGCGTCAAGCGCGTGGTGACGCGCCACAACGGCAGCGTGTGGGCCGAAGCGGCGCCCGGCGAAGGCGCGACCTTCCACTTCACCCTGCCCGCCAACCTCGACCTCAAGCCCGCGAGCGCGCCATGAACCCGATCCGCACCATCCTGCTGGCCGAAGACAACCCGCACGATGCCGAGATGACCATCGACGCGCTGCGCGAGGCCCATCTGGTCAACCAGATCGTGCACGTCGAGGACGGCGTGGAGGCGCTGGACTACCTGTACCGTCGTGGCCGCTTCGCCGACCGCGCCGACGGCGATCCGTCGGTGCTGCTGCTGGACATCAAGATGCCGCGCATGGACGGGCTGGAGGTCTTGACCACGCTGCGCGCGGACGAGCACTTCCGGCGCATGCCGGTGGTGATCCTGTCGTCCTCGCGCGAGGAGCACGACCTGGCGCGCAGCTGGGACCAGGGCGTGAACGCCTACGTGGTCAAGCCGGTGGACGTCGACCAGTTCTTCGAGGCGATCAAGACCCTCGGCCGCTTCTGGGCGGTGTTCAACGAATCCGCGCCCGGGGATCCCTGAGCCGTGGCGCCGCCCGCGGTGCTGGTGATCGACGACGACCCGGACGACGCCGAACTGGCGCGGCTGGCGCTGGAGGAGGCGCTGCCGGCGCTCGGCGTGCGCGTGGTGACGCGCCGCGAACAGCTGGCGCCCGCGCTCGCCGCGGCGACGCCGCGACTGGTGCTGTGCGACCTCAACATCCCCGGCTGGCCCTGCGACGAGATCCTCGCCAGCGTGCGCGCGTCCGCGCCCGCGGCCCGCGTGGTGCTGCTCACCGGCGCGCCGCCGCCCGGCGACGCGGTCCTGCCCGTCGTCGACGCGCTGCTGCTCAAGGACCGCCTGCCGGACCTGCCCGCGCTGGTCCGGCGCCTCCTGCCCGGCTGAGCCGGGCCCGCGCGCTCAGCCGCCGGCGGCCTCGCGCTCGCGCAGCTTGCGGATCTGCGCCTCGACCGCGGCGATCGCGGTCATGTTGACCACGCGCCGCGGCGTGGACGTCTGCGTCAGCACGTGCGCCGGCTTGCTCACGCCCATCAGGATCGGGCCAAGCGCCACGCCGTCGGTCATCATCCGGATCATGTTGTAGGTGATGTTGGCGGCGTCGAGGTTGGGCATCACGAACAGGTTGGCACGGCCTTCCAGCGTGGTGTTGGGGAAGATGCGCCGGCGCAGGCCGTCGTCCCACGCGGTGTCGCCCTGCATCTCGCCGTCGAACTCCAGCTTCGGCGCGCGCCGCGCGAGGATCTCGCGCACCTGGCGCATCTTGCGGGCGCTGGGATCGTCGTGGCTGCCGAAATTGGAATGCGACATCAGCGCGATCTTCGGCTCGATGCCGAACAGCTTGAGCCGGTACGCCGCCTGGATCGTGCTTTCGGCGATCTGGTCCGGCGTCGGGTCGGGCTGCACGTGGGTGTCGACGAAGAACCACAGGCCCTTGTCGTTGACCACCCCGGTCATCGCCGACGTGCTCTGCACGCCGGGGTCGAGCGGGAACACGCTGCGGATGTAGCCAAGCTTCTTGTGGAAGCGACCGACCAGCCCGGTGATCATCGCATCGGCCTCGCCGCGGTCGACCATGATCGCGGCGATCAGGGTGGTGCGCGAGCGCAGCAGCGCCTTGGCCGCGTCCGGGGTGACGCCGCGGCGCTCGGTGATGGCGTGGTAGTGGCGCCAGTAGTCGCCGAAGCGCGGGTCGTCGTTGACGTTGGTGACCTCGAAGTCCTGGCCTTCGCGCAGGCGCAGGCCGAGGCGCTGGATGCGCATCTCGATCACGTCCGGGCGGCCGACCAGGATCGGGAAGGCGAGGCCTTCGTCGACCACGGTCTGCACCGCGCGCAGCACCGTTTCCTCCTCGCCTTCGGCGTAGACCACGCGCTGGCGGTCGGCGCGCGCGCGGTCGTACACCGGCTTCATGACGAGGCCGGTGCGGTAGATGAATTGCCCGAGCTTCTCGCGGTAGGCCTGCATGTCGGCGATCGGCCGCGTGGCGATGCCCGAATCCATCGCCGCCTGCGCCACGCACGGCGCCAACTGGGTGAGCAGGCGCGGGTCGAACGGGCGCGGGATGATGTAGTCGGCGCCGAAGCTGGGGATGTCCTCGCCGTAGGCGGCGCCGAGGTCGCTGGCCTCGCTCTTGGCCAGGGCCGCGATCGCGCGCACGCAGGCGAGCTTCATCGCCTCGTTGATGCCGGTGGCGCCGACGTCGAGCGCGCCGCGGAAGATGTACGGGAAGCACAGCGCGTTGTTGACCTGGTTCGGGTAGTCCGAACGGCCGGTGGCGATGATCGCGTCGGGGCGCACCGCCTTCGCGTCCTCCGGCAGTATCTCCGGGTACGGGTTGGCCAGCGCGAGGATGATCGGCTTGTCCGCCATCGTCGCGACCATCTCGGGCTTGAGGATACCGCCCGCGGACAGGCCGAGGAAGACGTCGGCGCCGTCGACGATCTCGGCCAGCGTGCGCTTGTCGGTGTCGCGCGCGTAGCGGCGCTTGTCCGGGTCGAGGTCGCTGCGCCCGGTGTGGATCACGCCGCCGCGGTCGAACGCGAAGATGTTCTCCGGCCTGAGCCCCAATGCCACCAGCATGTCGAGGCAGGCGATGCCCGCGGCGCCGGCGCCGGTGGTGGCGACCTTGACGTCCCCGATCTTCTTGCCGGCGATCTCCAGCGCGTTGACCACCGCCGAGCCGACGATGATCGCGGTGCCGTGCTGGTCGTCGTGGAACACCGGGATCTTCAGCCGCTCGCGCAGCTTGCGCTCGACGATGAAGCACTCCGGCGCCTTGATGTCCTCGAGGTTGATGCCGCCGAAGGTGGGTTCGAGGCTGGCGATGATGTCGACCAGCTTGTCGGGGTCCTTCTCGTCGACCTCGATGTCGAACACGTCGATCCCGGCGAACTTCTGGAACAGCACGCCCTTGCCTTCCATCACCGGCTTGCCGGCCAGCGGGCCGATGTCGCCCAGGCCGAGCACCGCGGTGCCGTTGCTGATCACCGCCACCAGGTTGCCGCGCGCGGTGTACTCGCTGGCCATGGCCGGGTCGGCGGCGATTTCCTCGCAGGCGTAGGCCACGCCCGGCGAATAGGCCAGCGCCAGGTCGCGCTGGGTGAGCATGGGCTTGGTCGCGCTGACCTTGATCTTGCCCTTGGGCGCGAGGCGGTGGTAATCCAGCGCGGCCTGGCGGAACTCCTGGGCGATTTCGGTGCTGTTCGAGGACTCGTCGGACATCATGTCACTGCCATGGTCGGATCGTGGATTCTAGCGGTTTGCCGGCGGGGGCATCGGCGGGGCGATGCGGCGGCGCACCAAGTGCCCGGGGGCCGCGCGCCGGCCGGTGGCGCCCACGCGGCGCGCGTCAGGGGTCCCGGAAGCGGCATTCCGCGGCCGTCGCCGCCGTGGCCAGGCAGGTGGCCTGCAGCGCGGCCGCGTCGGGCCGCGCCCCCGTGTCGAGCCACGCGTCCAGCGCGCGCAGCGCGGCGCGATAGCTGGCGTCGCGCAGGCGGCTGTGGTCGCGTTCGTCGGTCATGGCCTCGGCCAGCAGGTGGCCGCGGCCGGCGCCGTCGACGGTGGCGCGATAGGCCGCCAGCGCGCCGGCGGAGACCACCGGGTCGTGCGCGGCATGGATCGCCAGCGTCGGCAGCACGATCTGCCCCGACAGGTCGGCGTCGTAGCCCAGCCGCGCCACCGTCGCGGGATCGGCGGCGAAGCGCTCGACGCCGGCGTTGAGCGCCTCGTCGTCGCGGGAGCCGCGGTACACGGTGCGCGTGTTGTCGAAGGGATTGCCGCCGCGCAGGCGCACCTGCACCAGGTCGCGGAAATGGAAGGTGCCCCAGGCCAGGTGCGCGACGAGCTGCGATTCGGCCACGCCGCTGACGGCGAGGATGTCGGCCAGGCGCGCGGCCTGTGCGCGCGAGCGCTTCGCGGGCGCGGAATCGATGCCGGTGCACGCCTGCACGCGCCGGCGCAGTTCGGCGCGGTCCATGCGCGAGCCTGCGGGCAGTCCCTGCCACAGCGGGTACTGCGGCTCGTCCGCGGCGGGATGGTTGCGGCAGTAGTACTGGTACACCGCACGCAGGTCGGCGCGGAAGCCGTAGGCGCGGGTGCCGCCGGTGAGCAGGCCATTGGTGGTCAGCACGGCGTCGTAGTTCGCCGCGCCGTCGAGGTCGAGCGCGTACAGTTCCGCCGCCTTGGCGGCGACGTTGCCGCCCCAGGACTGGCCGTGCAGCACGGTGCGTTCGGGACGGCCCCAGCGCTGCTGGAACGCACGCCGGCTGTTGTCGACGTCTTCGGCGGCGCTGCGCACGCCGTAACCGCCGCGGCGGTAGGTGGAACCGATCCATGCATGGCCGTCGCGCACCATCACCGCGAAGCGGTCGAGGTCCTCGGCGGAGTCACCGTCGGCCGGCACGCCCAGGCGCGGGCCGCCGTGCGCGTGCACCAGCAGCCGCCGGTTCCACTGGCGCGGCATCGCCACCAGCAGCCAGGCACCGTTGCGGTCGCGCGCGGCGTGGCAGTCGGCCACGTCCGCGACCGATGCCGGGCACGGCGTGGGCGCGAACGCGGGTGCGTCCGCCTGCCCGCCGCTGCCAGCCGCCAGCGGCGCGATGAGCGCCGCGAGTGCCAGCGCAGTTGCCCGCGTCATCGCGCGTGCCCCGGTGCGCATGCCGTCGGTCCTCCCCGGTCAGAACGAATGGCTGATGTTGACGTACCAGTAGCGGCCCCAGGGCTGGTCGACCGAGCCGCGATAGCCATTGTCGGCCAGCGACGGGCCCTCGTCGGTCACGTCGTTCACGCCCAGGCGCACGGCCGTGCCCCCGTCGAAGCGGTACTGGCCGTAGAGGTTGGTCACCGTGCGCGATTCGACCACCCAGGGAGCGCCCGAGGCGCCGAGCAGCGAGGGCTGCTCGAACGAACTGCGGTAGCGCGTGGACACGCCCGCGCGCCATGGTCCCTGGTTCCAGGTGAGCGCGCTGGTGATGCGCCATTCCGGGCGGCCGTTCTGGCCGATCAGCTGGCTCGGGTCGGGCAGCGGCGTCAGCGCATCGATCGTGCCCGCGGCGCGCGCGGCGTACAACGCGTTGACGATCGGGCCCGGGTCACGGGTGAACTCGGTGAGCTTGCTGGCGTTGAGGCGCACGCTGAACGTGCCCAGGCGCGTGCGCCGCTTCTGCCAGTGCAGCCCGAAGTCGAGGCCGGCCGCCGTCTGCGGCTGCAGGTTGATGAACTGGTCGTTGATCGCGATCACCTCGCCCGCCGCCGCCAGCCCGCTGCCCTCGAACAGGGCGATGTCCTCGGGCGTCGGCGCGGCGCGCACCACCAGCGGGTTGCTGCCGCCCTGCACGCGGTCGAGGTAGTCGACGATCAGCGCCGTCTGCGCACCGAGCAGGCCCACGATCTGTTCCTGCTCGATCCGCCAGCGATCGACGGTAAAGGTGAAGCTGCCCGCCGCCTTCGGCAGGAAGGTCGGCTGGAACACGAGCCCGTAGGACACGTTGGTGCTTTCCTCCGGCTCCAGCTCCGGATTGCCGGCCACCAGCAGCGACACGCCCGAGGTGTTCTGCGCGCAGGCCGTCATCGACGCGATCGCGCCGGTGCGCAGCTGCGCCTCGCAGCGCGCGTAGTCCACGCCGCCGGCCAGGCGCGAATACTGGGTGGCGTTGGTCTGTTCCAGGTTCGGCGCGCGGAAGCCCTGGGAGTAGGAACCGCGCAGGCGCAGGCCGTCGACCACGTCCCAGGCCAGCGCGACCTTCGGCTTGGCCACGGAACCGAAGTCCGAGTAGTGCTCGTAGCGGCCGGCGAGCTGCATGTCGAGGCGGTTCACGAGTGGAATGCCCATCTCCGACGAAACCAGCGGCACCGCGAACTCGAGGTAGGCCGAACCGACGGTGCGCGAGCCGGACGTATCCGGGTTGGGGCTGACCGCGGACACGTTGCTGAGGTTGGTCTGGCCGCTGACCATGTCGGTGAAGGTGAAGGTGCCGTCGAGGTTGGCGTCGCGATCGTCCTTCTGCGTCTCGCGCCGCGCCTCGGCGCCGAAGGCGATGCCGAGGTTGCCGGCCGGCAGCGCCAGCAGGTCGCCGCGGTTCATGCGGAAGTCGACCATGGTCAGGGTGGTGCGCGAGGTGCGCACCAGGTCCATGCGGATCGCGTCCACCGCCGCCTGCGAGCTCGGCGAGCAGTCGCCCCAGCTGGTGGTGGCAACGCAGCCGCCGTTGAACGGGTTGTAGGCGTCGGGCGTGGACAGCGCCAGCTGCCGCTGCAGCGCGGTCATGTTGACGTTGCCGGAGCGGTCCTCGGCCTCGGCCTCGGAGTAGACCAGTGCGGTTTCCCAATCGAAGCCGTTCCACTGGCCGCGCAGGCCGGCGAGCAAGCGCGCCTGGTAGTTCCTGACCTCGACGTCCTGGAAGCCGACGTCGACGAAGCGGTAGTTGCTCAGCAGCACGGGCAGTCCGGCGGCAGGCACGTTGGTCAGGCCCGGCAGGCGGTTCGGGTTCGGCGAGCCGTCGGCGAACGTGGTCGGGCCGAACGGGTTCCAGTAGTTGCTGGCCGGGATCCACAGGCTGTTGAGGTTCACCACCGGCGGCTGCGTGGCCAGGCTGGTGGCGTGGTAGTAGCCCGCCTCGCCGAAGAATTCGACGTTGTCAGTGACGTCGTAGTGGCCGGTGAGGTACACGTTCACGCGCTCGACCGACGGCCGGACCGTGGTCGCGTGGCGCGTGTCGTAGCGCAGGTCGCGATGGGTGGTGTTGAAGTTGTGGTTGCCGCTGGCCAGGCACAGGTCCTCGCCGAAGGCGATGCCGCAGGCGCCGAAGCCCGCGTCTGGCTTCACGTGGAAGGCACCGGCGGTGTTGGTCAGGGCGACGCCGTTGGAGCGGATCACCGGGCGCTGGCCCACGCTGAGCCGTGCCCACGGCGTGTGCGAGGAGCGGCCGTCGAGCGCGGCCAGGCCCGCGAAGTCGGCGTAGTCCGCGAACAGCGGGCGCAGGTCGTCCGAGCGCGTGTAGTCCTGGTCCTCGGCCCACAGCGCGGACCGATTCGTGTAGTTGACGAACAGCGACACGTTGCCGCGCTCGAAGTTGCGGCCGGTGAACACCGAGGCGTCGTACTCGTCCATGCCGGTGCCTTCGGCCGTGCCGAAGCGCTGGCTCACGCTGAATCCCTCGAAGTCGCCCTGGAGCACGGTGTTGACCACGCCGGCCACGGCGTCGGCGCCGTAGATCGCCGCGGCGCCGTCGAGCAGCACCTCGACGCGGTCGAGCCCGGACACCGGGATCGCGTTCGAATTGAAGCTCTGCACCGGCACGGTGCCGGTATCGGAGGTGCCCTGGCTGGTCGGGTGCTGCACGATGCGCCGGCCGTTCAGCAGCACCAGGGTGTTGCCCACGCCGAGCGAGCGCAGGTTGACCGAGTTGACGTCGCCGCGCGCGGCGTTGCTGGTCTGCGGGTTGTTGGACGAGTCGAACAGCACGTCGCCCATCTGCGGGATGTCGCGCAGCAGTTCGTCGCCGGAGACCGCGCCGGCGGCGTCGATCTGCTCGGCGTCGAGCACCACCACCGGCAGCGCCTCGGTGGTCGCCGCGCCGCGGATGTGCGAGCCGACCACGACCACCTTGTCGAGCGTGGTCGCGTCCTCGGCCGGCGGCGCATCGCTGGCCTGTGCTTCGGTCACGGCCTGCGCGTCGGCGTCCGGCGCGGTCGGCGCCTGCGCCAGCGCGGTCTGGATCGCGGCGGCGAGCAGGGCGACGGCGATGGTGCCGCGGGTCGCCGCGGAACGATGGTGCATGTGCATGGTGCTTCCTCCCTCGGATGGCGTGCCGGCGTCGATCTCAGTCGAGGTCCAGCGACTTCGGGTCGCCCGGCCCGGCGGCCGGGTCGGGTGCGGCGGCGATCGGCGACGGCGGCCCGGCCAGGGCCCGGTCGAGCGCATCGCGGTCGAGCGCGTTCTCCCAGCGCGCGACCACCACGGTGGCCACCGCGTTGCCGATGAAATTGGTGATCGAGCGGCATTCGCTCATGAAGCGGTCGACGCCCAGGATCAGTGCCATGCCCGCGACCGGGATCGTCGGCACCACCGACAGCGTGGCCGCCAGGGTGATGAAACCGGCCCCGGTGACGCCCGCCGCGCCCTTCGAGCTGAGCATCGCCACCAGCAGCAGGGTCACCTGCTGCCACAGCGTGAGCTCGGTGTTGGTGGCCTGTGCGATGAACAGCGCCGCCAGGGTCATGTAGATGTTGGTGCCGTCGAGGTTGAACGAATAGCCGGTGGGCACGACCAGGCCGACCACCGACTTCCTGCAACCGGCGCGCTCCATCTTCTCCATCAGCGATGGCAGCGCCGATTCCGACGACGACGTGCCCAGCACCAGCAGCAGCTCGGCGCGCAGGTAGCGGCACAGCCTGAGGATCGAGAACCCGCACAGGCGCGACACCGTGCCGAGGATCACCAGCACGAACAGCAGCGACGTGATGTAGAAGGTGCCGATCAGCCAGGCCAGGTTGGCCAGCGATTCCACGCCGTAGCGGCCGATGGTGAACGCTATCGCGCCGAACGCGCCGATCGGCGCGGCCTTCATCAGGATGTGCACCAGTTTGAACACCGGCGCGGTCAGCGCCTCGAGGAACTTCAGTACCGGCCGCCCCGGCTCGCCAACCATCGCCAGCGCGATGCCGAACAGCACCGCCACGAACAGCACCTGCAGGATGTTGCCCTCGACGAAGGCGCCGACCACGGTCGCCGGGATCACGTCGAGCAGGAAGCCGACCAGCGACATCTCGTGCGACTTCTGCACGTAGCCCTCGACCGCGGCGGTGTCGAGCGAGGCGGGGTTGATGTTCATGCCGGCGCCGGGCTGCACCAGGTGCGCCACCACGAGGCCGACGACCAGCGCCAGCGTCGAAAAGAACAGGAAGTAGGCCATCGCCTTGGCGAACACCCGCCCGACCGTGCGCAGCTGGGTCATGCCGGCGATGCCGGTGACGATGGTCAGGAAGATCACCGGCGCGATGATCATCTTCACCAGCTTGATGAAGCCGTCGCCCAACGGTTTGAACTGCTGCGCCAGCACCGGCTCGAAATGGCCGAGCAGCGCGCCGAGCACGATCGCCAGCAGCACCTGCACGTACAGCTGCCGGTACCAGGGCAGGCGTGCCGGCAGCGGCAGCGGCTGGGCGGGGCCGGAATGAAGGGTCGGGTGCATCGTCGGGGATCTCGTGGAGCGCGGGCACCGTTGTACGCGCGGCCCGGCGATCTGCCGATAACGCATTGGTACTAGGCCCTGGCGCCACCGCTTGCCCGCACGGGCCACTACACTCGCCGCCATGCGACGCGATCGGCGCCTACGCCACTGGCTGCCCACCCTGCTGCTCGCCGTCGGCGGCACGGTGCTGTTCGCGTGGCTCGGGCATGGTTGGGGCGAGCGCCGCGAGCTGGACCGGCAGGCCGTGCAATCCCGCGCGCAACTGGTGCTGCTCGGCCGCGCGCTGGAGCAGACCGTGGACCGCTACCGCGCACTGCCGCAGGTGCTGGCGCTGGACCCGGAGCTGCGCGCGGCGGTCGCCGCGCCGGTCGACGAGGCCACGCGGCGGCGGCTCAACCTGCGGCTGGAAGAGGCCAACCGCACCGCGCAGGCGTCGACGCTGACGCTGATCGACGCCGAGGGCACCGCGGTCGCCGCCAGCAACTGGCGCGAACCGGGCAGCAACGTCGGCGAGCACTACGGCTTCCGCCCGTACGTGCGCCAGGCGCTGGCCGAGGGCCAGGGTCGCTTCTACGGCATCGGCGTCACCACCGGGGTGCCCGGCTACTTCCTCTCCGAGCTGGTCCGCGGCGGCGACGGCGCGCCAATGGGCGTGGTCGTGATCAAGATCCAGCTGACCGCGCTCGAGCGCGAATGGCTGCGCGTCGAGGGGACGGTGTTGGTCAGCGACCGCCACGGCGTGGTGTTCCTCGCCAGCCAGGACGACTGGCGCTACCGCACGCTGCGCGCGCTCGGCCCGGCTGCGCTGCGCGAGCTGGAGGCCACGCGCCAGTACGGCACGCAACCGCTGCGGCCGATGGCGGTGCGGCGCGAGCGCACGTTGGGCGATGACGCCATCCAGGCGCGCCTGGACGCCCCGGCGCGCGGCGACGACTGGCTGTGGGTGCGCGCGCCACTGCAGGAGCCGGGCTGGACCCTGCACCTGCTGCGCGATGCGACCAGCGCGACCGCCGCGGCCGCGCGCCAGGCGGCGATCGCGGCCGCGTTGCTGTGGCTGGCGCTGGCGCTGCTGGGCCTGTTCGTGCAGCAGCGGCGGCGCATCGCCGCCTTGCGCCAGCGCAACCGCGTCGAACTCGAGGCGCTGGTGCAGCAGCACGCACAGGAGCTGCGCACCGCGCGCGACGGCGTGATCGAGGCCGCACGCCAGGCCGACAGCGGCCTCAGCCGCGAGCTCGAACACCTGCCGCAAGGCGTGGTGATCATCGATGCCGGCCTGCGCCTGGTTGCCTGGAACCGCCGCTACCTGGACCTGTTCCGCTTCCCACCCGGCTTCATCCACGTCGGCCGCCCGATCGAGGACGTGTTCCGCTACAACGCCGAACGCGGACTGCTCGGCCCGGGCCCGCTGGAGGACGCGATCCAGCGCCGCCTCGACCACCTGCGCAGCGGCAAGCCGCACGCCCGCGAAAGCGAGAAGGACGATGGCACGGTGCTGGAGATCCGCGGCAATCCGCTGCCCGACGGCGGCTTCGTCACCAGCTACGCCGACATCACCGGCTACAAGAACACCGCGCGCGAACTGCGCTCGCTGGCCGACGCACTGGAGCGGCGCATCGCCGACCGCACCGCCGACCTCGAGCAGGCGCGCCACGACGCCGAGCAGGCGAACCGCTACAAGACGCGCTTCGTCGCCGCCGCCGTGCACGACCTGCTGCAGCCGCTCAACGCCGCGCGCATGTTCCTCTCCGCGCTGCGCGCCCGGCTCGCGGCGGGCGAGCAGCGCGACCTGTCCGACCATGTCGAGGCCGCGCTGGCGGCGCAGGACGCGGTGCTCGCCAGCCTGCTCGACATCTCGCGGATGGAGGCGGGCACGCTGCCGGTGCAGGTGCGCGCATTCGCGCTGGAGCCGCTGCTGGACACGCTGGCGCGCGAGTTCGGCATGCTGGCCGCATCGCACGGGTTGGCGCTGGCGCACGTGCCGACGCGGCTCGCGGTGCGCAGCGACGAGGCCCTGCTGCGCCGCATCCTGCAGAACTTCCTGTCCAACGCGGTGCGCTACACCCGGCACGGACGCATCCTCCTCGGCTGTCGGCGCGAAGGCGGCCACCTGCGGATCGAAGTGCACGACCAGGGACCGGGCATCCCCGGGCGCCTGCAGCGCGAGATCTTCGAGGAATTCCGCCGCCTCGACGAGGGCCATGGCGACGAACGCGGCGCCGGCCTGGGCCTGGCGATCGTCGAGCGCATCGGCCGGCTGCTCGGCCATCGCATCGGCCTGCGCTCTTCGACCGGCCGCGGCAGCGTGTTCTGGGTGACGGTGCCGCTCGCGGAGGCCACGGACGTGCCCGCGCCGCCACCGTTGTCCGTAGCCGACGCCACCGCGCTGGACGATGGCCCGCTGCGGGGATGCGCCTGCTGGTGCATCGACGACGACGCGCGCGTGTGCGAGGCCACGCGCGCGCTGCTGGAACGCTGGGGTTGCGTGGTGCCGTTCGCCGGCGGGCCGCAGGGTGCACTCGACGCCGCCTCGCCGCGGCGCGTGCCGCAGATCGTGCTGCTCGACGTGCGCATGGGCGCGTTCGAGGGGCCGGCGCTGTACGCGCAGCTGTGCGCGCGCTGGCAGCAGTCGCCGCCCGTGGTGCTGGTCACCGCCGAGCGCGACGGGGCATTGCAGCGCACCGCGGCCGAACGCGGCTGGGGCTTCCTGTCAAAGCCGGTGCGGGCGCCGGCGCTGCGCGCGTTGATGAGCCAGATGCTGTTGCGGCGGAGCTAGGAGATCCGCCATCGATCCGTGCGTCTCCCGCCGGATGTCATTCCGGACCCGCGCAGCGGGCGGGGAATCCCGCAACGCGACGGGTCCGGGAAACAGGACGCAGGTCCTTCACTTCGTTCGGGATGACATCACGATCGGGGCTGTGGTGGTGCGGGGCTGCCGATGCGCTGTGGAGCCGGCGACCCAGGCGAATCCCATGCATCAGGCGCCGCTCTCGGGCTCCAGCGCCTTCACCAGCACCGCCGCCTGGGTGCGGCTGTAGCAATCGAGTTTCTTCAGGATCGCCGTGACGTGCACCTTCACCGTGTTCTCGGCCAGCCCCAATGCATGCGCGATCTGCTTGTTGAGCAGGCCATCGGCCAGGCACAGCAGGACGCGGAACTGTTGCGGCGTGAGTTGCGCGAGTTTCGCCGCCAACTCGGCGTCGGCCTCGGAGCGCTCGGCCGCCATCGGCGGGAACCAGGTACCGCCGTCGAGCACGGCGACCACCGCCTCGCCGATCGATTCGGCCGGCGCGGACTTGGGGATGAAGCCGGCGGCGCCGAACTGCTGCGCACGGCGGATCACCCGCGGATGGTCGTTGGAGGAGATCACCACCACCGGCACCTGCGGATGCTCGCCGCGCACATGCAGCAATGCCGAGAAGCCACGCGCGCCGGGCATGGTCAGGTCGAGCAGCACCAGGTCGGCCTGCGGATGCGCAAGCAGCGCCTCGCCCAGCGCGGGCGCACTGGCCGCCTCGGCCACCGACGCCTGTGGCAACGCTTCGCGCAGGGCGTGCAGCACCGCCGCGCGGAACAGAGGGTGGTCGTCGGCGACGAGGATCACGGGCGGGGCCATGGCCGCAGTCTGCCACCACCGAACGCGAACCGGGCCGCACCTAGCACTTATCGGCTAGACGTCCGTGCCTGTCGCGCGGCACATGTCGCCATAACCGCGAGCTATGCATGGCAGGCATCTTTTCGATGGCAGGCCTGGCCCATCCCCCGGAAGATGAGGGTCCCGCCGACCTCGCGCTGCAGGCCACCGGACCCGTGCCACTTCCCCGCACTCCAGCGCCGGCCGGCGACCCGCATTGGCCGCCGCCGTTCCTGCTCTACCTGGGCAACGCGCCCGACGACCTCGCGGCCAAGACCGCGCGCGGACTGGTGCAGTTCCGTCCGGAGTGGTGCCTCGGCCAGCTGCGTGGCCGCGACTGCAGGACGCGCGTGGACGTGCCGGACATGGACGTCGCGCAGGCCCGTGCCGCCGGCGCGCGGACGATGATCGTCGGCGTGGCCAATGCCGGTGGTCGACTCGGCGCCGAGTCGGTGGCGGACATCGTGGCGGCGCTGGACGGCGGGCTGAACGTGGCCTCGGGGCTGCATGAGCGGCTGGCGTCGCATGCCGTGATCGTCGAGGCCGCGCGCCGCAACGGCCGCCACCTGTTCGACGCGCGCACGCCACCGGAAACCCCCGTTGGCACCGGCCTCAGGCGCGCCGGCAGGCGACTGCTGACGGTCGGCACCGATTGTTCCACCGGCAAGATGTACACCACGCTGTCGCTGGAAGCGGAGATGCGCGCACGCGGCCTGAAGGCCGACTTCCGCGCGACCGGGCAGACCGGCATCTTCGTTGCCGGGCGCGGCATCCCGATCGACGCAGTGGTGGCCGACTTCATCTCCGGCGGCATCGAATGGCTGTCGCCCGCGCGCGATGACGGCGGCTGGGACCTGATCGAGGGCCAGGGTTCGCTGTTCCACGCCTCGTTCGCGGGCGTGTCGATGGGCCTGCTGCATGGCGCGCAGCCCGACGCGCTGGTGCTGTGCCACGAACCCGGCCGCCCGCACATGCGCGGACTGAGGCATTTCCCCGTGCCCGGATTGCGCGAGACGCTGGACGCCAACCTCGCCGTGGCGCGGCTCACCAACCCGGGCGTGGTCGCCGTGGGCGTCGCACTCAACACCTCCAAGCTCGATCCCGCGGCTGCCGCGCGCGCCTGCCGCGAGGCCGAGGACCTGCTCGGCCTGCCCGCGCAGGACCCCGTGCGCGATGGCGTGGCCCGGATCGTGGACAGGCTGCTGGCGTGCCTGCCCGGCTGACGCTCGAACACCGCAGCTGGCCACTGGCCACGCCGTTCCGGATCGCACGCGGCGTGCGCACCGCGACCGAGGTGGTGGTGGCGACGATCGACGACGGCACGCACGTCGGCAGCGGCGAATCGCTGCCTTATCCGCGCTATGGCGAAAGCGTGGCATCGGTACGCGCACAGGCCCAGGCCATGGCCGGTGCCATCGCCGGCGGACTCGGCCGCAGGCAGTTGCTGGACGCGCTTGCGCCCGGGGCCGCGCGCAACGCGCTCGACTGCGCGCTGTGGGACCTCGAATCGCGTCGCAGCGGCCGTCCCGTCGCCGCGTTGCTCGGCCAGCCGGATGCGTTGCCATCGCTGGCGAGTGCGCAGACCGTCGGCATCGACACCCCGGAGCGGATGGCGGCGGCGGCACGCGCGCTCGCCCACCTCGACCTGGTGAAGGTCAAGGTCGACGCCGAGGATCCGGCCGCGCGCATCCGCGCGGTCCGGGCCGCACTGCCGCGCGCGCGCATGATCGTGGATCCGAACGAGAGCTGGACGCTGGCGCTGCTGGACGCGCTGCAGCCGGTGCTGGCGGACGCGCGCGTGGACCTGGTCGAGCAACCCCTGCCGTCCGCCGAGGACCACGTGCTCGTCGGCTTCCGATCGGTGGCGCGGCTGTGCGCCGATGAATCCTGCCATGTCGCGGCCGACCTGCCGCGGCTGCGCGATCGCTACCAGGTGGTCAACATCAAGCTCGACAAGAGCGGTGGCCTGACCGCCGCGCTCGACCTGCTGGATGCGGCGCAGGCGCAGGGCTTCGGGATCATGGCCGGCTGCATGATCTGCACCTCGCTGGCGATCGCGCCGGCGTGGCACGTGGCGCGGCACGCCGAGTTCGTCGACCTCGATGGCCCGCTTTGGCTGTGCGAAGACCATCCGGGTGGCGCGACGATGCGCGAGGACGGACGACTGCAGGCGCCATCGACGCGGCTCTGGGGTGGCGGCGCGCTGGCCTGAAGCCTGCGCGGGAACGCGCGCGCCGGCCGCCGGCATCTGGCAAGCTTCGGCACGCGAGCACGCGACATCCTGCACGGGCCAGCGGCGGGATCGCTGACGCGAGCGGCGGTGGCCGCACCCATCGCACGACAGGAACGCCATGCTGCAACTCGACGCGATCCAGACCCTCGCCCTCGCCGGGCTCGCCCTGTTCCTGGGCTACGCGCTGTGCCGGTTCGTGCCGGTGTTCGCCCGCTACAACCTGCCGCCGCCGGTGATCGGCGGCCTCGTGGTGGCGCTGGCGGTGCTGGTCGCGCGGCAGCGGGACGTGGTCCTGTTCGAACTCGACACCAGCCTGCAAAGCCCGTTGATGATCGCGTTCTTCACCACCATCGGGATCAATGCCAGCCTGGCGCTGCTGAAGGTCAGCGGCCGGCAGGTGATGGTATTCCTCGCGCTGGCCTCGGCCTTCGCGGTGGCGCAGAACCTGCTGGGCATGGCGGTCGCCGCCGGCTTCGGGCTGCACCCGCTGTTCGGCGTGCTCGCCGGTTCCACCACGCTCACCGGCGGGCCGGCGACCGGCCTGGCGTTCGCGCCGCTGTTCGAGGCCGCGGGCGTGCGGGGCGCCGAATCGGTGGCGGTCGCCGCGGCCATGGCCGGCATCGTGCTGGGCGGCCTGGTCGGCGGCCCCGCGATCACCGTGCTGATCCGTCGCCACGGCCTGCGCGGGCGGAGCGGTCCCGAGTGGGTGGTCGAACAGGTCGACGCACGATCGCCACTGGACGACGCCAGCCGCGAGTTCAGGGCGCTGCAGGCGATCGTTTTGCTGCTGCTCGCGATGTGGCTGGGCCACTGGGTCAGCAAGGGCATCGCCACGCTCGGCCTCACCCTGCCGGCCTACATCGGCGCGATGCTGGTCGGTGCCGCGTTCCGCAACCTCGACGATGCCACCGGCTGGCTGCGCCTGCCGGTGGCCACGCTCGACCTGATCGGCAACGTCTGCCTGGCGCTGTTCCTGTCGCTGGCGCTGATGAACCTCAAGCTGTGGGAACTGTCCGGCCTCGCCCTGCCGCTGCTGGTGAACCTGGCGCTGCAGGTGCTGATGGTGGTGCTGTTCTGCGGCGTGGTGTTCCGCGCGATGGGACGCGACTACGACGCGGCGGTGATGGGCGGCGGCTTCATCGGCTTCATGCTCGGCACCACCGCCAATGCGATGGCGGTCATGCGCACCCTCACCGAACGCTATGGCGCTGCGCCGCGCGCTTTCCTGGTCGCGCCGCTGGTGGGCGCGTTCTTCATCGACTTCACCAACGCGCTGATCATCACCGGGTTCATCAATCTCTGGGACTGAACGCTCACGGACGCAGGCGTTTCGGGTTCGACGTCCCCCACACCGTGTACTGGTCGGCCAGGATCACGCCGGTGAGCTTCTCGATCTCGGCCTGGGTGATCTCGTCATCGCCCTGCCGGCCGAACAGCACCACCTCGTCGCCCGCGGAGACACCCGGGATGTCGGTGACATCGACCATCGTGGTGTTCATGGTGACGCGGCCCAGCACCGGCGCGCGCCGGCCGCGGACCAGCACGCTGCCCTGGTTCGAATAGGCGCGCCGGTAACCGTCGGAATAACCGACCGGCAGGTTTGCCAGCCGCGAATCGCGCGCCAGGGTGAAGGTGCGGTCGTAGCTGACCGTGGCGCCGGCGGGATAGGCCTGCACCGATGCCACCCGGGTGCGGAACGACCCCGCGTGCGCGAACGGCGGCTTCGGCGTGCCGCCGTAGCCGTACAGCGCGCCGCCGGGACGCACCATGTCCAGGTGTGCTTCGGGCACGTGCTGGACCGCGAAGGAGTTGGCGGCGTGCAGCAGCACGTGCTCGCGTCGCAGCGCGGTGTTGGCGAACAGCCAGGCCGCCTCCTGCTTGAACGTGCCCAGGCCGTGGCGCACGTCCGCCAGGTCCTCGGTGGGGAAGTGCGTCATCAGGCCGACGACGCGCAGGCCGTCCGTCGCCACCAGTGCCTGCGCCTCGCGCCGCCCGGCGTCGTTGCCCATCTCCAGCCCGTTGCGGCCCATGCCGGCTGAATTGAGCGCCAGGTGCACGCGCGCGCCACCGCGTCGCCGGCGGTGGATGCGGGCCACCATCTGCGCGGTCTCCAGGCCACCGACCAGTTCCTCGACCGCATGCGGCAATGCGGCCTCGATCTCCCACGCCGTCGCCGCGCGCACGCGCATCAGGCGACCGCGGAAGCCGCAGGCGCGCGCCATGCGGGCCTCCTCGGTGCTGGCGATGCCGATGTACGCGATCCCTGCCTTGAGGAACGTGGGCATCGCCATGTCGATGCCGATGCCGTAGGCGTCGGCCTTCATCACCGCGCAGACGCGCGCGCCGCCGGCCACCATCGAGCGGATCAATCCCAGGTTGTGCCCGAGGACCGCGGGATCGACCTCGATCCATGCGTTCGACGCCAGCGCGCGCTTGCGGTTGCCGCCGCCGAGCAGGGGCGCGGCCTGCACGTCGACCGCCGCGGCCAGTGCCGTGCCCGTGGCGGCGGCGAGGAATGCGCGACGGTTGAAGGGGATACGCTGCTGGTAGGACACGCTGCTTTCCCGGTGGGGCCCGCTCCTGCCGGGAGAGGGGACAGCAACAGCCGCCGCCGGATGACCGGCGGCGACTGGACGGGCTACGCCTGGCTTGCCCGCCGCGTCACTCGAAGCGGTACTCGATCGCCAGGTTGTACGAGCGACCACGCGGATCGGCGATGCGGTCTTCCCAGGCCGCACCGGACGCGAAGTCGTTCTGGTGCGCGGTGAACGGCGGATCGGTGTTCAGCAGGTTGCGGACCACGAAGGTCAGCTTGACGCCGTCCATTCCCGCCCACGACACGCCGTAGTTGTAGGTGATGTAGCGGTCGACGTCCGGGTTCCACTCCGACGGCACGAAGGTGGGCACCGCGCGGTCCATGCTCACCGGCAGTTCGTCCTTGTAGCCGTTGCGGTAGACCTGGGTCAGCGTGTGCGACCAGTCGCCCTTCTCGTAGTTGAGGTTCAGCGTGTGCTTCCACTTCAGCGGCAGGTTGTAGTACCGCACGTACTTGCCCACCAGGTTGTCGCTGTAGGGCATGTCGGTGACGACGCGCTGCTGGAAGTTGTCGATGTAGCTGCCGTTGAGGTTGATCCGCCAATGCCCGCCGGCCAGCTCGCCGGTGAGGTTGGCATCCAGCTCGACGCCGCTCATCAGGGTGCCACCGGTGTTGGCAAAGGTCCGGTCGAGGTAGGCCAGCGATCCGTCGGCGTTGCGTACCCAGCGGTCGGAGAACACGCTGTAGAAGTCGCGCAGCATGCTGATGTCGGGCGAGCGGATGGTGTTCAACCGCTCGATCTCCCACCAGTCAAGGCTGAGGTTGAAGTTGGCGGCAGGCGCGAAGACCACGCCGATGCTGCGCTGCTTGGCGGTTTCCGGCTTCAGGTTGAGGTTGCCGCCGAACGCCTGCAGCGGCCGGTTGATGAACGCGCAACCCGGCGCCGCGGAGGGCCGGCCACCGGGACAGGTGGCGGGATCGGCCAGGTCGAGGCCGGTGTACTCGCTCTCGAGCCGGCCGCCGTACAGGCGGGTGAACTCGGGCGCCTTGAAGCCGGTGCTGTACGCGCCGCGGAACGCCAGCCAGTCGAGCGGCTGCCATTTGAACGAGTACTTCGGGTTGGTGGTGCTGCCGAACACATCGTACTGGTCGCGGCGCGCGGCCAAGGTGAGTTCGAAGGTGTCGTGCAGCGGCAGGTAGGCCTCGACGTACAGCGCCTTCACGTCGCGGCTGACATCGGGCTGGTCGTTGTTGACGTCGAACGGGGCCTGGTAGATCGCGCGCGTGGCGGCTTCACCTTCGAGCTTGCCGGCGAAACCGAACTCCTCTCGGCGCAGTTCGATGCCGGTCGCCAGCTGCACTTCCCCACCCCACAGGTCGAAGCCCAGCCCGCCGGTGAAGTTCGCGTCGATCGTGGTGACGGTGGACTCGCCGCCGTAGAGCTTGACACCGGCGGCCGACGCCGCCTGCAGCATCGCCACGCCCTGCGCGCTCTGCTCCTGGTCCGAACGGAGGAACGGATTGATGTAGCCGCTGCCCAGCGCCTGCTGGAACTCGGTGGTGAAGTAGTAGCCGTTGCCGAGGATGGACTCGGCTCGGCTGTTCGCGCGCGAGACGCCGATGTCGTAGTTCCAGCTGCCGATGTCGCCCTCCATCCCCGCCAGCAGGCGCCATGCGGTGGTCGTGGTCAGCACCTCGCGCGGGCCGCAGACTTCGCACCGCCAGCGGTAGGGGATGCGATTGCCGTAGACAAGGTTGCCGACGCTGGTGAGGGGGGCGGACGTGGGGTAGAAGAACTGGCGGATCGACTCGTACACCGCGTTGTAGGTGTCGCGGGTGATGTCGTTGAGCGGATACCAGGTGCTCGGCGGCAGCGAGCTGGTGGCGCTGCCCGAGGTGATCTGCTGGTACTCGAACTGGCGGTTCGACTTGACGCGCGAACCCATGGCCTCGACGTAGAACATGTGGCTGTCACCGACCTTGAAGCTGGCACGCCCCAGCGCCTGCACGCTGTCCACCGGCTGCAGCATCACGCGCGAGCGCGGGTAGTCCCAGGCGCAGGCGTACTTGGAATTGGCCAGGCCCCACATCTGGTAGGCGTGGGGACCCATCATGTCGCTGCCGGCTTCGCAGCCAGCGCCACCGGGCAGGTTGAGCGGATTGATGAAGGACTGGTTGCCGCCGCCCGCGGGATCGGGCAACGAGCCGGTGATGATGCCGCCTGAGGTGTTGGTCACCGTCGCGAACGGCGTGCCGCGCGTATCCGGCGACAGGCCGCGGTTGGGCTGGAAGGTGTTGGTGAAGTCACGGTCGATGCCGCGGAGGATCTCGTTGCGCTTCCAGTTCAGCGTGCCCCAGACGTTCCAGCGGTCCTCGTCGATGTCGCCCATGCCGCCGAGCACGCCGTAGGAATAGATGTTGCCTCCGCCGTCGTGGGTTACGTCGAAACCGGCGTTGACGGTGATGCCTTCGTAATCGGTGCGGGTGATGAAGTTGATCACGCCGCCGATGGCGTCGGTGCCGTACACCGCCGAAGCGCCGTCGCGCAGCACTTCGACGCGGTCGATCGCCGAGAACGGGATGGAATTGAGGTCCACCGCCTGGCCGCGCAGGCCGTGGGTGGCGACGCGGCGGCCGTTGAGCAGCACCAGCGTGGCATCGGCGCCCTGGCCACGCAGGTTGGCGCCGGACACGCCGTTGTTGCCGCGCATCTCGTCCGACCCCACGCCCACCTGCGCGGTCAGGTTGTCCGAGCCGTTGCCGGCGATGTTGAGGTACTGGAGCATCTGTTCGGCCGAGGTGATGCCTTGCGCCTGGATCTCTTCCTTCTGGATGACCGTGATCGGCAGCGCCGTCTCCACGTCGGTGCGCTTGATGCGTGATCCGGTGACGCTGACCTTGTCGAGCGTGGTCGGCGCCGGCTGCGCCCCGTCCTGGGCCGCGGCCGGGGTCGCGATCGCCGCGATCACGGCTGCGCAAAGCAGGTTCAGGCGGAACTCTCGGTGGGTGCGCATGTTGTCTCCTTGGACGGTACGGGCGGCGGCGGGCAGGTCGTTGAAGGGAACGGGCGGGGCCGGTCAGCGATGGCCGGCGGGGGCGTCTTGCCGGAACAACGCGCCGATCTCCAGCGCGGTGCGGTACGGCGTCGGGTCGTTGCGGTTGCTCAGCACGATCACGGCCAGGCGCTGCTGCGGCCAACGCACGAAGGCGTTGCGGAAGCCGATGCTCTCGCCGTTGTGCCACTGCCGGTCGCCGGCTTCGGTGACGCGCCAGCCGAAGCCGTAGTACGTGGCCTCCGGCTCGACGGCCACCCGTACCTGCTTGCCGAAGGCCAGGGCACGCGTGTCGGCGCTGAACAGGCGGTCGTCGTCGAGCGCGGCGTTCCAGCGCGCGAGGTCGTCGATGTTCGAGTAGATGCCGCCGTCGCCGAGCACGGCGCTGTAGGCGTTCTGGTCGGTGCGCTCCCAGCCGCCATCGACGGCGCTGTAGCCCCATGCGCGGTGCGGGATCGCCGGGCCGCCCTCGACCCGCGCGTGGGTTTCGTGCATGCCCAGCGGCTCGAAGATGCGCGTGCGCAGGTAGTCGGCGAAGGCCATGCCGGAGGCGCGCTCGACCACCAGCGCCAGCAGCGCGTAGCCGCTGTTGCTGTAGCGATAGGTGCTCCCAGGCGGGAAGTAGAAGGGATCCGGCAGCGCCAGCCGCTGCTCCAGCAGCGCAAGCACGCCGGCGTCGAGGATCTGGCCCTCGTAGGGCTTGGGCATCAGGTCTTCGTAGTCCGGCAACCCCGAGGTGTGGTCGAGCAGCTGGCGAACGGTGATGACGTCGGCCGCGCCCGGCAACGACGGCAGCCAGCGCCTGAGCGGATCGTCGATCGACAGCTTGCCGTCCTGCGCAAGCAGCAGGATCGCGGCGGCGGTGAACGGCTTGGTGACCGACGCGAGTCGGTAGTTGGTCGCCGGCCCCGCGTCGGTGCCGCGCGCCAGGTCCGAACGCCCGAAGCCGCGCCGGACCAGGGCCTTGCCATCCTTGAACACCAGCAGCGAGGCGCCGGGGACGTCACCGTCGTAGGGCTGCATGATGCGTTCGATCGCCGCCCACGGCGTGCCGTCGGCAGGCGCGCTCACCGGCACGTCGTACAGCGTGTGCGGGCTTGGTTCGGGGCGGAAGCCGTAATGCCACCACTCCATCGGGTAGTTGTGGAAGCCCTGCCCCGCCATCGCCTCGCGCAGCACCTGGCGATTGGCGCGCTGCGCCGCGTCCACGTCCGGGGAGTCGGTGTTGGCGCGCGCGTCGAAGAAGTCGAACGCGGTGCCCATGTCCAGCGGTTCGCAGCCCGCGCCGCCGGCATCGCAGCGCAGCACGGTCAGGTCGACGGTCGCGCCGCGACTGTGGCCCGACACCGGCGCGATGTACTCGCCCGGCAATTGCGACTTGTCGAGCCCGGGATAGTGCGCAGCCCGGGTGCGCACGTCCGCCGCATCCCCCACCCAGCGCATGAAATGGGCGACGGCGCGCGCGGGCCGGTAGCAGTCGAACACGCGCAGCCGCAGGTGGCGCTCGCGCAGCGCCGCTTCGACCCGTGCCAGCGCCTCGGCCGCCTCGCGCTTGAGCCAACAGCGGGGTGCCTCGTAGCCGTCGACCGGCGCGCCGACAAAATTGTCGCGGCCGGCGTAGGCGATCGCCTGCGACAGGTCCGGTACCAGGCTGCGGATGTCGACCAGGCCGGCCTGTTCCATGCTGGCCGACGGGGACAGGCGCATCGCGTCGTCGGCGTGCGCCGGCGCCGCCACGGCGAACAGCCCGAACACCACCGACAGCACGTGGCGCATCACGCGCGGCCGCCCCGGCAGCAACGGCACGCGCCTCGCCACGTCCCCATGCTGGTCCCCTTGCTGGTCATGCGTCATCCACCCGTGACTGGAAAGCGGGGCCATCGCCGTCGGTACCGCAACGCGTGGTGGCGCTGGCCGCGTCCCCTCGACGCCCCCTGCCAATGCCCCGCCGGCATCCCCGGACGCGGAACGGTCCCGCACACCGCAGGCCCCTGCCCGCATCGCGTTGCCCGGCGAGGCCCGCCGTCCCAAACCGCAAACGCCATCGCGTCGCGTCTGATTGCGCCGCGATGACCGTTTTTGTTGTGTAGCACGGCGTTTTTTTAGGGTCAACGACACGCAATCGGGCCTGCAACCACCCGGGAACCGTCGCCGGCGCGGCCGCCAGGGCACGCCCCGCACGTCGCTTCGCGGTCCGGCCGGCATGCGGAAAAGCCGTTCGAATCCGTGCCTTGCCGCACGCGCATCGACATCGCCGCGACCGCGCCGCCCGGCGCGCGACCGTGCCCGTCGACCCGCCCGCGCCGACGCCTGGGCGGGCGCCCATAGCCTGAGGTTGGAGCCTGCACAACCAATGCGAGGGAGGCAGCCTTGGCCCGGGTGATAGCGTCGACTCGACGTCCTGTCCCGAGCGTGCCCCTGCACCCGCGCGTGCGATCGACCCCGCCGATGACCCCCTCCCTCGTGCCGCGCGTTGCGATGCTGCTGTCGGCTCTCCTGCTGGCCGCCGGCTGTGCCAGCACGCGCGCGCCGGGCGCCGCCGCGCAGCCAGCCGCACCGGCCGGATTCGTCGCCAGCGCGCATCCGCTGGCAACGCAAGCCGGCCTCGACGTCCTGCGTCGCGGCGGCAGCGCCGTCGACGCCGCCATCGCGGTGCAGGCGATGCTGGGCCTGGTCGAACCACAAAGTTCCGGCCTGGCCGGCGGCGCGATCGTGCTGCACTACGACGCCACGACCCGGCGCGTGGACAGCTACCTCGGCCGCGAGCGTGCGCCGGCAAGTGCGACGCCGGCGATGTTCAGCGATGCCGACGGCCGGCCGCTGTCGACGGCGCAAGCCATGCTCGGCGGACGCGCGACCGGCGTGCCCGGCGTCCTGCCCGCGCTGGAACGCGCGCATCGCGACCATGGGCGGCTGCCCTGGGCCTCGCTGTTCGGGGCGGCGACCACGCGCGCGGCGGAGGGGTTCCCGGTCACGCCGCGGCTGCAACGCCATATCGCCGGAGGTTTCCCGCAGGCGGCCGCGCCGGACGTGGTGGCATTGTTCGCCGGCCCCAACGGCGAGCCGCTGCGCACCGGCGAGGTGATGCGCAACCCGGCCTATGCCGACAGCCTGCGCCGGGTCGCGGAACACGGCGCCGCGGCGCTGCAATCCGGGCCGCTCGCCGAGGCGATCATCGCCCGCGTCGCCGCGCCGCCGCTGGGCGCGACGATGACCGCCGCCGACCTGGCCGGAAACCGCGTGGAACGCGGCGACGCGCTGTGCCGCCCGCTGCGCGAGTGGGTGCTGTGCGTGCCGCCGCCGCCATCGAGCGGCGTCGGGCTGCTGCAGCTGATGCTGCTGCTCGACGGCACCGACATCGCCGCGCGTGGTCCGCACGATGCGCGCGCCTGGCTGCTGTTTGCCGAAGCCAGCCGCCTGATGTACGCCGACCGCGACCACTACGTGGGCGATCCCGACTTCGTCGCCGTGCCGGTCGACGGGCTGCTGGATCCCGCTTACCTCGCGTCCCGCCGTGCACTGATCGGTACCCGTGCGGCGCCGGTCGCGCCACCCCACGGCCAGCCACCCGGTGCGCCCCCGGCCAGCGACGACGCCAGCGTCGAACCCGGTGGCACCAGCCACCTGGTGGTGGTCGACCGCGACGGCAACGCAGTGTCGATGACCACCACCATCGAGTCCTTCTTCGGCTCCGGGCGCGTGGTCGGCGGCATGCTGCTCAACAACCAGCTGACCGATTTCTCGTGGTCGCCCGGCGGCGCGGCGGCCAACGCGATCGCGCCGGGCAAGCGTCCGCGCTCGTCGATGGCGCCGGTGATCGTGCTTGATCGCGAGGGCGGCTTCGTCGCGGCGCTGGGCTCGCCGGGCGGCAACGCCATTCCCGCCTACATCGCCAAGACCTTGATCGGAGCGCTGTACTGGACGCTGCCGCTGCAGCAGGCCGTGGCGCTCCCGAACCTGGTCGCGCGCGGCGAACGCTTCAACGGCGAAGCCGCTTCGTTCGCCCCCGCGCTGCGTGCGGAACTGTCCGCGCTCGGCGTCGAAGTCGTGCCCGGCTCCGGCGAGGATTCGGGCCTGCACGGGGCGCTGCTGCGCGCCGGCACGCTGGAGGGCGCGGCCGACCCGCGCCGCGAGGGCGTCGCCGAGTCGCTATAGTCGCCGGATACGGATGTGCGCCGGTCGCGCCGAGGTCCGTCCGCAGCCACGGGTCCGGTCCATGCGCTTCCGCCAGATCGAAGTCTTCCACGCCGTCTACACCACCGGATCGATCAGCGCCGCCGCGCGTGCCCTGCACGTGTCGCAGCCCTCGGTCAGCAAGGTGCTGCACCACACCCAGCAGAAGCTCGGGCTGGAACTGTTCCGCCTGGTCCGCGGGCGGCTGGTCGCCACCGACGAGGCGCATGCGTTGTTCGTCGAGGTGTCGGAGGTGTTCAACCGCCTGACCTCGCTGCAGAAGACCGTCGGCAACCTGCGTAACCTCGCCGGCGGGCGGATCCGGCTGGCGGTGGTGCCATCGCTGGGCCTGCACGTCGCGCCGCTGGCGATCGCGCGCTTCCGCGAGCGCTACCCGGAGGTGACGTTCGAGGTGCAGACCCTGCACTACGACGACCTGTTCGAGGCGCTGTACGAACGCACTTGCGACATCGCCATCGCCTACGACGCGCCATCGCACCCGCGCATGAAGCGGCGCGAACTCGACACCGCCGAGTTGATGCTGCTGTTCCGCCGCGACAGCCTGCCCGATGCCGGCGAGCGCGTGCCGCTCAGGCGGCTCGATGGCCAGGACATGATCGGCCTCACCGCCGGCGGCCCGGTCGGCGACCTGCTCAATCGCGAGCTGGTGCGCCAGGGCATCACCGTGCGCGAGGTCGTGTCCAACCAGACCTTCTTCGTCGCCGCCGCGCTCACCCGCTGCGGCGCGGGCATGGCCGTGGTCGACGAGTTCACCGCCCGCGCCAGCGCCGATGCGGAGGTGCTGCATCGCCCGCTCTCGCCGCCCATCCGCTACACCATCCAGTGCGTGTACCTGGAGGACCGGCCGCCGTCCAAGGCCGCCACCCAGTTCATCGCGCTGTTCTCGAAGATCCTGCGCGAGTCGCGCGAGTAGCCGGCCCGCGCGGGGCGTGCTCAGCCCGGGTCCTGTGCCGGCAGGCGATCGAGCCGGATGCGGTTGGCGAACAGCGAGAACGCCAGCATGCCGGCCAGGCCGTTGGCGCGCGCGACCCAGTCCGGGAGCCAGCGCGGCGCGACCAGCACGCCGTCGTCGAACAGCGGATCGAAGGCACGCACGTCGTCGAGCGTCATCTTGCCCGCGAACAGGCGCCGGCACTGGCGCAGGCGGCCTTCGCGCAGCGCCTCGCGGAAGAAGGTGTGCACCTCGACCAGGCCGCGCAGGTACACAGTGTCCTTGGTGAACGCCGCGCCGCCGTGCAGCGGCACGCCGCGGAACACGCGCTGCGCCGAGGCGAAGCTTTCCGCGTCGTCCTGCCCCGCCTCGCGGAAGTGGCGGAACACCTGCAGGAAGTCGGCGCCTTCCAGCGCCATCGCGATCGCCTCGGTGCGCAGGCTGATGCGCTTCATGCGCTCGATGTCGATGCTGCCGGTGATCTGCTCGGCCAGCACCGCCAAGCCTTCCTGGGTGGTGGTGACGCGCGGCGACGACAGCGCCAGGCTCGGCATCGCCGTCTGCCCACGGCCGTTGAGCGCGGTGAGCGAGTGCACCAGGGCCTCGTGGTGCAGCAGCTGGTGGCGGTCGTAGTCGGTGAATGCCGCGCCGTCGCGCAGGCGGATGCGATAGGCGCCGGCAGCCGCCTTGGCGATCATGTCGGCGTCGAGTTCGACCACGATCACGCGCGAGCCGAAGAAGGCATCCAGTGCATTCTGCAGCTGCAGCTGCAGCGCGGTGGCCGAGATCGCGACCTGCTCCTGCGGCGCCAGCAGCTCGCGGTCGAGTTCGCGGGCGATGTCGATGAAGTGTCGCGCGGCGTCGCGCGTGGTGGTGCCGCCGCCAGGCAACGGATCCTCGGGATGGCCGTACAGCGCGATCGACAGCGCGCCGGCCTCCGCCGTGCCCAGTGCCTCGAGCAGGCGCGCGGCGACGTCCCACTGCTGCGCGGAGTCGACGAGGTAGGCGCCGAGCGGATGGTCGGCGTCGGCGGCGGCGGCGATCGCCTGCAGTTCGCGCCGGGCCCCGGCGTGGTCCTGCCGCGGGTACTCGACGACGGGCATGCGCTCGATGCCGTGCGCAAGGTCGTCGAGGAAGCCGCGCTGCACCGCCGCCGGCCAGCTGGCGAGGGTCAGCACGCGGATGCCGCGCGCGGCCTTGACCAGGCGCGCATCGAGCGCGGCGTGGTGGGCGATGGCGTCTGTCATCGGCGGGCGCGGTCCGTCAGTGCTTGCCGTACTTGTCGTCGAGCCGCTTGTTGAGCGCCTTGCCCTGCACCCGCGCATCGGCCTTCTGCGCCAGCCGCGTCGCCAGCTTGTCGGCGGCACCGGCAACCTCGTCGCGCAGCTTGAGGTAGTTGGCCAGGCGGCCGGCGTCGAGCATGCCGGCCTCGACCGCCGCGCGCACCGCGCAACCCGGTTCGCGCGCGTGCCGGCAGTCGCGGAAGCGGCACTGCTCCGCCAGCGCCGCGACGTCGGCGAAGCCGCCGTCGGCGAGCTCCTCCTCGCCGGTCGGCTTGAGCTCGCGCATGCCGGGCGTGTCGATCAGGCAGGCCCCCGACGGCAACGCGATCAGCGCGCGATGGGTGGTGGTGTGCCGACCGCGCGCATCGTGCTCGCGCACTTCGGCGGTCTTCATCCTGTCGATGCCGAGCAGCGTATTGGTGAGCGTCGACTTGCCGGCGCCCGACGACCCCACCAGCACCGCGGTGGCGCCGGGCGGCAGGAACGCATCGAGCGCGGCGACGCTGTCCGGATCCTTGGCGTTCACGGCCAGCACGGCGATGCCCTGTGCGGCGATGCCGGCCAGTGCGTCGCGCGCCGCGCCGGCGTCGGCGCCGGGCCGGTCGGCCTTGGTCAGCACCACCACCGGGGTGACGCCGTCGGCCTGCACCAGCAGCAGGTAGCGTTCGATCCGTCGCGGGTTGAAGTCGCCGTCGAGCCCGCACACCACCAGCACCGTGTCGATATTGGCGGCGATCAGCTGCTGGCGGTAGTGCTCGCCGGCCGCGCCGCGCTTGATCGCACTGCGCCGCGGCAGCAGCGCGACGATGCGCTTGCCGTCCTCGACCAGCACCCAGTCGCCGACGACCGCGCGATCCTCCGGCGCCACCTTGCCCTTGCGGTATCCGGCCGGGCGCTGCCACTCCGGCAGCGATTCCACCGCGAGGGCGCGGTCGGGCCCGTCGGCGACCACGTAGCCGGAGCGGTGCTGCTCGACCACCCGCGCCGGCGCCGCCCGCGGATGGGCGGCGATCGCCTCGGCCCAGGGCCCCGGTCCCGGGGCGCCCACCCACGGCCAACCGATCGCCCGCAGCGCGTTGGCGGCGGGAATCAAGCGCGTGGACGGGGTGCCGGCATGGCCGCGATTCTAGGGCCTGTCCCCACCGGCGGCACCTGCCGCGCAGGCCCGCATGGCCGCGATGAGCGCCGCCGACGGCCTGAACAGGCCCTCGCCGCGCGCCGGGAACCCGCAGGGCACCGGGGCCCACGGCGGCGTATGATCCGCGGTTTCGCGGCCTCCCGCCGCCCACGTGCCGTGCCATGTCCGCCCCGAGCCTGCAAACCCGCGAACGCCTGTCCGAAGTCCGCTACGAGATCCGCGGAGAGCTGGCCCGGCGCGCCCGCGAGCTCGAGGGCCAGGGCCGCACCCTGATCAAGCTCAACATCGGCAACCCCGGCGCCTTCGGCTTCCGCGCGCCCGAGCACCTGCAGCGCGCCATCGCCGACCACATCCACCAGACCGATCCCTATACCCACCAGCAGGGCCTGCCGGTGGCGCGCGAGGCGATCGCCGCGCACCACGCCGCACGCGGCACGCCGCATGTCTCGCCCGAGCGCGTGTTCGTCGGCAACGGCGTCAGCGAACTGATCGACATTTCGCTGCGCGCCCTGCTCAACCCCGGCGACGAAGTGCTGGTGCCCTCGCCCGACTACCCGCTGTGGTCGGCGGCGACGATCCTCAACGACGGCCGCCCGGTGTTCTACCGCTGCCACGAGGGCAACGGCTTCCTGCCCGACCCGGTGGAGATGGAGGCGCTGGTCTCCGCCCGCACCCGCGCGATCGTGCTGATCAACCCGAACAACCCCACCGGCGCCACGTATCCGCGCGAACTGCTCGAACGCATCGTCGCGATCGCCGCCAAGCACAACCTGCTGCTGCTGTGCGACGAGATCTACGACAGCATCCTCTACGACGACGCGACCTTCGTGCCGGTCGCGCCGATCGCCGGCGACGTGCCGTGCCTGTCGTTCGGCGGCCTGTCGAAGGTGCATCGTGCCTGCGGCTGGCGCGTGGGCTGGGCGGTGCTGTCGGGCGACCCGAAGCGCAGCACCGAGTTCCGGCATGCGCTGGACCTGCTCGGCGCGCTGCGCCTGTGCGCCAACGTGCCCGGCCAGTTCGCGATCGAGGCCGCGCTCACCGGCGCCGACACCATCACGCCGCTGTGCCGTCCGGGCGGCCGCCTGCACGAGGCGCGCCAGGCGGTGATCGACGCCTGCAATGCCAGCGAGCACCTCAAGCTGGTGGCGCCGGCCGGCGCGCTGTACGCCTTCCCCGGCGTCACCGGCGATGCGCTCAAGGGCTTCGACGACCACGGCTTCGCGCTGGAGATGCTGGAAAGCGAGGACGTGCTGCTGGTCCCCGGCACCAGCTTCAACGTGCCCTACCGCAACCACTTCCGCGTGACCCTGCTGCCGCAGCCGGAACAGGTGCGCGAGGTGTTCGCGCGCATCGATCGCGTGCTCGAGCGTCGCGCGCAGGCCAACGGCAAGGTGGTGCCGCTGGCCAAGAAGGCGCGTCCGGCGGCCTGACGGCACCCGGCGCCTTCGATGCCGACACCGCCGCTTAGCTACCTCGCCCTCGGCGACAGCTACACCATCGGCGAAGGAGTCGAACCGGAAGGCCGCTGGCCGATGCAGCTGGCGCATGCCCTGCGCGCGCAAGGCATCCCGCTCGCGGATCCGCGCATCATCGCCACCACCGGCTGGACCACGGACGAACTGTCGGATGCCATCGACGCCGCCGAGCCGCTGGGCACCTTCGACTTCGCTTCGCTGCTGATCGGCGTCAACAACCAGTACCGCGGCCGCGACGCGGCGCAGTACCGGGACGACTTCTCCGCGCTGCTCGACCGTGCCATCGGCTTGGCGAACAATCGCGCCGACCGCGTGCTGGTGCTGTCGATCCCGGACTGGGGCGTGACGCCGTTCGCCATCCAGTCCGGCCGCGACCGCGACCAGATCGCGCGTGAACTCGACGACTACAATGCCGCGGCATGCGAGGCGTGCGCCGCGCGCGGCGTTGCCTTCGTCGACATCGCGCCGGCCAGCCGGGCACGCGGCGGCGAGGACGCCATGCTCGCCGACGACGGCCTGCACCCGTCCGCGACCATGTATTCGCAGTGGACGCAACTGGCGCTGCCGGAGGCGATTCGTTTACTGTCCCCGGCATGACCGGATCCCACCCGCGGCCCATGGATGCCGCCGCCGCGAGGCACATCGCCCGCGCCTTCCTGCCCGAGCGCGTGCTCGGCAACCGCTACGACTACTACTACACGCTGACCAAGCTGCGCACCGATCCGCTGTACCCCGGCGTGCTGGATGCGCTGCGCCGGCATGACGCGCCGCTGCTCGACCTCGGCTGCGGCCTCGGCCTGCTCGCGCACGCGCTGCGCCTGGACGGGCAGGCGATGGCCTATCGCGGCGTGGACATCGATGCGCCGAAGATCGAACGCGCGCGCCGCATCGCCGCCAGGGCCGGGCTCGCGGATACGCGTTTCGACGTCGTCGACCTCGCGGCCGGCTACCCGCCGCATGCGGGCAACGTCGCGATCCTCGACGTGCTGCAGTTCCTGACACGCGAACAACAGGCAACGCTGCTGGATGCCGCGATCGCGATGCTGGCGCCGGGCGCGGTACTGGTGATGCGCGCCGCGCTGGACGATGGCAGCGCACGCATCCGCCGTACGCGCGGCGCCGACCGCTTCGCCGCGCTCACCGGCTGGATGCCGGACCGGCCCAAGCACTACCCGGCCGTCGACGAACTGCACGCGCGTTTCGATGCCGCCGGCCTGGCGGCCGACATCGTGCCGTGGTTCGGCAATACGCCATTCAACAACTGGCTGGTGGTTGCGCGTCGCTGAGTGGATGGACGCTCAGGCGTCCGGCAGCACCGCGCGGTAGCCCCGCGCATCCAGGCGCTGCAACAGCTTCCCGATCATCTCGACGTTGCGCCCGTGCGCCGCGCCTTCGTGCAGCAGCACGATCGCGCCCGGCGACAGGCCTTGCTCGAGCTTGCCGAGCACGCGCGCGACGTCGCCATCGACCGCATCGAACCCGCGCGCGCACCAGCCCACGCGCGCCAGGCGCGCATCGCGCAGCGGCGCATGCACGAAGGGATTGGCGTGCCCGACCACGGCGCGGAACCAGCGCGGCGCCTCGCCGGTGATCGCCTGCAGTTGCCGCTGGCAGCCCTCGATCTCCTCGCGCAGGCGGCGCGGGCCCAGCGCCCAGAACCAGGCCTGCGGATGGCTGCGGCTGTGGTTGCCGATGCCGTGCCCGCGCCGCGCGATCTCGCGCACCAGCTCCGGTCGCGCCGCGGCGCGGTCGCCGACGAGGAAGAACGTGGCCCGCGCCGCGTGCGCATCGAGCAGGTCGAGGATCGCCGCGGTGTCCTCCGACGGGCCGTCGTCGATGGTCAGCCAGACCACCGGATCGGTGCCCGGCAGGCGTGACCGCACCGGCCCGTACAGCGCGGCGTTCGGCGCCAGCACGCCCCACAGCGCCAGCGCGTGCGTGGCCAGCAGCAGCGGCAGGCCCAGCGGCCAGCCCCAGTGCCACCAGACCCACGCGACCGCCAGCTGCGACAGCAGCAGCAGGGGCAGCCAGGCCCGCGGATGGCGCGGGATGCGGTGCAGGACGTCCATCGCCGCATGATGCCATCGCGACGCCGGTGCATCGCAGTGTTGCGGGTCCGCGCGCGGCGATCGCGCTACCATGGGCGGCCCCGCTCCAAGGATGCCCGCCATGTCCCTCGATCCCGCCCTGCGCGCCCGCATCGACGCGCTGTTGCAGGCCAACCGCGCCGTGCTGTTCATGAAGGGATCGCCGGACGCGCCGCAGTGCGGGTTCTCGGCGAAGGCGGTCTCCGCGCTCGACGCACTCGGCGCCGACTACGCCCATGTCGACGTGCTGGCCGACCCCGCGATCCGCGAGGGCATCAAGGCCTACGGCGACTGGCCGACGATCCCGCAGCTGTACATCGATGGCGACCTCGTCGGCGGCAGCGACATCATCCTGCAGATGGTCAACAGCGGCGAACTGCACGGTGCGCTCGGCCTGCCGGCGCCCGACCGCACGCCGCCGGCCATCACCATCACCCCGGCCGCGCTCGCGATGATCCGCAACGCGCTCGCCGATGCCGGCGGCGAAGTGGTGCTGCAGGTCGACGTCGACCGCAACTTCCGCACCCGCCTCAACCTCGCGCCGGCGGACGCCGACGCGATCACCGCCGAGGTCGACGGCGTGCGCGTGCAGTTCGACATCGCCGGCGCGCGCCGCGCCAACGGCATGACCATCGACTTCGCCGACGACGTGCGCGGCAAGGGCCTGGTGATCGACAACCCGAACGCGCCCAGGCCGGTCGTGCAGCTGCCGCCGACCGAGGCCGATGCGAAGGTCCGCGCGGGCGAGCTGCTGCTGGTCGACGTGCGCCCCGCCGACGAACGCGCGATCGCCTCGGTCGCGGTGCCGTTCAGGACCTTCGATGGCGACGGCCGCGCCGAACTCGAAGCGCTGCCGAAGGACACCGCGCTTGCCTTCCTGTGCCACGGCGGCGGCCGCAGCCAACGCGCCGCCGAGGAGTTCCGCGCGCTGGGATTCGGCAAGGTGCACAACGTCGCCGGCGGCATCCATGCGTGGTCCGAAACCGTCGACGACGCGATCCCGACGTACTGATTCGGCGGGCAGTACCGATCATTTAGCCTCACCGATTCGATTGCCCTTCCCCTGCTGGGCGGGGAAGGTGCCCGCAGGGCGGGGGGCATTGCACGCGCGCAGCCCCCTCATCCGGTGCTGACGCGCCACCTGCTCCCGCCGGGCGGGACAAGGAGACGCATCCGGCCTAGAACCCGCCGCCCGCGTCCAGCCACGCCTGCTCGTCGGGCGTGTTGATGCGGCCCAGCGCGCGGTTGCGATGCGGGAAGCGGCCGAAGCGTTCGATCACGTCGAGGTGTGCCTGTGCGTACTTCGCGTACTCCTCGTTGCCGAGCGCGCCGAACAGCGCGACCGAGCGGCGCTGGTCGCCGATGTCCTCGGCATGCTCGAACGGCAGGTAGATGAAGGCACGCAGCTCGGGTTCGACCTGCTGGTCGAGTCCGGCATCGACCGCGCGGTTCGCGTAGTGCAGGGCCAGCGGATCGGTCGCGAAGGCGTGGCCGCTGCCGCGGAAGATATTGCGCGGGATCTGGTCGAGCAGGATCAGCAGCGCCAGCGCGCCCTCGGCGCCGTCCATCCAGCCCTCGTGCTCGCGGCGCGCGGCGGCGAAATGCGGGTCGAGGAAGCGCTCGCGGCACTGCCCGTCGAACGCGGCGCCGCCGTTGAACCACTTCGCCTGGCCGGCCTCGCGCCAGAACGCGACGACCGCGGCGGGCGACGCGGCGCTCACAGGAAGGCCTTTTCGGCGGCGGACGGCTCGTGCCACCAGTCGTTGTCGCGGCCGTTGGCGTAGCGCACCGGCGCGGCCGCCAGCAGCGCGTCGTCGACGTTGTCCAGGCAGGCCAGCTGCACCGAGACGAATGGCCCGCCGGCCTCGGGGATGTCGCCGTGGCCGTAGGGCCGCACGCCGCAGGTGCTGCAGAACGGCCAGTGCACCACGCCGTTGCGGAAATAGTCGATGCTCGCGGCCGGGTCGCTGAGCAGGCGGAAGGCATCGGGCTTGACGCTGGCCGACCAGTTGCGCGTCTTGCGGCAGATGCCGCAGTTGCATTTGCCGCCGCCGTCGGCGAGGTCGAGGTCCACTTCGAACCGCACGTTGCCGCAGTGGCAACTGCCGGTATGCGTCTGCCTGGCCATCGTCATGCCCTCTTCGCTGCACGGAGCGCGCAGCATAGCGCCCACGCGTGGGCGCAGCGTCAGGGCTACTCGTCGAAGCGCAGGTGCCGCACCGACTTGCCGTGGCGGCGGATCAGGCGCAGCGCCTCGATCCCGATCTGGATGTGGCGCTCCACGTATTCGGCGCTGACCTTGGCGTCCGAGGCTTCGGTCTTCACCCCTTCCGGGATCATCGGCTGGTCGCTGACCAGCAGCAGCGCGCCCGACGGGATGCGGTTGGCGAAGCCGGCGGCGAACACGGTGGCGGTTTCCATGTCGATCGCCATGCAGCGCATCAGGCGCAGGCGTTCCTTGAAGGCCTCGTCGTGTTCCCAGACGCGACGGTTGGTGGTGTAGACGGTGCCGGTCCAGTAGTCGTGGCCAAGGTCGCGGATCATCGTGGAGACCGCGCGCTGCAGGGCGAACGCCGGCAGCGCCGGCACTTCCGGCAGCAGGTAGTCGTTGGACGTGCCTTCGCCGCGGATCGCGGCAATGGGCAACACCAGGTCGCCGAGCAGGTTCTTGCGCTTGAGGCCACCGCACTTGCCGAGGAACAGCACGGCCTTGGGCATGATCGCCGACAGCAGGTCCATCATGGTCGCGGCATTGGGACTGCCCATGCCGAAGTTGATCATGGTGATGCCGTCGGCGGTCGCGCTGGGCATCGGCCGGTCGAGGCCGACGACTTCGGCGCCGGTCATGCGGCTGAAGTGGCCGAGGTAGCCGCCGAAGTTGGTCAGCAGGATGTGTTCGCCGAACTGGTCGAGCGGCACGCCGGTGTAGCGCGGCAGCCAGTTCTCGACGATCTGGTCTTTCTCTTTCATGGCCGTGTCCTTTTGTGCGCATTTTCACACAGCCGCGGCGGACGGCGCTTGGCGCGGCGGCGTCCAGCGGCTACCGTCGGCGTTTCGCCCGGGGAGACCGCCATGCTTCGCACCCTGCTCCGACCTGCCGCCCGGCCCGTGCCGGGAGGCGTGTCCGCCGCGCTCTGCGCCGCCCTGCTGCTCGGCGGCTGCGCCCACACCGCGCCGGGCGATGCACCGCCGTCCACCACCAACCGGCCGGTGAAGGGCGAGGCGCCATTCGCCAGCACCTACCGGCCGATCACCTCGCCGCCGGTGCTGATCACCGGTGCCACCGTGCTCACCGGCGACGGCCGCCGCCTGGAGCAGGCCGACGTGCTGCTGCAGGACGGCAAGGTGGCCGCCGTCGGCAGCGGCCTGTCCGCCGGCGCCGACGCGATCCGCGTCGACGGCCGCGGCAAGTGGGTGACGCCGGGCCTGATCGACGTGCATTCGCACCTGGGCGTGTATCCCAGCCCCGGCGCCAGCGCGCACAGCGACGGCAACGAAGCGACCAGCCCGGTCACCGCCCAGGTGTGGGCCGAACATTCGGTGTGGCCGCAGGACCCGGGCTTCGGCGCCGCGCTGGCCGGCGGCGTCACCACCCTGCAGATCCTGCCCGGCTCGGCCAACCTGGTCGGCGGCCGCGGCGTGACGCTCAAGAACGTGGCCGCCACCACGGTGCAGGACATGAAGTTCCCCGGCGCGCCGCACGGGCTGAAGATGGCCTGCGGCGAGAACCCCAAGCGTGTCTACGGGCAGAAGGGCGGGCCGGCGACGCGCATGGGCAACGTCGCCGGCTACCGCGCGGCGTTCATCGACGCGCAGGACTACGCGAACAAGCGCGCCAAGGACGCCTCCGGCAAGCGCGACCTCAAGCTGGAAACCCTGGCCGGTGCACTCGACGGCGACATCCTCGTGCACATCCACTGCTACCGCGCCGACGAGATGGCGCAGATGCTTGACCTGGCGAAGGAGTTCAACTTCAGGATCACCGCCTTCCACCACGGCGTGGAGGCCTACAAGATCGCCGACCGGCTTGCCGCCGAAGGCGTGTGCGGCGCGCTCTGGGCCGACTGGTGGGGCTTCAAGATGGAGGCCTTCGACGGCATCCAGGAGAACATCGCGCTGGTCGACCGGGTCGCGAACGGCTGCGCGATCGTGCATTCGGATTCCGACGAGGGCATCCAGCGCCTCAACCAGGAGGCGGCGAAGGTGATGGCGAATGCGCATCGGGTCGGCATCGAGATCGCGCCCGAGCGCGCGATCCGCTGGGTGACCCAGAACGCGGCGCGCGCGCTGGGCGTGCTCGACCGCACCGGCACGCTCGACGCCGGCAAGGCCGCCGACGTGGTGCTGTGGAACGGCAATCCCTTCAGCGTCTACGCACACGCCGAACAGGTGTACATCGATGGCGCGCGCCTCTACGACCGCAACGATCGTTCACGCCAGCCGGTGACGGATTTCATGCTCGGCCAGCCGGTGGTGCAGGGAGGTGCGCGATGAGCCGCCGCCTTCCGCTCCTCTCCGGTGCCCTTGCCTGCGCCTTCGCGGTCGTGCCCGCCTTCGCCCAGGATGTGCTGATCCGCAACGCCGACGTGCACACCGCGGCCGCCGGCGCCAGCGTGCTCAAGGGCCACGACGTGCTGGTGCGCAATGGCCGCATCGCCGCGATCGGGCGCGCGCTGGACTCCGGCGACGTGCCGGAGATCGACGCCGGCGGCCGGCCGCTCACGCCGACGCTGTTCGGCGGCATCACCGGCATCGGCATCGAGGAGGTCTCGGGCGAGTCGTCCACGCGCGACGCCGCGCTGGCGCTGGGCGAGAACGCCAAGGACATGGTGGTGCGCCCCGAGTTCGACGTCACCCTCGCCTACAACCCCGAGTCGATCCTGCTGCCGGTGGCGCGCGTGGAGGGCATCGGCTTCACCCTGCTCACCGCGAACAGTTCGCCGGGCGGCTCGATCATCGGCGGCCAGGGCGCGGTGATGCGGCTGGACGGCAGCGTCGACCCGGCCGGGCCGAAGGTGCTGTTCATGGCGCTGGGCGCGGGTGCGTCCAACCTCAGCGGCAGCTCGCGCGCAGGCCAGTGGATGCTGCTCGACCAGCTGGTGGACGAACTGCGCGGGCGCATTCCCGCCGGCGCCGACATCGCCATGCTCACGCCCGCCGGGCGCGCCGTGCTCAAGCGCTACTTCGACGAAGGCGGCCGCGTGGTCGCCGAGGTCAATCGCGCGGCGGACATCCGCCAGCTGCTGCGCTGGTCGCAGCGGCACGGCATCAGGGTCGCCATTGCCGGCGGTGCCGAGGCCTGGAAGCTGGCGCCGCAGCTGGCAGCGGCCGGCGTACCGGTGTTCGTCGATCCGCTGGTGAACCTGCCGGCGAACTTCGACCAGATCGGTGCCACCCTGGAGAACGCCGCGCGCCTGCATGCGGCCGGCGTGCGCGTGGGCTTCACCCAGTCGGGCGACGCCTCGCACAACGCGCGCAAGGTGCGCCAGCTGGCTGGCAACGCGGTCGCCAACGGCCTGCCGTGGGACGACGGGCTGGCCGGGCTGACGCGCGTGCCTGCGGAGGCGTTCGGCGTCGGCGACCGGCTGGGCACGATCGCGGTCGGCAAGACCGCCGACCTCGTGCTGTGGAGCGGCGATCCGCTGGACGTGGCCAGCACCGCGCAGCAGGTGTGGCTGGGCGGGCGCGCGATCCCGATGCGCTCGCGCCAGACCGACCTGCGCGACCGCTACCTGCGCACCGCGCCGTCGCCTGAGGCGGGCACGCTGCCGCGCGCGTATCCCGCCCAGGTGGAGTGAGCCCGCCGGGATGGCCAGTCCGCCGATCGCCCGCTGGTACTTCGACGTGGTCTCGCCGTTCGCCTACCTGCAGTGGCGGCGGCTGCGCGACCTGCCCGAACTGGCGCGGATCGAGCCGGTGCCGATCCTGTTGGGCGCCGTGCTCGACGCGCTCGGCCAGCGCGGTCCCGCGGAGATCCCGCGCAAGCGCGAGTTCACCTATCGGCTGGTGACCTGGCAGGCGCGGCGCGACGGCGTGCCGCTGCGGTTCCCGCCGGCGCATCCGTTCAACCCGCTGGCGGCGCTGCGCCTGTGCATCGCCGCCGGCAACACGCCCGCCGCGATCGACGCCGTGTTCGACGGGATCTGGGCCCGCGGCGAGGCGGGCGACAGCGCCGAGGCGCTTGCGCCGGTGCGCGAACGCCTGGGCGTGACGATCGATGCCGCCGCGTCCGGCGCGGTGAAGGACGCCCTGCGCGACAACACCCGGCAGGCGCTCGAGGCGCAGGTGTTCGGCGTGCCGACGCTGGCCATCGGCGACGCGCTGTTCTGGGGCAACGACGCGCACGACCTGGCCGTGGCCGCGCTGCGCGACCCGGCCCTGCTGGACGACCCGGCGATGCGCCGCGCGGCCAGCCTCCCGGTCGGCGCGCAGCGTCCCGGCCACCGCGGCGGATAACCCGCGCGCACCGCCGCGGATCGACGCGTGACCCGCGTCACAGCCTCCGCCGGCGCATCGGCGTAGCGTGCGGCGCTTTCGCCCCGGGGGCCCCATGCGCATCGGCATCGTCGTCGACTCGGCCTGCGACCTGCCGGTCGATTTCCTTCGCCGCAACGGCGTCGACATCCTGCCGATCTCGGTGCGCATCGACGGCACCACCCAGGTCGACTACCGCGACGAGGCGGACACGCTGGCGTTCCTGCATTCGCACATCGCCGAACGCGGTGCCAGCGCCGAGACCATCCCGTTCTCGGTCGAGCAGATCCGCGACCTGTTCCTGCAGCGGCTGGTGATCGACTACGACCACGTGTTCTGCATCACGGTGACGAAGACGCGCAGCCAGATCTTCGAGAACGCGCAGCAGGCGAGCTTCGCCAGCCTCAACGGATACAAGCCGGTGCGCTCCGCCGCAGGCCACAACACGCCGTTCGCGCTGCGCGTGATCGACACCCAGAACCTGTTCTGCGCGCAGGGCATCCTGCCGGTGGAAGCCGTGCGGCTGCGCGACGCCGGCGACGGCCCGGCGCGCATCCGCGCGCGCCTGGAGCACCTCGCGCTGCATACCTACGGCTACCTGGTGCCGCGCGACCTGTACTACATCCGCAACCGCGCCCGGCACAAGGGCGACCGCAGCGTGAGCCTGCTCAGCGCCGCGCTCGGCACCGCGCTCGACATCAAGCCGGTGCTGCGCGGCTGGCGCGGCGACACCGGGCCGGTGGCCAAGCTCAAGGGTTTCGATCCCGCGGTGCGCGCGCTGTTCGAGTTCGCCGCGCGGCGCGTCGAGGCCGGGCTGATGACGCCGACGCTGACGTTGTGCCACGGCGGCGACCTCGACGAGATGCGCGCCATGCCCGGCTACGAGGCGCTGCGCGCGGCCTGCGCCAGCCGCAACATCGAGGTGCATGAAAGCGTGATGAGCCTGACCGGCATGGTCAACGTCGGCAAGGGCGCGGTGGTGGTGGGATTTGCGTCGGAGGCGCACGCGTTCGGCGGATCATGACGCCGCCTCGACCCCCCGCGCTGCTACGCTGCGCGCAGACCCGACGCCGCGAGGACCGCATGGCCATCCGTTACCACGTCAACCTGCCCGATCCGGAAAGGGCGCGCGCCGCCGGCGAGCTGCCGTTCGCCTCGCAGGGCGCCGACGGCATGGCGCGCGAGCTGCAGGACGCCTTGCGCGGCGACGCGCTGTTCGAACGCTGGCGCGCGACCCAGTCCGATCCCGATGCCGTCGACCCCGCGCTCGGCGCGACCGATCCGGCCGCCACGGTCAGCGGCGAGCAGCATGACCTGCACGTCGAGCTGATCGTGACCACGTCGCTGCCGGGCGCCGTGTTCAAGCAGCGCCTGCGCCTGCTCGCGGGCAGCGCCTGGGAGCTGCGCGACGTGCGCGGCGCCTGAGCCCTCGGGCGTGGCCACGCCCGTGCTGCTGGCGTGGAGTGGCGGCAAGGATGCGGCGTGGGCCCTGCACGTGATGCGCCGGCAGGGCGATGTCGAGGTCGTCGGCCTGCTGAGCACGATCACGCGCGAGCATGACCGCGCCTCGATGCAGGGCATCCGTCGCACGGTCCTGCACGCGCAAGCGCGCGCCACCGGCCTGCCGTTGCTGGAATCGATGATCCCGGCCGGCTGCACGAACGACGATTACGGGCGGGCGATGGCCGACGCGCTGGCGCGCGCGACGACGCGTTGGCCGGCGCTGCGGACGCTGGCGTTCGGCGACCTGTTCCTCGAGGACATCCGCGCCTACCGCGTGCAGGCCCTGGCGGAGATCGGATGGGACGTGCGGACGCCGCTGTTCGGCGCGGACACCGCGGCGCTGGCACGGGAGATGGTCGACGGCGGCCTGCGCGCGCACCTGTGCTGCGTGGACACGCAGCAGCTGGATGCGCGCTTCGCCGGCCAGGCCTTCGATGCCGCGCTGTGGCGCGCCCTGCCGGCGGACATCGATCCGTGCGGCGAGAACGGTGAATTCCACACCTGCGTCTCGGCCGGCCCGATGTTCAGCGCGCCCGTCGCACTGGCGCAGGGCGACACCGTGCTGCGCGACGGGCGCTTCGCCTTCACCGACTTCGCGCCCGCGGATCAGGCGCGGGGCGGGCCTGGCGCTACGCGTTCAACGCCTTCGCGTGGTGCGCGAGGTGGTCGCCGATGAAGCTGGCGATGAAGTAATAGCTGTGGTCGTAGCCCGGCTGCAGGCGCAGGTACAGCGGATGCCCCGCCGCCTCGGCCGCGGCCTGCAGCAGCTGCGGGCGCAGCTGCAGGTCGAGGAGTTCGTCGGCGTCACCCTGGTCGATCAGCAACGGCAGCTTTTCCGTCGCGGCCTTCACCAGCTCGGTCGCGTCGTAGCGCGCCCACGCCGCGCGATCCTCGCCGAGGTAGGTGGAGAACGCCTTCTCGCCCCAGGGCACCTGCGATGGCGCCACGATCGGCGAGAACGCCGACACGCTGCGATAGCGCCCCGGATTGCGCAGCGCGACGACCAGCGCGCCGTGCCCGCCCATCGAATGGCCGCTGATCGCACGCGCGTCGGATACCGGGAAATGCGCCTCGACCAGCGCCGGCAGTTCTTCGACGACGTAGTCGTACATGCGGTAGTGGCGCGCCCATGGCAGCGTGGTGGCGTTGACGTAGAAGCCGGCGCCCTTGCCGAGGTCGTAGCCGTCGGCATCGGGCACGTCGTCGCCGCGCGGGCTGGTGTCGGGCGCCACGAGCACCACGCCATGTTCGGCTGCGTAACGCTGCGCGCCGGCCTTGGTGATGAAATTCTGTTCGGTGCAGGTCAGGCCCGAGAGCCAGTACAGGACCGGCAGCTTCGCACCCGGCTCCGATGCCTGCGGCGGCAGGTACACGGCGAACCGCATCGTGCAGCCGAGCGTGCCCGATGCGTGTTCGTAGACGTCCTGCCAGCCGCCGAAGCAGGCGCGGTGTTCGATGCGTTCCATGTGCGTACTCCGTTGTCTGCTCCCTCTCCCGCTTGCGGGAGAGGGTTGGGGTGAGGGCGAGCAGTGGCGGGATGGCTCCGCGCCTCCGGCGCGCCCTCATCCGCCCCTTCGGGGCACCTTCTCCCGCTTGCGGGAGAAGGGAACGCCGTCAATAGTGCACCACGCTGCGGATCGACTTGCCCTCGTGCATCAGGTCGAAGGCGTCGTTGATGTCGTCCAGCGGCATCGTGTGCGTCACGAACGGCGCGAGTTCGATCTCGCCCCGCATCGCGTCCTCGACCATGCCCGGCAGCTGCGAGCGGCCTTTCACGCCGCCGAACGCGGTGCCCATCCACTTGCGGCCGGTCACCAGCTGGAACGGACGCGTGCTGATTTCCTGCCCGGCGCCGGCCACGCCGATGATCACGCTCTGGCCCCAGCCGCGATGCGCGCATTCCAGCGCCGCGCGCATCACGTTGACGTTGCCGATGCACTCGAACGAATGGTCGACGCCCCAGCCGGTCATGTCCACGACCACCTGCTGGATCGGCTTGTCATGATCCTTCGGGTTGATGCAGTCGGTGGCGCCGAACTGCTGCGCCATCTCGAACTTCGACGGGTTGGTGTCGATGGCGATGATGCGGGCCGCCTTCGCCTGGCGTGCGCCCTGGATCACCGCCAGGCCGATGCCGCCCAGGCCGAACACGGCCACCGAATCGCCCGGCTGCACCTTGGCGGTGTTGTGCACGGCGCCGATGCCGGTGGTGACGCCGCAGCCGAGCAGGCAGACATGCTCGGGGTTCGCCTCCGGGTTCACCTTGGCCAGCGAGACTTCGGCGACCACCGTGTATTCGCTGAAGGTGCTGCAGCCCATGTAGTGGTACAGCGGCTGGCCTTCGTAGGAGAAACGCGAGGTGCCATCCGGCATCACGCCCTTGCCCTGGGTGGCGCGCACCGACGTGCACAGGTTGGTCTTGCCGCTCTTGCAGAACAGGCATTCGCCGCACTCGGCGGTGTACAGCGGGATCACGTGGTCGCCAGGCTTCACCGAGGTCACGCCCTCGCCCACTTCCACCACGATGCCGGCGCCCTCGTGGCCCAGCACCACCGGGAACAGGCCTTCCGGATCGTCGCCCGACAGCGTGAACGCGTCGGTGTGGCAGACGCCCGTGTGGGTGATCTTGACCAGTACCTCGCCGGCCTTCGGCGGGGCGACGTCGATCTCGACGATCTTCAGCGGTTCGCCTGCGGCGAAGGCGACGGCGGCGCGTGACTTCATGGGACTTCCCTCCGGGTTACCTGAGATACGAACGGACCAGCGCGACGGCGGCATCGATGCCGGCCTCGCGCGCGTCCAGGGATGGATCGGGCTGCGCGAACGCTTCGCGCAGGTGGCTTTCCAGCACTTCCGACATCAACCCGTTGACCGCGCCGCGCACCGCCGCGAGCTGCTGCAGCACCGGCGCGCAGTCGGCGCCGGCCTCGAGCGCGCGCTCCAGCGCGTCGAGCTGGCCGCGGATGCGGCGCACGCGGGCCAGCGCCTTGGCCTTGTCGGCGGGGGAATGGGGCATGGTGGCCGCCCGGATTGATAGTGGGGGGGAGTATATCGCGACGTCGCAGCGGCGGGCGTGTCCTGTTGCGGCGGCTTCTTCCGCATTCCACCAGCAAGCCCGCCCGCAGGAACCACCATGAACACGCTCCGCCACCCGCTCGCCCTCGCCCTCGGCGCCGCCCTGCTGCTCGCCCTGCCCGTGGGCAGTGCCCAGAACGGCAAGGGGCCGGAGACCCAGGTCTGGATCGACGTCGCCACCCACGAGATGGTCGGCATGCCCGACCTCGGCGCGCTCGGCGGACTGGCCAACCGCATGATGGGCAACCAGGCGCCGAGGGGATACCCGCAGGCGCGCAACATCCCCGGCTCCACCGGCAAGGTGCTGGACATCGCGATGCACAACAGCCTGCGCCCGGGCGTGGCCGCCGAACAGTTCGTGCCCGCCGGCCTTGCGGTCGGCAAGTCGCTGCCGCTCGTGCCGCCGCCGCCCGGCGAACACGCCTCCCACCGGGAACCGGTGACGACCCCCGACATCGAAGTCACCATCCGCCAGTACTGGGGTTGTGGCGCCACCGTGCGGCCGGGGCAACCGAAGGTCATGACGGTCCGCCTCAAGGGCGGCAAGCCCGGCGTCGACGGCAGCCTGGCCCCCAGCCTGTTCGTCCCCGACCGCGACATCGATACCAACCCCAGCTATGCGCTGTGGCCGAACCAGCGCAACAGCCGCGGCGTGTCCGACCGCTCTTCGATGGTCGGCCAGCACCGCATCACCGGCGACGGCGTGCCGGCCTCGCTGCAGTTCGACCTCGGACAGGCCGCCGACTTCATGGCCAAGCCCGGCCTGCAGACGCAGGGCGAGCTGGCCGACAGCATCGCGCTGAGCTGGCAATCGGTCGATCGCGCCCGCGCCTACTACCTCGCCGGCATGGCGATGCAGGACGAACGCAACTTCGTGGTCTGGAGCAGCTCGGAAGTCGCGGGCGCCGGGCAGGAGCTGGTCAACTACCTCACCGGCACCTACATCGACCGCTGGCTCAAGCAGAAGGTGCTGCTGCCGCCCACGACCACGCGCTGCGCGATCCCGCAGGGCATCTTCAAGCCCACCGGCAACAGCGCCGCGCAGGGCGGCGGCATGGCCTCGGTCAACCTGATCGCCTACGGCCCGGAAACCAACATCACCTGGCCGCCGCGCCCGGCGGATCCGAAGGCGCCCTGGGATCCGGAGTGGAACGTGCGCGTGCGCACCAAGTCCACCGCCAGCGCGATGCTGGGCATGGATTTCGGCAACCTGCAGGACGCCCCGGCCAGCCGCGGCAATGATGCGGAGGAAGCGCCCAAGGAAGAGGAAGGCAAGGGCAAGAAGCTGCTGCGCGGCCTGCTGCGCAGCTTGTGAGTTGATGCCACGAGGCGCCTCCACGCCCGGCGCCTGCCGGCGTTCGCGGCCTGGCTGGCGCCTGCGGCGCGGCGTCGCCGGCACACGCCGCCTCGACCCGGTGCATGCGTGCATCGGCAGCGGGGCGCACCATGTCGTCGAAGATCGCCCGCGCGCGCCACCGCGCCGCGGTGTCATCGGCCGCCGGCCATCTCCGCCAGCAGCAAGGCACGCGCCTTGCGCCAGTCGCGGCGCACGGTGCGGTAGCTGATCTCCAGCATCTGGGCGATCTCGGTTTCCTCGTAGCCGCCGAAGCAACGCAATTCGACGATCTGCGCGGCGCGCGGGTCGGCGCGACGCAGCGCTTCGAGCAGTTCGTCCAGCTGCAGCACCTCGACCACCGCGCGCTCCTCGGCACCCAGCTGCGCGGTCAGCGTCAGCGCCTCCTGGCCGCCGCCGCGCTTGTCGGCCTTGCGCATGCGCGCATCGTCCACCAGGACCTGGCGCATCGCCCGCGCCGACAGCGCCAGCAGGTGGTTGCGGTCGCTGGCGGCCAGCGGCGAACCGCCGGCCAGCTTGAGGTAGGCCTCGTGGACCAGGGCGGTGGTTTCCAGCGGGCCGCGTCCGCGGCGCAACTGCAGGCGGGCGGCACGCTTGAGCTCCTCGTAGACCGCCGCGTAGGCGTCGCCCAGCGCCTGGCCATCGCCGGCGCGGGCGCGCTGCAGCAGGGCGGTGACCTCCGGTGGCGGCAACGGCGACGACATGGGTGCGTCAGGGCGTGTCCTGTGCTGGTGCGGAGTTTCGCATATCCCCCCTGCGCCGATGGTCCGTCGGCATCCATCCGAAGGAAGGCACCGCCATGAACCCGAATCCCCGCCGCCGGCCGCCGCCGGCCCTGTCGCTGCTGTCCCTGGCCCTGCTGGGCGCGATGTCGATGCCGGCATGGGCCGACCAGCCTTGCCCGGACTCGGGCAGCACGGACAGGGGCGCGGAAAACACGACGCTGGCCAATGGCGCCACATCTGCGGGCAACACCACATGCGACAACACGGCCAATGCCTTCGGTCGCATCAACACCGCCATCGGCAACTCCAGCAATGCCTTCGGCTACAACAACACCGCCAGCGGCAGCGCCAGCAACGCGTTCGGCTTTCGCAACACCGCCGGCGGCACTTACAGCAGTGCGTTCGGAAGCCTCGGCGCGGCTAGCGGCGAGCACAGCCTCGTTGTCTCCGGCGTGTGGGACCGCGACGGCAACGGCATCATTGACACCCTTGGCACCCGGGAGTTCAGCAGCGCCAGAGGCAGGAGTAGCGTTGCCGTCGGCGCAGGGGCGATTGCCCATGGCAACAGCAGCGTCGCCCTCGGCGTCGGCACCGAGGCCGGGTCCGGTGGGTTTGCTTATCACAACAGCGTGGCGGTGGGGAGCTGGTACGACGAGGACCGCGACGGCGTCTTCGATGTCGGAATCGACCGGACGACCCACGCCCACGCCCAGCACAGCAGTGCGTTCGGCGTGGGCAGCTTGGCAGAGGGCAGCGCCAGCAGCGTCTTCGGCTTCAACAATACCGCCAGCGGCGCCTACAGCAGCGCCCTCGGCAGCTACAGCCAGGTCAGTCCCAGCTCCCGGTACGCCCTTGCCTTCGGTGCAAGCGATTCCAGCAGCACCGGTGCCCGAGTAGGCAACAACGCCGAAAGCGCCATCGCCCTTGGACGCGACGCCGCCGTGGCCAACTCCGCCAGCAACGCCATCGCCATGGGCTACGGCGCGCGCGCCAACCTGCTCGATGCGGTGGCCATTGGCCGGGGAGCGCAGGTCACCGCCGCCAACAGCGTGGCGCTGGGTGCAGGATCGGTGGCCGACGAGGACAACACCTTCGCCGTGGGTAGTCGCCGCATCACCGACATCGCAACCGGCACCGCCGATACCGATGCGGTCAACCTGGCGCAGTTGAATGCCGCCATTGCCGCCGCTGGCGCGGGCGGCGACGACACCCGGTTCTACAGCGTCAATTCCAGCGATGCGACCGCGGGCAACTACAACAACGACGGCGCCACCGGTGCAGGCGCGATGGCCGCCGGCATTGGCAACGGCGCTGCCGGAGAGCGGGCCAGTGCCGTGGGCTACGGCAACGCCGCCAGCGGCATCGACGCGAGCGCGTTCGGTTCCGGCAATGCGGCGCTTGCCGTTGCCAGCAGTGCATTCGGCCATGCCAACACCGCAGGCGGCGCCTTGAGCAGTGCAATCGGGTATTCCAACGCAACCAACGGATTTGGCAGCAACGCGCTGGGCAACCTCAACGTCGCCAATGGCGGCAACAGCAGTGCGGTCGGCCGCGCCAACCTCGCCAGCGGCTTCGGCAGCAGCGCGCTGGGGGCAAACAACCGCGCGGAGGGCCAGCAGAGCGCGGCGTTGGGCAACTACGCCACGGCATGGGGCCGCGGCAGCCTGGCACTTTCCACGTTCTTCCAGGGCGAAGGCATCCCCGAGCCGAACGTGGACATCGACGGAGACGGCGTGATGGATGCCTATTCCGGCGGCGCGATCGCCAGTGGCGAGACTTCGCTGGCCGTGGGGGCGGGCGTGCGCAGCGCGGGCGACTACAGCAACGCCTTCGGCTACCAGAGCCAGGCGCTCAACGTCGGCAGCACGGCGATCGGCTACCAGGCCGTGGCCGACCGCGACTACGCCGTTTCGGTGGGCAGCAGCGCCCGGGAGAGCCAGATCATCCACGTCGCCGATGGCACCCAGGCCACCGATGCGGTCAACCTGCGCCAGCTCAATGCCGCCATCGCGGGAATCACGGCCGGCAACAGCAATCCGTACTTCGTTGCCGATGGCGCCAACGACGGCAGCGACAATGCGGTGGTGACGGGCCACAACGCCGTCGCCATCGGCGCGAACTCGGTGGCCGACGAGGACGACACCGTCGCGGTCGGCAATCGCCGCATCACCGACGTGGAGGACGCGACCGCCGCCCAGGATGCCGTCAACCTGCGCCAGCTCACCGCCAGCACCGATCTGCTCGGCACCGGTGTCGCCCACTGGATGGGCGGCGGCGCGACCTATGTCGGCGGCACCTTCACCGCGCCGACCTTCGTCATCCAGGGCGCCAGCTACCACAACGTCGGCGATGCCTTCGCCGCCGTCGACAGTCGCCTGACCACGCTGGGCGAAGGCGGCGGCGGTGGCGTCGGGCCGCAGGGTCCGGCCGGTGCCAGTGCCTACCAGGTGGCCGTCAGCAATGGCTACAGCGGCACGCAGGCCGAATGGCTCGCCTCGCTGGTCGGCGCACAGGGCCCCACCGGCCCGACCGGGCCGCAAGGTCCCGCCGGTGACGGCAGCGGTGGCATGACCGAACCCCAGGTGCAGACGATCGTCGACAGCGGCGATGCGGAAACGCTGGAGACGGCCAACACCTACACCGACTCCGTCGCCACCGAGACGCTGGAAAGCGCAAACGAGTACACCGATTCGCGTGTCACGGAGATCCTCGGTTTCGCCGATTCGTTCGAAGGCTTCCGCGACGACGTCAACGATCGCTTCAACCACATGGATCGCCGCATCGACAAGATGGCCGCGATGAGCGGCGCCTACGCCGGCATGGCAATGAACACCGCCGGCCTGCCGGGCAGGAACCGGGTCGGCGTCGGCTTCGGCGCGCAGGGGGGAGAACAGGCGCTGGCGGTAGGCTACCAGCGGCTGATCGGCCGCCGCGCCAGCGTGTCGCTGGGCGGTGCGTTCGGCGGCGGCGAGAAGAGCGTGATGGGCGGCGCCGGCTTCAGCTGGTGACGTCGCGCGGCATCCCAACGATTTGACTGGAACACGCGCTCGCCCCACCCCTCTTCCGCGCAAGCGGGAGAGGGGACAGGCCCTTCAACCGGTGTTCTGGATGCCCGCGGCGATGCCGTTGACGGTGGACACCAGCGCGCGCAGCAGGTTGTCGTCGCGACGGTCGCCCTCGCGCCAGCGCTTGAGCAGGTCGACCTGCAGCAGGCTGATCGGATCGACGTAGGGATTGCGCAGGCGGATCGACAGGCGCAGGCGGTAGTCGTCGGCGAGGATGCGGTCACGCTGCTTCAGCAGCAGGATCGCGTCGCAGGTCCGCAGGAATTCCTCGGCGATGCCGGGATGGAAGGTGTCGTGCAGCGGGCCGGCAAGCTTCGAGTAACGTTCGAAGATGGCGAGGTCGGATTTCGCCAGCAGCATCTCCACGTCGTCCAGCACCGCCGCGAAGAACGGCCAGTCGCGCGCCATCTCCGCCATTACGTCCTGGCCATGGCGCTGCACGCCGCGACACAACGCATGGCCGATGCCGTACCAGCCGGTGAGGCCGGAGCGGTTCTGCGACCACGCAAAGACCCACGGGATCGCGCGCAGGTTGTTGATGCCGCCGTCGCGCCGGCGCGAGGGACGCGAGCCGATCTGCAGGCGCTCGATCACGTCCACCGGCGTGGCCGCGCGGAAGTAGTCCGGGAACTCGGGATGCTCGTGCACCAGCGCGCGGTAGTGCGCACGCGAATCCTCGGCCAGCGACTTTGCGATCGCCTTCCATTTCTCCTCGCGCGGGTCTCGCGGGCGCGGGCGCAAGGTGGCGCGCAGGACGGCGCCGGTGGTCTGCTCGAGGTTGCGCAGCGCCAGCGCGCGGATGCCGTACTTGCGGTGGATCACCTCGCCCTGCTCGGTGACGCGCATGCTGCCGTTCACCGAGCCGCGCGGCGCGGCGATGATCGCGCGCTCGGTCTTGCCGCCGCCGCGGCTGACCGAGCCGCCGCGGCCGTGGAAGAACATGATGCGCACGCCGAAGCGGTTGGCCAGCTCGGTCAACTCCACCTGCGCGCGCTGCAGGGTCCAGCGCGACGCCAGCAGCCCGCCGTCCTTGGCGCTGTCGGAATAGCCGAGCATCACCGTCTGCTCGTCGCCGCGCGCGGCCAGGTGCGCGCGGTACAGCGGGTCCTCGAACAGCGAGCGCATCACGCCCGGCGCCGCCTGCAGGTCGTCGACGGTCTCGAACAGCGGCGACACGTCGAGCGGTACCGTGCCATCCTCGACGCAGCCGGCGGCGCGCGCCAGCGCCAGCACCGCCAGCGCGTCGGCGGCGCTGCGGCTCATGCTGATGATGTACAGGCCGATGGCGTGGGTGCCGTGGGTCCGGCGCACGTCCAGCACGGTGCGGAACACGTCGAGCGTGCTCGACAGGGTGTCGTGGGCGACGGGCGCGACGGCGGGCGCGTCACGCTCGAGCAGTGCGTGCAGGCGCGCGCCGCGCTCGTCGGCGTCGCGCGTCGCCCAGGCTTCGTCGCCGAGCAGTGCGGCGAGCGCGGCATCGTGCACCGCCGAATCCTGGCGCAGGTCGAGCGCGGCGAGGTGGAAGCCGAAGGTGCGCGCGCGCCACAGCAGGCGCTGCAGGGCGAAGCGCCCGGCGTGCTCGCCGCGGTGGCGCAGCAGGCTGGCGTCGATCAGCTCGAGGTCGGCGATGAACTCGCGCGCGCCTTCGTAGCCACCGGCGGCGCCGTCGGCGGCCAGCGCCAGCCGCGCCTTCATCAGGTCGATCAGGCGCCGGTACGGCATGTCCGCCAGGCGCGGACGGAGCCGTGCGGCGGCCTGTGGCAGGCGTGCGATGTACTCGTCGATGCGGGCCAGCACCGCCGGGTCCACGTCCACCCGGCCCTGCGACTGGGTGAGCATGTTGCCCAGCGCGCGCAGGTCGGCGCGGTACTTGGCGATCGCCTGCGCGCGCTGCGCGTCGAGCGCCGCGCGCACGGTGGCGGCGTTGACGTTGGGGTTGCCGTCCATGTCGCCGCCGACCCAGGTGCCGAAGCGCAGCACCTGCGGCGGGGCGATGCGGCGGCCGTACACCGCCTCGACCGCATCGGCGAAGGCTTCGTAGTACACCGGCACCACGCGGTACAGCATGTTGGTGAGGTAGTAGCCGACGTGCTCGACCTCGTCGGCCACGGTCGGCTTCTGCGCGGGCGCATCGCTGGTCTGCCACGCCGAGGTGAGCGACAGGCGGATGCGCTCCAGGTCGGCGCGGCGCTCCACCGGCGTGCGCGTGCGGTCGATGTCCTCGACCAGGCGCTCGACGATGGTGCGCTCCTTCTCCAGCATCACCCGGCGCACCGCCTCGGTGGGATGCGCGGTGAACACCGGCTCCACCCACAGCCGCGGCAGCGTCGCCACCAGTTCCTCGAAGGTGACGCCGTCCTCGCGCAGGTCGCGCAGCACCGCCTCGAAGCCGCCCGGCTGCGGCTGGTCGCTGCTGCGCTCGTAGTCGCGGCGGCGGCGGATGCGGTGCACGCGCTCGGCGAGGTTGATCGCGCCGAAGTACGCCGCGAACGCACGCACCACGGCCTCGGCGTCGGCCAGCGGCACGCGCGCCAGTTCGTCGGCCAGCGCGTCCACCGGCAGGCCCTGCTCGCGGCGCGCGATCGCGGCGCGGCGGATGCCTTCCACTTCCTCCAGCAGCGCCGGCGAGCCCTGCTCGGCCAGCACCTCGCCGACCAGTGCGCCCAGCCGGCGCACGTCGTCGCGCAGCAGCGTGTCGGTCTCGGCGAAATCGAGGGGTTCGCGCAGCGGTCCGTCGGGGATGTTCATGCGCCAGACGTTAACGCGTTTCCTGCCGCAGTGCAGCATCGGTTGCCGCGGCAACCTTCGCCGGCCGCGCGGCGGCGCGTTGTCCACCGGACAGCGGTGGGCGCGTGCGCGCGCTCAGTAGGCGAACTCGCGGAACACGCGGTCGATGTCGCCGTGCCAGTCACCCTGGAACAGGGCGAGCTTGCGTTCGGCCGGGGTCTGCCCGGATTCGGCGATCTCGACCAGGGCATCGAGGAAGCCGGTCTCGTCGGCGCCGTTGGCATTGCGCCGCGCGCGCCGGCGCAGGCCGGCGACGGCGATCTTCACCGCCTCGCGCGCGAGGTCGCGCAGGGTGCCGCCGGGCGCCGGCGCGCCCAGGGCCAGCCGCGGCACGGCGTCGCGCATCGCGTTGCGCTGTGCGAGGGTGAAGCCCTTCACCAGGTCCCAGGCCGCGTCCAGCGACGCGTCGTCGTACAGCAGCCCGGTCCAGAACGCGGGCAGCGCGCACAGCCGGTTCCACGGACCACCGTCGGCGCCGCGCATCTCCAGGTACTTCTTCAGCCGCACCTCGGGGAACGCGGTGGTCATGTGGTCGTTCCAGTCGCGCAGGGTCGGCAGTTCGCCGCGCAGGCCGTCGAGTTCGCCGGCGAGGAAGCGACGGAACGACTGCCCCGACAGGTCGAGGTACTCGCCGTTGCGGTAGCTGAAGTACATCGGCACGTCGAGCAGGTAGTCGACGTAGCGCTCGTAGCCGAAGCCCTCCTCGAACACGAAGTCGAGCATGCCGGTGCGGTCCGGATCGGTGTCGGTCCAGATGTGCGAGCGGTAGCTGAGGTAGCCGTTGGGCTTGCCGTCGGTGAACGGCGAATCGGCGAACAGCGCGGTCGCCACGGGCTGCAGCGCCAGCGACACGCGGAACTTCTTCACCATGTCCGCTTCGGAGGCGTAGTCGAGGTTGACCTGCACGGTGCAGGTGCGGGTCATCATGTCCAGGCCGAGCCCGCCGACCTTGGGCATGTAGGCGCGCATGATCCGGTAGCGGCCCTTGGGCATCCACGGCATGTCGTCGCGGCGCCACTTGGGCTGGAAGCCCATGCCGAGGAAGCCCAGGCGCAGCTCGTCGGCCACCACCTTCACCTCGTACAGGTGGGTGCTGACTTCGCGGCAGGTCTGGTGGATGGTCTCCAGCGGCGCCCCGGACAGCTCGAGCTGGCCGGCCGGCTCCAGCGTCACCGAGGCGCCGTCCTTCGCCAGCGCGATCACGCGCCCGTGTTCCTCCACCGGCGCCCAGCCGAATCGCGTGAGCCCGGTGAGCAGGGCCTCGATGCCGCGTTCGCCATCGAACCCGGGCGGGCGCAGGTCGTCGAGGCGGAAGCCGAACTTCTCGTGCTCGGTGCCGATGCGCCAGTCCGCGCGCGGCTTCTCGCCGGAGGCCAGCACCTCGACGAGCTGTGCGCGATGGGTGATCGGCGTATCGCCTGCGTGGCTGGGACTCGACATGGGCAATCGCTCGGGCGGGAAGACGGCGATGTGCGGGCGGCCCCGGGAATCGCAAGGCGGCACTATAGACCGCCGCAGGCGGGCGCGGCAGCGCGCCGTTGGAACACAGGCGCACCGCGCATGTGCCGAAGCAGACGTGGCGCCGTCACCCCGCCACCGGCTTGCCGTGTCCTTTGCCTCGCATTGCCCGCCGTTGGCTGCCATCCCGAACGGCGTGAGGGATCTGCCCTCTCGCATGTTGCTCTCTCGCGGAAAACGCGGATCCCTCACGCCGTTCGGGATGACACGAGCTACCAGGAACCGTTTGCTTCCACATCCCGGCGTGCGCCTGCATACGAATTCATCGCGCTTTCCGTTGCCCCGGACTCACCGGCAGGGCTAGCCTCGCCCGCGTCGGAACCAACCCGGAAGCCCGCGATGCCACGAATAGTGCTGCTGCTTTGCCTGCTGCTGTCGAGCCTGTCCACGCAGGCGGCGATCGTCGAGCGGATCGAGCCGGCGAACTGGTGGGTGGGCATGCGCCACCACCAGGTCGAACTGATGGTGCATGGCGAAGGCGTTGCGGCCCTGTCGCCGCGCCTGTCGCACCCGGGACTGCGCATCGTCGGCACCGAGACCACCGACAATCCGAACTACCTGTTCGTCACCCTCGATGTCGCCGCCGACGCGCGTCCGGGCGCGGTCGACATCGCCTTCCTGCGCAACGATGCCGTCGTGGCCACGCACCGCTGGCGGCTGGATGCACGCACGCCGGCGCCGCCACGCGGCTTCGGCAACGGCGACGCGATCTACCTGGTCACGCCCGACCGCTTCGCCAACGGCGATCCCGGCAACGACAGCGTCGCCGGCCTGCGCGAGGCCGCCAACCGCAAGCAACCGTTCGGCCGCCACGGCGGCGACATCGCCGGCCTGCGCGCGCACCTCGACTACATCGCCGGCCTCGGCTTCACCCAGCTGTGGCCCACGCCCTTGCTGGAGAACGACCAGCCGGAGCAGTCGTACCACGGCTACGCGATCACCGACCTGTACCGGATCGACCCGCGCTTGGGCAGCAACGACGACTACATCGCGCTGTCGCGCGAGGCGCGCGCCCGCGGCATCGGCCTGATCATGGACGTGGTGCTCAACCACATCGGCTCGGAACACTGGTGGATGCGCGACCTGCCCAGCCGCGACTGGATCAACCACGGTGGCAGGTTCGCGCCCACCAACCACCGCCGCACCACGATCCAGGACCCGCATGCCGCGCCCGGCGACCGCGCCGCGTTCACCGAAGGCTGGTTCGTGGAATTGATGCCCGACCTCAACCAGCGCAACCCGCACCTGGCGCGCTATCTCATCCAGAACACGCTGTGGTGGATCGAGACCGCCGGCCTGTCCGGCATCCGCGAGGACACCTTCGGCTATGCCGACACGCAATTCCTGAGCGACTGGGCGAAAGCGGTGATGGACGAGTACCCCGACTTCTCGATGGTCGGCGAGGAATGGAGCGCGAACCCGGCGGTCGTCGCCCACTGGCAACGCGGCAAGGCCAATGCCAGCGGCCACGTGCCGTACATGACCAGCATGATGGATTTCCCGGTGCACATCGCGCTGCGCGACGCGCTGCTGCGACCGGTGACGTGGGAGGGCGACTGGACGCCGCTGTACGAGGCGCTGGCCAACGATTTCCTGTATCCCGATCCCGACGCGCTGGTGGTGTTCGCCGAGAACCACGACACCGCGCGCCTGCTCGCCCACCTCGACGGCGACCTCGGGCTGTGGAAACTGGGCATGGCCTTCATCGCCACCACCCGCGGCGTGCCGCAGTTCTACTACGGCTCGGAGGTGCTGCTGCGCGGGCCGAAGGAGCGCCATGACGGCCTGCTGCGCGCCGACATGCCCGGCGGCTGGGCGGGCGACACCGCCAATGCGTTCACCGGCGCGGGCCTGTCACCCGCGCAGCGCGAAGCACAGGACTTCGTGCGCACGCTGTTCAACTGGCGCAAGCGCACGCCGGCGGTGCACGCCGGGACCCTCACGCATTACGCGCCCGAGGACGGCGTGTACGTGTACTTCCGCCAGGCCGGCGACGACGTGGTGATGGTGGCGCTCAACCGCAACGCGACCGCCGTGTCGCTGCCGCTGGCCCGCTTCGCCGGTTCGATCGGCGGTCGTGCCGGCGGCACCGACGTGCTGCGCGGCCAGCACGTCGCGTTCGGGGCCGCGCTGGCGCTGCCGGCGAAGGCGCCGCTGATCCTTGCACTGGACCGCGCGCCACGCCGGTGATGGTCAGCGCGGCCGTGCGTAGAGCTGGAACGCCAGGTCGTGGGTCACGCCCGGGGTGAAGAACGACTCGATCCAGTACGGCGGGTTGCCATTGGCGATGAACCAGGCCTTGCCCTGCGGGTAGGTGTCGCCGTCGGGGCCGACGTACAGGGTGCAGTCGCCGCGCCCCTTGCGCGTCAGCGTGAAGGCATAGGTGCCGGGATCGAGCGTGACCGGACGGGTGAACTCGATCAGGTTGAACGGCACCGACGGTGTCGGGTAGGCGTGCAGGATCGACCCTGGAACCCGCTGTTCGGTGAGGATCACGCCGCTGGGCACGCCGGAGCGGTTGACCGTCTCGAGGGTGACGATCAGGTTGGCGTTGGGCGCGCAGCCCACCGGCAAGGTGAGGTGGCTGACTTCGCCGCGGTAGTACAGCTCGAACGTCTGTGCGAAGCGCTGCTGCACTCCGCCACCGATCACGGTATTGACCGGCGAGCGGACGTTGAACTGCTGGGCGGCCACTTCCGGCTCGGCGGCCAGCGTCGTGCCGGCGGCGAGGGCAAGGGCAAGGGCGAGGAAGCGCGTGGTCGTTCTGGCGTGCATGGAATGTCCCGTGCGGTGGCGGCGTGATCGCCGGTTCCCATGGGATGCGTGGAGGCGCGCCGCCAGGGGACACGCCCAGTCCACGGCGATGCGATCAACTCGCATTCCGCCACCGCTCGCGCGCCTGCGGCAGACTCCGCGCACGCCCCCTCGGACACCCCCATGGCCAGCCGCCAGCCCGAACTCCACCGCAGCCACCGCGTCGGCTGGCTGCGCGCGGCCGTGCTTGGCGCCAACGACGGCATCGTCTCGGTCGCCGGCCTCGTGGTCGGCGTGGCGGCCTCGGGCGCGGACCATCGCGCGGTGCTGGTGGCCGGCGTCGCCGCCACCGTGGCCGGGGCGATGTCGATGGCGGCGGGCGAATACGTCTCCGTCCAGTCGCAGGCCGACACCGAGGGCGCCGACCTCGCCGTCGAACGCCGCGAACTGCACGAGATGCCGGAAGCGGAGCTCGAGGAACTGGCCGCGATCTATCGCAGTCGTGGCCTGGAACCGGCGCTGGCGCGGACGGTTGCCGAGCAGCTGACGCGCCACGATGCGCTGGGCGCGCACGCGCGCGACGAGCTGGGCATCACCGAAGCACTGCGCGCCCGGCCGCTGCAGGCGGCGCTGTCCTCGGCGCTGGCATTCTGCGCCGGCGCGGCGCTGCCGGTGCTGACCGCGCTGCTGGCCGCCGGCCCGCGCCTGCACTGGGTGGTGACCGCGACCACGCTCGCCGGGCTCGCCCTGTCGGGCGCGATCGCGGCGCGCCTGGGCGGCGCCTCGATGCTGCGCGGCGCGGCGCGGGTGTGCTTCTGGGGCGCGCTGGCGATGGCCGCCGCGGCCCTGATCGGACGGCTGTTCGACGTCGCGCCGGCCTGAGCCGTGCGGTCCTGGGGCCTGCTAACGCGATTGGCACGGGCCACGCCGCGCTTGAGTGCGCGCGGGGCAAGGAAGAGGGAGGCAATGGATGTCGATCCATGACCGAGTGATGACGCGGCGCCGTGCGCACTCAAGCGCGCCCCTCCGGGTTGCCGTGTCCCGCCGCCAGCCGGCCGCGCGCGGCTTGGACAGGCGGCCAGCCTGCCGCTGCGCCACGCACGACCACCTGGCGGCCGGACACGACAACGTGGCCCATGCCAATCGCGTTGACAGGCCCTAGCCGGCCAGCTCCAGCCAGCCGGCGACCACCGCGCGCAGTTCGTCGACGCCGGCCTTCGATTCGGCCGAGAACGCCTGCACGCCGACGCTGTCGGCGAACTGCGCCGACAATTGCTTGCGCACCGCCTGCACGGCGTTGCCGGCCGCGCCACGCGAGAGCTTGTCGGCCTTGGTCAGCAATGCGTGCGCGGGCAGGCCGCGGCGCGCGGCGTAGCCGAGCATCTGCAGGTCGTATTCCTTGAGCGGGTGGCGGATGTCCATCACCACCACCAGGCCGCGCACGGCGCCGCGGGTGGCGAACCACTCGTCGATGAAGGCCTGCCAGTGCGCGCGCAGTTCCAGCGGCACCTTGGCGTAGCCGTAGCCGGGCAGGTCGACCAGGTACTTGCCCTCGTGCGGCGGCAACTCGAAGTACACCAGCTGCTGGGTCCGCCCGGGCGTCTTGGACACGCGCGCCAGCGCGTTCTGCTGGCACAGGGCGTTGAGCGCGCTGGACTTGCCGGCGTTGGAGCGGCCGGCGAACGCGACCTCGGCGCCACCGTCTGCGGGCAGTTGCCGGGGGGTGTGCGCGGCCAGCAGGTAGCGGGCGCGCGCGAACGGATTGGCCATCGGGATCCTCGGACGCGGGGCCCGCATAGCTTCGCACGGCCGCCCGCCGCGTCCCGGACGGCCTCGCGCGCGGGCCGCGGCGTTTGACCGTCCCGGTGGGCGGCCGCGATAATCCCGGGCCTTGCGGCCGCGCGTCAGTGCGGCCGGTGTGTCATCGATTCGGAGCCCAGCCAATGCGCCACGCCCGCGCCTACGGTCTCGCCGGTCTCGTCGCCCTCGTGGCCGGCGCCGTCGCGTTCGCCCAGTCCACCGTCGAGCCGCTGCCGGACAACCCGCCGGTGGAGGTCGCGCCGCTGGACGCCGGTGCGCTGGCCGCGCTGGCGAAGACGCGCCCGGGCGACGCCGAGCACGGCGCCACGCTGGCCGGCACCTGCGCGGCCTGCCACGGCCTCGACGGCAACCCGCCGGCCGGCCTGCCCTACCCGCGCCTGGCCGGGCAGAGCGAGCGCTATGTCGCGCACCAGCTGGCGCTGTTCAAGGCCGGCGAGCGCACCACCGGGCAGGCGGCGGCGATGCTGCCGTTCGCGGCGGCGCTGGGCCCGCAGGACATGCGCGACCTCGGCGCGTACTTCGCCACCAAGCATGCGGCCGCCGGCATCGCCGACGACGCGCTGGTCAGCGAAGGCCCCTACAAGGGCATGAAGTTCTACGAGATCGGCCAGAAGCTGTTCCGCAGCGGCGACGCCAAGCGCGGCCTGCCCGCCTGCATGGCGTGCCACGGCCCGGCGGGCGCCGGCAATCCGGGCCCGGCCTATCCGGCCCTCGCCGGCCAGGAAGCGGCCTACGCCGAACGTCGCCTGCAGGAATACCGCGCCGGCACCACCACCCAGCAGGATCGCCACCTGTTCGACGTGATGGCCTCGGTGGCGGCGTCGCTGAGCGACCAGGAAATCCAGGCGCTGGCCAGCTACCTGCAGGGCCTGCACCACCGTCCGGACGCCGCCACCCTGGCCGCGATCCAGTCGGCCCCGGCCCCGGCGCCGGCCCCCGCGCCCGCCGCCGCCCCGGCCACGGATGCGCCGGCCGACGCGCCCGCGGCAGCGCCCGCCACGCCGCAGGGCACGTGACCGCCGCGACCCGCGCCACGCGCCGGGTCGCCCGCCGCGCCGTGGCCGCCCTGGCCCTGCGCGG